>PVBE011031022.1_pt1 | contig 58002 bp, 60 predicted proteins | sample 1631181 | NCBI WGS metagenome assembly PVBE01 (sample SAMN08397723, study PRJNA350692) | Marine metagenome, whole genome shotgun sequencing project. | isolation source: water | place: Pacific Ocean | collected 2012-04
AGTCTTCTGGGGTGATTACCTCCCACTTCTTTTTAGGTATACTAATCACTACACCTGTCCCGTAGCAACTGGTCAAAGGTATTTTATCAACGGGAGTGCCATTGCTTATTACATGGGCTGGGGCATCTATATGAGTAGCCGCGTGCATTTTGGTAGTTATGACAGTACTTTGCTTCTTACAGCCACCAGGAAAAGCGTCACGCTCCCAATATAGTACTCTTTCAATCTTAACATCTTGCATAGCTCCTACCCATGGCCATATCGGAATATTCGTTCCAAAAGGCTGGGATAAATCATAAATCATAATGCTCATTTTACCTTTTACCATCCTTTCTCCTAAGTCTCATTGTTCCCATGGTATAATCGTTTTCACACGGTTTTCTAGTTCTAAAGATTATTTACGTTTCACTCAGTTGGTTTAAATCAAGGTTCCACCTCCTTGTGTATGTCTTCAACAAAAGTATACTGAAACCGTTAGTTTAGCAGACACTCTAGAGGCTAGTATTCCGCTCTCTAGCAGTTCCATAATAATCATTTTGGTTTCTGATGTCCTGCTCTATCTCCACCCCATCGTATTACCTGTACCAGCCGTAATATGTCTGCTGCATGACTCTTAGCTTCAATTGTAGTGCGCCACTTTGGCTAATGATAACTTAAACTTCTCTCGGTTTGTTAATGATCTGTTCAGGCACAAAGGTTTTCGTGACACCTCCAACCACTGCCTATTTCATCAGGCCAGGCAAGAACAACGCAACCTGGGGGAAAGCTACCAGTAAAGCTACATGAAGTACATCAGCTATAAAGAAGGGGATTATACCCCGGTATATGGTCATCATGGAGACATCTTGAGCCACTCCCTTAATGATAAATACATTAAGACCCACCGGCGGGGTAATCAGCCCGATCTCAACTACCCTGACCATAATTATCCCAAACCATATGGGGTCAAAGCCCAAATTTAGAATTAAGGGGTAGATAATGGGCACAGTAAGTAGGATTATTGCCGTCCCTTCCATAACACAGCCAAGGAATATATACATAACCATGATACCAGCCATGACAATATAGCGGTTCACCGCCCATCCAGATATGGTGGCTGATAGTGTAGCGGGAACCTCGGCTTGTACCAGGAAATAAAAGAATAGCACAGCGCCCATTATAATAAGAAAGATGAAAGCTGTAATCCTTGCCGTGTCAACAATACTGCTAACAAAAGCTTGTCGGCTAAGCCTCCTTCTGGCCAAAGCGATAACAAAAGCCCCAAAGGCTCCCACACCACCGGCTTCCGTAGGAGTAAAAACCCCTGTATAAAGACCCCCCATGACCAGTCCAAATAAGACCACCACCGGCCAGACATTTTGAAGCGCAAACAGTTTCATCCTCAAACTCGTCGCTGGTCCCCGAGGACCGGCAAGGGGATTACGTCTACAAATAATATAGATGGCAATCATATAGAAGATAGCCTCAAGCACCCCAGGAATAACACCAGCTAGGAAAAGCCTTCCTATAGACTGCCCAACCAGGAGTCCATAAATAACCAAGCCTATGCTAGGGGGTATTAGGATACCCATGGTACCGCCAGCAGCAACACAGCCGGCAGCCAGTCCGGGGTCGTATTCATACCTCTTCATCTCGGGTAGAGCCACCATGCCCATGGTAGCCGCCGTAGCCGGACTGGAGCCACTGACCGCAGAAAACATGGCACAGGCTCCCACCGTAGCCATTGCCAGACCTCCAGGTAGCCGTCCGAGCCAATTATATGTGGTGGAATAGAGCTCTTTACTTATTCCGGCATAGAAGCAAAATGAACCCATAACTATAAAGAGGGGAACACAAGTCATGGGATAGGACGTATAAAAGAGAGTAACAGGGGTTGTCCCCAGGTGAAAAAGAGCTTGGTCCAGACCAAATAAATAGATGATACCAGCAAAGCCCATTAGGGCCATTGCAATACCAATGGGCATTCCTAGAAACAAGAACAAGAAAAGAAGACCTAATCCGATGTATCCTACCATGATTGGCGTCATTTGCTCACCGCCGTTAATAGATACTCAAGAGACTGTGCTAGTAATACTAGAGTAAATACAAAAAAGCCAACAACTAGCAGCCCTGCAAAAGGCCACATCGGTATATCCACCTGGGCCATTAGTAATCCAGTATCCATAATACGCTTCATATTTAATGCAATTTGCCAGGTTATCAACGACATCAAGCTGCAGCCAATAAGAGAAAGGAAACTATCAATAATTGCCTGAGTTCTTTGTGGAAGCCGGTCAGTCAGTAAATCCACTCTTATGTGCCCCTTCATCGCTGCAGTATAAGCCAGCGTAAAGGCCAGCAAGATACCTAAACTCTTCTCAACTAACTGGTCAGCCCCAATTATAGGTGCGCTAAAAAAATAGCGTCGGCACACATCGGTGACGACAAGAAGCATCATTACGACGATGAAGCATATCCCTACATTATGTAAGGTGCGAGCCACCAAACTGAGCGTTCTACTAAGTTGATGGGAAGCTTTGCTTAACGTACCATCTCTGTCTAACGTTGTTCCCCTCTCTAGCTTGGATTTTAGGCGCACAGTATCCAAGATACCAGAAGAAAGCTCCCCCTGCTTGGTATGGCTAAGTGGAAAGAACAAGCTCTGTAACAGTTAGCACATACTCTAAATAATGCTCTCCCGCTGATAAAAAGCTTAATTGCTCAAGGGGAGACTACCTCTTAAACACCTGAGGCAGCCTCCCCTCCAGTTGCTTATCTGGATTTGAGCACTATCACTGTTTTAGGGGTACTCTTTTGAAAACTTGTTGATCGCGTCAATCATGTCTTGCGCTTCTGGATAGCCATTCGCTAGCATGTCTGTTACCCATTTATCCCACACTGGCTTGCCCCCAGTTGCTATCCACAGGTCTATTTCTTCCTGCGGAGGGGTATATACCTCATATGGTCCGTAGCCTTTCCCCTCAAATTCCTTTAATACCTCCAAAGCCGGACCTCTGACATTATCCATGGACTCGCGACCTAGAAACTCACTGCCCTTGGCGCCGGCGACACTCATTATCGCATCCTGGATATCCTGTGGCAAGCTGTTAAAGGAGTCGAGGTTCATAATTATGGGCTGGGTTCCGGAATTAACGTTCACCTCGGTAAAGTATTGCATTATCTCGGCAAATGCCCAACTTACAACAACTTCCCATACGAAATTGCCGCCGTCTAGTGTCCCTCTCTCCACAGCTGTGTAGACATCACCCATAGGTACGTACAGTGGAGCACCTCCAAGCAACGTCACACCATCAGTAGGAGGTCCGCCAAGAGTCCTCATCTTCTTCCCCTTCCAATCCGCCAAGACCTTGATCGGGCCAGCGGCTGGTGATGTCTGCACTATATAAGGGCTAACGTTTGCGAAAGCGAGCACCTTTAAGCCTAAGTCTTCAAACTCACTCCTCATCCCCGGAATTTCCTCGTAGGCTTTATAGGATGTACCGCTGTGCGCTGCGCAACTCGGCGTGGGTAAAAAAGGAAGGTTTAAAGCCTCAGTATAAAGAAAGATTCCAGGAGTATAGCCTATGGGAGCTATGGTAAAATCACAGAGACCGCTACGAGTGGCTTCTACCGCATCCGCTACGTTCATCAAGCTATTGTTCCAGTATGCCTTGATCTTTACCCTACCATCAGTAGCTGCCTCAATCTGTTCAAGAAAAGGGACTACTGCCTTGTCGCCGTACCAGCCGCTCGGGTCGATGTTGCTTGCAAAAATCCAAGTTATTGGGTTTTCTGGCGTCGGCCCTGGAGCCGGTGCCGGTACAGGTGCCGGCGCTCCTGGCGCTCCTGGCGCTCCTGGCGCTCCTGTCGCTCCTGTCGCTCCTGGTTGCCCGGCTGGTCCGGGTAGCGGTGCCGGTGCAGGTGCCGGTGCTGGTGTCGCACAGGCAACCAAGCTCGTGATTAGCAATAATGCTAACGGAATCAACCACATTTTTCTTTTCACTTCTTTTTTATCTCCTCGTTAATCATTTGTTTCTTAAATGAAATCCAGCTGATTGGTATTCTTTCTAACCACCACCTTTCTTACAGATATTTACTTTAATTCTGATTATCAATTTTGATAATCCTAGTTGAATATCTTCTTTCTCTTCGCCACGAAGAGTAACATCCTTTTTATAGTTTGTCAAGCTAGAGTGTTAATTCATTTTCACCGCTCCTATAAGTCTGAGTTACGGGACACTTTGTATCTGTTAAGTTCGGGAAAACGGAATTGTTTTTACAAAGAATCCAGTTACACAACTACTCGGCCATTTCGGTGGAGTCAAGCTGGATTACCCGTTCTTCAGTTTCTCAGTGAGCATCGGTACCACCTTGAACAGGTCACCGACGATACCGTAGGTCGCCGCTTCAAAGATAGGGGCATCGGGGTTATCATTGATGGCCACAATAACGTCCGAGGTCTGCATCCCGGCCAGGTGCTGTACCGCACCGGAGATACCGCAAGCGATATAGAGCTTGGGGCAGACCGTTTTCCCGGTCTGGCCCACTTGGTGGGAATAAGGAATCCACCCCTCGTCTACTGCCGCCCGTGATGCTCCCACCGCTGCCCCTATAACCGAGGCCAGCTCATCTAACATCTTGAAATTTTCGGCTTTGCCCAGCCCTCTGCCTCCGGAGACGATGACATCCGCCTCCTCAATCTTGACCGTTTCCGTTAGGTCCTTAACGAAATTCAGCAGCTTTGTCTTTGCGGTGATGCGCTCGCGGTCAAAGTCCAGTTTGATTACCTGCCCTTTCCGACCCGCCTCCGGCGTGTTCTTCTTGAAGACGCGGGGCCGGACGGTGGCCATCTGTGGGCGCCTGGCCTGGCAGATGATGGTGGCCATGATATTGCCGCCAAAGGTAGGGCGGGTCTGCTGGAGAAGCCGGTTCTCGGGGTCAATGTCCAGTCCGGTGCAGTCTGCGGTGAGACCTGTCTTCAGGACCGCCGCCACTCGGGGAATAAAGGCACGTCCCAGGGACGTTGCTCCGGCGATGACTATCTCTGGCTTATACTCTTGAATCAGCTCAATAAACTGCTGGGTATACAGATCATCCAAGTTTTCCGCTAGTTCTGGGCTGTCCACCAGATAGACCTTGTCCGCACCATGAGCCACCAGCTGATTTATTTCGGTAATATTATGCCCGAAGCACACCGCACTCAGGTCGGTCTGCAGGATGTCGGCCAGCGCTCTGCCCTCGGCCAGTAGTTCGTAGGCAACGTCTTTCAGTTGGCCGTGCCGTTGCTCGGCGAAGACCCAGACCCCTCGGTGTTCGTCACTGGCCGTCTCGGCCGCAGGCGCCGCTTCAATGAGTATCGCGTCGACAGGGCAGGCTTCCTGGCAAGCGCTGCAGAGCGTGCAGCCTTCTTTCAGCCGTACCTTGTCGTCAACGACTTCCAGTAATCCGAAAGGACAGGCGGGTTCACAGTTGCCGCAGCCGGTGCATTGCTCGAAATCAATCTCTATTCCCATACTTTCTCCAGCTCTAGGTTAGGCCGGTGTCCTTCAACCGGTCGATTAGGCAGTCTACCTGGCTTTCCATTTCTCCTTGGAATACCTCACTCTGGCTGACTCTCTGAGGAAAGAACACCTTGATTACCTTGGTGAAAGAGCCGGCCAAGCCGACTCGGCTCTCGTCGACGCCTATTTCCCGGGCCGACCAGATGGCCACCAGGGCGCTCTTCGACCGGGTAATGCCGCGGAGCGAGGGCAGACGGGGCACGTTAATCTCCTTGACCACCGTGATTACTGCCGGCAGGGAGGACTCAATAACCTCATGGCCCTCCTCCACCATCCGCTGGACCCGTATCCGCCCGTCGGCTATCTCTTCTATCTGGCTGACGTAGGCCACGAAGGGTATCTCCAGTATCTCGGCCAGTTCTGGCCCCACTTGTCCGGTGTCTCCGTCTATGGTCTGCCGGCCGCAGATGATAATGTCGTGCTGCCCGATTTTATTAATCGCCTGCGCCAGAGTATAAGCTGTCGCCCAGGTATCAGCCCCGGCGAAGGCTTTATCACTCAAGAGGACGGCTTCATCCGCTCCTAGGGAAATGGCTTCTCTCATCACTGCCTCCGCTTGGGGTGGTCCCATGCTCATGGCCGTGACCTTACCCTCGCCGTACCGTTCCTTTGTGCGGACTCCTTCTTCTAGGGCATAGGTGTCAAAGGGATTGATAACATTCTCGACCCCCTGTCTGATGAGAGTATTAGTCTGTGGATTAACCTTGACGTCAGTGGTGCCGGGGACCTGCTTCAGGCAGACGATGACATTCATTACGTTCTGCCCTTCCTCTTCCTGGTCTCGATGGCGATGGCGTTTCTTAAAATCTGGTTGGAGCCCTCGTATATCTGGGTGATTTTGGCATCCCGCATCATTTTCTCCAGCGGGTAGTCTCTCATATAGCCGGGGCCGCCGCAAATCTGTACCGCGTCGGTGGTTACCTTCATCGCCACGTCTGAGGCAAAGACCTTGGACATCGCCGAGACTTCGGTTAAGTTCTTTGCCCCGCTGTCCACCGTCCTAGCCGCGGCGTAAATCAGCGCCCGGGAAGCTTCAATGTGAGTGGCCATGTCACCGAGTATATCCTGTACCACCGGTAGGGAAATCAGAGGTTGTCCGAACTGGATACGCTGCCGGGTATAATCTACGGCCGTTTCCAGTGCTCCCTGGGCAATGCCGAGCGCCTGCGCGCCAATCCCCGGCCGGGAACGGTCAAAAAGCTTCATCGCCATGAGAAAGCCTGCCCCTTCTCGGCCGATCAAGTTCTCTTCCGGGACAAAGCAGTTACGGAAAATCAACTCCCGGGTTGCCGAGGCGCGGATGCCCATCTTCTTCTCTGTCTTGCCGAAGGAGAAACCCTCCGTGTCCTTCTCCACGATAATGGCGCTGGCGCCGCGGGCACCACGGGTCTTGTCCGTCAGGGCGATGACTGTGTATATCTCGGCTTCGCCGCCGTTGGTGATGAATTGCTTGGTACCGTTCAGCATATAGCCGCCGTTAACTTTCTCCGCTGTAGTTTTGATGGCGCCGGCATCACTGCCGGCGGTAGGCTCGGTTAAGGCAAAAGCGGTCAGCCGCCGCCCGGCAGCAATATCGGGTAGGTATTTCCTCTTCTGCTCTTCAGTGCCGAATTCTATTAAGGTATAGCATCCCAAGGCGTTCACCGCGTAGCAGGTGGAGATGGCAGCGCATACCCGGCTCAGCTCTTCCACCACCAGGCATAGTTCCAGGCAGCCGCCACCCAATCCCTCGTATTCCTCCGGGATAAAGACACGGAACATGTCCGCATCCGCAAGGTATTTCATTATCGCCCGGGGGAAATCTTCGGTCTCATCGAGTTCCGCCCGGACGGGTAGCACCCTTTCTTCGGCAATTTTTCTGGCCAAGTCCTTGATGGTCTTCTGCTCTTCCGTTAAAAAATATTCCAAGAGTGTGCTCCCTTCTCTCTCCGGAGGTTATCTGCCGTATCGTACAATTTTCCCATGATTCCTGTATGATACTTGGCGCTTGTTGTTTCTGGTACTGGTAGATGCCATGGGGGCTGTTTTAGCCGTTGCTGATTTTCCGACTAAAATCAACTTAAATTATACGCAGAGCCGTGTCTTTACGTCAAGGGGGACTGTCATTAGTAATTAACAATGGCGCGGCTTGCCCCCGGTAATTCTTCCCTCAAGAAATATGGTGACCTCATCCTCTTGATATTTATTAGCCCCCCCTCCCCGAAGAGTCTTCGACCTGTGTCCCCGTCCCTTTAACTCTTCTCATTCCATGTTGGTAGCGTGGGGTGTTATAAGGGGGGGGGGGGGAGTCAGCCCTTCTTTTTAAAAATTTCTCCCTCTCCTTAAATAAGGAGAAAGGGAACGAGGAGGTGAGGTCGCTATATAAAACCTAAAGGAGGGCGAGGGTTACCAATTAAAAGTTTAAAATAGGCGAAGTTGTTAAGAAACCTCGGCGCAATGCATCTTGACGGAGCCCATTAACGTGGTTATACTGCGCAGAGAAGAGACGCCAGCCGGCCGTCTGGTAAAAAAGGAGGTGAGTCCGTTGGGAGTAAAGTCTTATGTTCTGCTTGAGACTATCCCGGATAAAAGTAAGGACATTGTGGCGGCGCTTGGCAAGGTAAAAGGAGTGACCTCAGCTGACCTGGTGACCAGACCCTATGATGTTATCGCTATTCTGGAAGGAGAAACCCTGAACGAGGTCGGCGAACTGGTTACTGGGAAGGTCCATCCTATCTCGGGTATTTCTAGGACAGTAACCTGCCTGAAAGTGTAGACTGCGTTTTTAACTTCGCCAGGACTTCATTTACCGTCTGCTCATCAGTTGACGCCCCGGCAGTGATACCCACATTGTGCTTATCCTTAAGCCAGGTAGTCTGAATTTCCTCCGCGGTTTCTACGAGGTGCGTTTTGGTAACCGTGGCGCAGAGCTCGGCCAAACGATTGGTATTGGCGCTGTGATGCCCGCCGACCACCAGCATCAAGTCTACCTTACGGGCCAGTTTGAGGGCTGCTGCTTGGCGTTCCCTGATATCATGGCATATAGTATCAATAATTCTCATTTCCGAGTCCCGGGTAAAGGCGGCGTCAAGCAGCCTCTTGATAAATTCATTGAAATGGGCTGGTATCTGGGTCGTCTGAGATAAAATCCCCAAACGTCTTGGTATGCGGTCTAGGGTTGCGATGGATTTTTCGTCCAGGGTGGCTATCCCTTTATCTCGAGTCCAGCCCAGTATGCCCTTAACCTCAGGATGTTCTGTATCGCCGTAAATGACCACAAAGAATCCGGATTCGGCCAGCCTCCGGGCGGCTACCTGGGCGCGGTGCACAAAAGGGCAGGTGGTGCTGACGATGCCGATATGGCGGGCCCGAATTGCCTCTTCTAGTTGCGGGCTTACTCCGTGGGAGCTGGTGGCGACCGTGCCGTCCTGTATGTCGGCAACATCCCCGGCTACTCGCACGCCCATCCTGGCCAACCTCTGCAGTACCTGCTGGTTATGCACTACCGCCCCCAGCGTTTTCACACTACCGCGTTCCCGGGCAACCTTTTCCAAGATATCGATGGCCCGCTTGACGCCGAAGCAAAAGCCTATTTTAGCCGCTTTTTTAACTTTCATGTTTTTCGGTTTCCGGTCTGGTGTATTTCCCGTGGTACTCTGCGGGGAGGAGCTCGGCGATGCGCTCCATAATGGAATCGGTGAGCCCGGTAAGCTCCGCCCGGGTTAATTTACCGGCTACCGGTGGCAAAGAGAAAGGGCGGCCGATATTGACCGTTATTTCTGGGCGGCGGATTAACCAGGACAGACCGCTGAGCTTTTCCGTCCCATAGATGCTCGCAGGGAGAATAGGCGCTCCGCTGCGCATGGCGATGAACGCCGAGCCGGAGAAGGCCGGCTCCAGTTGTCTCACCGGACTCCTTCGCCCCTCGGGGAACATGATTAACGCCATGCCCTGCGCCATTAGATGGGTTGCCTTGCACAAGGCTTCCTTGTTTATGCCGCCCCGACGCACCGGGAAAGCGCCGCAACGGCGTAGCACGTAGCCCGCTAGTCTGGGGCGAAACAGTGCTTCTTTGGCCAAGAACGCCATTTTCCGACCAATACCGATGCCAACGATAGGCGAGTCCGCTAGGTTCAAATGGTTGGACACGATGAGTAAAGGGCCCTGGTGGGGAACGTTCTCTCTCCCCCGTACCCGGTAGCGGGTCAGGAGTAACAATAGTAGCCAGATTAAATACTTTCCCCCGTAATAGAGACAGTAGTGCATATTATTATCACTCTTGTCGTCGCCGAATGTTATCCTCAATTATAGCCTGCAGGCGATGGTAAAGACAAACCAATAAAGCTAACTTCTCTTTGACCACCATCGGCCGAAACGTCTCAGTCTACACCCTCGTCCGCGCCCATGGGGTAATTCTTCTTGCGTCTCGCTGATAGTCTCTGGCTCCACTAATCGGACATAGATAGCCTTAGCTATTTCTTTGTCTACGGCGAACTGAGTCTGTCCAATCTGAAAGACATAGGACGGGAAGCCACGGATGAGAGATATGGATGCCCCGGGAAGAATCCCCATAGCCATTAGCTTTTGTAATTGGCTTGACTCGGTGGCATAGATATAGGCTACCTTACCTTTCTGCCTCGGAGATAATCGGGAGAGGGGGGAAACAAGCTTTGGCGCCGGGGCTCGTTCCTGCTGACAGCACCCCCCGGGTGGTATCGGCTTACTGTGGGGACATATCTTAGGGTGCCCTAACAAACTGCAGATACTCTCGTCCAGCCCACGGTCAAGAAGATGCTCAAATTTGCATGCTTTCTCATGCAGGAGCATGTCACTGGTGCCCAGAACATCGGTCAGTAAGCGCTCCGCCAGCCGGTGTCTCCTGACCACGTTTCGGGCCACCGGTCGTCCCCGCTTAGTGAGTCGTAAGTGACCATCAGTGGCCATAATATAATTAACCTTGAGTAACTGCTCGGTGGCCTCCTTCTCCTCTTCTCTCAAACCAACCACCGCCAAGGAATCTTCTGTTCCTTCCTCAGTACAAATCCATATGGTTTCCAGAAGCTCCTCAGCTTTTTCCTCTAGTTCCATTGTCCCGTCTCCTCCAGGTCTTGAAGACCTTGATTAATTTCGGTTCCACTGGTATATCATAACCGCAGTTAGGGCACCTTATCATATGGCAACCCCCGCCCAATGGACATCCGGTACAGGCGGTTTTAGTCTCTTCTTCTTGAAATTGGTAACCGCAAAGAGGGCATTTCATAGTGACACCCCCAGCTTAGTCAGGATTAGATTGAGGACGAAGCCGACTAAAAAGGCAAAGGGGAAAATAAACAGAGTTATGGCTAGGGCCGTCTTGATGCCCCTTTCTTTCAGCATCACCATGACTTGGGCAATGCAGGGGATGAAAAGGGTAAGGACGACCGCGGCTACTACCAACGGTACTCCTAGTAGCTCTCCCGAACTGTGCAGGTCATATAGTCCGGCAGCGCCAAAATCTCGCCTGAAGAAGCCATAGAGAAAGACGACCGCGGCTTCTGCAGGTAGCCCGATGAGCTTGACCACAGGCTCAAGTCCGCTGATGGCAAGGTTAAAAAGTCCGGTAAGTTCTCCTATCCAGAGTAAAATACTTGCCACAATGAAAAAAGGTAGTACCTCAATAAAGTACCATTGCAATCGGCTATAGGTTTTGACCAGTATGTTAGACAGCTTAGGCAGCCTCAGCGGTGGTACTTCTATATAGAAGCTGGCTCTCTCTCCTGGGATAACTTTGGATGCCAAGTAGCCGATAAGGAGTAGTACCAGGGCTACCGCCATGACCCAGGTAATAAGTGCCAGTCCATTGCCTGACAAGATGGCGAAAATAACTCCTAACTGTGCGGAACAGGGAATGGCTAAAGCCAGAAGCAAGGTAGTGATAACCCTCTCCCGTCTTGTTTCCTGAGTTCTGGTGACAATGGTGGCCATGGTATCGCAGCCGAACCCCAGCACCATAGGTATTACCGCCCGACCGCTGAGCCCGATTGTCTTGAATACCCTATCGATAAGCATGGCCAGTCGGGGGAGATAGCCACTGTCTTCAATTATGGAAAAAACGATGAAGAAAGTAGTCACAATGGGGAGGATTATGGCAATGGCGTAGCTTAGTCCCAAGGTGACAATCCCATATTTACCGATAAAGAGGTCCTGAATGATTTGAAGGGGAACAAGACCGACCACGAAGTCAGTAACCCAAGGATTGACCCACTCCCCGAATACGGTACTCTCAATGAAGTCGACCAGTATCCCGGCGCCAATGACGCCGACAAATTGATACAGGCCAAAGTAGAGGACGATAAGAAGAATGAGGGAGCCGGTTACTGGATTCATCATGGTACGGCTCAGCCTCTCGGCAAACCCTATCCCGAACTTCTCCTTCTTGGTCACTGTCGTCGATAGGATGCGTTTGGCCTCTTGCTGGCGTCTTAAGGCGATGACGTAGCTTATCGGCTGGTTATAGTTGGCTCTAGCCTCGGACACTATTCTCTGAATCGAAGTGTAGCTTGAAGCTTCTTGCTTTCTAACCCGTCTCTCTATTTCCGGGTCTCCTTGCAGAAGAAGTAAACTTACGGTCCTTTTGGATACGCTGTAACTGTCTTTAAGCAGATTCTCGATGTGGCTTAAAGCTGATTCTAGAGATTCATCATACCTAAACGGCGTAGTTTTGGTTTCTAACATACTCCACCAGTCTCTTTCGTATGGTTGCCATGCCGCGGCCAGCGGTGGCCACTGTCGCCACTACCGGGATGCCCAGTTCTTTCTCCAGCCTATTGACATCAATCTCTATTCCGGCTACTTCTGTCTCATCCATCATATTCAAGTCCAAGATAACGGGAAGTCTGGCTTCAATAAATTGAATGGTGAGGGGCAGCATTCTCTCTAGGTTCTTGCTGTCTACCACATGTAGAATTACCTCCGGCCTCTCTTCAAAAAGTATTAATCTGGCGACTCGTTCCTCCTCAGTAATTGGCAGTAATGAGTACATCCCCGGAGTATCCACGACCTCAATTCCCACGCCTTCTATCTTAGCTTTCCCACGTGCCACATCAACCGTTGTCCCCGGGTAATTAGAAACGGTAACGTAGGCCCCGGTGAGATTATTGAAGACGACACTTTTACCCACATTTGGATTACCAACAATGCCCACCCTGCTGAGGTGATTGTTATCCAGACGTGCCTCTCCCCAATGACAGCCGCCACCCGATTTACCAAAACTAATCGTTTTCAACACTTTTTCCCAGAGGGCCATTTTCTCAACTTCCTCTACTTGGATCTAAAAATTATTTCTGACTCTGGCGGCACTTGGCACAGTAGCCAGTCATATGGACTTCACTTTCCGCAATGTTAAAGCCCTTTGCTTCCGGGACATTCTTTTTTATGTAGTCGGACAGCGGGTGATTAAACTCGATAACCCGGTCACAGCCGAGGCATACCAGGTGATGGTGCTCTGCGGACGGCTTCGCCTCATAATGATGATGGGTATCGTCAAAGTGGAGCTCCTCGACCAGACTCAGCTTCTTTAGCATCTGCAGAGTCCGGTAGATGGTGGATAGGCTGAGGCGCGGTTCTTTTACCCGGGCGAGGCGGTAGATTTCGTCGGCATCAAGGTGCCCTTGGCCCCGCCGGACAATCTCCATAATTAGGGCGCGCTGACTGGTGAATCTTATCCCGGCTTGGTTCAGGGCTTTACGGCTTTTTCTTTGAGACAAATCTATGTGCTTACACCTGATAACAGGGGCTTCCTTTCTTAAAATCCAAAATAGTTGACCTATAAAAATAGCGTTATTGCTAATGCTATTCACTTGCAATTATAAACCATAAATAGTTGACTGTCAAATTTACGGATAACTGATTACGGTATCTGTGGATTAATTCGGGAAGCTAGAGGTTTCTTATCTTCCCCTTTCTCTCGAGGACGGCTTTTGCGCCACTATCTCACTCTGTCGAATACATTCTTGGGTATGGTGAAAGTCTTCGGAATCGATATGCACCGCGCGCGGTTCAATAATAACGTCGGCTTCCTCCGTGCTGCGCGCCACCAAGGTATAAGTGCCAATGTAGATGGACTGCAGCAAGAACTTGGAAAATATTGGGCTCTTTGTTTGACTCTTTGCTGCCCTCCGCTTGTTCCTTTCTATTGCGGTTCGCCCGCCCACTCACAGAGGGTATTACGTTTACCGTAGTGATAAAATCCGTCCCCCATCTCTTTCACTACGTTCACTGGCACCGGGTCCATCAGGCCGCCTTCAACCAGATAGCTGCTTTCTCTTTTGGCTACGGCGAACACCGCTGGGAAGGAAATGCTGCCCCTAGCTACTTCTGATACCGGACCGCGGTTGAGTACCACCTCTTCACCGGTAGTGACGTCAGTAGCGATGTAGGCAGAGGATATTTTTAGGGTACCGAATTTTATATCGCTGCCGATAAATGACGCCAGTAGGTCCTTGATTTTCCAGCTTTGATGAGACCGCTCTGAGGTAGGGAGAGGTCTAACAGGGGCGCTATTTCCTTCTAGCCTAGGTCCGGAGTCAGCTCTTTTATATGACCGGTATGCTTGCCCTGGGCGTAAAAGGCGCCGACTACCACCCCGGTACTGGTGCCGGTAATCATATCGATGGGAACCCCTTCTTTTTCTAGGACGGAAAGTATCCCGATGTGGGTCATTCCCCAGGCGGTGCCGTTGCCCAGCGCTAGGCCGATTTTTACTTCCCACGGTCACTCTCCTTCAAGAACCAGGGGTAAAGGTTGAAGAAACCCCGTCGAGAATAGAGCAGGAAGACCAGCGCTAGCGCCAGCATTGCGATATCTGTACCCAGTGCGCCGATAATCGAGAGGTCGGCTTCGACGATGTTATCCACGGCGCCAAAGCAGTGACAGGGCTCGCCGCCTAGTCCCTGAATGAGTAATAAAGTATTGTTCACTATGAAGCCGGTAATCAGCAACAAGGAAAAAGCGGCCACTGGCCTGGCGGCAATACCGCTGATTAAGAGTAGGCCGATGACCAGTTCTACCCAGGGAAGCCAGATAAAAGCGGCTTTAGCCAAAATCAGTGATAAGAACCTCGGGAAAGGAGTGAAGAATATGGTGAAGGCTTCGGGCTGGTGGAGCAGCTTGCCCACTCCGGCGGTAATAAAAATCAGTCCTAGGGTTATGCCGGCGCTAACGCCTATCTGGTGTTTATAACATCTGATTCCCATGAAACTCTGTCTGGATGTCCCGTTTTAGCCCGGTCCAGTGACTTATCTTTCCCAGAGGTCTTCGATGTCTTTTTCGGCCTGCTCCCGGCGCTGGGCTCGGTTGGTGGTGATAAAATCTTTATATGACTGGGCGGAGCCGTACTCCCTTGGTCCAAACGGCACTGGCATGGGTACCGCGTGTCCGAAGATGAGCGCCTGCTGTTTGGGTGCCAGCCGGGCTAGTACTGCTTTTAGACCGCTCTTGCCCGATACGCCGGCGAGGACACTGTCAATGTCCCGCTCGTTATCCAGCAGGCAGGTTATTTTGGTGCCCATCTGGGACATGACCTCTTCGTCAATCCCGCTGGGACGCTGGTCAATCACCAAGAGGGTGACATTGTACTTACGCATCTCGCGGGCAATGGTGCCGAAGATGGTCTGACTGGCGACACTGGGGTTGAGGAATCGGTGAGCCTCCTCGATAGTTATCACTAGGGGGGTGGGACGGGCGGCCTCTTCACCCATCGCCTTTTCCATCCGCTCTTGGTACTGGGCGTAAATGCGGCGGGCGAGCATATTGGCCACCAAGACGTAAGCGGTGATATCACGGTAGCGGCCGAACTCCAGCACCACGTTTGTCCCCCGGTCGAGGTGCTCCAGCACGTGCTGGACGGCGTTGGTCGGGGCGTGGGGCTCGGTAAAGGGGAGCCGCCGGATGGTATTCAGTCCCCGCCTTAGGTTCTGGAAGGTACTCTCATGGATGTTCATCTCTTTTAGTTGCTTACCGATTTCCTCGGAGTCTGACCATTCCGAGGCCTGCTGCAGCCAGTTTTTGCCGAACTTCCGGCGTAACTGATAACCGGCTTCAATCGCCGGTTCGGTCAGGTTTAAGGTCTGGCGCAGCAGCCCGATGTCCTCCGGTTCAATCTCATCATAGCCTATCCTGACCACGAAGTCGGTGCTTACCCCTCGCCGCCGCGAGTTTTCCTCGTCCAAGGTAAAGACGGCCACCTGAGATGGGAAAAGCTGCTTTAAGGCTTTGACCTTACGTTGTCCCCCCTCGCTGCTCCCCGCCCATCCGTACTCACTGTGCATATCAAATACCAGGTTCACCGCTTTACTCTTCTGTAGCATGCCGATGAGTAGTATTCGGGTGAGGAAGGTCTTGCCGGTACCACTCTTGCCGAAGATGCCGTTGGAGCGTGTGACGAACTCCTCTAGGTCGAGGCAGAGCTTGGTCTCCATGTCCATCGGGTTGCCAATCCAGAACCTCTCCTGGTCCTCCCGGCCGAAGACCAACTCTATGTCTGGATCGGTAGCTAGGTTCACCGCCGAGAAGTGGCTAGGCACGGTCTTAACCGGCTGGGGCCCTTCCAGTAAGCTGTCAGCTTTACCGCCGATGGTGAGGTACGGTGAGATGTGGAGCGTGCCGTAGGTGCTGGTGCCGGAAAATACCTCGGCGATAAAGGGGTCGGCCACATCGGGCGGAGTGAGGATTAGCCTCGGGTCGGTCACCCCTAAGCTGACATCGGTGATCATACCGAAGAAACGCTGTTTCTGTCCCTCGATGGTGACATAGCGTCCTACCGCCATGTCCTCCACCGACACCGCGCCGTCCAGCCTGACTTCCACTCCGCTGTCCAGTGAACCGGAGATAACAATACCCAGTCGTTCTGTCATTTCAGTCTCTCCAGAATGGCTTTAAGCTGGTTAAACTGTCCGCTGAGCAGGACGGCCAGTTCCTTACCTGCCGCTACCAGAAAAGCACGGGGGTCTTCGTGGGCTTGGCCCGTCTGGCGTAGGGCGGCGGCGATAAGCTCGTCTACGGAGGTTGGTAGGTTGGTGTTGATCAGCATATTGAGGAAGTCAAGAGACTGGCTGAACTCTCGTACCTCTTCCGGACGGCATCGGTAAACGAAGCCGTGGATGCGGGCGGGGCGGGGTGGCAGGTAGTAGTACAGTTTATCGCCTTCCCGGTGTCCCACCACTAGGACACTGAACTCGCTTTTGAGTAGTTTTGAGAGCTGAGGGCTGGTGCGGTAGACCTCTTCCTCGCTGGCCTCGTCTTGGCCGCGGGCAATCGGCCGCCGCCCCGGCTCTAGACTGCCGGTGGTGGCGTGGCCGACGATGCCGTATATCTCTATTGGCTCGTCTCCGGTCTTTACCAGGCTGCCCAGTGGCGGCGACTGGTAAAGACCGTAGCACTGCGCGGTGAAATCGGTGGTACTGGCGGCAAGCACCTCACCGACTCTGTCTGATAGTTCTGCTTTATTATTTATTTAACCTTACCCCTTTCAGATCTTTATGAGGTAAGACCCCAACCCCTCGAAGAGTCTTCGCCCTTCTCCTCATTTAAATCCCTCTCACCATCCCTTTGCCAAAGGGGGACTAAGAGGGATTCCCTCCAAAGGATTCGTCCTGCTTACTTCTCTTTCTTTGGCTGCTTGGGTTTTTTTACGTTTTTTCTGCCTTTACTTCCCATGTTTTGTTTTCTCCTTCTGTTTTATCCTGTTTAGACCCACCTCGTCCTTTTACTAAAACTCTTGGCGGAGCTTAGGGTGGGTATTTTTGCAGCCACCAAGGATGACTCCACGAAATGCCAGAACTCTTCTCTATCGGCGCCGGTGACTACCGCCTGTTCGTGAGCTTCACTCAACGCCACCGGGTAGCCATGTCCCCGCCGGCACTGGTCCAGGACTAGGGCGTGGGTTAATTCTAGTAGGCTCTCGTCCTGCGCTACCCAGCTGGGGACCTCCACCCGGGCGATTTCATCGTCCACCCTGAGGTAAAAGAAATAGACTCGGTGCTCTCCATAATGCTTCCGCACGACGGAGGACTGGCTGATGAACCGCGCTGACCTCTCTCCTGGGCTTAATAAACTTAAAAACAGCTCCCGGTCGCGGACGCTGGCCGTCGCCTCGCAGTTTCGTTCCTTACCCGGTGGGCAATAGCGGTCACAGTCGGCCGGCTCGTAGGGACAAATGGCCACCCGCAGCGTATTGATCACGTCGGTGCTGCGCGGAAAGCTGATATAGCTGGCCAGGGCCAGCTTTCGGTCGCGGTTGAGCTTTCTCATGTCCTCTAGGTAGGTTAAAAAACCTTTGTCCAGCATTGCCTCGGTGACGAACTCAGGGTAAGCTTCCAGTCCCCAGAGAATCAGCGTGCCGTCCAGTAGTGCCAGGCTGGTGCTGCCCGGCGGCGGTACGGCGGCCAGTTCGGCCAACTGGCGGCATTCCGCCACACCGCGCTTGATGCCCAGGAGCGTCCCTTCCACCGACGGCTCGCGGCCCTTGCCGTTGGACGATGTAATCACCAAGTCTTCCTCGTTGGAATAAAGGTGGGGGAAACTCTTCAGGGTGGCGTCCGGTTCGGCGCCGTAACCGATAATCGCCGAGCCGATATTTATTAGGTAGCACCTTGTGGCGTGGTGCCGGTTAACGTCAATGTGAGAGCCATCGGTAGCAATGACGGTGAACTCATCAGGTAAAGATGGTGCTCCATAATGATCGGCCAGCCCGTCGACCAAGTCGGCCACCAGCCAGGTGGTCCGGCTCGCAGCGATTTTCTTCTTCAGGCCCTCAAGGTCAACGGCCTTCCGGCTGATGGTATCTAAGGCGTACTGAAGGCACTCCTGCCTTTCCTCAAGACCGTCCTTCAGTCTGGTGACCATATCGCTGACCTGGGTAACAATTTTGGCTAAATCCAGTGACACCTCTCCTGCCCTCTACGGCTAAGTATAATCCATCAGAGTGACTAACTCAAGCAAGGGGTGAGGTCACCTTATATCCTGAGAAGAAAGCCAAGAGGAGAGACTCTAGGATAGATTATGAGTTTCCTTTAATGTCTTGAGCAGGGGGGTAACGATGGGGGCGCTCCAAGGGTAACGCGTTGGGCCCAGCGGGTCTTCAATATCGGTCTGACCGAACAGCACCTCAAAGGTGGCTTTTATCGAAGCCGCCAAGGCATTAACATTGTAGCCGCCCTCTAGGCTGAAGACCAGCTTACCGCTGCACAGTTCCTCAGATAGTCCGGTAATCATCTCTGTCATTCGGGCATAGCCGCTGACACTTACCTGCATTAGTGACAGCTCATCGGCCCAGTGGCAGTCGTAGCCGGCCGAGACCAGGATAAGCTGCGGGGCAAACCGTCTGGTGGCCGGTACCACGATTTGCTCAAAAGCTTGCCGGTATTCATCGTCACTGGAGCCGTTGCGCAGTGGAATATTGATCGTGGTGCCTCGGGCGGGGCCGCGTCCGGTTTCTTCCAGACTGCCCGTTCCCGGGAAGTGAGGGTACTGGTGGGTTGAGATATAAAGTACCTGCGGGTCATGGTAAAAGATATCTTGGGTCCCGTTGCCGTGATGCACATCAAAATCTATGATGGCGATTCGTTCTAGATTACGTTCGGTCAGCGCGTATTTCGCGGCGATGGCTAGGTTATTGAACAGGCAGAAGCCCATAGCCTGACGGGTGGTGGCGTGGTGGCCGGGGGGCCTGACCAGGGCAAAGGTGCGGTCTAACCGGCCATTGATGACCGTTTCGGCGGCCTCGAGGGTGCCGCCGGCGGCATGCAGGGCGGCCTCGTAGGAACCGGAAGAGATTACCGTGCTGGCGTCGAGCCAGCCATCCCCTCTCTGTGCCGCCTCTCGGATAAAAGAGATGTACGGCTCATCGTGGGCCAAGCATAGCTCTTTCATGGTGGCCCGACGGGGTTTGATGGCGGTTAACCGCTGTTTCAGTCCGGTCTGTTCCAGATGAGACATTACGGCTTCCAACCGGCTGGCGTTTTCCGGATGCTGCCCGGTGTCATGTTTGAAATGGATCGGGTCATAGACAAAGCCGACTTTCATGCGTTTCTCCTCTAAGCCACCAGCTGTATGCCGGAGACCAGGAACCAGATCCCGAACCCGACGAGGAGCAGGCTACAGGCGGTGAATATCCATTCCTGTAACTTCAGTCCCCAGAGTGAGTGGGTCCGGTAGACTACTATCGAAACCAGCGTGAGCCAGACTAGGTCACACAGCCAGTGCACCATGATGAAAACCACCAGCCCGATAACGCCGAAATCAAGAATTCTCATAATCAGCATGCTGCCGATGGTCACCCACCACAGTAGGAAAAAGGGATTAAGGGCGCTGGTAATAATTCCGGCGGTGAAAGCATTATAAGGTAGGTCTTTGCCTTTCCGGACGACCTCGGTCCGGGCACGGAACATGCTTATCCCCAGCCAGATAATCATACCACTACCCGCTACGCTCAGTACCAGCTGGACGATGACATTCTGAAAGAATTGGGCAAAGCCAAAGTAGATAAGTAGTATTAAGGGGACTTCGATAACGGCGTGGCCTAGGGATATCTGGGTGCCGGCCAGCTGAGATTTATAGCTTTTGGCTAGAGTTATGGCAAACATCGGTCCGGGCATCATTACCCCGGAGAATGAGATGATAACGACACTTAATAAAATAGGGAGCATGGCAACACCTCTGTAATCATATCATAGGAGCGGGCACTGGTGCAGACAGGTGACGAGGCTTCTTTGCTCAGGGTTTCTCCCTCGGTGGTTCCGGGGAAATAGGGCACTGCTGGCATTCTTCACTGCATGGCTCGACATGGATAGTTATGCTGGTACGGTGTAGTTTGCGGAATTCAACCAGCTTGCCGACATGTTCCAGGATAGCGGTTTTGATGACGCCTCTTCAACCTCGGGTAATTTAACATCACTTAGCCCACCGAATGATTTCCTCATTATACCGCAAGCCGATTTTACGATTATTGAAGCCACCAGTAGAGCCACGATAGAGTCGAGTATGATAAGCCCGGTGAAGTGAACAATGGTCAGACCAGCCAGAACAGCGCACGAGCTAAACACGTCGGTGAGCATATGCCGACCGGATGCTTCCAAGACGATGGAATCAGTTACCCGAGACACTCTTAATACGTACCAGGAAAGGAGGCCGTTTATCGCTATGGCTGCGGCGGTAACGAAAACCCCCACGCTTATTAGCTCTAGGGTCGCCCCGGAAATGAGCCTTTTTATGGCTTCGTAAATAATTGCACCGGCGGCGAAGAATATTAATCCCGCCACCAGAACGCTACTGATATTCTCAGCCTTGCCGTGACCGTACGGATGCCACCCGTCCGCCGGTTTATCGGAAATTCTAATCCCGATGAAAGCGACCACGGCGGCGGCTAGGTCCAGCGCGCTGTGGATGGTATCCGCTCTGATACTGACACTGACGGTAGTGATACTGGTAACGATTTTAGTCAATATCAATAGGCTGATGGCCGCCACGGCAAGCTTGGCGGCACCACACTTCGGGTAGAAAACATGACCCATTACCTACTTCGGGGTTCTGGCGGTCGGTAAAGGCAGCCAGCGGACAAACCGGCCCCACTCTCTTTTGTCCCAGACTACCAGTAATGCTGGCGCGATGCAGATGGAACTGAAAGTCCCGGCGATGATACCAATCATCAGGACAGCCACGAAGTTCTGGATGGTCGCCCCAACGAAGAGAAGTAGGGCCAGGACGACAATCAGTGTGGTCAGGCTGGTATTGACGGAGCGGCCCAGGGTTTCCACTAGGCTGTTATTAACGATGGTCTCAAAGTCAACACTGATATCCATTCTCAAGTTCTCACGGATTCTGTCGAAAATGACCACGGTATTGTTCACACTGTAGCCAATGACCGCTAGGATGCCGGTAATAAACATCAGGTTAATCTGCCAGTTAAGTATGCCGCCGAGGATGGAGAAAATCCCCAGCGCGACCAGCGCATCATGGGCCAGCGCGATGATGGCGCAGGTGCCATAGTGAAAAGGTTTGGGCATACGGCGGAATGCCCAAGTAACGTAAAGTAGGATGCCTATCGCCGCGACGGCGACCGCGATGGTGGCGGTCCGTGCCGTTTCCGTCGCAATCATCGGGGAGACCGAGGAGAACTCAGGCTCGGTGAGGTCGCCAAACCTGGCAGCCAACACCGCCTCCAGCTGTGCCTTGGCGTCGGCGCTCAGCTCGGGGGTGCGGATAAGATAGTCACCGGCCCCGGTGCGCTGAATGATGACGTTGCCATAGCCCAGGTCGGCCAGTTCCTGCTTCAGCTGGTCCTGAGCTACTTCCTGCTTAAAGTCTACGGTCAGCATGGAGCCGCTGCTGAATTCAATCCCTGACTTGAGGCCAAAGGTCAGTAGGGAAATACTGCCAACCAGGATGACTATCCCGGAAATGAGGAAGAACCGAAACCTTTTGCCGATGATGTCAAACATTACTTTTTCCTCACAGAGACGCTGGACAGCGAAGTTTTTCGGGCCAGTTGGCTGCCGACGAATAGGCGCAGCAGTGTCCGGGTGACTACTATGGCGGTGAACATGCTTACCGCCACACCGAGAAACAGAGTCACGGCGAAGCCCTTTACCGGGGCGCCGGCCACAATGCTGTTGCCTACCCAGTAAAGAATGCCGCAGACGATAAAGGTGGTGACGTTACTGTCCCGGATAGCGGTCCAGGCTCGGTTAAAGCCGGCCTCAATACTGGCTCCTAGGGTTCGGCCGGTGCGTAGCTCCTCCTTCATCCGCTCAAAGATGAGTACATTGGCGTCTACCGCCATACCGATGGACAGGATAAAACCGCCCAGTCCGGCTAGGGTGAGCGTTACTGGTATTAGCTTGAACAGCGCCAGTACCAGCGCTCCGTAGAAAATTAAAGCTAGGCTGGCTAGGACGCCGGAAAGGCGGTAATAGGCCATCATGAAAAGCATGACCAGTATTATGCCGATTATCCCGGCCGTGATGCTCATTTCAATGAAACTGGCGCCTAGTATCGGGGAGACGGTCTGGTCGTAGATAGGGTTTAAGGGTAGCGGGATGCGGCCGGCATTGAGCATCTGGGATAATTCGGTGGCTTCATTCAGGCTCAGACCTTCAATCTGTCCCCGGTCGGCAATCTTGGCCTGGACAATGGGCGCGATTGGTCTCCCATCGTCTCCCAACAGCGGCTCACTACTCAGGAAGATACCCAGAGGCTGGCCAATCATGCCGCCGGTGATTTCCTCGGATAATTTGCTGCCCTCGCGGTTCCACTCAAAAAGCAGGAGCACTCGGCCGAAGTCATCCGTGGTGATGTAGGTGTTCTCTTGGAAGTAGGAACTATTCAGTTCTTTCTCCTGTCCGTTGACGACGGCGGTAGCCGGTATCCACTTTGGCTCCTTACCTTCCTCGGTCACCATTTCCCGGAACTCGAGCAGCGCCGTCTGACCAATCAGTCGCTTGGCTTTATCTGCCTCACTGATGCCCGGTAGTTCCACCATGATGCGGTCGGTACCCTGCTTCTGGATTACCGGTTCGGTTACTCCCAGGATGTTGATTCTCTTCTCGATAACAGTAATGGCGCCGTCGATAGCCTCGGTCTCCTTGCCCGGCTCTACCGCCGAGAAGTCCGCCTGATAGACCATATGGATACCGCCCTGCAAATCAAGGCCCAACCTCATCTCTTGTCGGTCAAACAGGGGTAAAATGAGAGCGCTGACGGCGAAGCTGAAGACAGCCAGTATAATTATCAGGACCAGCGTATTTTTCCTCAATATTCCCTACCTGTAATATTTTATTTTCGGGGAGAGGATGAGGCCAGCCAGTATCCCACATAGGCCATTGCCTCGTCCTTGGTGGTCACCTCTCCGATGGCTTGTACTTCCCGCACCGCCTCTAGGACCTGTCCGATTTCCGGTCCCGGGTTCAGGCCGAAAAGGGTAATTAAATCGTGCCCGTCAATCAGCTTGGGCGGTACGGTCAGGCTCTCTTCTTCTAGATACTGCGCTAGGACATGCGCCGCTACCTGAGCGTGCTCCCGCCATTGAACTAGGTTTAGGTGCGGTCCTCTGGCGGCCAGGTGGTCGGCTAGGCTCAGGAAGAGGAGGTCAATGCCGGCCTCGCCGGCGTCTCGGAAGTAGCGGTAAATCACCCGACGGGAAGGAAGCTCGTCCTGGCTCAGCTGCGTCGGCCGGAGGTGGTACGTTACCAGAATCTCCACCAGCTTTATTTCTCGGACACTGAACCGCAGTCTTTCTAGGATCCTGGCGGCTACCTCCGCTCCCTCTCCACCATGCCCCAGAAAGCGTATACGGCCGCTTGCGTCAGTGGCTTTAGTTTGTGGTTTGGCGATATCATGAAGCAGCGCCGCCAGTTTGAGTAGATACCTTCTGGTACTGCCGTGGCTGACCTCTCGGTTAAAGTGCTCCGTCAGCTCGTCGGACCAAGGGGCGGCGGCCAGCACTTCCTCCCCGGCAGCATATTCCCAGGCACCCTGCCGTAGCAAAAAATCAACAGCGTCTACCGTCTTTAAAGAATGAACGAAGACATCCCAGTAATGTTCTCTCGGTTGCTCGACTCCCTTGGTCTGGGCTAATTCCGGAATCATGGCGGTAAGTAAATCCATCCCGTCAAGGTAAGCCAGAATCTTCCTGCCGTCAGATATGGCCAACAGGCGGAGTAACTCTTCCCTCACTCGCTCACCGGCGACCTCAGTCAGAAGTTGAGAGTCGCGCCGGATGAATGCCTCGGTCTGGTTGTCGATACGGAAGTTAAGCTCGGCAGATATACGCGCTGCCCGCAGCAGACGAGCTGGATCCGCAGAGAAAGCGTCTTCACTGACCACTTGGATGACGCCTCGGTGTAAGTCATCAAGGCCGTAAAATGGGTCTATCAACCGGGGGGACTCGGGCTGTCGGATAAATTCCTCAAGGTCAACCGCCATGGCGTCTACGGTGAAATCACGCCGCGCCAGATCTAGTTCAATGTCACCCTCGATAGTCGAGAAATCAAGCTCATACCGCTCTCCAGCTTCTGATCTGGCCAAGACCACCCGGGCTACTCCGTTGGTCTCATCCAACGGACCATACCAGCCGCCTAGGAAAGCCGCCACCCGGGAAGCTACCGCCAGTGCATCGGCAGCGACGGCAATATCAATATCCGCCGTCCCTCTTTCCAGCAGCATATCGCGTACCAGCCCGCCGGTGAGGTACGCTTTTATACCCTGCTCGGTGAGGAAATGGCTGACTCTGGTCAAGAGGGATGAAACAGCCGGGGCAATAAAAAATTTTAAATCTGGCATCACGGGTAAATGCATCCGTTAAACTATACTACGAACGGCCCATTTTAGCAAGTACGGACTGCTTAAAAGTGAATGAGGCGACCATACTGAGTTACGGAACTTGATGGCCGGTGGGCTAAGTAAGATAATCTCTCCGGGAGAAGCCGGTGGAAAATCAAAATCAGGATACTCTTGCCAACAAAGTAGCTGACCTGATTGTCAATGCGGGATAAGTGGTGGTCTTTACCGGCGCTGGACACAGTACGGAATCGGGTATCCCTGACTTTCGCAGCCCGGGTGGCATCTGGAACTGCTTTGGCCCTGACGATTTTACCTACCAGAAGTTCGTCAGTAGTCCCGACTCTCGGCGTAAGCAGTGGCAACTGCTCTGGGGAGGACGCTTGACCAAAGAAATAGAACCCAATCCCGCTCATTACGCTATTGCCGAGCTGGATAGGCGGGGTAAGTTGGATTGTATTATTACCCAGAACGTGGAGAATCTCCTCCAGAGGGCAGGCGTCCCGGCGGGTAAAATACTGGAACTCACGGTAATATGTAGTGGGTAATCTGCCTCAGCTGTAGGGAACGTTATCCCCTGGCGCAGATTAAAACCAGACTGGACGCTGGTGAAGAAGTCCCCGATTGTGGAGTATGCCACGGTATCCTGAAACCGGATATCGTCCTCTTTGGTGAGGCGCTGCCGAGAGCGGTGTTAGACGAGGCGACCTTCCGTTCCGGTCACTGTGACCTGTTTATCGTGATTGGTTCGAGTCTGGTCGTTTACACGGCGGCCTACATGCCGGTCTACGCTGTTGAAGCCAGTGCCAGACTGGTCATCATCAACCTGGGCCCCACTCCCATGGACGATGAGACTGACGTCCTGATCCAGGCCCGGGTCGGGGAAACGATGTCAGCGATAATCCGGAAAGTGGCGGAAAAACCGGCGGTTGATTTGTCCTGATGATATAGACTATAATTTGCTTGTTTCAGACCGGACACAGGTAGGTCCGTAACGAACGGCTTTTTCTAAAGGTAAAATGGGTAGAGGAGTAGCTTAGGCTGCGGGATAGGCCCAGCCGGCATCGGAAATGAAGACGGGACTGGCCAGTAAAATACTGAAAGGTGATGCTTCCGCCGCCGCCAGGCTCATCAGCGAGATAGAAGACGAAACTGCGGTCGCGCTTGAGGAAATGAGCCGTCTCTATCCTCATACCGGTCGGGCGTATATCGTTGGTATAACTGGTTCGCCGGGGGCCGGCAAAAGCACTCTGACCAATAACCTCATCGGCTTTTTCCGGGAGAAAAAGATGATGGTGGGCGTGGTGGCCGTTGACCCGACTAGCGCCTTCACCGGCGGGGCGATATTGGGGGATAGAGTCAGGATGCAGACGCACAGCGCCGATAAGGACGTGTTTATCCGGAGCCTGGCGACGCGGGGCTGGGTGGGGGGACTGGCTAAAGCCGCTCTCGGTGCCGTCCATGTCATGGACGGCATGGGTAAAGAGATTATTCTGGTAGAGACGGTGGGTTCCGGGCAGATAGAAATTGACATTACCCGTGCGGCGGATACCACCGTGTTAGTACTGACGCCGATTGCCGGCGATGAAATCCAAATGATGAAGGCCGGCATCCTGGAGACGGCTGACGTCTTCGCCATCAACAAGGTCGATAAAGGCGGCGCTGATTTGCTGCGGGCACACCTGGAATTGATGCTGTCAATGAAGCCCCAACTTCCCGGCGAGTGGCCGCCGGACATAGTCCTGACCGAAGCCATCTACGGTAAAGGCACTGAGGAACTTGCCGTCGAAATCCTCAGGCACCGTGAGTTCCTCGTTAATAGCGATGGGCTGGAACAGCGTCAAAGAGAAAGAATTAAACTGGAACTGATGGAGACGGTAGAAGGTTATCTGAAAGACTTTATTCACGAGATTGATCAGGGCGACTATTTAAAAAAACTGGTGGCTACTCTGGCACAAGGAAAGACCAATCCCCAATCAGCCGCTCGGGAAATTACCGCTCGTTTGGGCAGAGACCTGTCCCGGTTGCAGAGTAGTGACAGAGCTAGTAGAAAAGCGAGTTAAACAGGGTTCTCTCGGGAGGTGAACATGGACTTCACGTTTACCGGAGAGTAAAAAATGCTGAAGACGATGGTAACCGAGTGGTATTAAAGAAATTCTTATTAAATTGTTTTTTTATAGCTTACTCTATCTATACATTGAAAAGCAGGAGGGTCTTGTTGATACTCAGTTAATTCTTTAGGTTTTGATAAATGTCCATATGAATCTAATTCCCATTGTCTTTCCAACCAATTAACTTTTTCACTTAATATACCTCTGATAAAACCAGTCTTGTGGTCATGATCAATAGGTGGTGCCTTTCCATTGACGTCTATAAATTTTTGCAAATCTTCTTTATATCCAAATTTATTTCCACTAAGTGCACATCTAAAATTTTGGTATTTAATTAATTTAAATAAATTGTTCATGGGTTAATCCACGAAGATTTTGTTTTGTTATATCGTAACCATCAATGATTGTAATTTCCCTTTTTACCACTGTAAATGGTGGAACAATTTCTTTAACACTACTCGACTGTGGCGGACTTTGATGTTAAAGAGCCGGAGCCAATCGCCGCCACGTCCATCGCCCTGAGGATGGCATCGCCACCCCACCAGTTGACCATGCACCAAGGCCTACTGGCTTCCCTTTTTCCTCGGCCATAAACGGTTCGGATCCTGTCAGCTTATCCCAGGGAGATACGGCCAAACAGCGGTAACCAGCGATATAGTAGTCAGTCCGTGGTGTCGATGATAAGGCTCAGGCTTCAATCCTGAAGACCGGGCTGGTGCCTTCGCCGGCGGAGTACCTGTCCCCGGGAAATACCCTGCCCTCCGCCATTCTGACCTTCTGGCCGATTAACTCCATAGATGCCGTCGTTGGGTCGGTGCCGGCCAGGTTACCCATTATCCAGGCACCTTCCTCAAGCTCTACCAGTAAAATAATATAAGGGAGTTCGTCCTCGCGTCCTTCCGAGGCCACGTTGCAGGTGGTAAAAGTCTGAATTTTACCTTTGCCCATGAGCTTAATGACTTCCATATCCAGGCTGGCGCATTTACGGCAGGCCATCTTGGGCGGCACGGTAATCGTGCCGCACTCCCGGCATTTCAGACCCAGTAGTTCATTTCTTTTCAGTGCCTCGTTATAGTCTTTAAAAGCAAGCTTATATTCCATTCTCTGCCTCTGTAGAACCTAAGTAAATGGCAATGCTACCAGCCGCACCGCAGAACCATGTTTACCAGTGTGCCGCCGGCTCCGCCCAGGGTATCGGTCATGCCGATTTTGGCGCCGTCTACCTGCCGTTCTGGCTCCACCTCGCCCCGCAGCTGTTTGGTTATCTCGTACACCTGCCCGGCGCCGGTGGCGCCGATGGGATGCCCCTTGGACTTCAGCCCGCCCGAGGGATTAATGGCCACCTTGCCGCCAATAGCGGCCTCGCCTTTCATCCAGGCCTCACCCGACTTGCCATACTCGAAAAAGCCGAGGCCTTCCGCAGCAATCAGGCTGGCGATGCTGAAGCAGTCATGAAGCTCGCAAACATCTATATCCTTGGGTTTTACCCCAGCCATATTATAGGCCTGCTGGGACGATATTTCCCGTGCCTGGAGCTGCGGCAGGTAGTCCTGCTGGTTGGCCAGAGGACCCGAGGAAGCCTGGCCCACACCGGTAATGTAAACTGGCCGGTTGGTGAGTTTCTTGGCGGCTCTTTCCGAAGCCAGAATGAGGGCGGCCGCGCCGTCGGAAAACGGGCAGCAGTCATGCAGCTGGAGTGGTGTGCTTACCATAAATGATTTCAGTACTGCCTCCACATCTACTTCCTTACGCAGGTGTGCTTTCGGGTTGAACATGCCGTAATGGTAGGACTGTACCGATACGGTGGCCATTTGCTCTTTGAGCTTGTCTATCGGTATGCCGTACCGGGCGGCGTAAAGATGGGCGAGCATGGCAAAGAGGGCCGGGAAGGTAATCCCCGACGGGAATTCGTAGCGGCTGTCGCTGGACATGGCGAAGGTGCGGGTGGCCAGGGCCGTGCCCATGGCCGCCGCCCTTTCCACGCCTCCCGCCAAGACAATGTCGTAAAAGCCCGAAGCTACCAACATAAAGGCATCCCTCACCGCCATACTGGCCGAAGCACAAGCCCCCTCGTATCGGTTGGCTGGGATATTACGGCAGCCGATATTTTCGGCGGCGAAAACCTGCACCATCCCCTGTCCCTCCGAGAAATCTCCCAGCACATTACCCAAGAAAAGGGCCTGGACATCTTTTGGCTTCAGGTTTGACTCGGTGATTGCCTCCATAGCAGCCTCGGCAAACAGCTCCACACTCGTCTTTTCCTGAGCGGCGCTGAATTTGGTCTCCCCGACGCCGACAACAGCTACTTTTCTCATGTTATCCCTCCCGTAAGATTGTAGCCTCACTATAAAATTACCATAATTAGGCTATAGCCGTCAATTTTTAATCTATCGCTTCGGCTATCAGCTCGGCGATATCCATAGCCTTAAGTGATGTCTCCATTTCCTTTGACTTTATCCCGTCCTCAAACATCTGCTGGCAGTAGGGACAGGCGGTGGCTACCACACTGGCGTTAAGCGCCATTACCTGCTCGGTGCGTATTTCATTAATCCGCTGTCCTTGCTTTTGCTCTTCTAGCCATAGGTGCCCGCCGCCGGCACCGCAGCAGAAACTTCTCTCTCGGTTCTGGGCCATCTCCACGAGATTTGTACCCGGCATGCGATGCAAAATTTGCCGCGGCAAATCATAGGTATAGTTGTACCGGCCTAGGTAACAAGGGTCATGATAGGTTATTATTCTGTGGCTACTTTTGATAGCGCTCAATTTGCCTTCTCTCATCAGGTCGGCGATGACCTTGGTATGGTGGACCACCTCGAAATCGCCGCCAAACGGTGGGTATTCATGTTTCAGGGTGTTGTAGCAGTGCGGGCAGCCGGTAACTATCTTTTTGATACCATAATGCTTAAGCAGCGTAATGTTTCCCTGCGCCTGGAGCTGGAAAAGGTACTCGTTACCCAGCCGGCGGGCTGGGTCGCCGCAGCAGGTCTCTTCCATACCTAGGATGCCAAAGTTAACTCCGGCCAGTTTTAATATCCGGGCAATCGCCTGGGCCACCCGCGTACTTCTCTCCTCTAGGGCCTCGGTGCAGCCCACCCAGAACAGGACGTCAATATCGCGGTCGTCAGCTAAAGTCTTGACCTTAAGTCCTTCCGCCCAGCCGGTTCGACTCAGGGTAGTGCCCCGCCACGGGTGCCCCCTGGCCTCAATACTCTTCAGCGCGCTTTCCACGGTGTCCGGGATGGAGGCCTGTTCCAGTACCAGGTTTCGCCTCATCTCTACAATCTTGGCCATCGGCTCGATATATACTGGGCACACCTCTTGGCAGGCGTAACAGGTGGTACAGTTCCATATCTCGTCCCCCGACACCACCTCGCCAATTAGAGTCCGCCCGTCCTCCCTGAGATTAGCCGCTCCGGTTTTACCCTGAAGTAAGGCTGGACCGCGCTCCAGTAAACTACCTTTCAGGTCTTGGATTACTTTTTTAGGACTTAAGGGCTTGCCACTGAGATAGGCGGGACAGCTGTCTTGGCACCGTCCACAGCGGGTGCAAGCGTCTAGGTCTAGGAGGTGTTTCCAGCTAAAATCCTCAATTTTGGCGGCGCCAAAGGTCTCTGTCGCCTCAATGTCTATGGGCGTCAGCGCGCCTCTCGGTTCCAGGTTTCGGAAGAAAACATTAAGCGTGGAGACGATGATATGCCACAGTCGGTTCCAAGAGAGGGAAATGTAAATAATCGCCCCTAGAGAGATGAGCGCGTGCAGCCACCAGGTAACATGGTGCCAGAACAGCAGGACAGACTGGCTTAAACCGCTAAAGACCAGGGCCAAGACATAGCCGCCGGGCGACCATGGTGCCCAGTCCGGGTTGGTCTTTAGCTCGGTGGCTGCGATTCGTAACCCCTCCACTAGAAAACCACTGGCCACCACGACTAGGATGAAGAGCAGGGCAATTAAATCCTCCGCTTTGTTGTCCAACCGCTCCGGTCTTTGCAAGTAGCGCCGCATTAGGGCCAGGACTACCCCCAGTAATACCAACAGGCCGAAAACATCAACCACCAGGGAGTAACCCAGATAGAAACTGCCATGAAGAAAGTGAAAGAAATAGTGGCTGATAAAGTCCAGAAACGACGCTAGGAGCAAGACGATGCAACCGGTAAAAATGAGGAAGTGGATTAGGCCGGGATAAAACTCCTGAGGGCGGAGGTCTTTCAACGAAAGGCGCTGGTGTCCTAGGCCGTCGGCAACGCCGAAGAACTTACGGTGCAGTGAGAGGTCAACAGCGCCGACCAAAAATAACCGTACTCTTTTCCCTAATTGGTTAAGTCTGTTGTCTGGTCTGCCCAGCCGCCATAATCGGCAACGGCGGTAGAACGCGTAAATAAAGACACCGGTGGCCACCGCCGCCAGCGCATAAACAGCTTTACCTCCCGCGACATTCCAGAATATTTCTCGGGCGGGGTCCATATTATTCTCCCAAGTACTAGTTTCATGGTAATGCGTCTCATTTTATCATGTTCACCACCAACCAGCAAGCAAGATAAAGGAAGGTTTTATTTGTGTTTGGTGACCTCACCCCCTTTAGGTATTGGTTAGGAAACCCTTCCCCTTTATCCTCCTCCCTTTGATAGAGGGAAGTGCAGAACTTATGTAAAGCAGCTCGTGATACTCTATGCGTGAAGAAAGGTGATGACGGGAATTAAAAAGCGCCTTTGCAGTGAAGCCACAAGCCAGGTGCAATTAGACTTAGTCCGTTGATATGCCCAAAGTGCCGTTTGTTGTTAGTAGCTAACTGGCATGCCCACACAATATTCTCTTATGTTATGTTATATTATCCTATTAAATAAAGAAGATAGGTTTAAGAAACAATCTCGTAAACTAGGGTGGTAGAGCGTCTAGCGCAAACGGGTAACGGCGACGAAAATACCCAGAGCCAAGGCTGCCAGGTCGAGAACTATGTTAAACAGGCCGAAGAAGGGATGTCCCCAGGGTAGAAAAATACTTACTAGGAAACTTGTGGCCACCCCGCTAGCCGCTACGGTAGCTAAACCTTTGCCGCGCTTGCGGTTGACGGAAAGGCTGACTACCTCGCCAATGGCGTAACCAGCGGCGGGGCCAAGCAGCAAATTAAAGAAAACGAAGGGTAACAGACTTCCCACCACTCCCCAGGCAACCCCACAGGCAATCGCCATCCCCAGCGCGGTGGTAGCGGCCCTCAGGTAATACGTGGTGGAAACACGGTAAGTGGGTAGTTTATACAACCGGGCACACTCCGGACACTTGGCGCCCACTAGGGTCTGCACTAGACATTTGGGACATATTGGTTTCCCACACTTACCGCACCTCAGATTGGTCTCTACCTGATGGTGTGTAGCACACTTTACCATACCGTTATCCTTTCTTTCGTCCCGTAGGCTCTGGATCGCCGGTTTTCGGGGGGGAGCGGTACATCCAGGCTTTTCGGTCGCCTATATCACGGTCAAAGAGCAGGCGGTAAAGCAGCAATCGTCTCTTATTTGTTGGGGTCGTCTCCTCTGGCTTCGGAGCCGTCAGCCGCTTGGTGACGATTATCAGGAAGATGGCCAGAAAGCCTATGGTCACGGAAAGTGGCTCATAAAACAGGCTGACCAAAGGCGTGACCGCTGTACCGAGAAGTATCGGTAGTGCTGAGCTGTGTAGAAGAACAACGCCGGTGACCAGAACAGTGAGAAAGGCTACCGCTATCCATGGTGTCAGGTCGTTTATTACGGGGAGGATGAGGATTACGCCTATCGCAGTGGCGACTCCACGGCCGCCGCTGAAGCGGAGGAAGACCGACCAGTTATGCCCGATGACGACGGCTAACCCCACGGCTATCTGCTGGGTAATGTCCAGCCCGGCGGCCTGAGCGGCCCAGACCATCAACAGTCCCTTGCTGAAATCAAAAGCGCCCACCGGTAAGCCGAACCGCCAGGAGGTCATCCGCCACAGATTGCCGCCGCCCACCTGCCCGGTGCCGTATTGCCTCAGGTCTATGTCGCGGGCTAATCTGGCTACTACGTATGCGGCGGGTACCGAACCCAGAAGGTAGGCCCCCAATATTAAAGTAAACCAGATAGTCATACACTCCCCAAGAAAAGTATTTTGCCGATATTATAAATTGGCCAGCTTTAATTTCCGCTGCCCGGCTAGAGCGGTGAGCCGCGTCACCGATGACGCGGGTACGTCAATGCCGCCCATCATTATCTCGCTGCTATTATCCAGGCCGTGGTAGTCCGTGCCGCCGGTGACAATAAGGTTTAGCCTTTTCGCTAGGCTGACTAGGCTGTTTATTTCTCCATTGGTATAGCCGTTGTAATAGGCTTCAATGCCCACCAGGCCAGTCTTCTTCAGTTCGGTAATCGTCACCTCCGGATCCGGAACCGTAAACGGGTGCGCCATTACCGGTAGGCCGTTGGTCTGCAGTACCAGAGTCACCGCCTCTGCCGGGGTTATCTTTTCTCGCGTGACATAGGCCGGGCCGTCGCGGGCGATATATTTATCGAAGGCTTCCTTTATGGAGGTAATATAACCCTTCTCCAGCATCGCTAAGGCGATGTGGGGACGCCCCACCGAACCGCCGCCGGCGATTTCCTGTACCCGCGGCCAGGTAATGTGGATGCCTAGGCCGGCCAGTTTGGCAATCATCCCCTGCGCCCGTCCCTCGCGGGAATTACGGAATCCGGCTAGGGCGACCTTCAGTTTTTGGCTGGTGCAGTCGATAAAGTAACCCAGGATATGGACTTCACCACGGTCAACATCGGTGCTCACTTCCACGCAAGGAAGAACTTTCAGTCGGGGGAAATTTTTAGCCGCCTCTAAGGCCGGGGTAATCCCGTCCACAGAATCATGGTCGGCCAGCGCAATCACGGCTAAGCCAAGCGCCGCGGCTCGGCGGACGATTTCCTCCGGACGGTAGCACCCGTCGGAAACTGTGGAGTGAATATGCAGGTCAATCTGGCTCAAGGCTCCTCCATTGACCGGTAGATACGCTCGATATTTATCGCCCGGCCGCTGTCTTTCGCTATCTCCACCATGACGGCGTTGAGTTCCGGTTTGCCTTCTCCCACGGGTAGGCGGTAGGGTAGTCCGGTCAGAAAGCGCTGAATTACCGCCTCGGCGTTGTCGCCGATAATTGAATCCGTCGGTCCGGTCATACCGATGTCGGTAACGTAGGCGGTGCCGCCGGGCAGCAATCGGGTGTCAACGGTGCCGATATGGGTATGCGTGCCTAGTACCGCGCTGACCCGGCTGTCCAGATAGCGTCCCATGGCCACCTTCTCCGAGGTGGCTTCCGCATGAAAGTCGACAATGATAGCCGGCGGCTTTGTTTTCAGCTCCGCCAGTAGTTTATCCATCGCCTGGAATGGGCAGTCTATTTCTCGCATAAAGGTCCGGCCCATCAAATTGACCACCACCGTCTGGCCGCTGATCAGGTAACCTCTGCCGGGCACCCCGGGAGGGTAATTTAAAGGGCGCAAGATGGGCATGTTGCCATCCAGGTGGGGAACAATCTCTTTCTGCGCCCAGATATGGTTACCCGAGGTGATGGCGTCAACCCCAGCTCCCAGTAGCTCCCGGGCAATGGATGAAGTTAGGCCGAAACCGCCGGCGGCATTCTCCGCGTTGGCGATAACTAGGTCTAATCCGTTTTGCCGGCGTAGGCCAGGCAGAAATTTATGTACTGCCTGCCGGCCCGGCCTGCCGACGATATCCCCGATAACCAAAACTAGCATTCGCGCTCCTTACTTAGATGGTTGAACCCCATCCCCCTTTTGGTTTTATTAGGGAAGCCATCCCCCGTATCCTCCTCCCTTATCAAGGGAGGAGGATACGGTTGTGCCAGAGGGATGGTGTCCTTCTAAAACTCCCCGTACAACTTAGGGACTTCTCTTCTCTCGGACTCTCCATTGTTCCTTGAGGCTGGAGGATAGCCATCATATCTCTTTTACTTGGCGTAGTCCACGGCCCTGGTCTCCCGGAGCACGGTGACCTTGATTTGTCCCGGGTACTCCAGTCCTTCTTCAATCTTCTTGACGATGTCCCGAGCCATTCTCATTGCGGCCAGGTCATCAATCTCTTCCGGTTTCACTAGGATGCGAATTTCGCGGCCGGCTTGGATGGCGTAAGACTTCTCCACTCCCTTGAAGTCGTCGGCAATGCTTTCTAGTGCTTTCATCCGCTTCAGGTAGCCGTCCAGCGACTCGCGCCGCGCTCCCGGTCGGGCACTGCTGATGGCATCCGCTGCGGAGATGATAAAGCCCCACAGGCCAGTGCTCTCGGTCTCGAAGTGGTGCTCGGCGATACCCTGCACCACCTCGGGTGATTTATCCCACTGTTTTACTAGGTCAGCCCCGATAGCCGCATGCGTGCCCTCTACTTCCCGGTCAACGGCTTTGCCAATGTCATGGAGTAGGCCGGCCCTTTTGGCGATGGTAACGTCAGTTTCCAGGTCGGAAGCAAGCATACCGGCTAGGTAAGCTGTTTCAGTACTATGCGACAGGGCATTTTGTCCGTAGCTGGTGCGATACTTCAGGCGGCCGAGCAGTTTAATTAGTTCCGGGCGCAGGCCATGCACTCCGGCTTGGTAGGCTGCCTGTTCGCCGGTACTGACGATAGTCGCGTCCACTTCTGCCTTGGCTTTGGCGACTACTTCTTCAATACGGGCGGGATGGATACGGCCGTCAAGGACCAGCTTGGTCAGCGCCACACGGGCCACCTCTCGCCGCACCGGGTCGAAACTGGATAGGGTTACCGCTTCCGGGGTATCGTCAACAATCAAGTCAACGCCGGTGGCCTGTTCTAGAGTCCTGATGTTACGGCCTTCCCGCCCGATAAGTCGGCCCTTCATCTCATCGCTGGGAATGGGCACCACGGCCACCGTAGCCTCCGCTACGATTTCAGAGGCGCTGCGCTGGATTGCCTGTGATAAAATACCACGGGCTTTCTCATCGGCTTCCTCTTTCAACCTGATTTCCCACTCGTGCAGACGCCGCGAAGTTTCCTGTTGCATCTCAACTTCCATGGCCTCTATCAGTTGGTCTTTGGCCTCGTTACTGGATATTTCTGCAATCAGCTCTAGCTGTTGTAGTTGCCGGCTCTTGAGTTCCACTAATTGGTTCTGGGTGGACTCTATTCCCTTTTCTTTACCGGCCAGGCTACGATCGCGTTGCTCCACGGCTTCTAGCTTGCGGTCGAGGCTTTCGCTCTTTTGTGACAGGCGGTTCTCCTGCCGCTGCGCTTCAGAGCGCCGTTCGCGGTATTCCCCATCCGCAGAGTTCTTGATTTTCCTTGATTCTTCCTGGGCCTCGTTCAGCACCCCTTTGGCTTCATCTTTGGCTACGTCCATCATTCTGGCCGCTTTCCTCTCGGCGACGCGTATTTGCCGGTTGAACATAAGTCGTCGGGAGAGAAACATGGCCATGCCACCGAGTAATGCCCCAAAAATAATGCCGACGAAGAAAAATGCTAATTGTGCCAAGATTCCCATCTTTCATTCCCCCTTTTACCTTTGTTTATTTTTTATTTGTCGGGACTGTCAGGATGGTTCCGCGTCCTCACGTCATCGAGTCAATATAATGTTGAATCCTCCCCCTGGCGGTTCTCCCGTTCCTGCCACAGACGGGCTACCGTACTGTTTATCACCTCGTAGTTGAAGCCCCGCCGTCGGAGATATTCCCCCAACCGGCGACGAAAGCTCTGGTAGTCGGACGGCGGCCAGTGGCGAATTTTACTCAACGCTGAGCGATAAGCGTTGTCAGTATCATCAGCTTCGGTAATTACCTGGTTAATAATGCCGCTGTCGACTCCCTTTTGCCTGAGCTCTAGTCTGGTCAGCTGCTGACTGCGTGGATTGAACGTCTCTCGGTTGTCTTTCCAGAACCGGGCAAAGGCGATGTCATCCACTAGGCCCTGCTCTTTCAGCCTGGTGATTACTTCCGCAACGCATTCGTTGCCACCGCCGTGCCGCCGGAGCTTTTCTCTTATCTCGGATTCACTCCGTGGTCGGTAACTGAGGTAGCGGAGGGCACTATCAAAGCAGCGCTGGAAGCGGTCCGACTTCTCCAGCGTTTCAATGTAGTCATCGGGCAGCTCTTGCCCAATCCGCAGGCCTTCTTTTACGGTTAATTCCGCCCCTAGGCTGTAAGCGAACCTGCCGTCCAGAAATATATTCATTTGCTTTCCCCTGCCCCTCCCGCGGCGGAGGGCAGTAATCCTTTTCATTTACTGACCTGACCTCCTAAAAACAATAAGGCCAAAGCTAACGCCCCAGCCTTACTTACTCTTTTGCCGGTTAATCGGTGGTTATTAAAGGTATAAAAAGCCCTTAAGCATTGGGTACTGGAGAATGAGTGGTTGCGGCTGAAGCTCTTACTTTCTGTTCAATTTCCTGGGCTAACTCGGGGTTCTGCACCAGATATTGCTTGGCGCTCTCCCGGCCTTGTCCTAGGCGAACCTCATCGTAGGAGAGAAAGGCACCGGCTTTTTTTATCAGCTCTAGCTCCACACCCAGGTCGATGAGATTACCCTCCCGGCTGATACCATGGTCAAACATGATGTCGAACTCAGCCGTCCGGAACGGAGGCGCGACCTTATTTTTGACTACCCTGGCTTTTACGCGGCTGCCAATGGCCTCGTTTCCCTGCTTGATGGTCTCAGCACGTCTCAGGTCTAATCTGACCGAGCTGTAGAACTTTAAGGCCCGGCCTCCCGGTGTTACCTCGGGGTTGCCGAAGATAATGCCCACTTTCTCTCTGAGCTGGTTGATGAATATGGCCGCGGTCCCGGACCGGCTGATGGCGGCCGCCAGCTTTCTCAGTGCCTGCGACATCAAGCGAGCCTGTAGGCCAACGTGGGCGTCTCCCATTTCTCCCTCAATTTCCGCCCGGGGAACCAACGCGGCCACACTGTCAACCACAATTACATCAATCGCCCCACTCCTGACCAGGGCTTCCGTGATTTCCAAGGCCTGTTCCCCCGTGTCAGGTTGAGAAATGAGTAATTCATCAACGTTAACACCGCAATTCGCCGCATAAGATGGGTCTAAAGCATGCTCCACATCGATATAGGCCACCGTGCCCCCCAGCTTCTGGGCTTCAGCAATGATATGCTGGCCTAGGGTGGTCTTCCCCGATGATTCTGGACCGAATATTTCTGTGATCCGCCCCCTGGGAATACCGCCTATCCCCAAGGCCAGGTCTAGAGACAGCGCGCCACTGGGGATAGCTCCCGGTACTTCGGACACCGGTGACTCGCCCAGCTTCATTATGGAGCCTTTGCCAAACCGTTTCTCAATCTGGCCGATAGCTAGTTCCAGAGCTTTCTCTCTCTCGGTGATCATTTTAGTCGCCTTAGTGGCATCATAACACAGAGGTTCTATTAAAGCAAGAAAAATATTCTCCAAAAAGAAACAGACTATAACTTGGCTATCAAGGGTAGCGCGCGCTCAATGGCATATTCATAATAACATCCTATCTTTTAGCCACGAAACCAGCCTGTCTGCTGATTGCCCGGTGTTCATACCGACCTTCGTTATGGTAGTAGACTAAGGGTAGTATATACTACCTGTCGGTGAGTATGGTCCAAAAGTCAGATGCTTATTAGGTGTCCCCAGTTTGACTTGCCTTTTCAAAATGATTAGACTGGGTACAGGAGAAAGAAATGCCGATTTACGAGTATATTTGCTTCGACTGCGGCTCGAAGTTTGAGCTGTTACGCTCGCTCAGTGAAGCTGATAAAGAGGCTTCTTGCTCTCAATGTTATGGTCAGGTAGAGCGAGTCGTCTCCGTCTGCGTCTCCTTCTCTAAAGACGGGAGCGGGGAAAGTGTCCCCGTTGCTGGTACGGGCAGTTCCTGCGGTAGCTGTGGCGCTACTAGTTGCAGCACCTGCGGTGTCTAAGGGGAAGTAGAAAAAGCATGACCGTATCCACCCGAGCCGGCATCGCCAATCTCCCTCTCCATTACGGAGAAGCATCGCCTTGGTTGTTCCGCCGTATGGTAAAGCTGGCCCGTGAAATTACCATTGCCATCGTCATTGACTTTGGCTTGGAAGAGATACTGCGGCGGCTGTCACACCCTTACTGGTTCCAAGCTTTTGGCTATATACTGGGTTTTGACCGCCTGGTTTGGATGAGGTTAAAGTAGTTGGCCGGCAGAAATCATTATCCCGGTGCCAGAAGCTCCAACCCTCGGACCACATCGCTAAGGTCGTCAAACGGTGTGTAGTTGACGTTTTTCTTTCGGCAGTAGGCCAGCAGGTCGTCCCGGGCGAAAATATGGTGGGCTCGGCTCGCCGGAATACAGTCGGAATTACCGTCCCCCACATAGACCACGCGGTAGCCACGGTCTAGAAACAGCTCGGTGTAGGCTTTCTTGAAACCGTCCTGTAGCTGGCGGCCGTCCGGCCCGATGTACCGGGTAACGAGTCCCTCAGGGTGGAACTCGGTCTGCGCGGCGAAGATGTCAATATTCTTGATGCCGAGGTCTTTTAAGATGGCTTCGATATAGAAGTCCAGGCCGTTGCTGACAACGACAAACTCAAAGCCCTGGTTAGCGCAGTAGTCCAGCAGCTCGCGAAACCCGCTGCGGACTTTTACCCCGCTCTGAAATACGAAGTCGAGTAGGGTCCGCTCATCGGCTTGGACCATGCCGAAAGTCCGGTCACTGAAAACGCCAACGGGTATCCTGCCCTCACGGTACTCCTCCAGAATCTGTCGCCAGCCACCATCGGTAAAGGCATCCAGTAGCATGAAACTCACGTCCTCTTCGGCGATGGTGCTGTCGAAATCACTCTGCACGATGGTCTTTGTTTGATTGGAAGTCATAGTTACCGGTGACCTCTGTCCCTATTTTCAATATACAGGATACCGGTGGGACGGTCAAACGCACCTGCTTATTCTGGTGACTTCACCCCCGTATGATTTATACTATTGTAAGATGAAGAGGTATTATGGAACCAAGTTCTACTGCTTGTGGTGCCGCTTTTCTATGTGCCGCGGAAAATTTATTGCCACAAGATAAACGGCTTTTGGAGATCCCTGTTCTGCGAATATTTTACCACCTATATATAAGCTTTCGTGATTTTAATGCGCCCTCCTAATTTTTTTATGCTGGTAGTCCCGCTCACCCGATGCCCGACTACTCCTCCCTTGCCTTCTGCTGTATTTTGTGGAGCTTGGTGATGGTTTCCAGTGGGATCATGGCGTTGAGATCCAGCTTTGTCAGCTTGGAACTCTCTCCCCGGTGGTGCTAGAATAAAGCTAGGGAAGCCAGGGAGTAAAGTTGAAATACAAGCTTCTGGTGGTGGATATTGACGGCACGCTGGTCAACCGGCGTGGGGATATCTCGGCCGAGGACGAGAAGGCGCTGGCCAGCGCCCGCGCTCTGGGTATCCGGGTGGTCATTTCTACTGGTCGGGGAACCCAGTCCAGCCGGAGTATTATTGACCGGTTGTCGCTGGACGACCATCACATCTTCTGTGACGGTGCCTTGGTCAGTAATCCCGGGCGGAACGACGAAGTTTGCGCTTGGCCAATCAGTCAGGTAATGGTAAAAGAACTGGTGGCGGCGGCCCACTGGCAGCACATAGACCTCGAGTTTTTTTCGGACACGCGATATTTTGTGGAGCGGGAGACCTGGTCCACCGAGGCCCACCGCCAGTTTTTCGGCGTGACACCGGTGATGGTAGATTTTGATAGGTTGGAAGCGAGAGTGATTAAAGGGGGACTGGTGGCCACCACCCCGGGTGAAGCCGCCCGGGCTAGGGACTTCTGTCGTCAATTTGCTGACCGCCTTCACTTTTCTTTTGCCCTGGCACCGGCTTATCCTGGTATCGACTTTATCAATATACTTTCTCTGGGGGTATCCAAAGGGAAAGCTCTGGAGGCTCTGGCTTCACATCTGGGGATATCGCTGGCCGAGGCCATCGCGGCAGGGGACGGTACCAACGATGTCTCGCTGCTGTCCTCTGTCGGCCTGGCGATTGCCATGGGTAACGCTCTAGATGAAGTCAAGGCTGTCGCCGACCACATTACCCTTGACGTTGACCACAGCGGTCTGGCGGCGGCGCTTAATCAGTTTTTGCGGTGAGCCAGTTATCGCCGGAATAGCCGCTGCCACCAAGGCGGTTTATCCCCGTAGCCCTTTATCACGAAAATGTGTTCGCATTTGCCGCAGCGCCAGTTCTTAAACTGTTCGTTATAAAAAGTCTTGGCGCTGCCGCAGCGGGGGCAGGTGGTACGTATCCTCCGCTGGGTTTCCTTATCTAGGCTTTTCCAGTAATCGTCGTGCCATCCCGGCCGAACCGGCATCATAACCTCCTGAAAATTACATATGTAGCTCTATCACATCGCCGTCCTGCAGGACGTGGTCTCGCTTTATCATAATACCATCATGCTTCCCGGAACCCCAAACCCGGGCGTACTTTAGTCGGGCACGGAAGTCTTTGTGGACGGCTTCGGCGGCGTCCGCCAGCGTGCTCCCCTGCGTTAGTATTATCGGGTCGCCGTGGTCCGGTTTCTGTCCCGGGGCCTTGGTATATACCCGGATAATATCCAGTACCTGAAAAACTTTCCGTCTCAATTCTTCTAGGTTGGTGCCTTCTCTCGCCGAGACGGCCATCATCGGCAGTTGCCTCCCGTACTCGTTCTTTAGAACGGCGTAGCTTTCGCCGGCGCCGGCTTGGTTCAGCTTATTGCCGATGATTAGCGTCTTCTGCCGGATTAGGACAGCCTCTGCCTCCACTTGTCCCACACCGATGTCAATCCTCATCTTCGCCAGCTGGCCGATAACTTCGGCCAGCTGTAATACCGGCTCATCCAGTAGATCCACCATAACCAGTAAGGCGTCCGCCCGCCGGAGCATAGGCGGTAGCCACCACTCGATAGACTGAGGCATCAGGGAGGGGGTGTCAACCAATTGTATCTGGATATTCTCGAAGGCCATCATTCCCGGGCTGGCGGTATAGGTAGTAAAAGGGTAATCGGCTACGGCGGGCGAGGCATTGGTGATACTGGCAATCAGCTGTGATTTGCCGGTATTGGGTAAGCCGATGACGGCCATCTGGGCGGCTCCTTCCCGCTCAATGATCATCGAGGTCCGCTGCGCGCCCGTCTTCTTGGTGGCCTGCTGGGATAACTTGGCGATGCGGCTCCTCAGCTCGGCGCGGAGGTGGTCGGTCCCCTTGTGTTTGGGCATAATAGCCAACATTTCCTCAATGGCGACTATTTTTTCCGTGGGACTTTTCGCCGTCCGAAAGTTCTTTTCGGCCTCGAAATACTGTGGTGGTAGGTTAGCCGGCATTTTATAATGACTCCTTGACTCTTTTGGCCAGACTATTGGTCATGCCCTGGGTGGCGGCTAATTCTGCCACAGAGGCTTCCCGAATGGCCTGGACTGATCCGAACTGCTTTGACAGGGCACGCTTGCGCTTGGGGCCGATGCCGGGCATGGTATCCAGCGCGGAAACAAAGCTCTCCCGCCTTCGTATTTTCTGGTAATAACCTAAAGCGAAGCGGTGCGCCTCATCCCGTAGGCGCTGTAATAGCTGGAGTCCGGGGGAACTGGGTGGCAGGACGACCGGCTTTGCTTCCCGGGGTAAAAAAATCTCTTCGTTCTCTTTGGCTAGACTGGCGACCGGTACCGAGTCGGTACCGACCTCACCCATGGCTGATAGGGCGGCGTTAAGCTGTCCCTTGCCACCGTCGATAAGGACGAGGTCAGGTATGATGGCCCAGCTGTTTAGGGCAGCGGCCTTGTTGCCGATACGCTTGAAGCGCCGCTTGAGCACCTCGTGGAGCATGGCGTAATCGTCCGTACCGGATACCGTCTTGATGCGGAAGCGCCGGTAGTGAGCTGGCTTGGCTTCCCCTCCCTCAAAGACCACCAGGCTGCCTACCGCCGCCGTACCCTGTATATTGGAGATATCATAGGCTTCCATGCGGAATGGAGAGTGGGGTAAATGAAGCTCTCTTTCTATTTCCACCAGAGCGGCCTCTAGGGTTCTGGGAGCGGCCAGCTGTTTAATCTTGAGCTGCTCCAGTCCCTGCCGGGCATTCTCGGCGACAATCTCTACCAGCTGTTTGCGGTGGCTGCGGCGAGGCATCTGAATATCAACTTTACTCCCTCTCCGGCTCCGTAACCAATCTTTGAGAATGGTGATATCTTCTACCGGATGCTGGAGGAGTAACAGTGGTGGAATATACGGACTGGAGGTGTAAAACTGCTGGATAAAGCTGGTCATAATTTGAGACGGCTCTTCGTGCCGAGTACCCTGCAGGACAAAGCTCTCCCGGCCGGTCAGTTTATTATTGCGAATGAAAAAGACCTGGACGTAGGCTTGGTCTCTCTCTTGGGCGAAGGCGATGGCGTCTTGCTCGCCACTGACGGTGGCGGCAATTCTCTGCCCTTCGATAACTTCTCTTATTGCCTGCACCTGGTCTCGATATAGTGCCGCTTTTTCAAAGTCCAGCGTGGCCGCGGCTTTAGCCATCTTCCTCTCCAGTTCCCGGACTATTTTTTCCTGCCTGCCCTCAAGGAAAAGGATTGCTTCCTTGATAACCGCCGCGTACTCCGATCGACTCACTGCGTCGATGCAGGGGGCCAAGCAACGCTTCAGGTGGTATTCTAGACAAGCTCGGGAATCGGTGCCGGTGATGGATCTGGTGCAATTACGGAAGGGGAAAATTCCCTTGACCACTTTCAAGGTCCGGCGTACCGACCGGGCGCTGGCGAAGGGCCCGAAGTAGCGCGCCCCGTCTTGCTCCGGACGCCGGGTAACCTGTATCCGAGGCCAGTCCTCGCCGGTGTTTATCTTGAGGTAAGGGAAAGCCTTGTCGTCTTTGAGTCGCACATTATAGCGCGGATGGTGCTTTTTTATCAGGTTTAACTCTAGGATAAGGGCTTCCTGCTCCGAGGCGGTAACGTAAAAATCAAGGTCAGCCACCCGGGCGACCATTTTTTGCGACTTTGGTGACAGCTTTTGCCCCGCGCCGAAGTATGACCTTACCCGATGGTGGAGGTTAGCCGCCTTGCCCACGTATAGTATATTACCCTCGGTGTCCCTCATCAGGTAGACTCCGGGACTGTTGGACAATCGGTTCAGTTGTTCCTCTATTAGGCTGCTGGTCAATTCCGTTCTCCTAGTATCCGGTTTTATTTTAGCACAGCCTACGGGACGGGCAAAGCGTGAGATAAAAAAGAGGGGCAGCCTTTCTTTTTAAAATTATGTTCCCTCTCCTTACAAATAGCTGGTGCTTGGTGCCGATGTGTTGACATAACTAGACATTTTATAGAGGAAGTGGTAAAATTTACCGGATGAGTCAATTGAATATCCCAATCGTGAGGGGGCGAAGTGAAAGAAGAAATCCACAGTTTTCTGAATTATTTGACCGTGGAGAAAGGCTATTCCGGCAACACGATAGCCGCCTACCAGAATGACCTGAACGGTTTGGTCGGATTTGCGGAGAAAGAAGCGGCCCGGAGCGGGCTTATGCCGTCTTGGACTAATTTTAACCGACAGGGAATGATGAGCCATATGCTTGACCTTAAGGAAAGAGGTTATGTTCCAACCACGGTGGCCCGTAAGGTAGCCGCCGCCAAGTCCTTCTTCGGTTTTCTGAAAGCCGAGGGCACCATCACAGCAGACCCCACAGAAAATATGAGCTCGCCTAGTGTGGGGAAGTCGTTGCCCAAGCCTATCTCCATCAGCCAGGTACGCAGCCTGTTAGACCAGCCGGCTAAGTTGAATACGCCGGAAGCGAAAAGAGATGCCGCCATGCTGCAGTTGCTCTATGCCAGCGGTATGAGGATAAGCGAGCTGGTCTCCCTAGCCCTGGCGGACGTCAATACAGGAGAAGGCTTTGTACGCTGTTTCGGTAAGGGGCATAAGGAGCGCCTCGTCCCCATTCATGAACAGGCCGCTAGGGTGGTGCAGGAATATATTGATGAGACCCGTCCCCGGATGGTACACCACAAAGAGGAAACAGCCCTTTTCCTCAATCCGCGCGGGGATAGGCTGACTCGGCAGGGCTTCTGGCAGAAACTAAAGGAGTATGCCAAATCAGCCGGCCTAGATGTGCAAATCAGCCCGCACACCCTGAGGCACAGTTTTGCCACTCATATGTTGAGCGGCGGTGCCGACCTGAGGGCAGTGCAAGAGCTGTTGGGGCATGCTAATATCTCTACCACCCAGGTTTACACGCACCTGACTTCGGAGCATGTCCGGCGCACCTACGATAAGTCTCATCCCAGAGCTAAATAGGAAGAGAGGCCAGATGCCTAGGAAGTTAAGGCGCAGCAAGGCGCTTCAGATGAAAAGAAAGAAAGGCAGGCAGCTTTCGGCTGCGGTAGATGTCCGGTCGCCGATAGTTCCACAGATTCCCAAGCCAGTCTCCCCTCACAAAGCACCAGCCTCCGGTGAGGCGCGCTATCCCTATGTTACCGCCGAACTGCGGAGAATAGGCATCCTGGCCGGGATGATGCTGGTCATTCTCGTGGTGCTGGCTCTGGTTTTAGCCTAGCCTTTCCAGGCGGTTATCATGGACTTTAAAGCGGCAAAAGCCAGGTTAATCGAGCACCTTGGTGCGGAGATTAAAGATAAACAGGTACTGGATGTCATGTCCCGTATACCCCGGGAATATTTTGTACCGCCGCAGAGTCGGTACTTGGCCTATGAGGATATGCCGCTGCCTATCGGGTTTGAGCAGACTATTTCACAGCCTTTTATCATTGCCCTCATGACCGGAGCGCTGCAATTGCAAGGTGATGAAAGGGTGCTGGAAATAGGTACCGGCAGCGGCTACCAGACGGCTATTCTAGCTGATTTAGCCCGGCTGGTGATTACCGTGGAGCGTTTGCCAGCCCTGGCGGAAGCAGCCAAAAAGGCATTGGATGGCCTGGGCTACCGTAATATTGAAATACACCTTAGCGAGGAGACCTTGGGCTGGCCGAGTGGGGTCCTCTATGATGCCATAATGGTTACCGCCGGCGCACCAGAAGTGCCCCCCGACCTTATCGCGCAACTGGCCCTCGGCGGGCGACTGGTAATCCCGGTGGGCTCGCGCTACCTGCAAGAGTTATATCAAATCACCCGGCGGGGAAAAAAGAATATCGTCAAGGACTTGGGTAGCTGCCGCTTTGTCCCCCTTATTGGCCGCGGCGCTTGGGAAGAATAAAAAGATAGCTCACGAGGAGGACATATGGAAGTTCTGGAAGCCATCAGGGGTAGGAGAAGTATTCGCCGGTATAAGGCCGACCCGGTGGGCGATAAAGCTCTGGAGGTCGTCTTGGAAGCAGCCCGCTGGGCACCGTCATGGGCGAATACCCAGTGCTGGAGGTTTATCGTGGTGCGGGATGACAGTACTAAGAATAAACTGGCGGATACCCTGAATGAGACTAATCCGGCACGGGACGCTATCAGGACGGCACCGATGGTCATTGTTGTTGGCGCTGAGCTAGGTAGAGCCGGCTTTAAAGAAGGAAAGGCAACCACCGATAAAGGTGACTGGTTTATGTTTGACGTTGCCCTAGCGATGCAGAATCTGGTGCTGGTCGCCCACTCGTTGGGACTGGGCACGGTCTACGTCGGGCGTTTTGATGCCAAGGGAGTTGCCCGAATTTTAAGGGTGCCGCCGGGTGGCTGCGTGGTGGCGATGACCCCCTTCGGGTACCCCGATGAGGCGAAGGAACCAAGGCCGCGAAAAGAACTTTCGGAAATAGTCTTTACCGAGAAATGGGGCGCGTCGTAAGGTACGGCTGATATGTTTCCGTTACAGATGAGCTATAAAAAGTGGATTTATGTTGCCGTTGTTCTGTTCGTGGCGGGCATGATTGCTGGCGTGGTGTTGCCAGAGGTTACCGCGGAACCGTTGGAAGGGGAACTGGCTCTTCTGGAACAGTTTGCGGCTATGCTGGGTCCGTTTCAAATCACGACGGCGCTCTTTATCTTTCTGAAGAACGTGTTCGCTCTACTGACCAGCTTTGTGCTTAGCCCGCTTCTATGCTTGGTACCCATCTCGGCGCTAGTTCTTAACGGTGGGCTGATTGCTTACGTCTCCACCACCGTAATTCAGGATAAATCGGTCGGCTTTCTCCTCGCCGGCCTGATGCCGCATGGTATTTTTGAAATCCCGGCGATAATCATGGGTGAGGCGGCTGCCCTCAGTTTCGGCGCCATGGTAATACTTATGGTAATATTACCTATAATTCGTAAAGAGATTAGAACGGCGCTGCTTTCGACCGCGGTACAGGACAAGAAGCATATATTTCTTTCGCTAGCGCTCTTTTTAATAGCGGGTCCCTTTCACACGGTAATCATTTTAGCATTATTAAACGAACAAACAAGGGCCATTATCGTGCCCAATCTGAAACAGAATATACGGTATTTAATGATTGCCTGTGCCCTACTTCTGCCGGCCGCGGTAATTGAAACATACATTACTCCGCTGTTTCTAATCTGATATGGAGAAAGTATTTTATGAGTGAATTTGGTCCAGTGATGCCCTTCTGGTTGGTAGTTCTTATCTGGCTGGCTAGGACGGTGTGGTTGGTTATTATCTGTACCCTTCTTGCCTGGCTTGGCATCAGGGCACTGGACGCCCTTACCCCCCACATTCCCCACCGGCAGCGTATCGGGGAGAGCCCGGTCGCTACCGGACTGTTTATCGCTGGCTTTTTCATCCTGGCGGGCTTGGTCATCCACGGGGCTATCACCGCGCCAACCATTGTCGGCGGCCCCACACTCGGTTACTTTTTTGATTTCCGGAGGCTGGGACTTCTGGCCTTGAGCTTCCTGATGAGTTTGCTTATCGGGATAGTGCTGTTCTACGCGGTGGACAAGCTGACCCCTAAAATTCCTTTTGCCCAAATAGAGGGTGAGCCGGTGGCGGTGGGTGTCCACGTCTTTGGCTATCTCGTTTTCTTTGGTCTGATACTCCATGCGGCGCTGACCACGCCGTTATAGGAATTAATATTGAAGAATAGTTCTGGCTGGAATCTCCGGTAAGGTAGTTACATGGAAAAAGTTAGTATTACACTCGGACTGATACTGGTATTGACCGCCGGGCTGGTGGCTACCGGTCAGGCCTCGGCCACGACATCCGCCGGTTTCCGTGAGGTAAACGAGGATATCTTTGATGATTGGGGAGTGAGCCGGACCAGAGCCAACGGGGAAGACGGTTTCTACCAGATATCCGAGACCGGGTTTCGTCCGATTATCGCTTTTGAGAGTCTGGGGGAAGAGGCCGAGTTAGCCTACCGCCTGGGTGAGCAGATGGCGGCCAAGTACCCTGACCGGCAGCAGAGAGTTGAAGAGATATTTTTTTATGTGCGTAACCGGGTAAGGTACGTCACCGATATTGACCAGTTCGAGCTTGACGAGTTCGCCCAGAATGCCGACGAAGTGGCGGGCACTATCGAGCAGGATGGCGTAGCTTACGGGGACTGTGAAGACAGTGCGGTCTTGTTGGCCGTGATGTACCGGGGTGCCGGCTACCGCTCGGCGATAGCCGTGGCGCCCGGTCATACCGCAGCGATGGTCTATCTGCCCGAGTATAAAAAGGCCCAGGTTTTTGAACTGGAAGGCGAGCCGGGTTGGGTCTGGCTCGAGGCGACGGCCCGTAACAACCCCCCGGGCTGGGTGCCGAAGGAATTTATCGATGCCAAGGTGGCGGTCTACGAAATATCAGAAGAGCCGATAACCCCGGCCAAAGTAAACAAGGCGCCCTTGACCGCGGTTACCAAGGGCGACGGAGGCGGTACGGGTTTTCCTTTTCCATTCTTCAGCATCATTGCTTTCCTGTGGTTTATGCCCCTTTTTAGAAGAAACCGCCGTCGCTGACCCTGGTGAGCTATCCTGGTTAAAACCTGAGGAGGGTGAAATGAAAGAACCCCTCTTTTTCGTTTTATATCGTGAAAGGAAATTTTAAGGGGAGGCTGAAGATGAACGATAAATCGCTGGGCATATTTTTAGCGGTACTGTTCGGCGCGCTGGGTGTGGCTACCCTGACGTTGGCCTGCGTGCGGCCGATGTCTGATGTAGAAAAGGCTCCGCTTTTATGAGTTCCATCGGGCTCTTTGTGGCGCTGGGACAGGCGCGGCTGCTTAAGTCTCCGGAAGCCGGGAGTGGGGCGAAGCAGGCCTTGATGGAGATTGAAGCAAAAGATAAGTCTTAGGCCCGGGTTGGCCATTCCCTGATTAAAAGAGGCGGCGGGTTTTTGTCCCCCGCCTTTTATTTTAGTCTGATATTCTAGTAGAATAAACTCAGGATGAAAGAAAATGCTACCCCCATCCGTCAGCAGTACCTCAGGATTAAGCGTAAATACCCGCAGGCGATTGTCCTCTTCCGGCTGGGAGATTTCTACGAGACCTTTGATGAGGATGCCCGGATTACCTCACGGGAGCTGGAGATTGTTCTGACCTCTCGGGAAATGGGTAAGGGGAATAAAGTACCTCTGGCGGGCATTCCTTATCACGCCTTGGACAACTACCTGGCACGGTTCATCAATCGTGGTTATAAGGTGGCTATCTGTGAACAGGTCACCAAACCCGGGGAGACCAAGGGGCTAGTGGAAAGGGAAGTCGTTCGGCTGGTGACTCCAGGTACGGTGGTTGAGGCCAGTCTGCTCGACAGTAAGAAAAATAATTACTTGGTTGGTCTAGCCTTGGGAGAGGAGACGGTGGGGCTGGCCTATGTTGATATTACCACCAGTGAATTTGCCACAGCCGAGCTTCCTCCAGCGCGGTTGGCCACGGAGCTGGAACGGCTGAAACCATCGGAGATTATCGCCGCCCGGAATGCCGACTTGGCTACTTTAAGCTTGGAGGTACCGGTAACCCGTCGAGACGATTACTGGTTTGAGACGGAGACAGCGCGGCAGACTTTGCTCGACTATTTTGGCGTGGCCACTCTTGACGGTTATGGCTGCGCTCATCTGCCTCGGGCGGTAAGCGCCGCCGGCGCGGTGGTCCATTATGTTCAGGAGACGCAGAAGAGCGGCCTGGGACAGCTGAGGCGTTTGGCCACCTACTCCACTGAGTCTTTTATGGCGCTGGACGTGCAGACCCAGCGAAATCTGGAGCTTTTCCAGACCAGTCGCACCGGGGCTATGGAAGGATCGCTGCTGTCGGTGATTGATCTGACCGGGACGGCGGCTGGAGGCCGGTTGTTAAAAAAGTGGCTGGGCCAGCCGTTACTTGACATAGTAGAACTAACCCGGCGGCAGGAGGCCATTGGCTGGTTTGTTGACGGCACGCTGGCTCGCCGCCAGACGGTTTCCCTGTTGGGCGAGGTGACTGACCTAGAGCGACTGGTTAATCGGGTGAAGGGCCAGATTGCCCTCCCCCGCGAGCTGGTTACGCTACGGCGCAGCCTGGAGGCGGTTCCTAGACTGAGGGAAATACTGGAGAGTGAGGGCAGCCGCGCCATAGACTGGCTGGCGGGTGGGCTAAAACCTTGCCCGGAGGTTATTGACCTGATTGCCGGTGCTATCGCCGACGATCCGTCGGCCGGTCCGGGAGAAGGCGAGGTCATCCGGCCGGGCTTCTCCGAGGAACTGGACAACCTGCGCCGGTCATCGAAAAACGCCCGGCAGTATCTGGCCGACTTGGAGCGCCAGGAACGGGAAAAGACTAGGATTAAATCGTTGAAGATAGGTTTTAACAACGTCTTCGGTTACTATATCGAGGTGTCCAAGGTTAACCTCGGCCAGGTGCCCGCGGAGTATATCCGGAAGCAGACGTTGGTCGGCGGGGAACGCTTTTTCACCCCGGAGCTGAAGGAATACGAGTCACTGATTCTGAATGCCCGGGATCGGATTACCGAGCTGGAAACGACCCTATTCCAGCAGATCTGCCGTCAGGTATCCGGTGACAGTGAACGTATTTTAGGAGTGGCCGGCGTACTGGCCCATCTTGATGTCTTTTCCAGCCTGGCGGAAGTGGCCGTACGCGATAACTATGTCCGCCCGGAACTGACCACGGGGAACGAGATAAGGATCAACCAAGGACGCCATCCGGCGGTGGAGAGAAGTCTACTGGACAGCGGCTTCGTGCCTAACGATACTTTTTTATCTAACGATAATGTCCAACTTATCGTGCTGACTGGCCCCAATATGTCGGGTAAGTCTACCTACCTGAGACAGGTAGCCCTGATTGTGCTGCTTACCCAGATGGGCAGCTTTGTGCCGGCGGTCTCGGCGGCCATCGGCCTCGTCGACCGTATTTTCACCCGCATCGGCGCCGGGGAGGATATCGCCGCTGGACAGTCGACCTTTATGGTGGAGATGGTGGAGACGGCTAACATCCTGAATAACGCCACGCCGCGCTCGCTCATCATCCTGGACGAAATCGGGCGGGGTACCAGCACCTATGACGGGCTTTCCATTGCCTGGGCGGTGGCCGAGTATATCCATAACTATTCCCGCCTGGGGGCGAAGACCCTATTCGCTACCCATTACCACGAGATGGTGGAACTAGCCGGCTTCTTGCCCCGGGTGAAGAATTTTAATGTGGCGGTGAGCGAGGCGGGTGGGGAGGTTACTTTCCTGTATAAAATCGTGCCCGGCGGAGTGGACAAGAGCTACGGCATTCACGTGGCCCAGTTGGCCGGCCTGCCCCGGTCGGTGGTGCACCGCGCCCGGGAAGTCCTGGACGAGCTGGAGGGATACCACCGGGCGGAAAAGCCCGCGACGAAGAGGCGCGGTAAAGAAGCGGCCGCACAGCAAATATCCCTCTTTGGGCAGAAGTCACCGCTCTTGGAAGAGCTGGTGAAGCTGGACATCAACGCCATGACCCCGCTAGGAGCCATCACCCGACTCTGCGAGCTGCAGAAGAAGGCGAAGGAGGAGTAGCCGGGTACCGAGCGGGCGGGACTATATGTCTGGCTAAGGTTCCGGGTTGAAGATGCCCATGCCAAGCTCCGGGTCCATTCGGCGTATCATCTTGGCATCGGTAAGTTCGGCAATGATGGCGTCCGTGGTGGCTAGGACGGGGTTTTGTCCCATTACCAGATGTCCGCCGAAGCACTTGCCTTTCTGGTCGGAGAAAGTGCCGTGGATATGAAGTAATGTCTCACCCTCTTCCGACTGAAAGATGACGCCGCTAATGCCGACGATTTCTATCGGGCCAGGTATGGTCGTAGGGTCAGAGTAGCCGGCGCCCCAGATTGATTCCTTCTTCGGCACCAGTACCTGATAGCACAGCTGGCGGATGCTGCCGATACCAAACAGAATACCTCCGTACTTGACGCCGTTGTCTTCGCAGGCCTTCTTGAGACCCTCCATCACGTCGGTGCCTGGGCGTATCCTAACCGGTATCATTTTGCCAAATTTTCCAGCCACGTTTGTTGCCCTGATTTCAGCCATATTTTCACTCTCCTTTTTGTTTGATACTTTATATATTGCGGGACCATACCCTGACGGCTGGTCTAGTTACTAATTTTAAAACCGCGGCTTGTAAAGAATCTCTTTGACCCTGAGGTCAAGGAAGTTTTGTGGGTTGACTAGGGTCAGCACCACCGCGGTATCCCTAGTTGATGCCACTAGTACCATTTCGATATCTAGCTCCTCCGCCCGCTTTCCAACGATGCGGGGCACTTCTCCGGTGTTTTCGCTGCCGGGTCGGTTAAAATCGAAGGTCTCTAGCCTCGCCAGTAAATCTTTAAGTAGGACGGTGGACTAAGTAACGTAGTTTCTTAAGGTGCCGATGTTCTCTATCTTTATCTCTACGGTGTCTCCCCGCTGCATGGAGCTGATGCCGCTGGGCGTCCCGGTGGCAATAATATCACCGGTCAGTAACGTGATGAACTGAGAGATATAGCTCACCAGCTCCGGAACACCGAAGACAAGGTCGCTGGTGCTCGCCCGCTGTTTCAGTTCCCCGTTCAGGTAGGTTTCCACCAGGACGTTGCCCGGGTTAAGTGCGGTCTCAATACAGGGGCCGACAGGGGCAAAAGTATCGGTGCCTTTAGCCCGGGACCATTGCGAATCACTTTTTTGCCAGTCACGCGCCGAAACGTCGTTGACGCAGGTATAGCCGAGGACGTATTTCATCGCCTCTTCTCGGGACACCTGCCGGGCTTGGCTCTTGATAACTACTCCCAGCTCGCATTCATAGTCGAGATGCCGGGAATCTTTGGGGTAGATGATATTTTCTTCGGGGCCGATGATGGCGGAGGACGGCTTGTAGAACATTATCGGTTCTTTGGGGACAGGCAGGTTCACTTCTTTGGCGTGGCTGTGGTAGTTCAGGCCTATGGCTACGATTTTGGTGGGAGTGCAGGGGCAGATGAGTGTCAGGTCGTTCAGTTGATGAGTGCGGTCACTTTTTTTGATTTGCGGGTAGGGGTCACCATCGAGGGCTTGGACCCGCTTACCCTCTAGGATGCCGTATTCCGTCTGGTTTCCGATTTTGTAACGTATAATTTTCATATCAGAGGGCTAGTGTATCACTATTGGGACTAGATGTCAATCCCGGATACCGGAGGATTCCAACTACATCATTAACTTTTGGATGAAGAGAGGTAAAGTCTCTCTAATAAAACTCTTCTCTCTTCCTCTTGCCAAAAGGAAGAGAGATAAATAGGAATGAGGTAAATTAAATATCAGAACATATAGCGATGCTGGTGTCGTTGCCTTAGCCTGATGGGTGTGATATAGTTTTCGTAATGAAAAACGGGGTGGAGTTTATTCCCTCGGGCAGTGTTACCTCGCCGGCAGGATTTCAGGCGGGTGCTACTGGAGCCGGTATCAAGAAAAAAAGCGGTCTGGACTTGGGTATTCTATCTTCCGAGGTGATCTGTGTTACGGCGGGTATGTTTACTACTAATCGGGTAAAAGCCGCGCCGGTGATTTTATGCCAGCAGCGATTACGAAGCGGAAAGGCTAGGGCGGTGGTGGTAAATAGTGGTGGCGCCAACGCCTGTACCGGGGAGCGGGGTCTGGTGGATGGGGAGGAAATGGCGGCGCTAGCCGCTGGGGTGGTGGGGGCGGCGCCGGAAGAAGTTCTGGTGGCTAGTACTGGAGTAATCGGTCGCCCGTTGCCGATGGCGCGCTTGAGGGTCGGCATGGGACAAATTACCCTCTCGCGAGACGGCGGCCATGAGCTGGCCCGGGCCATTATGACCACGGACACCGTGCCTAAGGAGGCGGCGGTGGGCGTTGAGGGGAGCGGGGTAATCATCGGTGGGGCGGTCAAAGGCTCGGGGATGATTCATCCCGACCTGGCGACCTTGCTCTGCTTTTTAACCACCGATGCCAGTGTGGAGCTGGACTTTCTCCGGTCGGCACTGCGCCGGGCGGTAGATAAGTCATTTAATATGGTTTCGGTGGATACGGATACCAGTACCAATGATACAGTGCTTATCCTGGCTAACGGCCGGGCCGGTGGGAAGACTATTACCAGGGGCGGTCGTCAGGCGGGCGCTTTCCAGCAGGCCTTGGATAAACTCTGTATCCACCTAGCGAAAGCCACGGCTCGTGACGGCGAGGGGGCCACCAGGCTCATCGAGGTTATCATCAACGGCGCTCCCGGTCTGGCCGAGGCGAGGCTGGTGGCCCGGGCGATAGTCAGCTCGTCGCTGGTGAAGTCGGCGGTACACGGTAGCGACCCCAACTGGGGACGGATTCTGGCGGCAGTGGGGTGGAGTGGGGTGGAGGTTGTTCTGGGAAAAATCGAGCTTTATATCGGCGATATCTGCCTGGTGAGGGACGGGTGTCCGCTGCCTTTTAATGAAGCCGAGGTGGTACAGGTGTTAAAGGGCAATGAAGTGCCCATTGCTTTGAATCTTAACCTGGGTAACGCGGCGGCGACTGCCTGGGGTTGCGACCTGTCTGAGGAATACGTCACTATTAACAGTCAATATATGACCTGACGGGTATTATGGTCGGCGAGGATTGAATTGAGTAAGATGATTGTGGTCAAGATAGGCGGGGTGGCACTGGGAAGCAGTGACACCACTATGGAAGACCTAGTCTGTCTCCAGAAACAGGGCCGGTCGTTAGTGGTGGTCCACGGTGGTGGCCAGCAACTGACGGAGTGGCTTGCCCGGCAGGGGATTTCTACTCGGTTCGTCCACGGTAAACGGGTAACCGATGAAGCGACGTTGGAAGTGGCGGCCGCGGTGCTGGCCGGGCTGACCAATAAAGAGATTGTGGCCGCTCTCAATAACCGAGGAGGGCGGGTTATCGGCCTCAGCGGCGTGGACGGCGCCTTGCTGCAAAGCAGGATTGAGGATGTAGCGCTGGGCTACGTGGGGGAAGTGGTGAAAGTGGATACGGCGATTCTGGGGACCCTGCTGGCGGCGGGATATATCCCGGTTATTTCTTCGATGGGTCTTCATTCGGTGGATAGACCGGCTGGGGCGCCGCTGATACTGAACATTAATGCCGACAGCGCGGCGGGCGAGATAGCGGTGGCTATGGGTGCGGCCAGCCTCATCTTTTTGACCGATGTGGCCGGCGTTGCTGACCAGTCAGGAAAGCTGTTGTCCCGGCTGTCAATCCAAGAAGCGGAGGCTTTGTTGGCTTCTGGAGTGGTTTCCGAGGGGATGATTCCTAAGGTCCAAGCTAGCCTGAGGACCTTGGCGACGACGACTACGGCGCGTATTGTTGACGGCCGGGAGCCGCACGCCCTGCTCCGGGAAATAGGAGGGTACGGCGACGGTACGACGATATATAAAGATTAGTGAGGTTTAGAAATCCTCCTGGTTCCCTCTTTACGAAAGAGGGAACCGTGTTATGTAGAAAAAGATTGCTTTGCTCTTCAACGGAAGAGGTCGCAATGGCATATTGGATAAAGGGAGAAGGGGAGGGTCACCAAGCAAAAAAGTTAATGAGGTAGGGAAAATCTCAACAGAGGTGAGTGAGAATGAGTAACTGGCCGGAACTGGAAAGCAAGTACTATATGCACACGGTGGACCGCGTACCGTTGGTTCTGGTCAGAGGAGAAGGAGCGCGGGTCTGGGACGATAGCGGCCGCCAGTACTTGGACTTCGTGGCCGGCTGGGCGGTAAACAGCCTGGGACACGCTCACCCGGCCATCGCCCGGGCGGTGGCCGGGCAGGCGAGTACTTTGATTCAAACTTCAAACCAGTTTTACACTATCCCTCAGATTCAACTGGCTGAACTGCTGGTCAAGAACAGCTGTCTGGACAAGGTCTTTTTCAGTAACAGTGGCGCGGAAGCTAATGAAGGTGCGGTGAAGCTGGCCCGGCGGTACGGACAGTACCACCTGGCGGGAGCTTATGAGGTGATCAGTACCTATGGCTCGTTTCACGGGCGTACCCTGGCGATGGTGGCGGCCACCGGACAGGTGAAACATCAAAAGCCCTTTCTGCCCCTGCCCACCGGCTTCGTTAACGTGGCGTATGATGATCCTGAGGCGATACAGGCGGTAACCAGTGCCCGTACCTGCGCGGTGATGCTGGAGCCGGTGCAAGGGGAGGGGGGCGTTAACCTGCCTGGCGATGATTATCTGAAAAAAGTGAGGGACTGGTGTGATCGGAAAGGCATACTGCTTATTCTGGATGAGATTCAGACCGGCATGGGACGGTTGGGGACGCTTTTCGCCTATGAGCAATACGGTATTGTGCCAGATATTATGACTCTGGCTAAGGGATTAGGTGGCGGTGTGCCCATCGGGGCGCTTATGGCCAAGGATAAAGTCTGCGTCTTTGTTCCCGGAGAACACGGCTCTACCTATGGAGGTAATCCGCTGGCCTGCGCCGCCGCTTACGCCACGTTGAAATACGTCCTTGACCATAACTTGGTCAGCAATGCTGGGAAAGTGGGGCAGTACCTTCTGGACGGGCTGGAGAAACTGAAGCAAAAATATGAGGTCGTTATCGACGTGCGCGGGCGTGGGCTGTTGGTAGCCATAGAATTTAACCAAGATATTGGAGCGTCACTGTTGGCTGCCTGTCTGGAAAGAGGTCTGCTGGTCAACCGGGTGAAACCCAATGCCCTGCGCCTGATGCCTCCCCTGACTATTGGTAACGATGAGGTTGATGAGGCCTTGGGTATCCTGGACAAAGCACTCTCCAGTATTGCTTGATCGGGGTATTATATTAAAGGCAGATTTGTGAGATAATATAGATGATGACGAATAATCTGCGTAGACTGGGGATACTGGTGGTGTTAGCTGCGGTACTGTTCCTCGGTGCGGTGTTGGTTGCTTTTTACCATACGGCGGTAGGAGTGACCCGCGATATTGAGACGGGCGGGAGACCGTTATACGCACCTGACTTGGCTGTGGTGCCGGAAGTAGTCGCCGAGGATGCCGTTGAACTGGCGATGGAATTATTCGGAGACTACCGGGCAAATTCCCAGGACTTTGCTAATCAGCTAATGGCCATGTATGCCGAGGCCAGGGACCATGATTTCGTGGTCATCTTTAATCCGGGCGGTTGGGGGTGGAAATTCTTGGACACCTCTCCGGGCTGGTGTACCATTTTTGACGGCATTGAATATGAGTTAGCCAGTATGGGCTATACCTCGCTGATGCTGGACTACCAGCGAACGGAAAGCAACCTCCACGGGATGGTTGATGAGTTCGTGGAGCTGCTGGCGGTCTATCCGTCCAAGGCGGAAAACCTGGCCTGCCGGGTAGAGTTTCTCATCAGCCACATTCCTGACCTTAAGGTTATTATCACCGGGGAAAGTAACGGCACGGTGATTGCCGATACCGCCATGAATATTTTGCAGGATAACCCGCAGGTCTACAGCGTTCAAACCGGCTCTCCTTTCTGGTACCGCAGTGCTACGCTGGACAGGACACTATTACTGAACGGTAATGGCGTAACGCCTGATTCCTTCAGCCGGGGAGATGTTTCGATGATACTCTGGACCAGTCTGAAAGCTTCGGTTGGTCAGTATCCCTCGGAAGAGGAAGTGCCGGGTAAGATACTGGCAGTTCTCCGGGCACCGGGGCACGACTACCGCTGGCAATATCCGGCGGTCTATTCTGAAATAAGAGGTTTCTTGACGCATAATTTTGACTTCAAGCCATAATCACTGAAATGCGAGGTTTCAGATAACCGGGGAGGGGACAAAAGGGGGG
>PVBE012095350.1_pt1 | contig 57960 bp, 39 predicted proteins | sample 1631181 | NCBI WGS metagenome assembly PVBE01 (sample SAMN08397723, study PRJNA350692) | Marine metagenome, whole genome shotgun sequencing project. | isolation source: water | place: Pacific Ocean | collected 2012-04
AGTGATCTGCTTGGTGGGTGGTGCGCTTAGCGAGTGACGAAGACCTGGGTGAGGAAGTAGGTGCCATCGGGGCTCTGCGCGACGCCGACCGCGGTCTCTTTGAGGCTCGGGTCCAGGAGGTTCGCGGCGTGTCCGGGGCTGGCGATCCAGGCATCGACGACTGTCTTCGTCACATCGGAGAAGCCCTTCACGTAGCCAACGTTCTCACCGTAGCGGAGCCAGGGGATGCGAGAAGCGTCGAGACGCTGTCCGGCGTTGCGGCCCTGCGAGTCGCGGTGGCTGAGCGTCATGCGACCGGCCTGGTCCTGGCTGTGCCAGCGAGCGACGGGGAGCAGATCCTGCGAGAGCGTCAGGGGAGCCAACCCGCGAGCGGCGCGCACGGTGTTGATCTGATCGAAGACCTTCGTCTCGAGATCCTCAACCGCGTTCGCCTGGGCGGCGGGAGCGACGGCGAAGACGATGATGGCTGAGAGGGTCAGGAGGGTGATCAGGTTGGCTTTGGTGGTCAGGGTTTTCATCTCGGCGCTGCTCCTTGGTGTTCGGCTATGAGTGTGATTTCCCATGAGCCGCGAGCAATGCGCTGAAAACAGGCTGCTAGATCAAGCAAGAAAACTGTAACGTTGCGCGGGGGTTGCGGTCTGTTTACATCGGTGTTGCATTGGCAGGTATGGAGGACCGATTCAGCCCGGATTCCAGGGATGGTATATGGTTGATAATATGGATTATGTTTAGTGTGGGGTGCGAAGGCCCCGAGGCGAGTGCGGATGACAAGAATGACAGGCGAGGACGCCTGTCCTACGGGACGTCACGGACGGCAGGGGATGACGCAGGGACCAACTCGAAGGCGTCCACGCGGACGGCGGCGATGTTTGCGGGGTTGTCGGATGCCCACACGAAGGCGCTCTGGCCACGGGGATAGTCACCATAGGCCACGGGCGCGGGGAGTTCGTACCACTGCCAGGCACCGCCCTCGACCTCGGCGGCGGAGACGGTGATGGCATCGCAGATGTCGCCGGAGTAGTCCAGATTCGAGTACTGGTAGCCGAGACGGAAGGCCGATCCGTCATTGCCCGTCTTCTCGACCTTGATCCGAGCCCGAAGCCGATAGCGCAGGCCCGTCGCGTCAGCCTGCTTGAGGATGTCCGTGATGCCCCAGCGGATGGCCTGACCGAGAGTCCACTGGCGGTCGGCGGCTTGCAGGGCGCACGATCCCTCCTCGGCAGTCTCGTCAAGGGCGATGGAGTACGTGCGGTGGCTGTTTGACAGGAAGGCGGCCGGCTGACGGATCGTGCCCGGCACGGAGTCGGAGCCGGGCTGGGCGGGCCTGCGGTTCAAGAGGGCTCTGATCTTGGGATAGTAGTCCTTCTCCAGTTGCTCGCCCGCGGGCCCGTAGAACTCACTCAGGTGCGTGACGCCCGCCGCCTTGCTTACCTCGATGAAGTGCTCGCCGGCAATCCTGATCGCCTCGGGGGGCATTGCGGACGAATCCACCAGCGAGACCGGCCTCCAGATGCCCGCGGCATGGCTGAGCTTTCGCACGCGCACGGTCAGAACGTGGGGTCCTGGCTCAGGCGGCTCGCCGAGAGGCACGAAGAACCCCTTGTCCCACATGCGCTCGGCGGGCTCTTGCTGCTCGCCGACCATGGCCCCATCGATATACACGTCGCAGGTGCCATCGACCGCTCCGAAGTAGAGCGACAGCCTCCGGCCGGCATCGGCCACCGGCAGCTCGAAGGGCACCGCGTACCAGGCCACGCCGTGGTAGTCGTGCCCCTGCTTGGTCCAGGACGCGTCGGTCCGGATGGGGGACCAATCCGCGAAGGCATCGTCATCCTGCCAACGCTCGGCAGCTCCCACATCCTCGGGATCAAGCCTGAAGCGCCACTCAAGCGGCAAGGAGAGAACCTGGCCCACCCGACCGAACTCCCGGTTCAGCATCAGGTACCAGATCGACAGGCGCGCGACATCCACGCGGAACTTCGTCTCCGGCGATTCGGCCTCCGCCTCGGCGCGCTCGAGGATCGCGTCGGCCTGGTTGATGAACCGATCATCGTACTCCATGCCGCCGTAGACGCCCAGTTGCTTCTCCTGGGAGTAGAACTCGTCATGCGTGAAGTCGATGTACTCCAGGATTGCCTCGCACGCCCCTCCGTAGTAGAGCTGGCAGAACTCCTCGATCGTCTCGCGGCCGTCAGTCTCGGGCCGCCACATGCACTTGGCCAGCAGGTAGTGGCGCAGCTCACGGAACTCTCCGCCTGGTGTCTGCGTGCTCTGAGCGAACATGCCACTCATCCCCTTGCGGCGCAGCAGGCGGATATTCTCGTCAATGACCCGCAGGTTGGGGTGAGGGGCCAGATAGGCCCAGAAGTTGGTGTAGTAGTTCCAGACGTAGGCGCGATGCCATCGGCTGGCCCAGCCGTTCAGATCCTGGAACGCCTGGCGGTTCGGTTCGTTGCTCCGGTCGTCGAGTCTCCTGGCGAAGTCCGCCCCAATCGGCGCGAAGCGAATGATGACGTTGTGGCGCGGTCTCGTCTTCGCGGGCGGCTTCTGCGAGGAGCCGTACCCCAGTGTTGAGATGGCGACGTCGGGGTAGTCCTCCTCGATCGCCTCGGCCACGGCGTTGACGAAGCGAATGAGGGCCCCCCCGGGCGAGTCCTCCTCCTCGTTGACGGCCTGGCACTCGTCGCACTCACAGTCTCCGCCGCCATCGTTGGCGGACACCGATGCGACCAGGGAGCTATCTGGGTGGAAGATCGTTTCGCTCGCCCTGTACGATTCAATCCAGCCACGCACGGCCTCGACCGCAATGCGCAAGACCTGCGGATTGGTGAGGCAGAGCTGGGCCGGGCGGGGGCTGCCGGGGATGGTGCGCGTCCGCTCGCCGTCAACGAGGGCGAAGTACTCCGGGTTGGTGTCGAAGTGCTGCTCCGGCGAGACCAGGTACTTGAAGGTGTGCCAGGGAGCCGGTCCGACCCAGCGGACGCCGCCCAGCTGCTTCTCCATGGGCACCCAGCTCCACGTGGCATTGAGACGGTTGCGCACGGCCCACTCGGCGCCCGCGTAGGTGTTGCGGTACTCCAGGGGCGGATCGTATTTGCGGGATCTGACGCGAAGATCGAGGTCGGGACGGCGTGGCACGTGGTTGACGCCATGAGCCAGGAATCGGCACCCGAGTTCGACCTCCAGGAAATCGTAGACTCCGTAGAGCGTTGCGCGAGGGATGTTGCCGAGGATCAGAAGCGTGGCGCCGCGGCGCAGCAAGGCGAACCCCTCGCGGGAGGAGGGGCGGAGCTTCGTGGGGACATCCGCCATGGCGAGACGGTTGGTCGCTCCCAAGACGATCTCGTTGCCTGAGGGATCGACCTCGTCGCCCCGGATGGCGAATTGCGCGCCGGTCATCTCCTCGAGGAAGTAAGCCAGCTCCTCGGCGGCATAGCGCTCCGCCTCCGGAGCGTCCTGGGCGATGGTGATGATATACGCAGTCGTGCCGCCTCGGGCCAGCGGCAGCGCCTCGCCCGCTTGCGCCGCCGGCGCCGCGAGAAGGCCGAGGCAGATCGCGCTTGTCGTGAACATGGCCCCTCCGTCGGCATGGGTTCGGAGGCAACCGCGTCACGACCTGCAGCGCCGGACCACGGAGGGCTATGGGTCGCCAGGGCGGTCGGTGGATAGGGTGGCGGGCAATGGGATCGATACGGCGGCTGGTTCCGCGGTTGCGTGGGGGCGGCGCGTGGGTCAGAGGAAGCCGGAGCTGTCATTATAGTTCTTCGGGAGAATGCCGATGGCCTGCAAGCGTGAACGCGGATCCGGAGATCCGCACAGTAGCGCAACGGCGACGGTCGGGGATGGATGCATGGAGCGGCGGTGGGGGCAAGTCATCGAGTCTGGCGTGTCGCGGCTGAACCCGCTCCTACACGGCGGCTCTGGATTACGGCCGCAAGACCGTCGTGTAGGAGCGGGTTCAGCAGGGAAACTCCGCGAGTTTCCACGACAGATTCTGCCCTGGTGAGCACCGCCCAAGGCGGCAAGTGGCGACCGGCCGCGGGCCGGGGGCGATCGCGACGGAGGCGACCTGGCGTGCAATCGCGAAACTTGTTGGCATCACGGAATGCTCTCGGCATCCCGCCAGAAAGGCACTCCTATGGCCCGCTCTCTGACCCTTGCCGTCCTGGCGGCCGTCTTGCTCCCGGCCGGCCTCGCGGCCGATGACATCACCCGCATTCCCCTCCTGCCTCCCGGCGAGGGCAACCCGCGCAACTCCGAGGGCGACTTCGTTACGCTGAAGGACGGGCGGATTCTGTTCGTCTACACCCACTTCACGGGCGGCGGCGGCGACCACTCGGTCGCGCACCTGGCGGGACGCTTCTCGGATGACGGCGGGCTGACGTGGACGGATGAGGATGCTGTGGTCCTACCAAACGAGGGCGGGATGAACGTCATGTCGGTCTCGCTCCTGCGACTGCCGACCGATGAAATCGCGATGTTCTACCTCATCAAGAACGCAACCGATGACTGCGTCCCGCACGTGCGGCTCAGCACGGATGAGGCCAAGACATGGGGCGAGCCGATCCGCGTGGTGGGTGAGGACGGTTACTACGTGCTGAACAACGACCGCGTGGTGATGCTGTCGACTGGGCGGTTGCTGGCTCCCGTCTCGAGACACAGCGTTCCCGGCGGGAAATTCACGGGCGCGGGCGTGCAGAGCGTCTGGCGCTCGGACGACAACGGTCGCACGTGGCAGAAGAGCAACGAGGTCCCTTCGCCTGACGGCGTCGTGCTCCAGGAGCCGGGCGTGATTGAGCTGAGGAGCGGGCGCGTGCTGATGCTCTGTCGGACGAACAAGGGGAGCCAGTATCGCTCGATCTCCGGCGACGCAGGGGTGACATGGTCCTCCGCCGAGCCGACGAGCATCATCTCCCCCTTGTCGCCCGCGACCTTCGAGCGCATCCCCGAGACGGGCGACATCCTGCTCGCCTGGAACGATCACTCCGACGTCACGGGCGAATACGCGGGCAAGCGCACTCCCTTCACCGTCGCGATCAGCCGCGACGAGGGCAACACGTGGGAGTATCGCCAGACCCTCGAGGACGACCCCGACGGCTGGTATTGCTACACGGCCATGCACTTCGTGGATGGGCGCGTCTTGCTCGGCCACTGCGCGGGCGACAAGACGATCGGCGGCCTGAACCGGACGCAGATTACGGTGCTGGATGTTGAGGGGCTGTATCGGTAGATCGCCTACCGAATGTTGAGGATGATGCCCTTCTGCATCTCGTTGATGGTCTTGAGTACTTGGGCCACCATGTTGATCATCTGCCCAGCTATCTTGTTGGCGTTCTCGAACTCGGTCGAGGCCATCTGCCTTTGGTTGCGGAGCGTCTCTCGATCCGCCTCGATCGCGGCAAGCTCGTTCTGCAACTGGGCTTCGGTCATCCAGCCGCCCGAGGTGTCCGGTTCCGCGAGATGGAACGTGCCGGCCACTTCATCGCCACCGGCCGGCGGGGTCAGCGTGAGCCTGCAGATCTGCTCTCCATCCTCGGACTCCGGCAGCGCGCAGGTCGCCATCAGCCAACCCACGCCGCTCGCGAGGGCAATCGCCTGGCCCGTGCTGTCGATGAGCTCTGCGTCGAGTTTTACCGCAGGCTCCCACGCGGCCCAGAGCGTCGCCTGTCCCTCGCCTTGCAGACGAAAGCGATACTCAACAGGCGCGCCAACACTGAAGGCGACGCCTCCCTCGGCCGTGGGGTCGACGAGGTCCGCCTCCAGGAGTCGAGCATCCGTGCGGATGGGCACCCTAATGGGTCGACGTCGCGCGTTCTTCCGCTGACCGGCGGCGACAGAGGTGGTCAGGATCAGGACAGCCAGGGCGACTCGGAGGGATTTCATTGGGTGCCTCCACGGTGACAGCGGGTGATAGCTCCACACCAATACTAACACCCGGAAGAGCAGACAAGCCCCAGCCATGCATCGGCGGGGGCTTGTGGGTCGTCGTCTGTCTGACGGCGCCTAGCTGGTTTCCCCGAAGAAGGGCACCTCGCCGTAGGTCTCCCTGTATGCTCTGACCGCATCGGTGCACGCGCCGACGACCACGGTGACGTAGTCCCCCGTGAGGAATTCGATCGGCACCTGCGCCTCCCATCGGACGTCGTGGTCGGTGTCGAGGACGAACCGGCCGAACAGATCGCGTCTGTTGCGCTTCAGGATGTCGATCGCCGCCGCGTGACGCGCCGAGGGATCGTCGGCCTCGAGTTCGGGCATGCCGCCCACGTAAGCGTGGATGTAGGCCATGCCATGGAACGTGCCGGCATACATCTTCCACCCGTCAACTGTTGTGAAGGTGATCAGGCCCTCGGACCGCGAGGACGGCAGCGTGGTTGAACGGACGATCCGCCACAGCTCATCCGCGTCCGATTCATCATCCACCGTCGGAAACAGGTAGAGAGGATCGCGCGGCACTTCGCCCGCGACCATCTGCCTCCAACGCTCAACTTGGACGCACGCGGTGTCCGTGATCTGCTTGGCGAACTCGGCCGTCACATCCGACATCGGCGCCGCGGCCGCCCAGCCGATCCTCGGCGGGGATTCGTCGTCCGAGCTGATGTAGATATGGCCGATCGGATCGGCGAATCCGAACTCCAGCGCATCCAACGCCCACTCAGCCTGATCTTCCGCATTGTCGCCGGGGAGGTCCCCGAGCGCGCAACTCACGCTGAAGAAATCTCGAACCATCACGACGGTGAGAGTGACGCCATTGTCATACTCGACCGCGTAAACGCCGGGCGACGGCTCGTGGAAAGGCAGCCCCGTCGCCTCGAGCAACATCCGCACGGGGTGATCGGGCTCGCCGAGGATGATCTCCTTGGGGTCATTTGCAGGATCCGCCTGAAGCCAGGTATCGAGGACGTTCGAGGGGATCGCGAACTTGGTGAGCCTGTCGTACTGCGCGCCGTAGCTCCGCGAATGGATGCCGACGACCTCGCCGCGCGAGTCGACGACCGGCCCGCCGCTGTTGCCGCCCTCGGCCATCGCGTCATGCTCAATGTAATCGTGTCCGTTGAAGACCCGGTGAGCTGTGACCGTACCGCTCCGGATCGAGAACTCCCGCATCCCTAACGGGTGCCCGCAGACGAACACGCGTGACGTCTCGCTCGCGGCCTCGGAATCGGCCAACTCAAGGAACGCGCCGGGCGCTTCGGCGATCCGCAGCACGGCGAGGTCGAGTTCCGGATTCTCTCGCACGATCTCCGCCGGGAGCGTTCGCTCGTTCTCCGTGCCCGGGTGCAGCACGACGCGGATCTCTCGGTCGCGAGCGACGGCGGGCGGCTGGTCCCATCGCTGCGCCACCTTCGCGATGACGTGGTGATTCGTGACGAGGTGCCCATCAGCGGATGTGAAGAACCCGCTCCCGGTTCCGCCGCCCTCGACTAGAACCGTGTTGAGCCGCACCTCGATCAACACGACGGCGTCCTTGAGCTTGCTGAGGATGTCGGGGTCGAGTTCTCCCCCGCCTCGGTCCGGCTCCGCGGGAGTCGCGTCCTTGGGCCCGGACTCCGGGACGACGGTCAGCGGCTCCTCTTCCGAGGGATCACTATCCTGCTGGGGGATGAGCGGACAGCCGCTCAGTCCCAGCACTAGCAGCCCGACCGTCGCCAGCGTGGCGCAGATGCGGAGGTCACCCATCCCCAGCTTGCGCCCTCCAGGATCGGCCATCGTCGCGCTTCTCCTCCATGGATCATGGACTAGGATTGGTCCGACAGGCGTGGAAGCTCAAACACCGAGTTTCCCTACGCCTGTCCTACGACTACTCGGCAAGTCCTACGACTTCGTGGGCTCTCCCCCACGCTTGATGTCCTTGAGGCCTATGCTCGGGTAAGCATCGCTTAGCTCATCCACCACATTACGCGGAAGGCCCATGTCGGTCAGCTCATCCCGAAAGGCCCGGGTGGCGCGTCGCTGGGCGAGCTTCAGCCTAATCAGCGTCGGCGTCAGCCTCGCCGCCAGCTTCCCCAAGCCCCAGATGGGAATGCTTCGCATGACCGTGGCCTCCATGTTCGCCACCGTGGACCTTCGCGCTAGACATCGCATCCCTGAGGCCCCTCACGTAATCCTTGGCCATCTCAAGGGCGTCCTCCTTCGGGATTCCAGCGTCGACGAGTTCCTTGTAGAAAGCCCCCGTCGCCTTGCCCAACTCGCGGCCGGTATTCTCCGAGTAAACGGCCTGGATCAGCTCAGAGATGATCTTCGGCGCCTTGTCTCCCAACATGTCGAACAGCTCGCCGATCTCTTGGACCGGAATGCCTTTGTCGCTCATCGTGCTAGCTCCCCCTGCGGTTCGATAGTTGTGCGGCCATCGCCCTGCAACTGACCTGCCAATCGCCGGCGGCCTCCACCATCATACGTGAGTAGCGCGGCAGGCGCGAAAGGTCCAATGGTTCTTCCTACGCAAGGAATCTGCCCGCGCGGGGCGAAGCCAGTAGTACTGACGCGCAACGCGCTTTTCCCGGAGGGCACCCATGTATCCTGAATGCGGCGGCAAAGACAAGGTCAACCGACGAGGGTTTCTCGCGCTGTCCGGAGGCGCGGCAGCGTTATTGGCCGCCGGCGGGCTTGGCGAGGGCGAAGCGCAGGAGGCGGCGCCCGAGCAACCGTTGCTACCGACCATCGACCTCGGCGAGCACAAGGTCACCCGCATGATCGCCGGGTACAATCCCATCGGCGGGCACTCCCACACCACGCTGAACATGGCCAGGCACATGCGGGAGTATTTCACCGCGGAGCAGACCGCCGAATTCCTGCTCCACTGCGGCCGCCAGGGCATCAACACGTGGCAGTACGATCACACCGAGAAGGTCCTCAACGCCATCCGCATCGCGCGCGAAAAGGGCAGCGAAATGCAGCTCATCAGCCTGCACGCCGAGCGCGGCCACGACGCGCCATTGCCCGAGGTCATGAAGAGCAAGCCGATCGCCATCGTGCATCACGGCGGCGTGACGGACGGGCTCTTCCGCGCGGGCAAGTACGACCAGGTCCGAGACTTCGTGAAGAAGGTCAAAGACGCCGGCGCGCTTGCGGGGATTTCGTCCCACTGCCCCGACAACATCAAGCGAATCGCCGACGAGGGCTGGGAGAATGACCTGTTCATGACGTGCTTCTACTACGTCACTCGGCCGCGCGCGGAGATCGAAGCGGACATGGGCAAGGTCCCGGTTGGCGAGCCGTTCTTTGAGTCCGATCCATCCGACATGACTGCCGTCGTGAAGCAGGTCGACACGCCCTGCCTCGGATTCAAGATCCTCGCGGCCGGTCGCAAGTGCTGGAGCAAGCCGTCGGTCGAGGGTTGCTTCTCGTGGGCGTATCAGAACATCAAGCCGACCGACGCGGTCATCGTTGGGATGTTCCCCCGTCACTCCGACGAGGTCGCCGAGAACGTGGGCTTTGCGAGGAAACACTGTGTGGTCTAGGTGCCTCGGCGTCGGCGCGCTCATTATTGCGACCGCTGCGATTGCTGGTGACGATGCCGAGCTGCGCGTCCTCTTCCCCGCAAACGGCGCGACCATCATCGAGGGCGAGTGCGACCTCATCTGCGTGTTGCCCGAGGGCGATCCGATTCCGGATCTCAAGGTCGACGGCCAGTGGGCGATCTGGGAGATGGTGTCTCTTCCCGTCCTCACGTCGAGGCTCGACCTCGCGCCCGGCAAGCACAGGATTCTCATCGGCAAGAAGAAGCTCAGGGTGCGCGTGGCGCCCGACGCGGAGGGCGCGTTCAGATCCCACGCCGACAAGCTTGGTTGGAGGGACTGCGCGGACTGTCACGACGTTGCGGAAGACGAGGGAATGCTCGCTGTTGGGGATCCCGATCAGCCGGGGGCCTGCATCGTCTGCCACTCGCTGGAGGACTTCGAACTCGCCCACTTCCACCCGCTCGACCCCATCGCCGCCTGCAGCGAGTGCCACGCGCTGCACGGCCACGCGGCCAAGTCACTGCTCAAGAAGCCGGTCAAAGAGCTCTGCGCGGCGTGTCACGAGTGAGGCAACTGTCCCTAGTTTTTTCGGATGGCCAACATCACCGGGATCGGCCGCATGGCGCCCGACGGCCGGTTCATGACGCGTGGCTCTTCCTCCTGAATCAGCATGACCGAACTCCCGCCGCCGTCGAGGTTCACCGCGTCACTGCAGCCATGTGTCTTCATCAATTCGGCGCACTCGTATAGCGACACGCCCTCGCTGTAGCCCGGGCGACGGCCGTCGGCGATCACGATGAGCATGTATCGGGCCTCCGCATCAAGCCCGACAAGCGTCCGCGGGTGCAGCGGTCCGTCCGGCGCGCGCAGATTCTCGCCGTCCCTCAGGAGCGGCAACCCCGACACGCCGTCAGCGACCTCATCCACATCGGCCGGACCGACATGCGGATTGCCCGCTCCATCAATCCAGAAGCCGGGGAACTTCTCCTCCGGCTGGCTCCGCACAGCATCATCGGCCGCCGCCAAGCCGCAGATGTCGACATGTTTTCCCACGAACCAGCCGCGCTTCTTCTCCTCGTCCGAGGCGCTGGGCAGGTGGCGAAAGAAGTTCGCGTTGACCCCCGCGCTCGCGCTCTCGGCCGCGAGCAGCTGCGTCGGCCGCGTCAGCGTCGCCTCAGCCGGGCCCTCTCCATCGGGATCCTCGCCTACGATCGCCAATACCTCGATGCCCGGACTCGCCAGATCAACTCGCAGGAAGTGGAGCCGCACTGGGCGCGGCGTCTCCCATTGCTCGGCCCAATACGCAATCGGCGAATCTCCCTCCGCGCCGGGAGCCGCCTCGAGAATCGCAACATCCGCTGCCCACGTAATAGACGCAAGCAGCAGCAGGGAGATCGCTGTGGTAGCGCGTGTCTTCATGGTGGTCACCGCAGCCCTTCCTTAGCCTCAGCCGTTTTGCCTAGCCCCAGCAACGCGACGCCATGCGCGTGGTGGGTTAGCTCCTCCAGCTCCTCGTCGTCGCCGAAGTTCATCGTTAGCGCGTTGGCGAGCTGCTGCTCCGCCTCGGCGTGCTGGCCGAGCTTGAGGTGGGCGACGCCCAGCCCGCAAGCGTAGACCGCCTTCGTCGGATCGATCTCACACGCCCGCGTCAGCGCCTCAACCGTGCCCGCCCAGTCAGCCGACGCCGATCGGATCCGGCCGAGGTTTGCGTGCGGCTGCGCTTCGCTTTGAGGGAGCTTCTCCAGCCACCGGGTCAGCGTCTCTCCGACCTCCGGATGGGCGGCGATGTCTTCGTTGACGCGGTCCGTGGTCTCCGTCGCCATGTCGCCCAGAGACACGTCAAGCATCGCCAGCAGCGCGGAGTTCACTGCGGATGACTCCCACTCGCCGCGGTCGATCGCCTGCTCCACGAGGTCGAGCGTCTCCGCTTTCTCCCCCATGAGGAATCGCATCAGCGCCAGCGCGGACAGCACCCCTTCGCGCTCGCCGACGGGCAGCGCCATCGCCGCGGTCAGGTGGTCCGCGGCGGGCGTCAGCTTCTTGAGTTCGGGCGTCCCGAACTCCACGCCCTCGCCTCCAACTATCGGCGCGACCAGTTCCTGCACGGCCGACATCGCCAGCAGGCATCCCATGAGGCCCCGCAGCCCGAGATGATCCGGGTTCGCGGCCACCACGCGCTCGCCGATCTCCATCATCTCCGGCATCGAAAGCACCTGCATCATCGCCTGGGCCACTTGCGGCAGGTCGGGGTCGTCGCCCGCCGCGATCATGCGCGCGTGAACGAGCATCAGATCGGACGTGAGAACCGTGCTATAGGCGCCGATGAGGTCCTGGAACGCCTCGATGGTCGGCTCGGCATTGAGCTTCTCGAGATACCGCGGCCTCGCCTGAGCGAACCATCCGGCGGCCCGCTCAAGGGCCCGTTGGCGTGTCGACAATTGGAACAGGCTCGGCGGCGTTTGGAGCTTCTCCAGGCCCGCTAGCAACGTCGGCGCGGCTTCCGCGAGCATCGCCGCAAGCTCCTCCGCGGCACCAGATCCCGCGGCCGGCACGGGGCGACTCGGCGAGAGATCGTATGCCTCGATCGCCTCGGGCAGCGCGTTGGCGATGCCCTTCACCCAGGCGAGGAACGGAACGGCCTGGTACTGCAGACTGTCCAGTAGCGGGGGGTATGCGTCGAGGTGGTCGGGGTGATTCGTCACGACTCTCGTCAGCGTCTCCTCCGCCTTCAGCACCTCGCCCGACTCCACCAGCATGCGCCCCAGGCCCGTCAAGAGCGCCGGGTCATCCGGCGTGGCTCGGAGCCCTTCCTGGTACAGCTCCGCTGCCTTCGCGCGAGCGTCGGCCGACTTCTCGCGCTGCGCCGACTTGGCACACAGTTCATGCAGGCGCTCGTAGTCGGCTGCGGTTGTGGCATCGGCCTCGAGCGCCTTGATCTGGGTCTCGATCTCCTCATCGGTCAACTTGTCGTCGAGCATGCCGATGTGGATTCCGACGCCGAACGTCAGCGCGCCGATGCTCGGCAGCTCAAGATCGGCGACTAGCTGCGCGAGGTCTGGCTCCTGCGCGACGGTCGGAGCGGCGACGACCGCGAGCGCCAGCATGATCGGGGTCAAGCGTCGCAACATTAGGCCCTCCGTGGGCATCAAGGTCGGTACTCTTCGCGGACGAATGGGTCCTCGATCTTCTCGTCAAGCAGCTTCGCGTACCGGCGCGGATGGCGGAACGCATTGCCCCACGGCTCGCGGCTTCTGTAATCTCGGATGGCGGTCATGTCGAACTCAGCCAGGAAGATGCCCTCTCTGTCCCCCGCCTCGACCACCAGCGTGTCCCGGCTCGACCCGTCCTCGGTAAAGCAGACGCAATCGAAGGTCAGCGAGTGCCCGTTCGCCTTCGGCCTCGGGTAGTTCGTCATCGCCACGCCGACCATGTTCTCATACGCTCGCGTCTGGAACTGGGCGATCCGGTGCCGCTCCAATCCACACGCGTTGGGCGTGAGAATCACCTCGGCTCCGTTCAGCATCAGGACGCGCGCGGTCTCCGGAAACTCGCGATCGTAGCAGATCATGCAGCCCAGCTTCACGCTCCCCGAGCCGTAATCCAACTCGCAGACCGGCAACGCGTCGCCGGCGGTGCAGTGCCTCTCGACGCTGAAGTCGCAGGTGTGCATCTTCGCGTACGTCAGCAGCACCTCGCCGCGGCGATCGATGATCGAGACGCTATTGCGCGGCGGCCCGTCCCAGCGCTCGAGGTAAGTCGCCGCGATGGCCATGTCGAGTTCTCTAGCCAAGTCGAGAAAGCGCGCGAACCAGGCATCGTTCTGGCCTATCGCCTGAGCGGCCCACTTCTCGTAGGCGCCCTCTTCCTCGGCGTTGAAGAAGTGGTAGCCCACATTCCACATCTCGGGAAAAAGGGCGATGTCCGCGCCCATCGCCTTCGCCCGGCGGCAGAAGTCGTCGGCCTTGGCACCATTGGTATCTTGGTTCGATCCATCGGGATCCATCTGCAGCAGCGCGACCGTGAATGATGACACGCGGACGTCCCTCCCAATTGAGTAACCGAGCGAGGTTCCACCGGGCGAGGGCGGGGACCTCTCGGCGGAGAAACGGAGGCTGGAGGTGGTTGCCATGGAGATCGATATCGTGCGTCTGAGCGGGACGCCGCGCGAGATGGGCGAGCGGCATGGCGAGTTGCTCGCGGACGGCGCGCGGGCGATGTGTGATGCGCGGATTCAGCTCTGCATCGACGCGGGCATGGCGCGTGAGAACCTGATGGCCCTGGCGGCCGAATCGCTGCCGGTCTTCGCGGAGTGGGCGCCTGATGTCTACGCGGAATTCCAGGGCATCGCTGCGGGCGCTCGCATCAGTGATGAGGAGTTGTTGGTCGGCAACGGCTACACGGATGTCATCGATCTCGTCAACCGCGAGATGGGCGGGCCATCCGAATGCACGGCATTCCTCACCGGTAGCGGATTCATCGGCCAGACGTGGGACATGAACGCGACAGCCTATCCGCACGTCGTCGCCTTCGAGCGCCGGCCGGAGGGCGCGCCGGCGTCCGTCACGATGACGACATCCGGCTGCCTCTCGCTGGTGGGGATCAACGAGTGCGGAATCGCCATAGGCAACACGAACCTCGTGCCCCACGACGCGAAGCCGGGCGTCATGTACCTGGCGATGATCCACAAGGTCCTCGCCCAGACGACCTTCGATGACGCCGTCCGCACGATCACCGACGCACCGCGCATGTCGGGACACTTCTACTACATCGGCGGGCCGGACGGAGAGGCGGTCGGGATCGAGACGACCGGCGAGCGGCACTCGGTTATCAACCTGAACGAGGCGGGCGTTCTCGCGCACGCCAACCACTACGACGACGAAACGCTGTCGGCCTACATTGATCAGGGAGAGCTGACCGGAAACTCACCCACGCGGGCGGCGCGGATGCGGGAACTGCTGGGCGAGGCGGATGGACATGACTGGGGTTCGCTTGAGGCGATTCTCTCCGACCACGGCGCGCCGATCTGTCGGCATGAGCTGCCCGGCAGCGACGTTCGGACATGCTCGGCGGCGATCATGTGCCCGCGCGAGAGAACGATCCGGATGGTGAAGGGCTACCCCTGCGAGGGCGGATTGGGGGAGATCCGACTGACGTAGAAAAATAGGGACAGCAACTCATTTTCACGAAACGTTTCATTGATATAGTCTCAAAAGTGAAAATGAGTTGCTGTCCCTATTTTTCGCCCACCACGTATGCCCTGAAGCCGCGCGACGGAACGCTGACGTGAATGCCCGTCTCCGCATCGGAAGATTCGCGCGTCAACACCTCGCGCGCAACCGCGCCAGGGATCGGCTTGCGCCATCTGATCTCGGCGTCGATCGCCTCGCCGGGGTTCAACACGACGACTGATAACCGCGTGCCCTTCCGGTGCGCGAAGACATGGCCGGCGCTCAGGCCCTCGGGCAGCGCAAGCTGATGCGTGATGTCGTGACCGTCAAGCACGATATCCTCGATGGCCGCGCAGACTTGCGCCACCCGGTCATGGGCCCAGAACGCGGCGGCATCGTAGACCTGCAGGTACCACGTCCACACGCCCTCTCCCCCACCGGTCATCACCGCCCACATCAGCCGATACGCCCAAGTCTCCGGCTCCGGCGGCACGCGTCTGTAGTGCAGGAAGTTCGCAATATGCATCTCGCCCGGGATGAACGGCGTTCCCGCCAGCGCTCGGCGCGTCTGGTGCAGGTCGCTGGCTCCGCCGAAGTATCCCGCGCTACCCACATCGAGAATCCCCGCCGCGCCGAGCATCTCCCAGTCCGTGCTGTAGCCCGCGCGCGTACCCAGCGGCTGGCCGGTCCGATCGGCCTTTGCGGCGGCGTTGTGGTAGCCGCTGTAGTAGCCCGCCAGCAGCGTCGGATCCGCAACGCGCATGGCCTCGCGCAGCAGGCCCGCCCACTCCGTGCTCTCCCAGCAGCGGAAGTCGACCCACTCGTGCGGATAGTCCTCGGCGATTCGCTCGGGCGTCAGCTCAACATCATCCGCGATGCCCGCCTGCTCGCGGAATCGGGCGATGGCAATCGGCGAATGAAGATCCCCTTGCGCCTTGCCGTCGACCAGCGCGCCTTCTTCGGTATCGTTGATGATGACATCAAACCGGCGGGGCGTGTTGTGCTTGCGGATCAACTCAGCGAGGGCCGCCACGACCTCCTCGCGGTGCTCGAAGGCCCAGCAGTACGAGATCTTCCCCGCGATGGGTTTGCCGTCCGCATCAAGTCGGCGCGCGTCGGGGAACTGATCGGCGATGCTCTGGCGGTCATCCCATCCGTAGACGACGCCCGTACGTCCGCCACCTTTTCGGAACATCTCAACAAGGGTGCGCTGCCCCTCGGGCGGGGCGTGCATGAGCATGAGATCGTTCATGCCCGAGGCCAGGGATGTCCGCACGATTCCCGCGCGATAGCGAGGGTTATCGTAGCCCGCGTAGGTGAAGGCGCCGACGCGGATGCGCTTGGGCGTGATGCCACGCAGCGGCGGCAGCACGTCGATCGCGATCGTCGCGGACGCGAAGCCCGTGAGCGAGAGTTCGAGCCGGGTCCGCCCAGGCTTCATGCGCTTGCGCGGGCGACACAGCAGGGCCATCCGCGGCCCCTTGCCGGATGCGTGGTTCTCGACCTCGGCCGGCAGCACGAGCGTCCATGTCCGCCGGCCTGATACGTCGGGTTCGGTGTGGGTGATGCTCTCGGGCACGACGAGCGGTGGCGGCTGAAAGAACGCGCTACCTGAGGTGCCATGGGTGACGATGCGGATTCGCCAGTCCATTCTGATGGTGAGCACGGGCGATCTGCCGGTCTCGAAGGCTTCCTTCGGCAGCGTGATCCAGAGCGGCGTCTCGGCGCCGGCGCAGAGATAGCCGTGATCCCCGCGCCTCCAAAGAAACCCGCTGGAAGTATCGTCGGCAAGGGCGCCGGCGGCGATCAGTATGAGCATCAGCCCGGCCGTGATCCACATGCTCGGCGCCCTTCCCGTCATTCCGCGGCTCTTCCGTGCTCGCCCATGATGAAGTCAAACCGCGACTCCGTCATCCACTTCGCGTAACGCGGGTCGCTCTCCCAGTGGCGGTAGGAGTTGTCGACGCGGTCTGAGAGCCCCGGACCGCCGACATCGCCGGAGCGATTGAACAACCAGTCCGAGCCGTCGATGGCCACGCCGACCATTCCGTCACGCTCGATCAGCTCCGCATCCGCCGGCTGCACCTTGTCGTCCCCTACCCGGAGCACGACCAGATATTCGACGACGTTGACAGGCGAGGACGCCTGTCCTACGGGCGAGGTGATTCCCACCAACTGCTGGCCCTTCCAGTTGAAGTTCGCCGGTTGCTTGGGCAGCATCGCCTGCGCGCCCTCGGGCAGCAGAATCGTCGCCTGAACCGCCGCCGCCTGATCGCCCGCGCGGAAGCCCTCCTCCGTCATCTCAAGCCCCGGCGCCGTCGTCGCCAGCCACCTGGTCGTCGCGGGCTCGTGCAGCCGGACGCGGTCGTAGACAATCACCGTGTCCGGTTTGAGGAAGACAAGCTGCCTCACGGCTTCGTCCACCACATCCGCGGGCCAGGCGTTCGTCGCGTCGCCCGCGATGTAGTCGTGCTCGGGCCGGGTCTCAAAGGCCGTCACCGAGCCCTGCCCCACAATGGCGTGTGCGTGTGTCCGTGCAGGTCGAGCCCTCCGCCCCATCCTCCCTCGGCGGGTTGGAAACCCGTCAACGAGCGGTCGCGCGCCATGTAATCGTACGTCTCGGGGCTGTATCGATTGATGATCAGCCGCTCCGGCGAGCGCGGGTCCCATAGATTCCGCCGCCAGCCGGTGATGTAATCATCGCCGATAGCGACCACGTTCCCCCACGCGGGAGTCGAGTTGCCGTCATCGCCATACAGCGACGGCGTCCCGATCAGGATGTCGCCGCCCTTGATGATCGTGAAGTGGTTCGGCTGTTGGCGGTTCGCGTGGTCGCGGGCGCCGCTGATGAAGCCGACCTCCGTCGCGTTGCCGTCCCAGCCCGACTTCATCGCCGCCCAACCCTCGAAGTCAAACAGCGCCGTCGGCGGGATCTCCTCGCGAGTGACCGTGTCGGCGTCGGGATCGTACCAGCCTAGCGCCAGCCCGATCGGCACGGCCGCGCCCGTGGCGTAGTAACTCGCGTTCCCCGCCAACTCGCCCTTGAGGCCCATGCCCTCCAGCGCGAAAAGATCGTCGACCTCATCATCGCTGAGCCCCTCCGCCTGTAGCTTGCCGATCCACTCCTTCCACGGGTAGCGGCCTTGCTCCAGCGGATGACGGCCCATCGCGCCATGCAGCCAGCGCCACGGCTCGCCGTTTGGCGTGTTGATCGCCGGGAGATAGCGCCGCTTGTCGCTGATCGGATCGACATACTGGTTGAATGTCAGGACGCCATTGAGCTGCGGCTTCTGGTAGATCCGATCCTCCCCAAAGAAGGTGCCCGTGAACATGTACGCCAGGCTGATCCCCTGCAGCGGGCAGTGGCATCCCGTCCACGGGTTCTGCCACAGCGTCCCCGCGCGCGAGCCGTTGTGGGTCTCGAAGTATGTGTCCGCGAGATTCGCGTACTGCATGATCTTGTAGACCATCGCCCGCTTATCGGGCGTAATCGGCTCCTCAATCGCCACCAACATCCAGGGCATCACGTCCATGCTGCCCATGCGACTCCGGAACAGGTCGCCCATCGGCAGTTCAGCGCGCTGCTCGGCGGTCGCCATGTCATACAGCGACGCGGCGGCGCCGGGAAAGAACGGGCCGTGGTGATGGAACTGGCAGTATCCGCCGACTTCCGACTCCTCCACCAGCGGCCGGATCGCCTCGGCGAGCGTGTCCACATCCGGGTGATCCGACATGGTGGCCATGAACTGAAGCGCGAACATCCGCCAGCCCAGATCGTACATCCGCCAGCCGTATTTCTGACCGGCCGACTTCGGGTCGGCCTCGGCCGGCGCCGCGCTCGCGGAGGCATCCCGCGTCAGACCGGGCGGCAGGAAGCGTTCCGGGTAGTTCTCAGCGCCGTTTGTCGCCTGCCTCGCGAGCCACTCGCCATACCTACTATATAGGGCGGGGTAATCGGCCATCCGCTCCCGGATCGCCGGCAGGTCCTCCTTGCCGAAGAATAGCCGCGGGTGCTCGAGCGTAGGCAGTCGCACAAACCGCGCGATGCCCGTCGTCGCGCCGGTCTTGCTCGTGGCCGTCAGCGTCAGCGTGTATCGACCCGGTTTCCTCGCGTTCAGACGCAGCGGCACGTCCGTCCCCGACTGTCTCAACGTCCCCGAGGCCCGCCCCTCATCGACCAGCTCGCCCATGTAGTTGTGGAGTTGCCACGACAGGCGGAGTTTGCGGGTGGGACCGCCCCTGTTGTTCAGCATGGCCTCAATGATCGCCGGCTCGTCCTCGTAGAACACGCCCTGGTAACCGGGCAAGTTAACGCCGCCATGCGTGTCTTCGGGCAGCGCGGAGAAGGTGATGTCGAGGCCCGCCACGCCGCGCCGCACCTGAACCGCGTCCAGGTTCGCGTGCGGGCTCTTGGCGCGGATCTTCAGCACGTGCTCGCCGGGCTCGACGGTGAACTCCTGCGCGTTCCAGTGCCAGAACTCATCCGTCCCATAGACCAGGAAGTCCTGGTTGCGCGGCGACATCCAGCGGTCGTTCATCCAGTCGAACTCCGGGCCGCCATCCATCGCCACCGTGATCGATCCGGGCTCGTCGCGCTCGGATAACGGTTGCGGATTCGCGAGCTGCGGATCGCAGACATCGCTGACGTCGACCAACTTGTCGCCGACCTTCAGAAGCAGGTCATTGGTGCAGATGTACTTCGTCCCCTCAACCTCGACGCCGCTCCTCGTCTTGCCCGTCGGCGAGGCGCCGTAGGGCTTCGGATCAGCGAGGTCGGGCAGCGAGACCGACCAAGGCTTCAGCGCCACCGCGACCCGTCCCGTCAGCGCTATCGGGAAGCGGTCCAGATCGATCAGCGGCCACCAACTGTAGTTCGGCATCGCGACGGGAGCGACGCTGAGGGCTTGCCCCGGCAACTCGCGGTCCGCGACGACCTTCCGCGTCTCAAGGTCAATCGCCAGCAAGCGCTCCCCGTCACGGCACGCGACGAACAACTTCTCAACCGACAGCGCCGGCTCCATGTGTGGCCGCTGGAGTTGGATGCCATGCACGATCGCCAGTCCGTACGGTGCGGGCGGCGTCTCGATCTCCTCGACAGCCAGCGTCTCCGTGTTGATGACCACGATCCGCCCGCCGAGGGCGTCGGCGACATACAGCATCCCGCGTTTCGAATCGACCACGATGTCCTGCACGTAGCCGCCGATCTCAATCTCGCCCGCAACCGCTTTCGTCTTCACGTCCAGCACGCCGACCTTGCCGGCATTCGGCGCGGCGAAAAACAGCCGCTCGCCGAGCAGCGCCATCGAGGTGGGGCCCTGCTGACCGGCCAGCGCGACGGGAGGATTGCTCGGCGCGGGCGCGTCGGTGACGGACGAAACATCAACCGTCTCCGTCTTCCCGGCGGTGGCAATGCGCAACTCGCCGGGATTCGGAGCGTCGTACTTCGTCTTGTCCGGAGCGGCGGCGGAGCGATGACTCTCACCCGGGTAGCTAAGCTGATCCGCGAGGAGCTGCTCAACCTCGTAATCATCGAACACAGCCGGCGCAAATCGCGCGATGAGTTGAGGCTCGGGCTCGCGGAGTATCTCGAGATTGATGACCGGCGCGTCGAACTCGATCGTCGCCACTGTCTCGGCGGCCGTACCCGTCGTCAGATCGGGCGGACGTATCGCCGTGACGCACTTCCCTTCGCGACAGCCCACATACAGCAAGCCCCCGTACATCTCAAGCGACCAGGGCTCGCCTGGCGTTGGGATCTCCCACTAGTCGCGCGAACTGTCGACGCCCGCGGCGGGGAATCCAACGATCCGATCTCCCGCGGCATCGGCCACGATAATGGTGTTTCTCTCGCCATCGACACAGATGTCCGTCAGGTACCCGCCGATGTCATGGTAGCCGGCCGGCTTGCCTGACTCGGCGCGGACCACGCCCACGCGACCGGTCCTTGGCGCCGTGTAGAAGACCAACCCGTTGTGCACGACGACCTTGTCCGGGCCGCTCTGAGCCTGCACCGGATAAGGGAAACGGTCCGCGTGCTTCTGTTCGCCATCACGCCACCAGACCGGGTTCACGCGCAGCGTCGTCTGCTGCTTCACGCTGAATCGATACTCGAGCGCGCCCTCGCCGGTCGCATACGCGCCGCCACTCGCCTCGCCTCGCTCAACGGCGGCCCACCCGGTGGCGTCCTCCGCCTCCCACGTGGCCGTCTCGCCCACCTTCGGCAAGCCATGTGATGCTGCCGCCGCAGTCACCGCTAGTGCCAGCAACACACAGATCAGTATCCCGATTCGCGCGCGCATTGCAGGTCCTCCCCAGTTGTCGATAGGTCCGGCGTTATTGTCTGCCCGCCCGCGCTATCCCTCCCCGGAAAAATAGGGACAGCAACCCTTTTTCACCTTTCGTTGCAGAATAATGGTTGGATTTGTGAAAAAGGGTTGCTGTCCCTATTTTTCCAAGGCCGTTGGTGACGCGGTGACGAACACGGGCCTACCTACTGATTCCCCAGTGAGGCAATTGCCCATGTCAGACGCGCCGGCCAAGAAACTCATCATCATCGGCTTCGATTCCATCTCCCTCCCCACCCTCGAGGAGTTCGTGCGTCGCGGGGCGCTGCCGACCGTCGGCAAGCTTATGGAGGAGGGATCCGTCACGCAGACGTGGCCCTGCTTTCCGATGGAGACCGGCACCAACTGGGCCTGCCTCGCCACCGGCGCGAGCCCGTGGGTCACCGGATGCAACATGAGCGTCCACTATCCCGGAGATCGCCTCGACGAGCGCTCCTCCGGCTTCCCCGCCTCGGTCTGCAATGCCGAGCAGATCTGGACCACCGCCCATGACGCGGACAAGCTGTCGATCGTCTTCGATTGGGCCCAGAGCTTCCCGCTTAAGCATGACGAGGGCATCATCCACGTCGGCGAGGACGGCCGGCCCGACAACGCCCAGCGCGCGCTGCAGGAAGTCCGCGCGTACGCCACCCACCCGCGCCAGCCTGGCCCTCACGTCACCGAGATCGCGCCCAAAGTGCCGGAGAAGGGCGATGCCATCTTCGAGCTGCCCATCGATCCCGGCCCGCAGAGCCGCTACAAGAGGGTCAAGCCACTCCACGCCGTCATCCGCCTTGGCGACGAGGGCTTCGAATCGATCGACATCCTCGCGGCGAAGAAAGACAAGACGCCGCTGCTGAGCTGCCGGCTCGGCGAGTGGACCGACTGGGCGCTCCACTCATTCCGCGCCGATGGCAGGGACGTGCAGGCCGCGGTCCGTGCCAAGCTCCTCAAGCTCTCGCCCGACGCGAGCGAGGTGCACCTATACCTCTCCGAGATCTACTGCCAGGAGGATTTCGTCCAACCCACCGGCCTCGCGCCGGGCCTCGTCGAGCACTGCGGGCCATTCATCATCCAGTCCTCGCGCCAGCAGGTCGTTCAGGGCGGCGCGTCCGACATCGCGACCTACTTCGAGGAGCAGAAGTACCTCGCCCGCTGGTGGCAAAGCGCCGCCGCGCGACTGCTCACCACCCAGGCGTGGGACATGTTCATGCTCAAGTGGCACGGGCCCGATTGGACGAACCATCTCACGATGTACATGATCGATCCGCGCCATCCGATGCACGAGCCCGACCGCGCCGACGAGGGATGGGCCATGTGGGACGAGCTGATGCGATGGGGCGATGACATCGTCGCGACGGCGCTCGAGGCCGCCGGTCCGGACACGCTCGTCGCGCTCGTCAGCGACCACGGAGGCGACACGATGCTGCCCGGCCTCCACAACCGCGACGCCGCCAACGCCGTGCTCCGCGAGCGCGGCTGGCTGGTGCGTGGCGAGAAGGGCATCGACTGGTCGGAGTCCGTCGCCCTCGGGACGGAGCACTACGTCTACCTCAACGTGAAGGGTCGCGAGCCGAAGGGGAAGATTGAGCGAGGGCGGGAGTACGACGAGCTTCGCGACGAGATCATCGAGGCCTTGCTGTCGGCGAAGGATGGCTCCGGCCGGCACGTCTTCCGCGTGGTATTGCCTATGGAGCAGGCGGGCCGATTCGCCGTGGGTGGGGATCGCGTCGGCGATATCTTCCTGCTGCCCGCCGTCCATCGCGCCGAGACCGCCACGCCGCGCGATGAGTTCTGGCGCACCCACACGCGCGAGCAGACCGGCACGTGGGACTGGCCTCGTCTCAATGCCGGCAGTCACTCCGATGACGCCTACTTTATCCTCAGCGGGCCGGGCGTGAAGTCCGGCTACCGGCGCGAGCGCCCGACGCTCATCACCAGCGTCGCTCCCACGTGCGCCACCGCGTTCGGCATCCCCGTCCCCGCCGACGCGGACGGCTCCGTGCTGTGGGATTTCATGGAGTGAGGCCCAGCAACCGGCGCGCATTCCCACCGAACACGCCCGCAATCTGACTATCCGTCAGCCGCGCGTGACGCGCCGCCAGCTTCAGGCATCGCAGCGCCTCCAACCCCACCAGCACGGGCTCGATCCGGGAGTACGCCGCCACCGCCTCCCAATCCAGCGTGCCCTCATCCAGCCACACGAACGAGTCCCCGATCGCCACGCACCGCCCCCGGAAGTGGCTCACCGGAAAATCGCTCCCGTACAGCAGTTTCTCCGGCCCGAGCACCTCGATCACCGCCTCCAGCGCGCCGCAGTCGGTGATGCCCGAGCTATCGCAGAACAGGTTCGGCAGGTCGCCCAGCGCGACGAGGCCCTCAACCGTGTGGTGCGGGTTGAACCCGCGCGCCGCGTGAGCCAGGATCAGCTTCATCTCCGGGTATTTCGCGCAATAGCGCCTGATCGAATCCTGATTCCGGGCGTCAGCCACGGCCCGTGCCTTCACGAGATGCAGCACGACGCACAGGCCCTCCTCATGCGCGATCCGGGCATGCTGTTCGGGGAAGAACTCCTCCACATCCGCGTCCCACGCCATCTCCCCCGTCACGAACCGGTGATACGGTTTCAGCGCGCTGAACCCCCCACGTCGCACCTCCTCGCGGACATGCTCCGGGTCCATATCCGGCGTCACCAGCATCGCGCCGACGCAGCCGTCGTCAGTCCTTGCCTCATCCGCCACATGCGCATTTGCCTCAGCAACCGCGCTGCGATCACCGAAACCCAGGAACAGCCCGTCGATCCGCCGGCCCGGCATGATCCACTCCGCCTGCGCGCGGAACTCGCTCAACGTGACGACCTCGGGGCCGATGTCGATGATCCCTCGCGGCTCGGGCCACAGTTCCCTTATATATAGGTGTGCATGGGCGTCGAACACGGCCGGCGGCACGAAGCCATCCAGCTCCCGCTCGAACAGTTCTCGATCACACTCGCGACGTTCCCACGATACCGACATGGCGATCACGCTCCCCGGTCGGTCCTTTCGCTGTCGTGGGACAGGCATCCTCGCCTGTCACCCAACGCAGAGGCCCGCCCCCATCTCCCACGGAACTCCCTCCTCGCCGCTCCGTTCGGTAACTGTGGAGGCCTTACATGACCGCACTTCTGCTACTCGCATCCGCCGCATTCGCCATTGAGCCCATCGCTCACTACGACTTCGAGGGCGCCGACCTCGCGCCCGAGATATCCGGCGCAGCGACTGTCGACGCCATCCACGGCAAGGGGATCCGGCTCACCGGCGCCGGCGGGATCGAGATCCCTCACGCCGACGCCCTCAGATCCTCCGCGGGCTTCGCGGTGGAGCTATGGGTGCAGTTCAGCGATGTCTCCCACAACATGGCGATCCTCGCCAAGCCCGACGAGTACCAGATCCGCATCGATCCCGCTCCCGAGGGCGCGAACATTTCCTTCTTCGTCAACGTGGGCGGCATGCTTGAGCCACGCTCCCGCGGCCCGCGCGCCGAGGTCGGCAAGTGGTATCACATCATCGCGAGTTGGGACGGCAGCCACGCCTCGCTCTGGGTCAACGGTCGCCAGTACCGGCAGAAGCGCGAGGGCCCTCTCGTCTCCACTGAGAACCCGCTCCTTATCGGCCTGCCGCAGAAGTGGGGGCCATACGGCCTCGAGGGGATCATCGACGACGTCAGCATCTACAACCGCCCCCTCACCGACGCGGAGATTCTGCTGGCTGAGTATGGGCTTGATGCAGACACCCCCCGCGGCTGGCAGGGGATCTTGGTCGATGATTTCGCCGAGGATCGCGGCCGCCTCGCCGGCACCGTCTCCGGTCACCCATCGGCATTCGTGCGTCGCGGCATGGATGCTCCGACCGCCGAGAACACCTTCGCCTCGCTCCGGATGTCGGTGTCTGCGGGTGAGACAGGCCGATTGCTTTTCGTAGCCGACGACGGCCCCGGCATCGTCGAGTTTCCGCTGCACGCCGACGGTGAGATGCACTCGTACGTCCTCGACTTGAGGGACCACGCCAAATGGCTCGGCGCGATGCGATCGTTTGCCCTCGCGCCGTCGGACGCCGATGCATCGGTACGGGTCGACCGCCTGAGCTTCGGTGCCTCACCGCGTGGCCTGCCCGAAATAGAGATTGAGTCCCTGCTGGCCGATCAGCCCATCGTCCGCGCCGGCAAGCCATTTGGCGTGACTGCGGTGATCCACAACACGGGCGGCCCCGCGGACGGCTATGCCAATCCGCCGTTCGTCCAGATCGAGACGGACGACGGCCTCTCCATACCCTTCGAGCAGCGGGAGCAGAGGATCTCTGCTGGCTTCGGCGAGCGCCAGGAGTTCAGATGGCAGGCCACCGCCGATAAACCAGGCCGTCACACAGTGACGCTTCGTGCCGGCCTGGCCCGCACCCTGGGACGGTTCGCCGAGAATCCCGCCGAAGTCCCGCTTCACCTCAATGTCACCCCGCCCGTCAACCTCCCATCCGCCGACTACGTCCCCGAGCCCGAGGTCGCTGAGAGCGAACTCCTCGTCGGCGCGCACTACTGCCCGCTCTGGAAGCAGGGCTCGCGGGGCAGCGGCTGGGAGCTGATCGAGCCCTATCCCGAGCGCGAGCCGGGCCTCGGCTGGTACGATGAGGGCTCGCCGGAGGTCGCCGATTGGGAGATCAAGTGGGCGCTTGAGCATGGCATCGACTACTTCGTCTACTGCTGGTACCGCACCGATCAGGGCAACGGCCGCGTGGATCAGTTCCTCGGCCACGCAGTCCACGACGGCCTGTTCGAGGCGCGCTACGGCGACCAGTTCAAGTTCACGATCATGTGGGAGAACCAGCAGAAGGGCGTCGCCGGCATCAGCGACGAGCAGGACTTCCTCGTGGTTCTCCTGCCGTGGTGGATCGAGACCTACTTCAAGCGCGACAACTACGTCAAGATCGACAACAAGCCGCTGCTCTACATCTACCGGCCCGAGTTCCTCGTGAACGACCTCGGCAGCGTCGAGGCCGTCAAGAGCGCGCTCGAGAAAGCCGATCAGATCTGCCGCGAGGCTGGTTTCGATGGACTGACCCTCCTCGGCGAGTACCGTGGCGTCAACCCCAAGCCGCTTCAGCTCATGGTCGACGAGGGCCTCGACTACGCCTTCCAATACTGCTGGGCCATTCCCGGCGATCCCGACGATGAGACCGCCGTCGCGACCCAGGAGGACTACTGGCGCCAGTGGCGCGAGCTGGATGTCATCCCCGAGATCATCACGATCTCCCAGGGCTGGGATTCGACGCCCTGGCACGGGTTCACCCACAGCGCGTGGGCGCTTCAGCCCGAGAGCTTCGAGCGGCTCTGCCGCAGCGCGAAGGCTCACATTGAGACCCTCCCCGAGGGCTCTCTCGGTCGGAAGACAGTGCTGCTCGACAACTGGAACGAGTTCGGCGAGGGGCACTACATCGCGCCGACGCGCGAGTTCGGATTCGGCTACCTCGATGCCATCCGCAACGTCTTCACCGACGCCCCCGAGGAGCACGTCGATCTCGTCCCGTCTGACGTCGGCCTCGGGCCGTATGACTCTCTCTACGAGACATTCAAGACCAAGCGCGAATCCGCTCGAGTCTACGCCCTGACTGAGAATCTCCCGGCAGGCGTCGTCGGCTATTGGTCCTTCGATGAGGATGACGATGCCCCCATCGCCCTGGATTATTCCGGCAACCGTCAGGGCGGCATGTTGGAGGGCGGAACGCGGGTCGAGGGCGTTCGCGGCAAGGCGCTGCTGTGCGATGGCGGCTGCGTTGCCATCCCACCTGGCATTTTTGCGCAACCCATCGATGCGATGACCGTCGAGTGCTGGGTGAAAACCGACGTTCCGGACCAGTCCGACAAGTGGTTCGTCAACAGCATCTACGGCAACGGGGGATCGGGCTTCCGGTTCGGCCTATCCGGCGGCAAGCTCGCGTTCTCGATTCCGCAGACCCCCTGGAGCCACCACTTCCTGGCTCCCGACCCTCTCCCCCTCGACGAGTGGGTCCACGTTGCGGCCACCTACGATGGCGACATGCTCAGAATCTACATGGCCGGCGCCGAGGTCGCGTCGCTCCAGCGCGGCGGACGCATCTACGCGCCCACGGGTCCGCTCACCTTGGGCAGCTACGCCCAGAATCACCCCGCTCACTTCACCGGCGTTCTCGACGAGGTCCTAATCTACAACCGCGCCCTGACCGCCACCGAAATCGCCGGAGAATAGAAAAATAGGGACAGCAACCTATTTTCACTTCTCAGGCTATCTCAATGAAATGTTTCGTGAAAATAGGTTGCTGTCCCTATTTTTCGTTACTCCCGCCGCGTCAGCTTCCACGCATCGGGGAACATGTTGTTCCCCGCGATCATCCACAGGCCCCCGTCATACACGCAGACGCTCGCCGCGTGCCTCGGTGCCCATGGCGTGTCCTTCAGCTCCGTCCAATTCGTCCCATCCTCCGAGTACCAAACATCCTTCCGATTGGCCACGCCCTCGTACCCTTCCATCACCCACAGCTTCCCATCGAACACCGCCACCTCGTGATACTGCCGCGGCTCCCATGGCGCGGCCTCGGTGTGACACTCCCAGTTCACTCCATCCGCCGAACTCCACACGTCGTTGTAGAACAGCCGCTGCGGATGGTCCGGCGTGTCATACGTCCCTCCGCCGAGCAACCACATCCGCCCGTTCATGACCGCCGAGCCGCCGATCATTCCACGCGGCGCCCACGGCGCGTGCTCGGTGACGCGCGTCCATTCAGCGCCGTCCTCGCTGCACCAGACATCGTTGTAGTAGATGTCCTCATCTTCCGAGGCGATGAACCCCGGCAGCGTCTGGCCGCCCAGGACCCAGATCTTCTGATCATGCACCACCGTGTGGTGTAGCACCCGCCGCCACCACGGCACTTTCGGGTTCACCAGCGTCCAGTCCACGCCATCGGCCGTGCTCCAGACATCCGTCTGATACTCTCCCGCAATGCAGTCACCGCCCACGATCCACATCTTCTGATCATGCACCGCGTACCCCGCCGTGTGCCGACCCTCCCACGGCGCCTTCAGGAGCTTGAGCGTCCACTCCGCGCCGTCGGTCGAACTCCAGACCTCGCTGTTGCAGATCGCCGGGAAGTTGACCTTATCCCCTGGATTCCACCCGCCGAGGAGCCACATCTTGTCCTCGTAGACCACGATCCCCGCTCCGTCGCGCCCCGCGAAATCCGCTTCCAGCGTGACTTCCTCCCAAACATACTCCTGAGCCATCGCGCTACCCCCCATGATGCAGATCACCGCAATTGCGTTCATTGCCCTCGCTCCGTCCCGTATAGTACCCGCGCAGGTAGGTCCGCGTTCGTATCGGATGTGATGTTCCCGTGCCTGCCAGGGAAACTCGTGGTCTGAGTTTCCACGCCTGACCCGGCCGTTTGTCGTCACGTGACGACAAACCAGAGCTTGCGCAAGGATGTCTGCGTTCTTGCCGTGTCCCTCCCGTGCCTGCCAGGGAACTAGACCACTCCGCTCATGCCGGCAGTCTTGACCCGCCATGCCTTATTCCCCTTCTGGGCCACAAGGGCTCGCGGCACCGACGCGCGAACCCCCTTTCCTCAACGCCCGTACTCAGAAGGAGACGCATCATGTTGCTAGGCATTGCGATGGTCACCGGTTGCGCCACGCTGCAGGCTCAGGAGACTCACGGCCCTCAGCCCATCCAGAAGGGCCTCGTGAGCTGGGAGCTGCGAGATCGAGGCGCGCAACTGATGGACGACTTCTCCGCCGCCGAGGTCGACCTCGAGCGCTGGCGCATCTGGCACATGGACCCCGACGATGTCACCATGGCCATCGATGACGGCCGGTTCATCATTCGCTCGCGCGGGCCGATCGCCCACAACGGCCTGTGGTCGCCCAATGCCCAGAAGTTCAAAGACGTCACCCTCGTCGGCCGCATGAACATCGCCAGCACCGCCCCCGAGGCCCACAACATCCTGCTTCATCTCTGCGGCGGCGATTCTCCCCACAGTCCCGATCACTGGGTCGAGATTGGCATGCGCGATCTCGGCGGCAATCAGGCGCGCTTCAGCGTCATCGCCGCCGTTCCCACGGGCCACTTCAGCAGCTGGGGGCAACAGGTGGACCTCGACCGAGGCGATGAAGATGGCTTCCTCACGCGCGTCAGTCTCGACGGGAGCACGAACCTGTGCACCACCGACGTCCGCGACTCCAGCGGGCAATGGCACGCCATCGCCGATCCCGTCCTGACGCACCTTCGGACGACGCATTGCGAGATCAAGATGCGCGACGCCAACGCCGATGCTGATGCCGAGAGCAACGGTTGGTTCGAAGACGTCCGCATCTACCCCCGCGCCGCGTCACATCCCGTCATGGTGCGCTTCCGCCGAACCGACGGGTCTCACATCTTCGACCGCGGCGCGGGCGGGCACGAGTGGCCGCCGAAGATCCGCGTGGAGGGCAAGGGCGAGGGCACGCTTGAGGAACTCGTCGTCGAGCTGCTGACTGAGGACGGCACGGTCGTCTGCTCGGTCCAGTCGAACAACCTGGGCGATTACATGCTTCCGCTCGACGACGCTCCGTGGGATGTCTACCCCGTCGCCGCCAAGGTCCGCCTGCGCCTCGGCGACTTGCCCCTCGGCGAGGTCACCATTCCGCGCGAGGGCCTCGAGGGACTGTACCCCGACGACGTCTACGATCTTACGCTGGAGTAGCCTGGCGACCCATCTCTTCTGCCACGCGGGGAACTTAGGGAAATTAGGGACAGCAACCATTTTCCCGCCGTTGGGAAAGATGGTTGCTGTCCCTAATTTCCCAACTCACCAGCGGAGCGCCACGCCCCTCTACCCACGTCCGTCCAGCACTCGGCGCACGATCTCCGCCAGGCTCTGGCGGTCGTACGGCTTCATCACCAGCTCGTCCACGCCGAGCGCGTCGAGGTTCTTTTCATCCACTTCAGGACTGAAGCCCGTCGCCATGATGATGGGAATGTCAGCCCGGATGCGTCTCATGCGTTCGACGAGTTCCAGTCCCGTGAGATCGGGCATCGTCTGATCGGTGACTACGAGGTCGAACTGATCGGGGTCGGATTCAAACAACGCGAGCGCCTCGCCGCTGTCCGCCCGCGCCGTTACCTCATACCCCAGAGACGTCAGCATTCGCGTCGCCACCATCACCAACGTCTCCTCATCATCCACGAGCAAGACGCGTTCCGTCCCGCCGACCGCGCCCTCTGTTGAGACTGTCGGCGTGGGGCGGTCCGGTTCGCCCTCGTGCGCCGGCAGGCAGATGCGGATCGTCGTCCCCACTCCAACCTCGCTCTCCACGCTGACCGCGCCGCCATAGCTCGAGACGATGCCATGCACGGTTGACATCCCCATCCCCGTGCCCTCGCCCACACCCTTCGTCGTAAAGTACGGCTCGAAGATCCGGCCCAGCGTCTCCGCGTCCATCCCACAGCCCGTATCCTCGACCCTCAGGCACGTGAAGCGATCTCCCTCCAGCTCCCGAGCCCCCTCACACTTCACCTGACCCCGAGGGCGACTCGATAGCCGCACGCGCAGCGTCCCGCCACCGTCGCGCATGGCGTGCTGCGCGTTCGCGCAGAGGTTCATGATGATCTGGTGGATCTGCGTCGGGTCCGCCAGCACGGGAGGACACTCCGCGTCGATCTCCTCCTCAATCCCAATCGTCGAAGGCAGCGTTGCCCGGATGAACTGAAGCGTCTCCCAGACCAGATCCGGCATGCTGACGGGCTCGCGATCCGACTCGGCTTGGCGGCTGAAAGTCAGTATGTGCTGAACGAGGTCGCGCGCGCGCTCGGACGCCTGCCGGACATTCTCAAGGTCGGCCCGAATGGGGTCATCCGGACGCGTCGCGTTCAGGGCCAGCTCGTTGTAGCCCAGAATCGCCACCAGCACGTTGTTGAAGTCGTGCGCGATTCCCCCGGCCAACACGCCCAGACTCTCCAGCTTGTGCGCGCGCAGAAGGTCCTCCTCGAGCCCGTGCCGTTGGATCTCCCCGGCGCGGCGCTCAAGCTCGGCCGCGGTGCGCGTCGCAAACACCTGCAGAATCGTCGTGGCAAGCGCGGCGTCGACAACCGGCCCCTGGTACAACGCTGCCATAATCCCGTTCGGCCGTCGCTGACTGTCGAACAACGGTACGCCGACGTAGCCCTCGACTCCCATCTCGCGAAGCAAGTGGTCCTCCGGGAACTCGTCCGCTACTCCCTCCTCGTAGACACACGCATCCCTACCGATGACGTTGGCGCATGGCGTCCCTGCCAGGTCGTACTCGAAGTTGTCCGCGACTTCGCCGTCAGCGCAGACCGACAGCGTCCGCACCGCTTCATTGGTGTCGTCAGCCATCTCGCCGATGATCGTGAAGTCCGCCCCAATCGCCTCCGCGAGCTGGCTCGTCATCGCGTTGAAGAACTCGTCACCCGTCGCCGCCGCCGCGCCCTCGATGATCCCGCGAATGGCGTCCTGTAGCCGACGCTCGTCGGTGACATCCTGCACCGTCCCGACCAAGCGTTCGGGCGTTCCATCATGCGCCCGCTCGCACTCAACGTGCTCTCGAATCCACCGCATCTGCCCGTCAGCGCGCGTGATTCGGTACTCGATCACCAACGGCCCGTCGCTCTCGATGACTGCCTCGTTCATCTCGGCGATGATGTGGTGGTCGTCCGGGTGGACGAACGCCATGAAGTCCGCCTGGGTCAGCGGGTCGGCGCTGTAGTCGAGGCCGAACAGACGGTACGCTTGCTCGTACCAGGTTACGAGGCGCGTCTTCAGATCCACCGACCAATTCCCGATTCCCCCAATACGCTGCGCCTCGGCCAGTCGCGCCTGGCTCTCCCGAAGCGCCCGGTCTGCCTTCTTGCGTTCGGTCAGGTCGTGGATCGCCGCGATCCGCGTGGTCTGTCCGCCAACATCCACGACCACCACGTGCAGCTCCACCGGCACCGGCGTTCCGTCCTTGTGCTTCAGATTGACCTCGATCCCGCCAGCTGCTTGGTGTCCAACAAGGGCCGCCTGCACTCGCGCGCGATCATCAGCATTGACATACAGGTCTCCTATGTGGATGCCAATGAGTTCATCAGCCGCGTACCCCAGGATCTTACAGATCCGGCGGTTGGTCGTGAGAACGATACCGTCTGCGTCCGCCGTTCCCACGCCGACCGGGACCAGATCCAGCGTCCGCTCGAACCGTTCCTCGCTCGCCTCCAACGCCGCCTGCGCCTCGACGCGGTCGGTCATGTCTCTGTTCACCGCCAGCCAACCGGTGATCTCGCCATGCTCGCCGCGAGTGGCTTCCACATGGGCATCGATCGTCAGTCGGCGTCCGTCCTTGTGAGCCTGCGTCACGTGTCCCCAGAACTCGCCTGTTGCCGCCCCATCGCCGGGCTCGCGTTCGCTGTCGTTGGGGTACTCAGTCAGCAGCACCTCGCCAATCGGCTTGCCCATGACCTCATCCGCGGCCCACCCGTAGACCCACCCCGCACCCCGATTCCACGAGGTGATTGGGTACTCGGGGGCCGGACCCGTGCCGATCACCGCGTCGTGAATCTCACCCAAGAGCCACGCGCTCTTGGCGAGTTCAGCCGTCGCCTTCTCCCGCTCGCGGAGGGTGCGGTTGAACGTCTGGTACATCAGGCCCAAGGCAAGGGGGATCAACAGACCACACACAAGCACGTACCCGAGCATCGCCGGCCACAGCCCGGCTCGCGCCTCACTCCGCAACGCCGCATCGGAGCGATGCACTCCGATTACCCAGCCTCGACCCGGTACCGGCGCGAAGGCCGCGATCTGCTTCTGACCTGCGCTGGATACGTACCCGCCGACATGCTCGGCGCCCAGGTCCACCAACTCGGCCAGCGTCTCGCCGACGAACTCGCAGTCGGGGTCACAGACAATCGGGTTCTCGCCCGCGTATTTGCCAATCGCCTCGGGGTGAGCCGTGTGGAGGATCAGGTCTGAGTGGGAATCCACGATGCATACGTACTCGTCAGGGGCGCTGTCCGTGTCCTCGCGCCAGGCGGCCTCGATCTCGGCCAAAACGACGTCATCGTCCCCGTGGGCCTCGCTCGCCTCCCTCGCCACGGTCGCCAGAAGCCGGCATTCGTCCAGGTACTTCGCTTGGTAGGCAAGCTCTATCTTGGCGAGTGACGCGCGATACCCAAGCCAGCCGACCAGCAGCCCGCCGATGACCGCCAGCGCGCCCAGCGCCATAGCAGCTTGCGCCATCCGGCGCCCCGCGCCGACAGCCGAGACGCCTGTGTCCCGCGGTCCGTCTGCCAAGTCTCACCTCGCTCCCTCACGCCACCCGCACCACGCCGTGCAAGTGGAGTCAACATAACATAAGCCACTTACCACTTCTCCTGCCCCAATTCCTGCATTTTGACGCCGCAGCCGCAGCCCACGCCCTGCTACGACACCTTGACACCCTCCCGGCGTACGTCTATGGTAACGCGGATTACGGGCCGTCCGGGGCTCTCGAAGCGTCCTGGACAGCCCCTGCGACGATCGTCGTGATCGTCGACGCTGTCGCCTTAGTGCATTCCGGTTCGTTGGAGGCCTTTTCGTGCGAGTAGAATCGCGCCGTTACGGCGGCACCCGAGACATACTTCCCGACTTCGCCGCAGCCCGCAAAGAGGTGCTGCGCATCGTCACGGGCACCTTCGAGAGCTTCGGCTTCGGCCCGCTTGAGACGCCCGCGATCGAATACGCCACCACGCTTCAGGGCAAGTACGGCCCCGACGCCGAGCGCCTCATCTACAAGTTCGATTCCGAACGCGGCCCCAACAAGGAACTCGCCCTCCGCTACGACTTCACCGTCCCATTGGCGCGCGTGGTCGCGATGAACCCCGAGCTGCAGATGGGCCTCTTCCGGCGCTACCAGGTTGGACCGATATGGCGGCGCGATCGCCCCCAGAAGAACCGCTACCGCGAGTTCGTCCAGTGCGACGTCGACATCATCGGCGTCGATTCCGTCACCGCCGACGCTGAGATCGTCGCCGTTCTCTGCACCTGTCTCGCCAATCTCGGCTTCGATGGCGCGCGCGCCCGTCTCAACGATAGGAAGATCCTCAACGGCCTCGCCGAGGCCGTTGGCTCGGGCGACGATTCCACGGAGATGATGCGCAGTCTCGACAAACTCGACAAGATTGGCGAAGACGGCGTCCGCGAGGACTTGAGCGAGAAGGGGTTCAGTTCCAATCAGTGCGACACCATCTTCGCCCTCGGCGGCATCGAGGGCACGAGCGATCAGCGCCTCACGGAGGCCGTCGGCATACTCTCCGACTCATCCGTCGGCATGGAGGGCATCGCCGAACTGCGGACCATCATGGACTGCCTGGTCGCGATGGATGTCCCCGAGGAGCGCGTCATTATCGACTTCTCATTGGCGCGCGGGCTCGAGATCTACACCGGCCCCGTCTATGAGGTCGAGGTCCCCGGCCTCTCCTCGCCCAGTATCGCCGGCGGCGGGCGCTACGATGGCCTAATCGGTATCTTCCTCAACCGCGACATCCCCGCGACCGGCGCCTCCTTCGGCCTCGACCGCGTCGCGAATGCCATGGAGGAACTCGGCATCCTCCCCAAGCCTCAGGGCGAGTGTCAGGTCCTCGTCACCGTCTTCGATGAGTCAACCCGGCCGGCGTCTCTCAAGGCTGCTACGGCGCTCCGCAAGGCCGGCGTCAACGCCGAGGTCTATCTCGGCTCGGGCAAGCTCCGCAGCCAATTCGGCTACGCTGACCGGCGCGGGATTCCCATCGCCACCGTCATCGGCCCCGATGAGCAGGCCGAGGGCGTCGTTGGCGTCCGCGACCTCGCCACCCGACAGCAAGAGAAGGTCGCTGTCGCTGACATGGTCGCTCAGGTCCAGTCTATCATCGCCGGCGCCGCTCCTGAGTGACGCCGGCGTCTGCCACGCGCTCAATCGCCAATGACAACCTACATCTACAACGAAGATACCGCTCCCGCCCTGGATATCGACGCGCTCCTCGCCGACGTCCACCGCGTCACGGGTATCAGGCCCCAACTCCGCGACGAGTTCGTCTCCTACTGGATCGAGCGCCGACCCGTTGATCTCGCCGCCATGGCGAGCGCCTTCGTCCGCGCGCGCGTGGCGGATCCACTCACCCACGCCCCTCCCGACAACGAACCGATGTACGCTGAGATCTCCGCTGAGAAGCGCGTGCTCGGCGAACCCGGCCGCACGAGCAAGGGGATCCTCTACGATGGCGTGGTGATCCAGTACCTCATGGCCGGTCTGATCGACCCCTCCGAAATCGACGCCTGCCATATCATCGTCACCGGTCGCCTGGTGGGCACGTTCATGCGCGAGGATGGGCGCTGGCACGCTCACACCGGCATCTACGGCGGACCGAATCTCATCTCAACCGCCGGCCTCGTCCAGGCGCCCGCCCGCCCGAAAGCCTACTATCAGGGCCAGGGCCTCGCGACGACCCGCATGGTCCCGCGCGAGGTTGTCGAAGCCCGTCTTCGCGAGGAGTTCCGCGGCCAAATGCTCCTCGACGACGATCCCCGCATGACGCCCGTCGCTGTCGGGCACGTGCTTCAGGCCCTGGCGTACCATCACGTGGGCGAGGCATTCTGCGAGGACGCCTGCTGCCCGCTCTTCAATGCGCGTCGCCAGACCGATCTGCTGCATGCCCACTGCAGCGAAGATTCCCGGCTTTGCCCCGACCACGCAGCTCTCTTCGATTCCCTCAATCGAGGCGCCCAGTGACTCGGACTCGCCCATCCAACGCGTTCTTGGTCTACTGGCTGCCTCTGCTCGCGTGGCTTGGGATCATGCTCTACTTCACGACGGCTCCCCATCCGTACGCGCCTCTGGAGGGCACGGGTTGGAGGCCCGGCGACGCCCCCTCCCATGTCATCGGCTATCTCATCATGGGGTTGCTCCTGATGCGCCTTGCATGTCGGCTCCACGGCTGCAGCTACCGCACGGTCGCCTGGGCGCTGCTCATCGCGGTCGTCTACGCCACCCTCGACGAACTCCACCAGATCCCCATCGAGTCCCGCGGCTTCGCGGTGATGGATATCGTCTGCAACGCGGCCGGCGCTACCATCGCCGCCGGCATCACCGTTGCCCTCTGGCGCCGACGTTCCGCACCCCACTGAAGGATCTCTTGCCCGCCCGACGAACACGCATCCCGACGGTCTCACCACGCCCTTATAGCGCCCAGGGAGGCGGCTTCACCATGTCAGACACCCAACCCATCCGCATCGGAATGATCAGCGCCGGGGGAATGGCGCGCGCGCACGTGAACGCGCTAAGGAACATCGAAGGCGTTGAGATCACCGCCGTCTGCGACCCGGACGAGGAGCGCGTCAAGGAGGTCTCCGAGACCCTTGGAATCCCCTTCGCCTCCAATTGCCACAAAGACATCATCGCTCGTGACGACGTCGATGCCGTTGTTGTAGGCAGCCCCGACTTCGACCATGGCTACCAGTCGGTCGATGCGCTGGAGGCCGGCAAGCATGTCATGTGCGAGAAGCCCATGGTCACCACGCTGGACGAGTGCCGCGCGATCGTCGCCGCGGCCGATGAATCCGACGCGCTGTTCATGATCGGCCAGGTCTGCCGCTATAGCCCCGGCTTCGTCACCGGCAAGAGAATCGTCGACGAGGGCACCATCGGCGAGCTGTTCCTCGTCGAGAGCGAGTACGCCCACGACTACACGCACGCCCAGGGCCACGGCGGCTGGCGCATCGACCCCGCGCGTCCGCGCTATCCGTTTCTCGGCGGCGCGTGCCATGCCGTCGATCTCGTCCGCTGGGTCGGCGGACAGCTCACGCAGGCCTTCGCCTTCTCGAACCGTCTCTCGCTAACAGACTGGCCCGTGGATGACTGCTACGCCGCTGTCTTCAAGTTCGAGAGCGGCGCCATCGGCAAGGTCATCTGCTCGGTCGGCTGCAAGCGCGATTACACGATGAGGAGCGTCTTCTGGGGGACCAAGGGGACGGTTATCTGCGATAACCGCAGGCAGGAGATCGAGGTCTTCATCGAAGGCTCCGACGAGCGCATGCCCTCGGGCGTCGCGACCGGTCAGACGGTCCCGACCCTCGTCCCCGTAGGCATCCAAGTCAAGGCCGTCGAGGCCGAGGACCGCGCTTTCATCTCAGCCATCCGCGGCGATGCCGAAAATGCGATGGACGCCCGCGAAGGCGCCAAAACGGTCGCCGCCTGTCTCGCCGCCATCGAGTCCTCCCAGACCGGCCAGGCCGTCGACATCGTCAGCGACTTCTAGCAGACGCCGCAAACTCGCGTGGCGACGGGCTTATAGCCCCTGTCGTCACTCTCACTGCGCAAGAAAAAGGGGCGCCCCCTCAATTGGGAGCGCCCCTTGCGTGTTGTATGGGGTGGGCGACGGGATTTGAACCCGCGATCCCCAGAGCCACAGTCTGGTGCCTTACCGCTAGGCCACGCCCACCACGGCGGCGCATATTATAGCGTTCTTTCAGAACTGATGCAATAGCTTTCCTCAGGCCATTCGCGAGGTCCGTTGGGGTCGCCAAAGGAACCGAGATGAGGGTCGCAACCGTAGACAACTTCGGGATCTGCCTCCGCCAACTGCCACGCGCCCTCACCCGACGGTTGCCTGCCTCAATGATGACTGCCCTACTCCGATACATCCGTCGGATGTATGTCCCTACCCGCTTCCTAGGCGGACATGCTGTGAGTATACTCAGAAAAAAAATGCCTCGGTGGAGAGAAAAATCAAACAGACGTTCTATTTCTGTGGTATAGTGCCCTCGGAGTTTGTTGACAATATGTGTCTTACTACTATATTCTACCTCAGGGACAAGACGTACTGAGGCGGTAGCAAAGGAGCCAGGTTGGATGCCTACGACGAGGATGTCGGGAGGTCGCCTACCACCCTTTGACAGTGGACAGCCAGGCCTTGTGCTGGTCGCCAAAGGTGGCGAAGTACTCTCATCTAATCAACCTGCGGAACAGCTTGCAGGCGAGCCGATCACCGCGCGCCTGGAAGATCTACCGTTGCCACCTAGTACCCTCTCGCCCATCCTGGAGGCGGTCGAGGAGTGCCTCGCCACCGAGCGAAGCATCGCCATCAGCATCGAGATGCCGGGGCACGTGGAGGGGCCTGTGGCAATCTCGGCTACCTTCATGTGCGTGGGCGACAGTCCCGGGGCCGCGCTCGTGATGGTGCCGACGGCGCGCCCGCCGAGGGGCGAAGACGATCAGACCTTCACGATCCGGCTGATCGCGGAAGTGGCCCACGAACTCAGCCGGCCCATCTCCGCCATACTCAATTACACTGAGATGGCGCTCTTTGATCCTGAGCTGTCCGCCGCGGCACGAGCCCGTCTGCAGATGATCCTCGAGCAAGCCGGCCTGTGCCAGCGGGCCGTGCGACACCTATTGGCCGAGGGCACGTTCTCGCAGCCATTCCTCGCGGACATCGACATCAACGACATCACTCACCGAGCGGTCAGGAGCGCGGAGGCAGCAACGGCTGCGTCAGAGGTCGAGCTGACGCTCTACCTCGCAACACAGCTCCCGCCGATAGCCGGCGACCCTGAGGACCTCACTGCAGTCATCCGCAACCTCCTGGAGAACGCCATCCAGGCCGCCAACGGCGACTCGCCGGCGGTCGCGTTGACCACCGAGGCAACGCCCGCCGGCGTCCGGATAACCGTCACCGACAACGGTCCGGGCATCGCGCCGGAGGTCACCAGCACGCTCTTCGATCCGTTCATCACGACGAAGGCCGTCGGAGAGGGCACGGGACTCGGACTGTCCATCGTCCGCCGCATCGTCAACCAACACGACGGACAGGTCCGAGCCGACAGCTCACCGGACGGAGGAGCGCGATTCACCGTCGACCTGCCGACATCCGACCCGACCTCACTCCGCCCAGCCGAGACGCTCGTGGACGATCATCAGCCCGAACCCGCCTCGGAGACCGCCGAGACGTGCCTCGTCGTTGATGACGACAAGTCGATGCGGGGGTTGCTGCGGGAGTACCTCGGGAGCATGGGTTACGACGTCTCCGAGGCGCGTGACGGCGCCGAGGCCCTTCGCATGGCGCTGGCGGAGAAATACGATCTGATCGTCTGCGATATCAAGATGCCGATGATGAACGGCGCCGATTTCTTCCGCGCCCTAAACGAAAAGCACCCGGACCGAGCCGCGCGGGTGGTCTTCTCCACCGGGATTCTGCCGACCGACAAGAGCGACGCATTCTTGCGCGGGCTACCAAACCCGCGCCTGCAGAAACCGTTCCGCCTCTCGGCCTTGCGAGCCGCCATCGAAACTGTCAACGTCACGGTGACGGGCGGCTAGCCGCGCCGCGCGAGCGATGGGGCCCCGCGTAGGGGCGCGATCTATCGCGCCCTGATGTCCCTCGTTATCCCTCATCCGCCACTTCCAGCGGCTCCGCCTCCTCCGGCAAGTCGCCAAGCGGCAGCGGCTCCACCGGCCCCATCAACCGGTTCACTCCCAGCGCGACCGCAAACCCCAGCACGTTCCCGATCACGGGGAAGAGCAGGAAGTGCAAGTCCGTTCCGTAACTCATCACCGCCACTGACGCCGCCGCGCAAGCCCAGCCCGCGATCGCCGCGAACGCCCGAATCCGGATCGGCAGGAACGCCAGCGCCATCAGCGCCAGCACCCCCGTAGTGGAGTAGCTCATCACCTTGCTCCACGTATCCTGCGCGTACTGCACGTTCTTAAACGCAAGCGCCATAAGAACCGCGGCGATGCCCCAGATCAGCGTCAACCACCGCGCGATCGACAGGTACTGCTCATCGGTTCGCCTCGTCTTGGAGAACCGTTTATAGAAATCTTCCACGCACACCGTCGAACTCGAGTTCATGCATGAATCGATACTCGACATCGCCGCCGCGAACACGGCCGCCAACACCAGCCCTCCGATTCCTATCGGCAGTCGCGTCACGATGAAGTGCGGGTAGATCGCATCGTACTTCGGCTTGTCCTGCGCCAGGATATCCATCACATGGGGATCGACGTGAGCCGTGTAGTAGACGAACAGCCCCGAGCCGATGAAATAGAACAGCAGCGACAACGGGATGTACCCGATGATCGCGATCCAGACGCTCTTGTTCGCCTCTTTCGTCGACTTCGTCGCCATGAACCGCTGGGTCATGTCCTGTTGCGTCCCGTAGATGCGAATCGTCTGGAAGATCGTCTCCAGGATCAGCCACGCGCTCGCGAGTTTGGTGACGTTCATCGACCCTTCGATTATCCGGAACTTGTGGCTCTCGGCCGCCAGCTGGAAGAAGTTCGCCCCCGCTGATTGGCAGTCAATGAGGATGTACCCCACGCTCAGGACCGCCCCAATCGCCAGAATCACCACCTGCACCGCGTCCGTCCAGATGACCGCCTCGATGCCGCCCATCACCGTATAGAGCGTCACGATCACGCCCATCACGATGATCGTCGTCGTGATGTCTGTGCCGGTGATGGTGTGAAATGCCAACGCCGGCAGATACAGCACCAGCCCCATCCTCCCGATCGACAGGATCAGGAAGCAGAAACTCGCGAGCATCCGTGCCGAGACATGAATCCGCTGCTCCAGGAATTCGTAGACGCTGATGACGCCCGCCGCACGATACCTCGGCAGCACGAACCCGGTTATGACCCACGCGGTGATCAGCAGGAACGGGACCTGGATCGCCCAAAGCCAATCTTCCGGCCCGTACGATTTGCCTGGCAGCCCCATCATCGTCAGCGCGGACAGGTACGTGCCGAGCAAGCTCAAGCCAACCACCAGCGAGCCCAGTCGGCCACTCGCGATGAAGAACCCGCGACTGTCCTTGATCTTGCGGCTCATGTACCATCCGAGCCCCAGCATCGCGCCCAGGTATGCCACGATCACTGCCCAGTTTACGGGGTGCAGACCAACAGCTTCGCCGCCCATGTGGATCACTCGCTATCGTGCAGGGAATGCTGTCCACCATCGCCTCCGCAGTTCGCTCCGCCCCATCCCGCCTCCTGCGCCGTAACCCATTCCTGCCGTTCTTCGTCGTCTTCGTGTCTTCGCGTCTTCCCTCTTTCGTTGCCGTCGCCCGTCTCCCAAGGTCGTTCATCCCCTCCCCTCGAACCCTCTTGCATGGTCATTCTCACCTGCCTCCTCCTCATCTCTCCCGCTCGCGCCGACGAGATTCCTCTCGCCTCCGAAACCACCATCCCGCGCGGCGAATCGATCACGCTCACCTTCGAACCGATCTCAACTGGCGACACCACCGTCCTCCTCGAGACCTACGCGCGCATGGACTCGCCGGGCCTCGGCGGCTCGACGCTCTTCATGGATCTCACCCTCAACGACGAGCCCCTCCGCCCCGCCAAGTCACGCACGATCATGCGCCTGATGAACCGCAAACCCGTCTCCCCCATCACGCCCACGCTCATCCACGCCTGGTACGGTGGCCGCGGCGGTTGGCGCGTCGTCTACGCCGCCGACTTCGAGACCGCGAAGACCCAAGATTTCTACGAGGGCGATCCGTACCGCCTCCTCATTGATGTCACCGATCTCGTCGATACCGCGGAGGAGAACCAGCTCGTTATCACCAGCACCGCCACCGATGCCTTCGCCAAGCGCGTCGGCACCGATCTCGACCTCGTGTTCGACCACGTCACGCTGCTGACCCAGCCCGGCGTCAGCCCGACCCTCAACGCCGAGGCGAATCTCCAGCCCATCATCAACCGGGGCGAGCCCGCCGCCGGTCCCGCTGAATTCTCCGCCGACCAGCCATCCGATTCCGAAGTGCTCCTCACCATCGGCGACGAGCGCCTGAGCTTCGCCACCAAACTCGCCTCCGCCGGCGATCACTGCACCCGCGCCCGCCGCGTCGATGTCTCAGACCGCAAGATCACTATCGCCGATTCGATCACCAACACCAGTGACGACGCCGAAATCGGCATCCAGGTCACCCACGCCCTCGATCTCTCCGAGCGGCCCGATCCCGTCGTCCGCCTCGCCGGCAATCCCGATCCCGGCGTCGATTCCTGGTACTCTCCCGCCAATCCCTCCGTCCATGTCCGCCTCGAAGACCTCGGCCTGGGGATGATCTGCGAGGACGATGTCTTCCGCAATCAGGCGACGCTGTTCTTCGATGCCGACGCCATCGCCACCGGTCTGCGCACCGACCGGCTCTACCTCGGGCCGGGCGAATCCGAGACCCTCGAGTGGTCGATCTACCCGGTTGCCGGGCCCGATTACTTCGACTTCATCAACCTCGTCCGCGATGATTGGGGATCCAACTACACCGTCGAGGGCGCGTGGGTCTTCTTCCTGCCCGACATGATCATCGACCGTCCCGTCGACGAGATTCGCGCTGATATCGACCGGCTCGGGATTCGCTACGCCTGCATGTGGGGCGGGTGGGTTGATGCCAAGAGCGATCCCAAGCGCATCGGCTTTGGGGCCGAGGTCCTGAGCGACTACTGGGCCGACTATCGCCGCCGCATCGCGCTCGCGATCGCGAAGCTCCGTGAGGCCAGCCCCGAGATGAAAGTCCTCATCTACTACGACACCCAGCGCGGCACGTACGCCGACGCGAGCACCCGCTTCGCCGACAGCAGGCTCACCAACCACGAGGGCGAGCACGGCTCGACCGAGTGGAGCGGCGTCTACTCGCTCACATGGTCGATGTTCGCGAGCCTCACCAACTCCTTCGGCAAGGCCACGCTCGACGCGGTCGATGCGTACTTCGATGAACTCGGAGCGGACGGGCTCTACTGGGATGAGATGGAGTGCACGAGCTACGGCGTGCCACTCGTCACCTACGACCAACCCGACGGGCGCACGTGCGTCATGGATCCCGATTCCCTCGAGATCACCCAACAGATCGGCGTGACCACGCTCCTCGGCGAGAAGCACCGCCTGGCCGTCATCGACAAGTGCCGCGCCCTCGGCGGCACCCTCATGGGCAACGGTCCGACGACGACTCGCGGCCTGCTCGCCGCCCGCGTTCAGCGCATGGTGGAGATTCAGCACAACGATACCTGGTGTTACGAGGGGAATCTCGACACGCCGCTCGGCTACGCAAGCAGTCGCATGGACTTCGGCAACATCACCCGCGCGCTCGATCTGGCGACGCTTCTCGTCGGCACGCGCTTCGATTACGACTACGAGATCACGCCCCACCTCTTCCCCTTCACTCCCATCCAGCTCCACGCCGGCTACCTGCTCGGCGAGGAGCGAATCATCGTCACCCACTCTGGCGAGTACTGCTGGCACGGTGAATCGGTCCAGGCCGTCGCCCGATTCTTCGATGTCGATGGCAAGCTCCGCGACACTTCAGCCGCCCAGACCATCTCATCCGCCGCGCCCTTCGCCGTCACCCTTTCCCCCGGCGAGGCCTGCGTCATCGCCCGAGCCGAGTAGGGGCGCGATTCATCGCGCCCTGCCGTTGTGGGTCGGGCCCTAAGGAGACTCCCCTCAGCCGCCCTCCGCTAGTTCATAGAGCCGCGCCGACAGGTCCCGAACCGCCGCTTCCATCTCCGGGTAGAACTCGCCGCGCGTCGTCATCAGGCCCTGATGCTGCTTCTTCTCCTTGCCGGGCATCTTGCGTGACGTATCGATGATGCCGCACATGTGCCAGCCGACGAAGTCGGGCCGGGCGGTGGCGTTCTCCATGAACTCGCGCGTCCACTCGGCGCGCTCGGCCTGGTCTCTGGCGTGCGGGCCGTAGGGGTCGGGCGTGTCCTCGGTCGGCACGGTGAAGGCCGAGTCGCCGTTCAGGTACGGTTTGCCGACCTTGTCAGACCACCGGTCCATGGTCGCCTTCTGCTTCTCCCACGGCGCGTAGTACTGGATGTTGACAACGTCGGTGTAGCGACTCGTCACGCTGACGATGGTGTCGAAGGCGTCGCTGTTGGCGTTGACCTTGTCGCCGAGGAAGAGATGGTTCGGGTCGACGCGCCGCAGGGCAGCCTTAGCGACGCCGTAGTACTTGTCGACGCAGAGCAGCAGGAAGGCCGCGTTGTCGTCGCGTTCGGCCTGATTGGCGGGTCGGGCGTTGGGGCGCCAGTTCTCGGCGGCGAGCAGAGCGTCCCACGAGCCGAAGTCCGTGTCGTAGACCGTGTTGAAAGCCGCGATGTCGGCGTGGCGCTCGCGCATCGTATCGACGTAGGCCTGCTTGGCGGGGGTATGGGCGCCCAGGTTGCGCAGGCGGCGGGGCCAGGTCGTGCTCTTGTGCCAGTCGGCGTCGTTGTCGGTCATTGCCGGCACGTCTGCCATGCAGTACCCGAGGATCATGGGGTCGTTGGCGTAGGGCTCGGCCATCTCGCGCGCGGCGGCCTCGCAGATCGCCTCGTATTCGGGCGCGAAGACGTCGGCGTAGGTCTCCGGCGTCGGCTTGCGGTAGTGCGAGAGCACGAGCGGCTCGTAACGCGCCACGTAGGGGAACAGTGCCTCGCCCGGTGGTTCGGTCAGCATCGGCACGTCGGTGTGGATGCCCAGCGTGTTCAGCCCCAGCCGCCGCAGATCGGCCAGCGCCGCGTCGCGGAAGCCTCTCTTCCAGGCCTCGTCCCACGGTTGCCCGGCGCCAAACGCCTTGACCCAGTGCTCGCGGTTGTAGTCCTGCGCCCACCAGCCCGCGTGGTAGTGGTTGACCCCAAACGAGATGAAGGCATTGCCATCGGGCGTCACCAGCCACCACCGCTCGCCGTCGTGCTCCGTGCGGAAGAACCCGGTCGCCTCGAATGTCCTGCCCTTCCATCCGCCGTAGCGGTCGCGATCAGACGCCCTCGACTCATCCATTGGCGCGGCCTCCGTTCTCGAGCGCGTGCCGATCCCGGCCCACGACACCAACGCGCCGGCGGCCAGCATCGTCTTCAGACAGTCGCGTCGTGTAGAGTTCATCACAGGCTCCCTCCGGCCGCTGAATTCCCGGAGCTTCCATGCCGGCCCCGCCGTGTCCTCTCCCCTCCTCCAACCCCGCACAGGTTCCCAGTACCCCGCCGTAGAACCACGACTCCAGCCGTCCATGCCACGCGTGACTCGGGGGCGAACCGATGCTGTTGTTGACTCTGGGCTTGCTGATAGGTCTGGTCGATCCTCTAGCCGCCGCCGGCGACTTCGGCGCGGGGCAGGTCGCCCTGCCGAACCCTTCCTTCGAGACAGACCCAGCCGAACTGGGCGCGTGGACCTCCGATGCCGGGCAATCCGAGGCGAGCTGGGATCAGACCATCGCCCATGCTGGTAGCGCCTCGCTGAAGATCGGCCACACCAGCTCAGGACACGGCGGTTGGCTCCAGGCTCCCGCCCACGCGATCCCCGTCACGCCGGGGCAGCTCGTCGAGGCCCGCGTCTGGGCCCGGACCGAAGACGCAACGGGCCAGACGCGCATCTCTCTCGACTGGCATGCGGGTGGCAAGTTGCTCAGCCAGAGCAACGGCGGCTCGCCGTACGGGACGATCATCTGGCGCCTCAACCCCATCCGCGGCGACAACGATTGGGCGCCGCTCTACGCGCGCGGCATCGCGCCCGACGGTTGCGATCGCGTGCGCCTGAGCCTGCGCAGCGAGGGCAACGGCGGGTGGGCATGGTTCGACGACGCTGCGCTCCGCATCGTGCCGGTCGCCGAGACGCTCGGCGAGCTGGATCACCACCCCGCGACGATCGACCCCAAGTCGCTGCGGCCCTCCGATTACGTAACGGTAAGACGCGGGCACCTCTGGCGCGGGTCGAAGCGCTTCAGAGCCTGGAGCGCCCAGGGAAACCTCCTCGCCCTCAACCACGCGGACATGGACCTCGAGGTCGCGCGCTTCAAAGAGCACGGGTTCAACGCCCACCGCAGCCTCTGGTGGTCCGAGGAGATCACCGACAACTTCACGCCCCGCGACCTCAGTGGCCAGGACCACAGGGACTACCTCATCGCCTGCCTCGGCCGCAACGGTCTCTTCATGTGGTCGGATATGCTTAACAGTTGCCAGATCCGACCCGAGCACGCTGACGTGCTCGATCTCCCCGACACCGCCGACGCGTGGCGCGAGGCCGTCGAGGAGTGGGCCGGTGATCGAGACCATCTCCCGGTGCGTGGCGCTCTTGCCCTCGCGTGGGATCCTCGGATGCAGAAGGTCTACCACGACTACATCCGCCGCGTCCTGGCTCATCGCAATCCCTACAACGGGCTGACGTATGCCGAGGACCCGACGTTCTTCACGTGGGAACTGACCAACGAAGAGTGGTGGATCATGCGCATCCTCTGGGGCAATCACCTGACGCTGCCCGCCTTCTTCCAACGCGGCTTGAACGACGCCTGGAACGAGTGGTTACGCGATGAGTACCCCGACACGGACGCGCTGACCCGGGCCTGGGGCGAGCTGCTGCCGGGCGAATCGCTGGACGAATCATCGGTCCTCTTGCTGCCGCTGCTCGGCAAGACAGAGACAGCGCAGATGACAGAGACCCTCGGCCTCCGCGTCAGCTTCGAGCAGACCGAGTATGGGCCGGACGACTTCACCAAGGCGCGCGCCGCCGACGTGATCCGCTTCCTCACCGAGCTGCATCTCGATTACAAGCAGGCGGCCGCCGCCGTCTTCAAGTCCCAGGGACGCGAGGGCCTCGGGTGTCAGGTCGTGCCGCTCGTCTACGACACCGGATACTCCGGCGCGGTGCTGCCGTTTTACATGCACTCCTTCGCCGATGCGACTGCCTGCGGGAGCTACATCGACCAGAGCACTCACAGTCCCGATCACCCGACATTCCCGTTTCGCAGCGCCCTGACGAGCCCGCCGTCGATCAATAACTGGCTCGACTCGAGGCGCGTCAAGGGGAAGCCGGCCTTCGTCTACGAGAACATGGTGTTCAACCCGCAGAAGTACCGCGCCGAGTACCCCTACCGAGTGTTGGCATGGGCGGCCGCGCAGGACATCGACGTGGTGGACTTCCACTACTACGGGCACCCGCTGCCGTTCCCCGGCGTCGAGGGCGGCTACGCGGCTCACACGATTCAGTACATGCCGACCAGCGGAACGGTGCCCTTCAACGGCTGCGTGTTGCGATCCGACGAGGTGTTCATGGCCGCCGTCCGGGCGGCGGGCGAGATCTTCAAGCGCGGCTACCTGCGCGCCGCTCGTTCTCCGGCGGTCGTGACCTTGGGCGCTGACACGATGTGGAGCTTCGACGGGATCAATGGCGAGCCATGGTCGGCCGCGGCCGATGCCACGGCGCTTCGGAAGGGTTTTCGGTGGGCCTTCGCACCCGGGCAGAGAGCCGATACCGTTCGCGGATCGCTCTCCGAGCCCGACGAGGAGGCGCCACCCGTCATCCAGCCAACGGATCAGATAGCCTATCGCTGGGAAGACGGTCTCCTCGTCATCGACGATCCGCGCGTCAAAGTCCTGACCGGATTCGCGCAGCAGCGCTACGACTTCGCCGACGGTCTTAGCCTGCGCAACATGCACGTTGAAACGCCCGACGAGATGCCGTTGGTGATCCCCGGCGAGAGGTATGTTGCCATAGCGATCGGGAGCCGGGATGGGCTGCCGCTCAAGCGCTCAGGCGACGTTCTGGTCTCAGTCGCCAACACCAGTTGGAATTCGGGCTTCGAACTCGACCTGGAGAATATGGCCGGGGATACCGACTACGCGAATGGCCTCGCGCGCTCCATAGTCAACCACGGGAAGATCCCCGTGCTCGTCGGCCGCGTCGGCGTGGACATCCACGCGAAGTGGCTGACCGGCCGCTCATACCGCATGGAGGACTACAACGGCGACGTGCTCGCCGAGGGCATCCTGCGCGAGCCCCGCCTCGCCATCCCATCCGACCTCCCCGTCCACGCCATCACCATCTCCCGACCCCAAGTGTAGGAAGGGTCTCAACAGGGAAACTCCACGAGCTTCGACGACACCATGTCGTCTGGAGGGGTCGAATACGAGATCGCCGTGTGATCGAAGTATCCGGCCCGCGCCTTCGTGCCGCCAAGCGAGGCGCCCCAGACTACGGCGCTTCGACCTCCAAGCGCACGCAGTCGTACATCACGCCGCTGAACTCGCCCCTGCGCGTCTGTTCGAGGACCAGCACGTTCTCGCCCACCTTGAGGAGGCCCGCGTCGAACACGGCCGCCTTCTCTCGGGAGTAGCCCTGAATGCCATTGCGGCAGTTGGCTCCGCAGGTGATCAGCTCAGGCCAATAGGCGATCTCCGTTCCGTTAACTACGAGCCGCAGCCCGGCTGTCGTCGCTGACGCGATGCCCACCGTCAGCGCCGCCTTCCCCGACATCGGCTCCGACAGGTCGAACCGGACGCGCCACGGCACCGGCAACCACTGCCCGTCCTCGACCTCGACGGTGCAGTGCTGGTAGAACCAGTCTCTATCCTCTCTGCTCTCGCCGATCCGGAAGTCGACGCCAGTCGGGAAGAGAGCCGAGAATTCCAGATGAGTGCCCCACTCCCGGAACCGATCGCCGCCCAGGTATTCGGCGGCCGTTCGATCGGCCGTCCCGATCTGCCAGAGCGTCTTCCCGCGCGTCCTCGGTTGCCACTCCAGCGTCCCCAGATCCGTCTTCCGCCCCGCTTCCACGCTGACGCCATCGACGCGCAGCTCCCCCGGCGTGCCGGCAACAAACGCGTAGAGGGAGTAATCGCCCGGCCGCACCTTTGCGATACGAAAGCGCCCCTTGCCGTCGGCCTTCGCCCAGAACTGGAAGCCCTTGCCCTGTCGCTGCCAGTTCGGCGTGCGGCCGCCCTCTGGCGCAGCGAGAAGAACGCGAGCGCCGCTCGCGGGCTTGCCGTCGCCCATGACGAGGCGTCCGGCCACAACGCCGCGATCTATCGGGTAGAGCGCGTGGTCGAGCCACTGATAGGGCCACGCGTCGGCCTCCCTGTCAGCTTTCTCCTTCGCGTCCATCCACAGCCACTCGCGGTCGTCGCCCTCATTCACGTAGAGCAGCCACGGCCCATACAGTTTCCGCCAAACCCCGTCACGCGCATCGAAATCAAGCCGGCCCGATCCGTAGTGGCCCGCCTGCGCCATCCGCAGAACAACCGGCGTGGTGTGGGTTTGGTGCAGCGTCAACTCTTGATTGGTGGGGCCGCCGTTGATGTCCTCGCGGCTTGGCTGGATCACCCACGCGCCGACGCTCGTGCCGGTGAGTCCGTGGACAAGGTGTTCGCCCATCATCGCGGACAGGGCGTACTTGTCGTCGATCCGACCATCCTCAAGCCGCGTGGCCTCGCGGGGCCTGAGCGTCTCCCCGTTCCGCAGGTCCTCGGGTGTCGGCAGCTCGACCTGCCGCTCTTCGTCCACGTGCGCGAAGCGGAAGATCGCGGGGTCGAGCCGGAAGGCCCAGTTCATCTGCTCCATCTGCGCGGTCTCGGTGCGCTTGGGATCATACTCGAACACCACGTAGGTGTGGAATCCGCTCTCGCCACGACGCAGCACGTAGTGCACTTCGGTGAGGAAGGGGTAGCCAGGCTCGTCTCGCGTGAAGGAGACATCCACCATCTCTGGCGTGCTCGCGACTATCTCGGCCGTCGCGTTCTGGGGCGACGAGTAAGCACCATCCGCGACCATCTGGAAGTAGGTCGCGCCACCGTTGCCCATCAACTCGCGCTCGCCCTTGCGTAGCGAGACCATCCCGGCCGTCGCCTTGTCGAAGACGCCCGAGACAATGCCGTTGGCGAGAGTCACGGTCTCGGCGTCATCCGTCAACTCGACCGGCTGCGTCTGCCCCTCGCAGCACGCGCAAAGACAACTCCCAAGCAGCACCACGGCCACAGCCATCGCTGCTGCCATTGCCCTTCTCGCAGCGCTTCCCGCCATTCGCATCCCTCCCTCAGCGCACGGTATTCTCAGCTCGGTGCCGTCCCTCTCGAACGTCGCGAAAAATCAGGGACAGGTCACCGAGTTTCACAGACGCCGTGAAATCGGTACCTGTCCCTAAGTTTTTCGCAGCTCGCGCAGCCCTTCGTGGCCCTCCGTCGTTCCCTGTCCCCTGTAACTGTCCCCTCTCCCCTGCCGTCCTCACCCCATGCAGACCACGCCGCCACCCTCCGTCACCATATACAGCTTCCCGCCCGCCGCCGCCATCGCGTCCATCAGCGGCGTGTCATCCAACTCATACCGCGCCAACTCGCTGCCGTCTTTCGCTGAGATCGCCATCAACAGCGCGCCCATGTCGCTCGGCACGAGTGGGTCGCCGACGTTCTCATCCGGCCCGGCGATGAAGAGAACGTCCCCCGCCAGCACCATCGCTCGCACCTGGATCGGCACGTCCACTTCCCATCCCTCGGCGCCCTCGGCCAGACCCACTGAGAACAGCCGATACGGTCCATCCTCCAGCATGTTCGACCAGTGAACCTGCTCTCGGCCATATCCATAGACAGCCGACTCATCCGTGACGAGCACCCTCCCAAACACCAGGTCCCTGCTCCGCCCGCTGCATCCCGTATTGGCCGACGGTATCGTCCCCCACATCCAGTACGATCGATGCGCCCAGCTATGGTCCAGGAAATCCGTCAGCGTGAAGATGTGTGGCTCGCCCTCATCCATCGGCGCGCCGTCCTTGCCAAACACCATGTCCCGCAGGTAGACGTGCCCATCGTCGCTGGTGAGAATGTCCGCCCGCGCGCCCGGCATAACCGCCGGCGCTGATTGCGGCGGCTGCATGCCCGTCTCCGGATCCGGGCTATACACCGGCGTCCGCGAGAGCGCTTCGCCCGTCTTCGGCTCCACGCGACACAGGTCGATCCCGCCGTCGAGGTATGATGATCTCCCCGCCGTGCAGTACGCGATCCCGTCGTCGATCAGCACGCTCCCGATCACCGGCGACGCCGATTCGAGCTGCCCGTTTGCGACGATTCGCCGTTCCCGCCGAGCCGCTCGCAGCCTCCACGCCAGCGCGCCGTCGCTCGCCCTTACCCCGTAAACGTACCCATCTCGGCAGCCAAATATCGCCCGCCCATCGTGCAGCGTCGGTGGTGAGTCGATCCTCCCACCCGCCGTAAATCGCCACTTAGATTCGCCGGTTTCCGTATCGAGCGCGTGGACCTCATGCTCGTTGGCCGATGCCACATACACCTTGCCGCCCGCGATCGTCGGCGCGGTCAACTCGCCTCCCAGTTCCCTTCGCCACACCGGCTCAAGCTCCGCCGGCACCGCCGCCTTTGTCACGCCACTGCGCGCCGCGTCACCCCGGTATGTCGGCCAATCGTCCGGTCCATTCGCCTTGATTCGCCCGCCATACCCCGGGCCACGCTCCACCTCCGCCGGCTCGACTTCGCCCGGGCCATCCTCCGGCAGCGACGCCAACGCGTTGAACCCCATCAGCCTCGCGCCAGGATAACACGCGCACGCGTGCGGCGGCGTGCTAGAGCAGTCCATTGGCCGGCATGATCCCATACCGACATACCCCTCGCGCCCAGCTATTCCACTGCACCTCGCCCGTCGCCAGATCCAGGAATTCCGTCCCGCGCCGCCCGCCGAGGATGTACTTGTTCGTCGCCTTATTCTGGTAGCACCGGTGGTGGTGCAGCGGATTCTCCTGCGCGATTTCCATCAGCACGTCGCCCGTCTCCAGGTCGTGCTTCACCGCGAAGTACGGCCCCCACGCCGGGCCGCTGTACTTGCTCGGTTTCGGCGGCTCCCACGGCCTCCCGCCACCGATCCAAAGCGCCCCATCCGCGATGAACACATCCGTCGACTGCGACAGCGTCAGTTCCCGATCCCACCTGATGTCGCCCGTCTCGCCATCCAGCAGCGTCACCCGATCCACGTTCGCGCAGACCACCATTCCATCATACGCCACGCGGATGAGCACCGCCGGCATCATCCACTTCTCCTCGCCCGTCACGAGGTCCACGCAGAACACCTTGCCGCTGCGGTGATACAGTGCCCGATCTCCGTCCGCGCACAGGCTCTTCGTCCGCAGGCCCCTGATATCGTCCCCCTCTTTCCGCCACAGCGTCTCCCCCGTCTCCGCGTCCAGCGCGACGAGCGCCACTTGCGCCTGGTTGTCGCTTCGTTTCAGATCCTTGATGATCGGCGCCGCCGAATCCCGGTTGCTCAGCGGCGAGTCATCCGTCAACTCCAGCTCGCTGACCTTATCCATCTCGGCGACTCGCTCGTCGGTCACCTGCCTTACCACGACCAGCAGCACACCGTCGTGATACACGATCTCCTCCGCGCCCTCCGTGCCCGCAAACTCTCGGATCGTCTCGCCTGTAGCCGCGTCGATCTCGCTCAGCGCCAGGTGTATCCCCAGCGTCGCGTAGACCCGGTCGCCCACCGCCACCAGCCGCCGCTGAAGTTGCTGCGGTGTCTGTCCCCAGTTGACGATATGCGGGTACCATCGCTCGATCGGTTTCTCCCAGAGCAGCACGCCGTTATACGCGTCCCGCGCCATCACTTTCCACTGCGCGGGCTTGCGGATGAATCCGATGGCCGCTTGGTCCGAGATATAGAAGATCCGCCCATTTGCCGATACCACCGCGTGGAGGCTCGGGATGTACTCGTGACTTCGCGTGTGCGGCGGATTGGCCGTCCACTGCAGGACGCCCGGCGGTCCCACCAGCTCGTCATCCGCCACCGCGTTCCCGCTCGCGTCATGGAGGAAATGCGTCCACTCGTCCGTGCCCTTGGCCGGCGGCTTGATCGTCATCTCCCACTCATCGCCGTCAGGCACGTATGCCACGCCACCCGGCACGAGCACCCGCAGCATCTCATCGGTCTCCGGCGCGCGCCTCGCGGTCGAGACAAGCAGGTTCACCGTCCCATCCGCGTATGGCAGCCGCTCCTCGCGCCACACCTCCGCGGACACTCGCCCATACCGCCCGAGCGAATCGATGTGCTGGCGCGCCTGCTTGACGTTCTTGGCGCTGGAATCCAGCCCATGCACCACGAAGCTCTCGCTCGCGCCGAGCGCCGCTGTCAGCTCGCCGTCGCCACACCCGACATGCACGATGACGCCACCCGTCACGCCGGTCGTCCCCAGGATGTCCGCCGCCTCATCCGCCGCGACGTGAGCCGAACACGCCGTCACCATGATGATCGCAAGCACAATACCGAAGAGTCGTGTCACGTTATCCCCTCCATCGGTCCGTCTACCCAGCGCCCCTATCTTTGCCCCATCGCCTCTCCCCTCCTCTCTTGCCGTCATCACTGCTCGGTCGTCCTTGGTAGCCCTTGGTGTCCTTGGTGGTTCCTCCGTTTCGTCGCCGTCCGCCGCCCCGGTCTACCCCAAGAACCACATCCCCCCGCCTCCCTCATCTATCTCACCCACCACCTCGCCTTACCTCAGTTACCATCATTCCAAATCCCGGTTCACGCCCCTTGTAACCGGCTTATCAACAGCCAGAGAGCTAGTTTTCCACTATCGAGGTAAACTTATACACCACCCAGGGCGCGGTCTACCCCATTAACCACAACGATCTGTTCTGATGTGGTCAGTCGGGTAAGGAACACCGTTCTACGTGGTCACTGAGGTAAGCGAACGTGGGACTTTGAGTAAGGATCGGGCGTTCAATGTGGAAGGTGAGGTAAGCGAACGTGGTGAATAGGGTAAGAGAACACCTAACAAACCCCTGAATTCCAGCGTTTTCTTATCGTAGAACTGGTTCTTAGAACTGTTCTAGACTTCTAACTACAACACCTTTGGAAGTCAGCGCCAACGTCTCTCCTGGTTGACCGGCAACGACTTCAGTGATTTCTCTTGGTGAATGACCATGACGCCAACGGGCGACCAACAGAAGAAACGCTCTGACCTCGTGCGGGTCGGCCGGGATGAGATGAACCTGGCTGAGTTCCCCTTTGCGCTGCTGTCTAAGCGCGTTCCCAAGGGCATGAACGAGATCCGATTCGCCGACACGATTCGCGGCTCCAGCGGCGCGTTGGTCGAGCGGCGATGGACCGTCACGGGCTCGCCCAAACACGGCCTGCCCGTCGCCGCGGACGAGCTGGTCTACGTCGCGCTGATGGAAGCCAGCAAGGAACAGGGGTTCAACACCCGCATCATCCAGACCTCGCGCCAAGATATCGCGAAGCGCCTGGGCCTCCCCCACGGCGGTGCGGCCTATCGCCAGATCAAGGCCTCTCTCGATCGACTCGTCGGCGTCAATATCCACGCCGAAAACGCCTTCTGGGATCCGGACAAGCGTAGCTACGGAACGGTCAGCTTCGGCCTCATCGATGACTACGTTCTCCTCGACGAGCGCAAGGACCGGACCAAGCCCTTGCCCGCCGGTCAGGTCGCGTGGAATCGAATCATCTTCGCGAGTTTCCAGGCCGGCAATATCAAACGCCTCGACACGGCATTCTTCTTCTCGCTGAAGAGCCCCATCGCCCGGCGCCTGTATCGGTACCTCGACAAGAAGCGCTACGACGGGAAGGCCACGTTCCAGATCGGCCTCGAGAAACTCGCCTTCGAACACCTCGGCCTCAGTCGATCCTATAAGTACCCCAGCCAGATTCGCCAGAAGCTCGAGCGCGGCCACCAGGAACTCATCGACCGCAGCTTCTTGCGCGGCGTCAGCTATGAGCCGATGGTCAGCGGCGGCGAGAAGGTCATCTACGAATTCGCGAAGCCCGAGAAGCTCCAACTCGAGCAACCGGACGAGCCGGGCCCCAACGAGTTGCTGATCGGCGAACTAACCGAGATCGGCGTGTCCGAGCCCGTCGCGAGGACGCTCACCGAGGAGTATGCCGAGGACGAGATCCGTACGCAGATGGCGTACCTCTCGGCGCGCCAGGCCGCCGATCCGCCGGCGGTGCTGGTGCAATCGATTCGCGAGGGTTGGGCCGAGCCGGTGTCGTTCCGGGAGGCTCGCGCCGTGCAGACGCGTCGGGATGAGGAGAACCGCCAGCGCGCCGAGGCCATTCACGAGCAGCGCGTGGAGGAGCGCGCGTATGAGATCCTTGAGGGCGCGCTGACGTTGGGCGATCAGATGGAGATCGAGCAGATCGTTCGCGAGGAGCTGGCCGCCAGCAACCCGATGGTCGCCCAGCGACCTCACAGCGTGGCCTACGCGGTTGCCGAGCGCATGTCGACCAAGCGCATCCTCCAGGAGCGCTACCCCATCGACCTTGAGCGCTGCCGCGCCGAAGCCCAGGACGAACTCAACCCCGAGTCACTGTAGCAATCGCGCGCCGTGGTGGGGCGATGCTTGCGCGGATGCGTCGTTACGGTGCGGGCGTGCCCTTGGCCGGCACTGCGGCGGCGGCGGCTTTGGCGCCGTCGCTCTGCCATTCATGGCCCGAGAACCCTCCGAGCTTCGCCTGGGCCGGCACGAGACGCTCATCGATGTACGCGCCGCCCTCGGGGATGGTCATCTCCACGAAATGCGCGCCGGCTCCCAGCGACAGGCCCTGAGATTCCTCCGGATGTGGCGCGATGTTGCCGTCCTCGCCGACGGTGAATCGCCATCCCCGTATAAGCTCGCCGTTCACGATGTACTTGCACTCCCAGTCCCCTGGATGGTCCGAGATTGAGGGGTAGCCCTCCCGGCGTTTCGGATCGTCGGCCGCGCCCCAAGTGAGCGGGAGGAGTGCCATGTATTGGCGGAAGTTGATCTCCTCCTTCACGTTGCCCGGCGCCGTGTGGATGACCGCATAAAAGCGCTCGCCTGCCAGGTCGCCGCTAACCTGATCCGATCCGCCAAACGGCGTCAGATCGAGCTTCTCGCCGTTGACCGTACACCTCAGGTAGCCGTTCTGGAAGCTACGGCCCTTCTCGCTGGCGGAGATGGTGAAGTAGGTCGCCACCACGTTGGAATCGTAGTAGTTCGGCCGCGACGCCGCGATGTGCGGGTACCGGCCTGCCGGACGCTGGACGATGAAGCTCGCTGCGGCCTCGCCGTGTCGGTTGACATAGAATAGCGGCGCGTCGGGATCGTCGTTGCCTCGCACGCGGGTGACCTTCTGCACGTCCACCTTGTGCGTCCGCGCCAGGTGCTCGGTGAGATCGTCCCCGTCGATGTAGTAGATCTCCACGTCGAACTGACCGATGTCGTTGACGATCTGCTCGCGGTCTCTCAGCCACCCGTGCCACATCATGTCGGGGTTCTGGTCCATCGCCGGAGGGTTGTAGTAGTAGATCGACGCCTCCTGGCGCGCGGAGGCGACCTCGTTCCCGTCTTTCTTCACGACCATCCTGAACGCGCTGCGTGATGGAACGCGCCCGAGGATGCGGACCTCGGCCGTCAGGCTCCACCCCTTGGCATAGCGCTTGCCGTCCTTGGTGTCCTCATGCGTCTCGACCTCGAAATACGCGTATCCGTCGTCGTATGTCAGTCCCTCGGGCAGCTCGGCAACCGCGACTCGCGGAAGGAGCGCGCATAGCACCAACGCGACCGACGTGAAGACTCTCGTGGGATTCATGTGGTCCCTCCTTGGCAAGCGAACGGTGTCACCACGGCGGGGCGATGATGCCGGCGGCCTCGCCTTCGGCATGTTGCAGATTCAACACCGGCGGATGCCCAAGCGACTCATTGGCGCCGGCTCCGGGTCGCTCTCCAACGCCGCCCGACGTCCCTCTCCCCCTGCGCGCCTCAGGAGGCATGGGCTGCCAGCCCATGCAAACCCAAACTCCCGCTTATCCAGACGTCTCCGGATCTCCCGTCGCTCGGGACCGGCGACAACTGACCACCAGGAGCCACACCGTCGCCACGAGCAGCAGGCCGGCTCGCCCGAGGACCTGCCACGGATCATCGGCTTGCTCTTGCGACGTCGTGAAGCATCCGCAGTGGAAGTCGCCGCCGCTGAGGCTCGCTCCGACGACGACCGCGCCGATAAACGCGAGCGTCATCGCAGCCGAAACCAGCGCGGCGCTCGGTGGCCACGCGTTCGCCACCAGGCAGGCGCCGATGACCAGTTCCACCCACGGGAGCGCGAGCGCTACGGGATTTACCAACCCCTCTGGGATGAACTGGTAGTCGTGGAGGATGTCCGCGAACTGATCCGGGTGGATCGTCTTTGCGAGGCTGGCGTAGATGAACAACCCGCCAATGCCGAGGCGCAGGACTGTGGTGAGGGGGGCGTGAGAAGACGTCTCATGGCGCGACCTCGGTCCGCGCTTCCAGCCGGTAGCCGGCGATCTCCCACATGGCGGCGCCGCCGCGCAGCACGACAATATCCTCATACCCATCGCGGATCATCCGTTTGGCCAGCCTCATCGCGAGGCCGCAGTGGCTGCCGTAGCAGTAAAGAACGAAGCGCTCGGATCTGCTCGTCCGCGCTACGAAATCCGGGTACCACTCGCTCAGCTCGTGAAACGGCAAGGGCACGCTACCGGGAATCGCATCGTCCCATTGGTCTTGCGAGTTCCGGGCGTCGAGGAACGTGGCCGACCCGTCCTCCCACATGCTCCTCGCCTCCTGGACGTTGACTACCGAGACGCTCTCCCAAATCCACATCGGGATGCCGGGACCCTCGACCTCGCCCAGAGCCAAGGGCAGCCGCATCGGATGCGCGGCGTTGACGGCCAGTCCCAGGACGGTCCCGAGGCCGACGAGACACGCCGCTCGACCAACCAGGCGCCCCAGTTGTCTCGCGGTTGGTGGTTGCATTGACACCCCACTTCAACGCCCCGACGCTCGGTCCCTCGCTCGGCGAACGGCCTCGAGGCAACAAGAAGCCGGAGCCCCGAAGGGCCCCGGCTGATTGCCTGGTGCATTGCGGTCAGTTGCGCTACGGCTTGTACCTGATGGTGCGCAGGTTGAGCGGCTGCAGCGGCCGGTTGGTCGTGCCGTGGAACAGCGCCTGGTAGGCCGTCATCTGAGCCGTGCTGACGTGGGCATGGTTCTTCAACACGATCCAGGTCACGCCCTCGGCGCAATTCGGCGTGGTCAACGAGCCGGGGTAGGTGTAGTAGCCGAGGCCAACCGGGAGGTGGCCTTACCCCCTAAAGCGAGTCCAGGTTCAGTGTTAGTATCTGGGTGTACCTGGGCCAACTGAAAGGGGCAATACCGATGGGTCAGAAGCGACATACGCCGGAGCAGATCATCCAGAAGTTGAGGCGAGCCGAAGTG
>PVBE010191722.1_pt1 | contig 57936 bp, 49 predicted proteins | sample 1631181 | NCBI WGS metagenome assembly PVBE01 (sample SAMN08397723, study PRJNA350692) | Marine metagenome, whole genome shotgun sequencing project. | isolation source: water | place: Pacific Ocean | collected 2012-04
GGGCAATCATTAAGTCTCGCACCATGAACCAGAGAAAGGTACAAAACCTGAGATTAGCAGGATAGACTGGAGCAACAATGAGCAGAAAAGTGTCTCTTAGAATTTAGTGCCAGTGGTCCCATATGGGCTGACGACGTACAGTGCAGTCAGGCGGTAGCGAGTAGTCCGCACCACCCTTTGTGGAGGGGGAGGTAGACATGATGAACTCCTATGTATTAAGGCTTATAGCGTTGGTCTCAAGATTGGCAAACCGGCCCTCGATCCAACTGGCAGAAATGGTAGCGCATCCTGCGTTACATGCGCAAGTGAAGAACTGTTAACTGTCGGCCAGTATTGGTGCAGTTGGCTAGGGCCGATCCTGTTGAACCTGTTGCGAAGGTTCTGCAATAAGATTGTACAGCCAGGCAAATACCAGCCCGGCAACTGTGCCGTCCACAAAAGCCCAGGCCAGGCCGATGACGCTGCCCAGCGGGCTTATGCTGTAGCCAAGGTAGACACGGCTTATGAAGGTCACTTCACCCGTGACACCTTCCAAGGCGATGATCCACCAGGTGAGCAAGAAAAGGGCTAAACCCCAGAAGATGCCGCAAGTGAGTGCAAATGCTTTTACTTTCAGTTTCATATCGACTCTCCATGATTCGTACCATGCTAAGTTAACGAGCCCGCCAAACAAGACGCTCCCGGTCATCCATCCCAGTTGCTGTTCCCTACCATATCAACTACTTCCACCGGCTGCTGCAAACGACTAAATTGAGTCGCGTAGCCTCTGTCACGCCTCATGTTGAGGGGCCAGCAATCCAGAAACCAGGTTGCCCAAAAGGGCCTCAAACCGGCAATCCTGGCACCCTTCAATTCATCACTCCCGCCGTCCCCTACGAACACAGTTCTATCGGGAAGACTTTTCAGTCTGTCACAGGTAAGGTAGTAGATACTTGGATCGGGCTTGGCTAATCCTACCTGGTAAGAAAACACGACTTGATCGAAAAAGGGAACCAGCTCACTTTGATCCCAGCCGGATACCTCCTCAACGGAAGCATTGCTGAGCAGACCAATTTTGATCGATCTATTCTGAATGGCGGCCAGCATTTGAATGATATCAGCCGTTACGTGCAGATAAGGGGTCGACAGGATCTCTTTACGCTCGGAAAAAAGCTGTTGGATGACGGTCTCGCTGGGTCGCCGTCCTACCGAGCTGGCAATCTCTCTTAGAGCAGTCGGATAGTCCGGAATCTCTCCCGTCATGCGTCGCAACCGGGACTCTGACCAACGCTTGGTAAATGCTTGATTGTCGATCGACAGTCGATCGGCCACAGTAGGTTGCGGGTCCCAGTCAGGATCATATGCGGTGATTAGAGTTTCCCACAGATCAAAGATAACTGCTTGAGGGGGCATGGACATCGTGATCTCTGACTATAAACGGGACTTTTCGAACGGGAGCAATAACAGCTGGATTTCAGTAAACTTACCACAATCATTATGCTGAGGTGTAACCGTGTTCGAAGAACTGCAAGAGATCAATTCCAAACCGGAACCGTTTCAATTCTGTACAGTGGAAGATCTATGGACTGATCAACATACATCGAAGAAGATGCTGGAGGCCCACCTAGATGAAGCCATCGATCGATCTTCTAGAAACAGGGTATTTATTGAGAAGTCCGTAAAGTGGATTGTTGAACGATTCGAGGTGAATAAGAACACGAGCATTGCCGACTTCGGGTGCGGTCCCGGTCTGTACACAACGCGACTCGCCGAGAATCAGGCGAGCGTAACCGGCATTGATTTTTCAGAAAGATCGGTGCAATACGCACGCAATACTGCAACAGAAATGGGACTGGACATCCACTATGTTCAGGAGAACTACCTCGAGTTCGACACAGACGAAAGGTTCGACCTGATCATTATGATCATGTGTGACTATTGTGCGTTGAGTCCGGAACAACGTCGCCTAATGATTGAGAAGTTCTATTCGCTGCTCAAAACGGGGGGTAGAGTTCTGCTCGACGTATACAGCCTGAACGCATTTAGCCGGATAGAAGAGAGTGCATCCTATGCCCGTAACCAACTGGGTGGTTTCTGGGCAGCGGAGGACTACTACGGCTTCCTCAACACCTCCAAATATGAATCTGAAAAGGTCGCGCTTGATAAGTACACGATTTTTTCTCCGACCGGAAAAAGAGTCGTTTACAACTGGTTGCAGTATTTTAGCCGGGAGTCGCTGCAACACGAGTTTGAGGCGAGCGGCTTCAATGTTGGTGATTTCTACGCAGACGTTGCCGGTTCTCCTCTGCAAAAGGAGTCGACCGAGATGGCAGTCATCGCCGTGAAGCCGCAGATCTGAATCACACAAGTTTCGTCCGGTTACCCCCGCCTAACCGGTGCGCTCCAGAGTTTCTTGTGGTAGTCGCTGTAACAGAGAGCCGTCCAAGACCTCCTGTACCACTCTAGACTTTGAATCTGGTTGCCGGTCTGGCCATGCCACCGGCCAGGCCAATCGGTGTGCCATCCGCTCGCCAGCAGGACGCGCCGGTCATCTCGTCATCCGCGAAGCTGATGGCACCTATGCCACCACCGATTACCTTCATCTCCTTGATATTGTGCCCGCGTTTTGTCAGATCCGATCGGATCTTCTCAGCAACTCCCATCTCCATCTCAAGGTCTTCCCCCAGGGTCCAGATGCGCGGTGCCTCGACAGCTTCTTGTGCGGTCATGCCGTGATCGATGAGATTGACAATGGCCTGCAGCGCTGTGGGGAATATGCGCGTGCCACCAACCAGACCGATAGCGAATGCGGGTTCTCCATCCTTCTGCACGATGATCGGTGACATACTGCTTGTCACCCGCTTACCAGGCTGGATCGAATTGGCCGTACCGGGATGGGGGTCAAAGATATTCATCGTGTTATTGAGTAGCATCCCCGTGCCGGGCACGGTGACCTTTGAGCCGAATACGTTGTGAATGGTGTGAGTCGCGGCAATCACATTTCCCGCTGCGTCCGCTGCGGTCAAATGTGTGGTGTGATCTGATTCCCGGGTATACGCAGTATTGACGTTTCTGGCAGTTGCCAAGTCGATTTCCGCTCTCCGTTTGTCAGCGAACTTTTTGTCGATAAGCATCTCTACTGGGACATCCACAAAGGCGGGATCGCCTGTGTACTTATTGCGATCTTCAAAACCGATCTTCAGGACCTCTGCTAACAGATGAATAGAGTCGGCGCCGCCGAACCCCATCTCCTCTACATCATACTCCTCAAGTATGTTCAACATTTCCACGACATGTACGCCACCGGCGGTGGGAGGAGGTGGGCCGACAATTTCATAACCGCGGTAGCTGCCGCGAATCACATCAGCCGTCACTGTACGGTAATTGCGAAGATCGTCCCGTGTGATTAGACCACCCACTTCCTGCAGGTAGTCAACAGCAGCGGCGCCGAGTTCGCCTGCGTACAGAACATCAGGACCTTCCTTGGCGACCAACTTCAGAGTATCTGCGTATTCCGGATGCAATACGACTTCACCGCTTTGCAGTGGCTCGCCCCCCGGCATATAGATCTTGGCCGTTTCCGGATAGCGCGCGATATCGGCCGCAGCCATCCGGATGATTCCGGACAGGTATCTGGTGGCACGGTAACCACGTTCTGCGTATCCGATTGCCGGCTGCATGACGTCTTGCAGAGACAAGGTGCCGTAGGATGCCAATGCTTGACACCACCCCTTGAGCGTTCCCGGCACGCCGACAGCCAACGGCCCAACATCGTTGGCACGATCGGCAACTGTTTGGTAGTCCGGCCAACTATCGGAGACGGTTTCATACATGTCCGGACTGGCTGCTGCCGGCGCAACCGTATAGTTGTTAATAAAGGCAAAGTCGCCGCCGGATAGTCTTAAGGTGGACATGCCGGCGCCAAAAATGCCAACCATCATCGGTTCAACGACCGTCAGCGCAAACAAGGAAGCGACTGCCGCATCGATCGCATTGCCGCCGGCGGCAAACATCTGTGCCCCCGCGGCTGAACCCAGCGGGTTATTGGTTACTATCATGCCGAGCGAACCGACCGCGGATTTCTTCCCGGTTGTGAAGGAGGTAGCCGCCTTCATTCGCCAGTTCTTATTCATTGTGGAACTCCTCACTCTCCGTCCCTGCTGGTTGATTCCTCTTCGATATCCAGCGGTTGGGCCAAGCACGAATCGTCGTGCACACCAAAATTGCCTCAAGAGCAATTCTGAGCTTTTGATCGACATTCTGCCAGCCCCGAACATCAGGCCATCCACTGCAATCAGGAGTCTATACGTCGACTCCATTCGCAACTGGTGTTCGTAATATCGTGCTGAGCAGCAAGTTCGGCCATCGCGCTCAAATTAATTGCCCACATCTCGAAATATGTGTATTGGATGATTGAATTTAGCTGCCACTCGATCTATTTTACGGCATGACGTTTTACCACCACAAAAATCTTTAGGGATGGGGTTTACACAGATGACGACGCCAAGCAAACACAAAAAGCTCCTGAAGTGGGTGGACGAAATGGCCACCATGTGCCAACCGGACCAGATTCATTGGTGCGATGGGTCGCAGGAGGAGTATGACCAGCTGTTTGAGCTGATGCTGGCGAACAAGACTGCCGTCAAGCTCAACGATGAGAAGAGACCTGGCAGCTACCTGATTCGCTCCGATCCCAGCGATGTTGCCCGGGTGGAGGACAGGACCTTTGTGTGCCCCTCCAAAGAGGAGGACGCTGGGCCGACAAATAACTGGCTGGCACCTGAGGAAATGAAAGAGATCCTGGTCCAAAAATTCACCGGTGCCATGCAGGGCCGCACCCTCTATGTGGTCCCTTTCAGTATGGGTCCACTCGGATCACCCATCGCCCACATCGGCGTGCAGCTCACCGACTCGGCTTATGCAGCAGCCAACATGAGGATTATGACGCGCATGGGAGTCAAGGTATTGGATGTGCTCGGTGCCGACGGTGAATTCGTGCCCTGTCTTCACAGTGTAGGTGCCCCTTTGAAGGAGGGACAGAAGGATGTTCCCTGGCCGTGTAACGAAGAGAAATATATCAGCCACTTTCCGGAGACGCGCGAGATCTGGTCCTATGGGTCTGGCTATGGCGGCAATGCGCTGTTGGGGAAGAAGTGCTTTGCACTGCGCATCGCATCGACCATGGCAAGGGAGGAGGGCTGGCTGGCGGAGCACATGCTCATTCTCAAGCTTATCAACCCGCAAGGCGAGAAACGTTATATTGCAGCGGCCTTTCCGAGCGCTTGTGGCAAGACGAATCTCGCCATGCTGAACCCGACCGTTCGCGGCTGGCAAGTCGAATGTGTCGGTGACGACATAGCCTGGATGAAATTCGGTGCTGATGGTCGTCTCTATGCCATCAATCCGGAGGCGGGCTTTTTTGGCGTTGCACCGGGAACCGGCGATCACTCCAACCCCAACGCCATGGCAGCATTGAAGAAGAACAGTATTTTCACCAACGTTGCCATGACCGAGGATAAGGACGTCTGGTGGGAAGAGATGACAGCGGAATCACCGGCTCGCCTCACCAGTTGGCTGGGTGAATCCTGGACACCGGATTCCGACAAACCGTCGTCTCATCCCAATTCACGATTCACTGCACCGGCGTCCCAGTGTCCGGTAATCGCCAAGGAATACGACGATCCCAACGGGGTTCCCATCAGCGCCATCCTGTTTGGGGGCCGCCGGGCAACACAGGTGCCACTGGTCACGGAAGCGACTTCCTGGCAGCACGGGACCTTCCTTGGATCGATTATGGGTAGTGAAAAAACTGCGGCGGCCACGGGGGACCTCGGCCAGCTTCGCTATGATCCCATGGCCATGCTGCCCTTTTGTGGCTACAACATGGCGGATTACTGGGGGCACTGGCTGAAGATCGGAGCAACGGAAGGTGCCGTGATGCCGAACATCTACTGCGTAAACTGGTTTCGCAAGAGCGACAGTGGCGAATTTTTGTGGCCGGGATTTGGTGACAACAGCCGTGTGCTGAAATGGGTCTTTGAGCGTTGTGCCGGCACAGCCGATGCGAGGCAGACCGCCATCGGCAATCTGCCCACCGAAGGCTCTCTGGATGTAACCGGACTGGACGTCAGCGAAGAGGATATGCGGCAACTGCTCGAAGTGGATGTGCAGGCTTGGTTGCAGGAGTTACCTGGGATCCGCGAACACTATGCGCAATTCGGTGATGCGATCCCCCCAAGCCTTAATGAAGAGGTGGACGCGCTCCAGGCACGGCTGGAAGCGGCGCAGTAATCGATAGATTCTAGGCAACAATTATCCTAAGGGGTGATGGTGCAGTAGTTGGCTCGCAGGTGTAGTCCGGGAAACGCAGTTCCCGATAGGTATTGCCACCGGACTACGCGTCCCCAACTACGGTCGCGAACAATGTGTCCCAAACGTATCAATCGAGGAAATTATCCACCAGAAAACTGTTGATTGCATCCGATTCGCGCATCGCTTCACCGTTCACTACCAGGGTCGGTACCGTGGAATCCCCGCACATCGCAATCAGCTCTTTTTCAAATTCGGTTTGCTCTCGAATATCTTTCAAGGTGATCTTGTCGGCAATTCCCAAATTGGTGATGGTGTTGAGTACACTCCTTGAAAAGCCACATTGCTGATAGAAATACAGCTCCAGCTGTGGATCAGCCATTCACTCTCCTGCATTCACTCAGCAGATCCTCTGCTTTACGCAAACCGGGTATCCCGGCCGATTCTGCAAATTGCACAATGCCCTCTTTGTCGATGATAACCGTGGCTCGATCCGTAATGCCATTGGCCTCCAAGTAAAGGCCATACTGGCCTGCCACTGCACCTTTTGGATGAAAGTCCGCCAGCAGGGGGAATGAAATTCCGCCCAGAGAATTGGCCCAGTTATCGTGGGAGAACTTGCTGTCTACACTAATACCCAAGACTTGGGTATCTGCCGATTTGAAATCTTCAATATTGGATTGAAGATCCGGCATCTCGGTGCTTCAGTTAGGTGTCCAGTCCAATGGATAAAACACCAACATCACATTCTTCTCACCTTTGAATTGGGTCAACGAGTATTTCTTGTTGGCTAGGTGGGAATCGAGTTCAAAGTCGGGCGCTGTGGCTCCTACCTCAATCATTAAGACCTCCTGGGTATGTTGCAGAGTAATGAACGGCAAACTGCCTCGTGTTCGTTATGTTAAAGCTTAGCCTGGTGGTAAACAAGATCTGAGTGGCACCGTCTTGCTGGGACGCAGCGGCGCAACGGTTCGCTCAAACTCGTGTCCCAGGCATGGGGCACGAAAGAGAACTCGTGCTGCTGATTTCGCAATATAGATGGGCGCTTTGTATACTGCCAACCTTTCATGCACGTTGGTGGTTTATGCCTGAGATGGCGCTAACACAATGCAGAAACAGGAGACGTCGATGGCTGATCTGAAGTTTGTCATGCTGCCGCCCCTTGATGATCAGAGCAGCATCTGGGCGCAGCGTTTAGCCGATGAAGTACCTGAATGGTCGGTCGTCCTGGCGGAATCCGAAGAAGTCGCCGCCAGTGAACTGCGTGACGCCGATGGTGCATATGGCTGGGTGCCGCCGCAACTGCTCGACTCTGCCAAAAACCTGGCTTGGCTGCAGAATCCATTTGCAGGTCCCTTCCGCGGCTATTACTACCAGGAACTCATCGAGCATCCCGTGACCATCTGCAATCCTCGCGGCATCTATTCCGATCACATCGGCCATCACATCATGATGTTCATGCTTGCCTTGTCCCGCGGCCTGCGCTATTGGATCGGAGCTCAAAACGAGTCGCGCTGGGACCGTCGCGCTCGGCAACATGGCTACACAAACCTGACGGGTGCGACCGTGCTGATTCACGGCGTCGGCGGAATTGGTGCAGAGACTGCGCGTCTTTGTGCCGCCTTTGGCATGCGGGTCATTGGCATTGATCCGCGTGGTGAGCATGACTCTCCCGCCGAACTGTTCGCCCCGGATGAACTCGAAAGATTGCTGCCGTCGGCAGATTTTGTTGTCACCACCGTGCCCCATACGCCTGAGACGGAGGGAATGTGGAATGCCGATCGATTTGCGCTCATGAAACCGTCGGCATATTTCATCAACATCGGCCGCGGTATGACGACCAGATCTGACGATCTCGCTGACGCCATTGAGGCAGGTTCGATTGCGGGTGCCGGTCTCGATGTATTTGAAGTGGAGCCATTGCCGGAGACTCACCGGCTGTGGCGTCTAGACAATGTACTGATCACGCCACACGTCGCGGTAGCTGACGCCACGGACATCAATGAACGTCGCCTCGATATCCTTCTGGAAAACGCAGGACGTTTTCGTGATGGACTGCAGCTCAAAAACATCGTCGACAAAGAGTTGTGGTACTAATATGCTGTCCCGCAATTAACTGGCCTTATTCGGTGGCCTATTTCGTCCCTGGACTTCGACTGGGCGTCCCCGTTGCTCGTCGTTGTGGGGCGCCCGGCTAGGGCGCCCGGCGAGGGTGCCTAACCCGCGGCGTCCTCGCGCCTCGCCAGGAACAAAATATGCCGATCGAGTAATGACCACCTAACTGCGGGACAGCATACTAGTATGAATAGTGGCTTGGCCCGATGCGACTTAGGAACCGTGTACCAATTGATACCGGTCCAATTTCCGATAGCTCAGCGCTTCCGTTAGATGCTGCGTATCAATGCCGTCTGACTCTGACAGATCCGCAATGGTGCGCGCAACTTTGAGTATGCGGAAATAAGCGCGGGCAGAAAGCCCGAATTTATCCATGGCAGTGTCCAGTAATTCACGATCTGCTGCCGTAAGCGTGCAAAGTCTCTCCACTTCTTTGTTACTCAGATCGCGATTCGGCTTGGCGCTACGTTGATACATTCGACGCCGCGCAGAATGCACTTTGCTTACCGCCTGCTCGTGTTCGCAGTCATCTCGAGTCACGGATCCGGGATCAGACAGAAGACCTTTTGGCAGGGCCGGAACATCAACATGCAGATCGATTCGATCCAGCAGTGGGCCTGAAATTCGGTTCCTGTACTTGAGGATATTATCTTCAGTACAGCTACAGCGACCGCGGTCGTCACCATAATAACCGCAAGGGCATGGATTCATGGCCGCAACCAGCTGGAATCTGGCAGGATAACGAACTTGCCGTTTTGCTCTGGAGATCACGATCTCACCGGATTCCATCGGTTCCCGCAGTACCTCCAGGACCTTGCGGGTGAATTCCGGTAGTTCGTCCAGGAACAGAACGCCCTGATGAGACAGAGAAATCTCCCCTGGCTTGGGAGGATTGCCACCCCCCACCATGGCCACCGGCGAAGCAGTGTGGTGGGGTGTGCGGAACGGGCGGGTTCTCCAGAGGGATGGCACAAAGGTGAATTTTGAAACCGATTGAATCGAAGCCACCTCTATCGCTTCCTCGTCCGGCATCGACGGCAACAGATAAGGCAGGCGGCTGGCGAGCATGGTCTTGCCCGTACCGGGCGGGCCAATGAATATTACATTGTGGCCGCCCGCGGCGGAGATCTGCAGCGCTCTCTTGGCCGTAAACTGGCCGCGGATATCTGACAGTTTTAGGATGGGGCTGTGCGTGGCCGGGAGCAGTGGTGTTGAGATTCGTGGCAACGACTTGTCGCCATTTAGATGATGACAGATTGCCATAAGGTTGCTGGCCGGGTGAATGATGGCGTTCTGGAGAAGGGCCGCTTCTTCCTTGTTATGGTCGGGAATCACGATGCTTCGGCCCTCGTTGTGGGCCGCGATGGCCGCCGGTAATACGCCGGACACGGAGCGAAGATCGCCGGTAAGCGCCAGTTCACCGATGAATTCCATGTCCTGCAGAAAGTCATGCGGGACAGAGCCGATGGCAGCCAATATGCCGAGTGCAATGGGGAGGTCGAAGCGCCCACCCTCTTTGGGGAGATCAGCAGGTGCCAGGTTGATCGTGACTTTCGTCTGAGGATACGGGAACTTCAGACTCTTGAGTGCACCCCGTACGCGATCCTTGCTCTCCTTCACCGCAGTCTCCGCCAGCCCGACGATTGAAGTCCCCGGCAGACCGCCTCCCAGTTGCACCTCAACGGTCACAAGGGGTGATTCGATTCCGAGCTGAGCCCTGCTGTAGACGACTGCCAGCGACATAGTCCCTCCTGTTCCCGCCGTAAATACTCCCCTATTTACGTCGGCAGTTTATGTAGGAGATCTACTCTCGTCACCGTGCGACTGAGCCAATAGGTGCATGAGCCAAATTCCCAAGACCTGCTCCACGGGAACTGCACCATGTGGAACCGTTGGCTCAATCGGGACGGTAGGGATGAACCGATGGGCGCCGACAGCCATTCCTGCTAGAGAATTAGTTGAATTAGGCTATAGTACGAATGGTCGCGCACCGAAACAGAGCAGTGCCAGTTCAAATCGCACTACTATTGTGCCGGCAAATACGGGTGGGTCGCGCGTATCTTCTCTAACTTATTGATTTTATTTAATAGTTAGAGATTGGCATGGACAATGCTCTGAACGAGCTACATTCCAAGTCATTGACTGATTTTATTAGGGAGAGCGTAAATGAACAAGGTGAGACAAGTACTGATTGGCGGATCACTCCTGCTGATTGCCACTTCGATGCAAGCTGCTGAGATCAGTGGCAATGTGACGTTAGCATCGGATTACGTCTATCGAGGAGTTTCACAAACTTCGGAAGAGCCAACCATCCAGGGCGGATTCGACGTAACAGTAGAAAACGGCGTGTACGCAGGAATCTGGGCATCAAACATTTCCTTCGATGGATCAGTTGAGGTCGACTACTACATTGGCTTTAGCAACGATATTCTCGAAGACTGGAGCTATGACATCGGTTTGATCCACTATGATTACCCCAATCAGGTAGTCGCGTCCCCGGACAGTGACTTTCAGGAGCTCTATTTCAGTCTTTCATATCAGGCTTTCACAGTCGGCATTGCCTACTCAAGTGATTTCTTCGGTGAAACTGGCAGCGCAACTTATGCGTACGGTGAATATGATCTTTCATTGCCCAATGATGTTTCGCTTGTCTTCCACTATGGGTCCCAGGGAATAGACGACGCGGAAGGGTATGATGAATATTCCATGTCACTGTCCAAGGAAATATCGGGCATCGACTTTTCACTTAGCTGGCATGATACGGATGTGAACAGTGTCGATGATTCCGGTAGTCGAATTGTTCTGGCCCTGTCAAAGAGCTTGTGAGATAGCCACGCCCAACAAGAATTAGATAGCTCGGGACATACCGGCAAAGGAGATTGACCCATGAAATTAGTTACTGCGATCGTCAAACCATTCAAGCTGGATGATGTGCGCGAAGCTTTGTCTGAAATTTTAGTTCAGGGTATGACCGTCACTGAAGTAAAGGGATTTGGCAGGCAGAAAGGGCACACGGAACTCTACCGAGGCGCTGAATATGTTGTCGACTTTCTGCCCAAGGTGAAAGTGGAAGTAGCCATAACAGATGAACAGCTCGAGGGCGTGATCGAAGCGATCACCGGTGCTGCCAATAGCGGCAAGGTGGGTGACGGTAAGATATTTATCACCACGCTGGATGACGTGATTCGAATCCGTACCGGTGAAACGGGCGGTGATGCTGTTTGATGATCCGCACTTCAGGTGTCCTCACTCGGCATTTGTGTTGGGTGACACCCGGGGATCTGTCTGACCCCGGCCGGCCGATTTGGGTGGCTCGGGCAGCATGATTCGGATCGGCTGGTAATCGACTCGCTTGCCAGCCGGTCTCAACCGGACGAATGATATCCGGGGCGAATGTTCGGGGTTTACATACCCACCATCCCTTCAAAACCAGGCTCTGTACAACCAGCCCGGCACGGATATTCCTGCCCGAGTGACCCTACCCCGGCAGACTTTGATCGTGGTCCATCAATCACTATAATGGCCGCTCCTCTGCCTGGTGCAATTCCACAAGACAGTTCATGAGATACAAGAGTACGCGCGGTAACACAAAGGGTGTCACCTTCAAAGATGCGGTCATGATGGGACTGGCAAGAGATGGTGGCTTGCTGATCCCGGAGACCATCCCCGATCTGTCAGGTGTCATGACGAAATGGGCAGGTCAGTCGTATGGGGAGCTGGCGTTTTCTATCATCGAGCTGTTTGCAGACGACCTGCCCACAGAGGACCTGAGAAAGCTTATTGAGGAGAGCTATCAGAGCTTCGACCACGAACTGGTAACACCTTTGCTGAAGGTGAATGAAGTCAACGTCCTCGAGCTCTTCCACGGCCCGACCCTGGCGTTCAAGGATGTTGCGCTGCAGTTCTTGGGCAACCTATTTGAATACATTCTGGCTGAACGAGGAGAAACGCTCAATATCCTCGGTGCGACCAGTGGCGATACAGGCAGTGCTGCTATAGCCGGTGTCAGAGGAAGAGAGAACATCGATATTTTCGTGATGTTTCCCGATGGTAAAGTCAGTCCCAGGCAGGAACGGCAGATGACCACCATCCTCGATGAGAATGTGCACAACATTGCTGTTAAGGGGAGCTTCGATGACTGTCAGCATATCCTGAAGTCGATATTTTCAGATCTTGCCTTTAAAGATGCCTATCACCTCGGCGCAGTAAATTCCGTCAATTGGACCCGTGTGTTGGCCCAGGTGGTCTATTACTTTTCTGCCTGGCTCCAGCTACAGCAACCGGACAGGTTTGATGTGTGTGTCCCGACGGGTAATTTTGGGAATATATTTGCCGGCTATATCGCTCGCCGCATGGGCCTGCCCATCGATCGTTTGATCCTGGCGACCAACGAAAACGACGTCTTGAGTGTTTTCTTCAACAGCGGCGTCTACAGACGAAGTGACGTCAGGTTCAGTTTGAGTCCCGCCATGAATATCCAGGTGGCCAGCAATTTTGAAAGGTACCTCTATTATCGATTGGGACAATCGGCAGACAAGGTCAATGAATTCATGGCGTCGTTCAGCAAGCATGGTGAAGCAAGTCTGCACGTCAACACGCCCTTGGTCGATGATCTATTCCGCGCTGGTTCGGCCAGCGATGAGCAGACCCTGACCACCATCCAGGAGTATCAGCAGGAATGCGGCTATGCAGTCGATCCCCACACCGCTGTGGGACTGCATATCGCCGGGCAATTCCTTCGCCCTGGAATTCCCATGGTGAGTATGGCCACTGCCCATCCGGCAAAATTTGCAGAGATCATCGCAGATATTCTCCCGTCTGAAAGCATCAGTCATCCTGTTCTGGACAATCTGCAGAACCTGCCCACCCGCAAGATTAACCTGGCGGCGGATGTGCAGAGCGTCAAGGATCATATGGCTGACGTGAGCGCGACTCGAAGCAAGGTGTGAAGTGTCGGGTTGCGTTTGAATCGGGAAATCACCTGTCGGCCAAAGCTTCCGTATTCGGGCAGACTTTCAGCGTTGCCCCAATGGCGGCGTCTGTTAGACTTAGAGTCGTCCAGTGGAAATAGGACGAAGAACACGTTGGACGTCCAGTAAAAGCGCCCGCGTTGGCTCGGCACAAGGAGCGAGTTATGTCTGCCCTAGCGCAACTCTATCCCAGGCCTATCACCCAGAATCTCAGACTCGACGGACCCGTGCTGCTGAGAGACGGACGCTCGGCCATATTGCGGGAAGCGGGTGAACATGACATCCCGGCTCTGATCGATCTACTCAACAGATCATCTGACGAATCCATCAAGTATCGTTTCTTCGGTCCCATGCATCGCAATGAACGAACCGCGCACTTTCTTATTCGCACGCAGCTTGAAGGCGTGGACAGTGGCAGATTCAAGGGTCTTTCTCTGATTTTGCTGACCGGATCCGGTGATCACGAAAGGATCGCCGCAGTTGCCAGTTGTGTGCCACTCAATCGACAGGAAGCTGAAGTCGCTTTCCTGGTGGAAGATGAGTCGCACGGCAAAGGTATCGGCACGCTTATGATAGAAAGATTAGCGTTCGCTGCGGAGATTGGCGGCATGCATAGGTTGGTGGCGACCACGGTCATTGACAATGAGATCATGTTGAAGGTTTTTCAAGACTGTGGTTACAACACCGTAAGCCAACAGAAGACCGGCGAGATCCATGTAGCGTTCGACATCCAACCCAGCGAACAGAGTACCGAGTCCACTGAGATGCGGGACAGGCTGGCAAGTAGAGCCTCAATCGAACCTTTTTTCTATCCTGCCTCCATTGCCATCGTAGGCGTGAGTCGAGATCCCGACAAGATCGGCAGTCAGCTGCTCAGAAACCTGCAGAACTTCGGCTATCGTGGCACCATTTATCCGGTGCATCGGACTGCTGCGGAGATCAATGGCATCCCTGCGATACCCAGTCTGGCCGGCATCGAAGATCCGTTGGATCTGGTGGCGATATGTATCCCGGCTGAGGAAGTGATGGATGTAGTTGAGGACTGCATCGACAACGGCGCCAGAAGCTTGTTGGTGCTGTCCGAGGGTTTTGCCGACCGGGACGAAATAGGTCTACAGCGACAAAACAAGTTGCTTGAACTGACCAGAGAAAACGGTATGCGCCTGGTGGGCCCCAACTGTCTGGGTCTGATCAATACAGATCCCGAGTTTCCCGTTCACTTGACCTTTGCTGAGGTGTCGCCGCCTAAGGGAAATCTGGCCATGTCGTCGCAAAGCGGCTCTCTGTCGCTGGCGATACTGGATGTCGCCCGTGATCAGGGCATTGGATTTTCCTCCTTCGTGAGCGTTGGCAACAAAACGGACGTATCGGGCAACGATCTGCTTCAGTTCTGGGAGGATGACGCCCGGTCGAAACTGATACTGCTCTATCTGGAGTCACTGGGTAATCCCAGACGGTTTGCACGACTGGCCCCACGGGTGTGCCGCAAGAAGCCGATTCTCGTCGTGAAGAGCGGCCAGCAGAGCGATCATCCGTTGCAGGCGGATGCGTTCTTCAGCCAGATCGGTGTGATCAGAACCGATACCCTGGAACAAATGTTCGAAGCTGCGAACCTGTTGAGCAATCAGCCATTACCGGCGGGCAGCAACTTGGCGATTATCTCCAATTCGCGCGGCATGGCAGAGATCTGTGCCCAAGCCTGTCGCGCCACTGGCTTGACGTTAGTCGAACTACATGAAGACACCACCGATCGACTCAACCAATTCCTGCCCACAGGTGCTGCCTGTGCAAATCCTGTCGATATCACCCGCTTTGCAGATCCCGAGCTATATCGCCGGACGCTGGAGGAATTACTGGTAGATGACGCGGTGCAGATTGTCATCGCCATGTACATTGCCAGGAATAACCGTGCCAGGGCCAACGTTGTCGAGGCGATCCAGCGGGCTCGGCAAAACACGTCCAGTTGGCACGAGAAACCGATCATCTGCTGTTTTATGGATAGATTGAGCAGACAACCTGAGATCGAGAACGAACATGAACGTGTTCCCAGTTACCACTTCCCAGAATCGGCCGCACGCGCCTTAGGCCATGTCCTGAGCTATGCAAGCTGGCTGCGCAGGCCGATTGGCGTCATTCCAATGTTGGAGCGGATCGATATCGAGCAGGCCTGGTCAATATGTGAGGCGGCTCGCCAACCGGCTCGCCAACGGGCTGACCGCAGGGATGACTGGCTGTCATTTGATCAATCTGCCCAGTTGCTCGATGCGATTGGCATAGCGCGAACGCGAAGCCAGCTCTGTAACAACTGGCAAGAGTGTGCAGATAGTGCTGAAGATATCTCCTATCCGGTGTTCTTACGCACTTTCGACACCGAGCGGGAGAAGCAGTATATCGCTACGCCCTATGAATTGTGGATTGGTTGGGAAGAGGTGCAGCAAGGCGGTGAGATCGTGCCGGTGGTCGTGGAGGAGGTGACCAGAGAGGCACTTGAGGTACAGATCCAGATCTCGGAAGATCCGGCCTATGGCCCCGTAGCCGTGTTCGGGCTCAGCGGCATGTCCACCGATCTTTTCGATGATGTCTCCTGCCGGATCACGCCCCTCACCGATCAGTCTGCGGTGGAGATGGTCCACGAGATCAAGTCACGGGCCATCCTGGAAGGGTACGGGGGTACCCCGCCGGTCGACAAGGAGGGGATCATCGACTGCCTGTTGCGACTGTCCTGGCTGGTTGAGGAGATTCCTCTCATCGACCTGATTGAGCTGTCACCAGCTCAGGTACTGCCGTCACCCCACGGCTTAAGAGCCAGTTTGGTAAGGGTGAGACTTAAGCCCTAGTATGCTGTCCCGCAATTAAGTGGTCATTACTCGGTCGGCATATTTTGTTCCTGGCGAGGCGCGAGGACGCCGCGGGTTGGGCACCCTCGCCGGGCGCCCCACAACGACTAGCAACGGGGACGCCCAGTCGGGGACGCCCAGTCGAAGTCCAGGGACGAAATAGGCCACTGAATAAGGCCAGCTAATTGTGGGGCAACATACTAATTGACGACAGGATTCGCAAAACTCAGCCGTCGATTTTGCCTACAGCTGCAGGAAGATCTGACAGTCGATTGATCTCTTCATCCGGAACGACCTCCCCTGGAAAAGCCTGTGAGTTCAGATTGACCCATATGGTATGCAAGCCGACCTTATTGGCAGCGCTAATGTCAAATTCCGGATGATCGCCGACATAGATCATCTCTTCGGCCTTGACCCCTGTGTGATCGAGTGCGGCGTGAAACAAGTTTGGCGCCGGTTTTGGTGCACCAACCTGTTCGGCCGAAAAGGAAAAGCTGAAGTAGTCGGACAGCCCCAGTCGCTGAATATCTGCATTGCCGTTCGTGAGCGTGCCGAGAACATAATGCCCGGCAAGCTGTTGAACGGCATCGAGGGCACCGTCAAAGAAGAGCACCTGATTGCGCGCCACGAGAAACGCTTCAAATGCCTGATGTGAGTAGGATTCCGATTCGGCGGGCGCATAACCGCTCAATTGCAGGGCTCGTTCGATCACCCTGCGGCGCAATTCGCTGATGCTGGTCTTGAGCTCCGGATGTTGCTGCAGGACTTCATTTCTGAGATCACGGATGGTCTCAAGGTCATAGTTTATGCGCGGGCAGTTATCTTCTAGCCAGGCGTACAGCTTCTTTTCGGCTCTGATCAGGGTCGGCCTCATATCCCAGAGGGTATCGTCCAGATCGAATGCCAGAACCTTGATTGCCATTTCGTTCAGATGCTTTTCTTCTTGGCCCTGGGATGTGCATCATCATACACCTCCGCAAGGTGCTGGAAGTTGAGATGCGTATATATCTGCGTAGTGGCAATGTCGGCGTGACCCAGCAGTTCCTGTACCGCGCGAAGATCGCCGCTGGACTCAAGCATGTGACTGGCAAAGGAATGGCGCAGCATGTGCGGGTGAAGCTTGCCGGGGAGCTGCTGTTTAATGCTCCAGCGCTGCAGGCGACGTTGAACATTGCGGTGGCTGATTCGTTGACCGCGCTCACTGAGAAACAGTGCGCGGCTATCCATGTCCGGCAGAGGTAACTTGTGAGGCAAATCTTCGCGATGCTGCAACCACTGCTGGATTGCCTCCAGGGCGTACCGGCCTATCGGCAGCTTACGGGTTTTATTGCCTTTGCCGGTTGCAGTCAGGGAGGCGTCAGCCTGATCGATATCCATGACATCCAAACGCACCAGTTCGGCCAGGCGCAGTCCGGAGGAGTAAAAGAGCTCCATCATGGCCTTGTCCCTGCAGGCGTGCCAGCCGCTGGCTCTGAAATTTAGGAGCTGGGCCACCTGATCCGTATCCAGAGTTGCGGGCAACCGGCTGTCTCCTTTGGGAGAGCTAACGCCCTTTGCAGGGCTCTGCTTGACCAGCAGTTCCCGGGATAGAAAACTATAGAAGGAGCGGATGGAAGAAAGGCATCTTTGCAGACTCTTGGCAGACAAGCCGGACCCATGTTGTTCTGCGATGAAGGTCCTGACCATATGGGGCTTCAATTGAGGCCAGCTGGTAATGGGCGGATCGCTCTTGGCTAGACAGAAACGAAGCAGTTTGGAAAGATCTCGTTGGTAAGCCTTAATTGTATGAGGGGATAGCTGGCGTTCGTTGCGAAGGTAGGAAAGAAAAGCAGCAATGTCACCGTTGAGTTGCTGAATTCCCTTGTTGGTCATTCTTGTGGTAGACCTACATTTTAGAATATTGGAAGCGGGGTATCATACGAGCAAGGGTGTCGGCGATAAAACCTGGGAACATCGTGCCCATACCGCTTTGAAAGTGATGCATCTCAGAGCTGCCGATCGCCAGCAATGCAATGTCTTCTTTCCCTCTCACAGGTAACACCGCACAGGATTTGATCTGTTTGCTCTTCTCCTTGAAAAGGTAATCCTGCTCCTCTGGTCGCAGCACGCCCAAGACTGGCTTTCTGCTGGCAATCAAGCTGCCTATGTGCTCCTTTGCCAGTTCGTTGGGAAGTGCAGACGCCCAGTCATTGATTTTGTATTGCCTCTTGGAAAAAATTATCAGATTGTACGCGGTACAGTCGAAGTCGGCTAACAGGCCCCTCTCGAGATTTGCCAGGAGTTGTGCACCAGACTCTGCTTCAATTAGGGAAAGTACGGTTTTGCGGCACAGGTGAAACGTTGCATCATTGTCCTTGGCAGCATCCATCAGTTGGCCCAATTCATTTATTAGGCCCTGATTTCTTTCTCTCAATAGTGAGACCTGACGCTCCACTAACGATATAGTTGAGCCTCGAAGATGTGGAATGTTCAAATCGAGCAGTAGGTCGTCTCGTTTTGTGAAGAAGTCCGGGTTGTCTTTTAGGTAATTGGCAACGTCACTCTCAGCAGGACCTGCGTCTTTGATAGCAGTCGTCGATTTAGTAGATTGCTTGGTCATATCAGTAGATGACCTTCATAGACGCGACATGCAGGACCTGTCTGCAGGACGGGTGAGTCATCCCCCTGCCATTCAATTCTCAGAGTGCCGCCAGGGAGCTGGACATTGACTTCTTCTTCAAGAAGGCCCTGTAATCGACCTGTGACGACCGCCGCGCAAGCTCCCGACCCGCAAGCTCTGGTCTCGCCAGAGCCGCGCTCGTAGACGCGCAGGCGAATATTCTTTCTGTCGACAACTTCCATAAAGCTGACATTGACTCCCTGCGGGAATCTACCGTGTGCTGCAAGCCGAGGCCCGAGAGTCTTAACAGGTGCTGTGTCAACGTTTTCTACCAGCAAGACAGCATGAGGGTTACCCATTGAAACGGCAGAGATTTCAATATCTGTCTCGTCAGCGCAGAGACCGTCTGCCAGTTGCAGGTTATAAGTGATTTGGGTCCTGGGGGCACTGAAGGGTATGCAGTCTGGCTGTAATCGAGGTGGACCCATATTGACGGTAATGTTGCCATCCTTCTGCAATTTGCACTTAACCATTCCCTTGATGGTTTCGAGTTTTAGTTCTGTCTTCGTCGTAAGGCCTCTGTCTCTGACGAATCGAGTAAAACAGCGAGCACCATTGCCGCACTGTTCGGCTTCTGATCCATCTGCGTTGAAAATCCGAAAGCGAAAGTCCATCTGCGGATCTTGCGGCGGCTCGACCATAAGCACCTGATCGAATCCTATGCCAAGGTGTCGATCGGCAAGACATCTGATCCGATCGTCCCGAATCTGTAGATTTTGAGAGATCAGATCCAACATCAGGAAGTCGTTGCCAAGGCCGTGCATTTTGGTGAATCTGAGTAGCATAGCCGCTAGGTTACTTAGTAAGTTAGTTATTGCAACCGATATTTCGTTAAGGCTTATTGCGGAAAAAAGGCGTAGGTGAAACGTGACTATGGTGGTAGCAGGTTTTCCAATGCGAGTTGATTCTCGATCGTTTCTCTCTTTCTAATCAGATGGACCTGATCGCCGTCAACCATTACTTCTGCAGCTCTATTACGGCTGTTGTAGTTGGAACTCATAACGAATCCGTATGCGCCGGCGCATTCGACTGCGATCAAGTCACCCGGTTCCAGTTGCAGGCTTCTATCCTTGGCGAGGAAATCACCACTCTCACAGATCGGGCCGACGATATCGTATTCCCGTGCTTGCGCACTGTTCGAGCGAACCGAGGTCACCTGCTGCCAAGCCTGATAGAGCGCCGGCCTGATCAGATCATTCATCGCTGCATCCACGACGGCAAAATGTTTGTCATGATTGTCTTTGAGGTAGTTCACCCTAGTCAGCAGGATGCCTGCATCAGCTGCGATATATCGACCTGGTTCGAAAACCAGTTCCAGCTCTCTCGATCCGAGCAGCTGCAACAGGCCGGCGGCATACTCTTCTATCGCCGGTGGGTTCTCCTGCCGGTAGCGAACACCCAATCCACCACCCATGTTGATATGGCCAAGCTCGATTCCCTCCGTACTCAGTAGGTCAACCAGTTTCAGTGTTTCCTGCATGGCGTTGAGGAAGGGTGACAGTTCGGTCAGCTGTGATCCTATATGGCAGTCGATTCCCGCGACGTTGATATGAGCGAGAGCAGCCGCACGACGGTAGACCTCGATCACCTGGTCGCTGTTGACACCAAACTTGTTCTCCTTCAACCCGGTGGCGATATATTCATGCGTGAGCGGATCCACATCAGGATTGATGCGCACTGAGATGTTGGCAGTCTTGCCTGCATCACCTGCCAGTTGGTTCAGCAGTTCCAGTTCAGATGAGGATTCAACGTTGAAACAGTGGATGTTAGCGTCGAGCGCTTGCTGCATCTCAGCGGCCTGCTTGCCGACACCGGAAAACACCACGCTGCTGACATCACCACCTGCCTGTAGAACGCGCGCCAATTCACCCCCCGACACGATATCAAATCCTGCCCCCAATCGAGCCAACAGATTCAGAATGGCAATATTGCTGTTCGCCTTGACGGAGTAACAGATTCGGTGGGGGTGGTCACGCCAGGGAGCTTTGAATCGATTGTAGTTGGTCTCAAAGGTTGCCTTGGAATAGACATAGCAAGGTGTGTCGAATTGTTCCGCAATGTTGGTTGCGCTTACTCGTTCGACGAATAGCTCACCGGATTGAAAGTGAAAGTGACCCATTTTGCATTCCAGATCGGATGGAACTACCGGCTTGTCGATTGCTTTTCAGACTGTTGTTTATCAGAATCTGGTGGGAATAGCGGGCCCTTCTGGCCACAACCTGGCAAGACCATGCATAAAAGCAGTACGACAAGTAGTATTCTCACGACCGGAACCTGGCTGCTGTGTGCGGGGCGACAAGTATACTCGCTCAAAGGCGTGCCGCAAACCAGCACTCGAGGGCTTGCCGGGGGCGCCCAGCCCGCTGTTGGTAGGAAGGTCTGGGACGGCCAGTGAGGGACTCCCAGTCGAGCGGTTGAGGGCGCCTAGTTGGAAAACGCCGAGCTGTTCTCGGGCAATGTCACGGGCAGTCCGACAAGAGATTCAGCGTTCATTGACAACAGCTTGCGCATGTTTGATTGCCTTCTTCACCTGTTGCGGTGCAGTACCACCGGGATGGTTTCTGGAATGAACGGAGCCTTCCAGGGTGAGGACGTTGAAGACATCTTCATCGATGAGGTCAGAGAATCCTTTCATCTCTTGCAGCGATAATGCGGACAGACCCTTGCCACAATCCACGGCATAACTGACCAGCTTACCGACCACCTCGTGTGCATCTCTGAACGGCAGTTCCTTCTTTGTGAGGTAATCGGCCAGGTCGGTGGCGGTCGCATATCCCTGTTCTGCTGCCTGCTTCATCTTCTCCTTGTTGACCAGCAATGCCGGTATTATGTCTGCAAGTGCTCTGATGCAGTCTTTGGTGGTTTCGACGACATCGAATAAAGGTTCCTTGTCCTCCTGATTGTCCCTGTTGTAGGCCAGCGGTTGCCCCTTCATGAGGGTCAATAGCGACATCAGGTCACCGTATACCCGTCCTGATTTGCCCCTGATCAATTCCACTACATCGGGGTTTTTCTTCTGCGGCATAATGGAAGAACCGGTGCAGAATCGATCCGGCAGTTCGATGTAAGCGAACTGTGGAGACACCCACAGCACCAGTTCTTCGGACCAGCGTGACAGGTGCATCATGATGACACTTGCTGTTGCTGCAAACTCGATTGCAAAGTCGCGGTCGCTGACCGAATCCAATGAATTGGCACTCGGACATGCGAAGCCGAGAAGGTCAGCAGTGAGGCTGCGATCGATGGGGAAGTCTGTGCCTGCCAGTGCAGCGGAGCCCAAGGGCATGATGTTAACCCTGCGACGGCAGTCCTGCAGGCGCTGATAGTCGCGCTCGATCATCTCGTACCATGCCATCAGATGGTGGCCCAGGGTGACAGGTTGGGCGATCTGCAGGTGGGTGAAGCCCGGCATGATAGTGTCCACTTGCCGTTTCGCCATGGACAGCAATGCCTTTTGCAGCATCGTGATTTCGTTAGCGATGAGATCGATCTCATCTCGAAGGTAAAGCCGAATGTCCGTTGCCACCTGATCGTTTCGGGATCGACCGGTATGCAGTTTCTTACCGGCTGCACCAATCTGCTCGGTCAAGGCAGCTTCGATGTTCATGTGCACATCTTCCAGATCGGCAGACCATTTGAATTCACCTTTGTCGATGCTGTCCTGAATGCTCTGCAATCCACCGAGGATTTGATTCAACTCGTTTTCGGACAATACTCCCACCTGGCGCAGCATGGTTGCGTGTGCAATGGAGCCCTTAATATCGTGATAGGCCAATCTCTGATCATAGTGAACTGACGCAGTGAACCTGGCGACGAAACTGTCGGTGGCTTCCCTGAATCTACCGGCCCAGAGTTTTTTCGGACCATCTTTCTCAGTCATTGCGGTTCCCGCTTGCCTGTTTGGATTGTGAAGTCTAATCTGCCGACAGATTATAACAACATCCAGGTGTTTGCTCTGCGGATCATCCCGAGCCCCCGCTGGGCGTCCTCTCGGCGCGACTCACCCGAGCTGTTTTTTGGGCCACCGGAGAGGGCATTGGATGTGAGAGACCGATGACGAACTCCTATTATCGATGACGGACTCCTATTGAGGGTAGCATGATGGCAGATGGCAGGATCAAACGCTGGTTGACGGAACATGGCTCCACTACTGAACTCACCGGTGACGACTTCTTTCTGCCGGATCTGTGTCAGGCGCAGAGCCTTTTCTACATGGTTCTGGTGGCTGAACTGTTGGTGTTTGTGCTGCTCCTGTCAGATTCCGGATTGGCCAGCTTCAGTTGGATGCGTCTGGGCTTAACCTCCCTGTTTGTGCAGTGGGTGGTCCTGACGAGTGCTGCAATCCTCTGTAACATCAGGCCGATTCTGAAAGATGTCAACATAGCTGCGGCGGTTATTGTGGCATATGGGTTGGTCCTGTCCGTTACACTGCTGTTCAGCCTGTTGGCTGAGTGGGCACTTCGAGGCGGCGGTACCAATGGGCTGCAGGTGGATTGGACCGCTGTCACCAGCAAGGTTTTGATCAGTGCCATCATCACCGGGTTGGGTTTCCGTTATCTCTATCTGCAGCATCAATTGAGGTCTCAGGAGCAGGCCGAGCTGACCGCCCGAATTCAGGCGCTGCAATCCCGGATCAGACCCCACTTTCTCTTCAACAGCATGAATATCATCGCCAGCCTTATCGCCGTCGAACCGGATACTGCAGAACGGGTCGTTGAAGATCTATCCTTGCTGTTCAGGGCCAGTCTCAATGAATCCACCAACAGACCGGTCAGTTTGAAGGAGGAAATCAGTCTGTGTGAGAGATATATACGAATCGAGGGTCTGCGATTAGGGGATCGGCTGCAGGTGGACTGGGATGTCGCCGTGGATCCGGAAAAGATCGAAATCCCCATGCTGACGTTGCAGCCCTTGCTTGAGAACGCCATTTACCATGGTATTCAGCCCCTTCCCGATGGCGGCATCGTTAAGGTCGAGTTGCATCTTGCGGGCGGTAAGTTCCATATCCGAGTTACCAATCCAGTCGCGACGCAGAATCAGGATCACGAGAAGGGTAACAAGATGGCGGTGGACAATATTCGGCATCGCTTACGGGCAATCTACGGCACGGCTTCCGACATCCAGACTCAACTACGGGGACCCATCTATGAAACCCTGGTCTCCTATCCGATAGATACACCCCAAAAAGTGTGACGAAGTGCTCAATTCTGGCTGAAAGTCCCAGTATTCGTTCAAATCTGTGCGATGGGTCGCATTTTTTGATCTGAGAACAGAGTAACTTACTCCCCTAAGTGACCAGGCATGGTTGGGATCACTTGGTAGGGACGCGATTTGGTATCAATTATTAGAATGGGGCGAGGAGAATTTAGATGAAAGTGCTCATCGTTGATGACGAGAGATTAGCCAGAGACCGTTTAAATCGCATGGTTAGTACGCTGCACGACTATGAAGTCGTGGGTGATGCTGCAAACGGTGAAGAAGCAATGCAAAAGACGATGCTCTTGGACCCGGATATCGTATTGCTGGATATCAGGATGCCGGGCATGGATGGCATATCAGTTGGAAAGAAGATGACCAATCTGGAATCTCCGCCAGCCGTGATATTCTGTACCGCCTTTAGCGAGCACGCAATTGCTGCCTTTGATCTGTTGGCATCAGGGTACTTGCTGAAACCGGTCAGAAGGGATGCACTGCTCGACGCGCTGTCAAAGGTTGGCCGGGTCAACCGCGTGCAGGCAGCCAGTATGCACAGCGACGAAGAGGATGAGGATTCATTCAGAGCGCGCACCGATATCAGCGCCAAAACGCGCAGGGGTATCGAGCTGATACCACTGACCGAGGTCCGCTTCTTTCAGGCTGATCACAAATACGTGACCGTCAGGCACGAATCGGGAGAAGTACTGATAGACGATACGATACGCGACCTGGAAGATGAATTTGGCGATCGACTGGTCAGAATTCATCGCAACGCGCTGGTCATGACCCATCATCTGGAGGGGCTGGAGAGAGATTCCAGAGGTCATTATCAGGTGCGCATGCGCGGAGTAGATGAACGGCTGGATGTTAGCCGCCGCCACATTTCGGGACTGAGAAAGCTGGTCCAGACGCTGTAGATCACCACCTGCCGGACAACCAAGCGGGATACCTTTATCCCGCTTTTCTATATACTCACAGCTGATCTGAACGGAGCCGGGAATTGCCTCCCGGCTACTGTATTGTCTCGTGAAATACGCGGCTGTTTTGGGTAGAAACATGGCTAAGCAAATCATTCGTATCGCCACTCGACAAAGTGCACTGGCGATGTGGCAGACCGAATATGTGAAGGGTCGATTGGAGTCGGCACATCCGGGCCTCGCAGTGGAAATTATAGGTATGACGACCCGCGGCGACAGGATACAGGATCGACCCCTGGTCGAGGTTGGTGGAAAAGGCCTGTTTGTGAAAGAACTGGAGAGTGCTCTGCTTAACGAGACCGCTGATATAGCCGTGCATTCGATGAAAGACGTGCCGATGGATCTGCTCAAAGAGATGGAAATACCCGTCATGTGCGAACGTGAAGATCCGCGGGATGCGTTTGTGTCAAACCAGTTTACCCGTCTGGAGGCATTGCCGGAGGGTGCTACGGTAGGTACTTCCAGTGTGCGCAGGAAGAGCCAGATATCCGCGGTGCGAACGGATCTTCAGTTTATGGACCTGCGGGGCAATGTGGACACTCGCTTGCGCAAGCTGGATGAAGGGCAATACAGTGCCATCATCCTGGCTGTGGCTGGCTTACGCCGATTGGGCCGTGCGGACAGAATCACCGCTGCCTTGTCCGTCGACATGTGCATACCATCTGCGGGCCAGGGAGCAGTCGGCATCGAATGTCGGGCAAGCGACTCGACTGTTAAACAACTGCTTGCTCCACTGAACCACGCCGACACGTTCACTGCGGTTGCCTGTGAAAGGGCCCTGTCGCGAAGATTGCAGGCGAGTTGCGAAGTACCGGTGGCCGCCTACGCCCAGTTGCTGGACGGCAAGCTGCATGTAATCGGTATGGTTGCCAGCCTGGACGGCAAGAGAGTCTTAAACGCCAACTTGCGTGGCAAGCCAGGCGAAGCAGAGACTTTGGGTGTGGCATTGGCTGAGGAACTGTTGGACCTTGGTGCTGCCGACTTACTGCCGGATCAGCGCGCCAATCGGCAAGCCAATCGGCCAGCCGATCCATAATGCAGTCGATCAGCAATCCCGGGGTGCTGATAACGCGACCTGCGGATCAGTTCGACGAGGTCAGCACGCTGATCGAGCAGGGACCTGCACGCGCGATTCCTTTCCCGTTGCTGGACATAGTTCCCATCCCGCAAGACAGCACAGCGGATGGGAAGGTATTGAATTCTGACCAATACCAGCTGGCTATATTCATAAGCAGGAATGCGGTCCGTTTGGGAGTACCCATTCTTATGGATTCCTGGCACGGGCTGCCTCAGCACATACTCTGGCTCGGCGTTGGCAGAAGTACTGCAGCGGAAATGTCGCGTTGCGACATCACCGGTATCTTTCCTGAACTGGCATCCTCTGAGGGTGTGTTGTCGATGCCTGAAACCCAGGGCGTGACCGGGAAAAGGGTGCTGATCATCCGGGGAGAGGGGGGTCGAGAATTGCTGGCAGCAACGCTTCGGCAAAGGGGAGCGCAGGTTGATTACCTAGAAGTTTATCGTAGAAAAAAGCACCCCTGGACGCCTGCACAGCTAATGCACCTGTTAACAGAAGAACGGGTTCGAGCGGCGGTAGTGACCAGCGGCGAAGCGCTGCAATACTTTAGTGAATTGGCAGGAACTGCGAGCAGAGATCTGACCCTGTTGGTACCTTCGGCCCGCTTGATGGATTTGGCCAGGCAACTGGGATTTGACCGGATTCGCTTGACCGATGGCGCGGACAGCGGGGCCTTGGCCAGTGGTATTGCTAAGTGGATGACAGAACAACGGCATGGGCAGGGCCAATGAAGCTTCCAGCAGCAGAGCATGGTCGGGTATGCAGGTGTTAGAATTAGCCTCCTGGAACCGTATAGTGAGTACATCAGTTGACTGATCAAACGACAAGGTCGTCGGAAGTGGGTGCAGACCTGGATGCTGCGTTAGACAAGTTGGAACACAAGGTAGAGGGCAGCAGCAAGAGGGAACAGGCCAGTAGTTCCGTTCTGAAGATCGGCGCCGGTTTGCTCATAGCCACGCTGGTATCTCTTGTGGCAATCGGCATGGCTGCCTACGGGGTCTACCAATTCTACTGGTTAGACCAGCAAACCGCAGAACTTGTTAACAAGGTCGCCGCGGTCGAACAGACCCTTCAGAATATCCAGTCCAACCAGAATGCGGTTGCAGCTGATCTGACGAGATTCGGCACACAGCAGTCGGCTCAGGCCGTCGCCATTCAGGAAAAACTCAACGCCGCTGTTACGGAAATTAAGGCATCGGCAGGTACCAGTAGCCAGGATTGGGTTCTGGCCGAGGTAGAGTATCTGCTACGTATTGCCAACCAGCGCGTCATGCTCGAGAAGGAGGTAAGCGGAGCGATCGCCCTCATGCAGGCCGCCGATACCATCATCGAACAGGCTGGTATTGTCAGCGCCTTCCCTGTGCGTGAAGCCATAGCAGCGGACATGGCCAGTTTGAAAGGACTGCAACAACTGGATCTAGAGGAGACCTACCTGAAATTGACGACGGTCACCCGGCAGGTGGACGATCTTGTCAGACGGGACTTGGCATTTTCAGTAAAGCAGGCCGACGAAAAAGTGATTGGATCCGACGGGACTGACGTGGATGGCACCTGGGATCAGGATCTGTTGGACACCGCCAAGTTGATTGGCGACAAGCTCTACTCGTTGGTGGATTATCGAGAAGGCACGGAACGAGTCACACCCATTCTGCCCCCCAAGGAAGAATACTATTTAAGGCAAAACCTCATACTCAAACTTGAGCATGCACAGTTGGCCCTGCTGAGAGGCAGACAGACTGCCTACAATCAGAGCATCGTTGATAGCGTCGAGTGGGTCGAAACCCATTTTGATCAGCAGCACAGTGTTACTGTGGATATGCTGTCTACACTCGATGAGATTTCCAATGCAATGGTTGAGCAGGCAATACCCGACATATCTGGATCCTTGAATGTGATCAGGAAGTATCTGGCCAAGTTCCATCTGGCTCCCGATAAGAGTAGTTAGTGTCCATCCAGAATTGGGTGTTTTTGGCGAAATCGGTGCGACAGGGTAAAAATGTTTGTTGTAAAGATAATAACTTGAGATGGGCACCGGTGGCACGGATTCTAAATCTGGGTGGGCACTAGTTAGCAACAACAAGAGAAGATGATATGAAGAAGACTCTTCTATACATAGTGCTAACACTATTGTTGGGTGGCGGACTCGGAACAATGATGAATAAGGGGCCTGGTCTGGTGCTCATCTCCTACGGCGGAACTACGTTACAGACAAGTCTGTGGGTGATGTTGATTGCTCTCACTTTATCGGTATTGCTGACGTTTGTGGTTATCCGACTTTTGCGACTTCCGTTTACAACCGGCAGCAATCTGAACATTTGGCGATCGGACCAAAAACGAAGCAAAGCAAGATCTCAGACCATAAAAGGACTGATTAATCTCGCCGAGGGAAATTGGCTAAGGGCAAGCAGATATCTGTCTCTCTCAGCGGAAAGTTCCGATACGCCCTTGCTGAATTACCTGGGTGCAGCGCGGGCAGTTCACGAACTGGACGACTCGGTAAAACGGGATGAGTTCTTACGAATTGCCCATGAATGTACGCCGGAAGCTGAATTGGCTATTGGGATCACCCAGGCCCAGTTGCAGCTTTCTCGCGGGCAATGGGAGCAGTGCCTGGCAACACTGAAACGATTGCCAGCTAAACCCTATGTACACAAGCTGCTGAAACAGGTCTATCTGGAACTAAAGGACTGGCAGTCATTGTGGGCGATACTGCCGGATCTCAGAAAGAGCAAGCTGGAGTCTGCTGAAGAACTGGAGCGGTTGGAAAAAGAAGTGGCTGCCCACCTCTTAACCGAGTTGTTGGCAAACGGAGACCTCAAGGACAATTCCGCAGAAATTGGATTGGCTCGAGAGATCTGGAAGAAACTGGCAGCGACATCGAAGCAGGATGATTCGCTTGTAAATCTTTATGTTCAATGTCTGTTCAGGATGGGTGCCGAAGACGAGGCGGAGAGGTTGATCAAGAACACCATGAAAAGCGACTGGAGCGATAAGTTGGTAGAGCTTTACGGCACGCTGTCGGGAAACGATCAGAAGTCACGCTTGAAAACGGCTGAATCCTGGTCGAAGAAACATCAACACAATGCAAAATTGATGATCTGTCTTGGAAGGCTCAGTCTGGCAAACAACGAAAAAGGGAAGGCAAAAAAGTACTTCGAGTCCAGTCTTGAACTGAGCAAGTCCATCGATGCACTCCGTGAGTTGGGAAGATTGCTGGCCCAGGAAGGTGATTATGTGAGCAGCAGTGAATACCTGCAGCAGGCTCTCGATCTCGAAGAGGAGAATTCTGCTGAACTGCCCGTCAACCGAGAACCCGTATCCCTCTTCCTGCCTTCGGTTTGAGGGGCTGCCGTCCGCCGGCTGCATTCAGAGTTCTATCTTCAGTCGAGACCCAAACTCGCCCAAATCTCATCCACCCTGGCTTTAACGCGGGCGTCCATGCTGATGGGTGATCCCCACTGCCTGTTGGTCTCAGCCGGTAGCTTATTGGTCGCATCGATACCCATCTTGGCGCCGAGTCCGGCGACGGGTGATGCAAAATCAAGGTAATCGATGGGGGTGTCGTCGACAATCAGGGTATCTCGCCGTGGGTCGACCCGGGTGGTAAGCGCCCAAACCACATCCTTCCAGTCGCGTGCGTTAATGTCGTCATCGGTAACGATAATGAATTTGGTATACATGAATTGCTTTAGAAAGCTCCAGATGCCCATCATGACGCGCCGTGCCTGCCCTGGATACTGTTTGTTAATGGTGACTACCGCGAGACGATAGGAGCAACCTTCGGGTGGCAGGTAGAAGTCGGTGATCTCGTCGAACTGTTTTCGTAGAATGGGGACGAACACCTCATTGAGGGCGGCTCCCAGTACAGCCGGCTCATCCGGGGGCTTGCCGGTGTAGGTACTGTGATAGATTGGATCATTGCGATGACTCAATCGGGTCACGGTAAACACGGGAAACCGTTCAACTTCATTGTAATATCCGGTGTGATCGCCGAAGGGTCCTTCGTCTGCCAATTCACCTGGTTCCATGTGCCCCTCCAGCAGGAATTCGGCACGGGCCGGCACCAGCAGATCGTTGATCTCGCTCTTTGTCAGCTCGGTTTTACTACCACGCAGGAGGCCCGCGAACGCTGCTTCGGATATAGCATCCGGAATCGGTGTTACTGCGGCTAGAATGGTGGCCGGATCAGCCCCCAGCGCTACAGAGACCTGAAACGGCGAACCTGGATGACGCTCCTGCCACTCTCTGAAATCCAGTGCACCGCCCCGCTGAGGCAGCCAACGCATGATCAGCTTGTTCTTGCCGAGCAGCTGTAAGCGGTAGATACCGAGGTTCTCACGTTCCTTATTGGGACCTTTTGTAATCACCAGCGGCCAGGTAATCAACGGTGCAACATCTTCTGGCCAGCAGGTCTGGATGGGCAGCTGAGTCAAGTCAACATCAGCATCGCTGAAAACGTTTGCGTAGCAAGGCGCATTGCTGACTACCTTGGGTGCCATATTCATAACCTGTCTGAATATGGGTAGCTTTTCCCAAGCATCTTTCAATCCCTTCGGGGGCTCGGGCTCTCGCAGATATGCCAGCAGTTCACCGATTTCCCGAAGGTTTTCCGTGTTATCTTCTCCCATACCTAATGCCACCCGTTGGGTCGTACCAAACAGGTTGGCGAGAACCGGAAACTCATATCCTTTGGGAGATTGAAAAAGTAGGGCCGGACCTTCTCTATTGAGGACCCGGTCGCAAATCTCGGTCATTTCCAAACGAGGGTCCACTTCAGCGTCAACACGAACAAGTTCACCTTGTTTCTCCAACGCTAGAATAAAGTCGCGTAGGTCCCTATATTTCATTGTATGCTGAGGGAAAACTGGTTGAACGCTAACGCTTCATGGCCATGAAGAATTCGTCGTTAGTCTTGGTGTTCTTGAGTTTTTCCAGCAGGAATTCAATGGCACCGATATCCTCCATTCCATGCAGGACTTTCCGAAGGATCCAGATTTTCGCTAACTCCTCTTCAGTAGTTAGGCGTTCTTCGCGGCGTGTTCCTGATCTGCGAATGTTGATCGCAGGATAAACTCGTTTTTCGGCGATGTTTCGTTCCAGGTGAAGTTCCATATTACCGGTACCCTTGAACTCCTCATAGATCACCTCATCCATCTTTGATCCTGTATCGACCAGGCAGGTAGCTATGATAGTAAGGCTTCCGCCCTCTTCAATGTTTCGAGCCGCCCCAAAAAAGCGTTTCGGGCGCTCCAAGGCGTTGGCATCAACACCTCCAGTAAGAACTTTGCCTGATGCGGGAGCAACGGTGTTAAAGGCTCGTGCCAGGCGGGTAATGGAATCCAAAAGAATGACTACATCGCCCTGGTGTTCAACCAGCCGCTTAGCCTTTTCAATTACCATATCTGCGACCTGTACGTGACGGCTGGGTGGTTCATCGAACGTGCTGGCTACAACTTCACCGCGCACTGATCTCTGCATCTCTGTTACCTCTTCAGGGCGTTCGTCAATCAGCAGTACGATGAGATGGCATTCGGGGTTATTACGCATAATGGACTGGGCAATATTCTGCAGGATCAACGTCTTGCCCGCTTTGGGTGGCGAAACGATCAGACCTCTCTGTCCCTTGCCGATGGGCGATGTTAGATCGATGATTCTGGCTGTCAGATCCTCTGTGCTGCCGTTGCCCGACTCAAGCTTAAGCTTCTCGTCAGCGAACAGAGGAGTAAGGTTTTCGAATAGAATCTTGTGACTCGAATCACCGGGATCGGCAAAATTTATCTCATCGATCTTAAGCAGGGCAAAGAACTTCTCCTTTTTGTCCTTATTGTCTTTGGGATGTCGAATTGGTCCGGAGACACTATCCCCGGTCTGCAGGTTAAAGCGCCTAATTTGACTGTGACTTATGTAGATGTCGTCGGGTCCAGTGAGATATGAACTGTCGGCAGAACGCAAGAAACCAAAACCATCCGGCAATATCTGCAGAGTGCCGCCACCGTAAATAGGTTCACCCCCCTTGGCGTGTTCACGGAGTATGTTTGCGATTATTTCCTGTTTCTTGATGCGGCCAGTATTGTTCATGCCAAGTTCATTAGCGAGTTCAATCAACTCAGTTACGCTTCTAGCCTTTAGATCATTTAGATTCATGGTGGTCTCATTTACTGGTGTAACATTGGTTTAGCGTAATACTCAGTGCCATAAGCGCACCGCGTCACAGTTGCTGGGTGAAAGCAATCGGGGCTTTAGTGTGCAAGATATCCGCAGCAGAATTGCGACAACTAAATCAGCTGCTGGCACCTTGTAGTTCCACGAAACTTCACTTTCGTTTCATGGATGCAAAGAACTCTTCGTTAGTATTTGTATTCTTGAGTCTATCCAACAGAAATTCAATGGCGGCGATATCATCCATATCATGCAGTATTTTTCGAAGAATCCATATTTTTTGCAGGTCCTCATCGCTAACCAGCAGATCTTCTCTTCTGGTTCCGGACCTTCTGATATTGATGGCAGGATATACCCTTTTCTCAGCGATCTTTCGTTCCAGGTGTAGTTCCAGATTGCCCGTGCCCTTAAACTCCTCATAGATGACTTCATCCATCTTGGAGCCCGTATCGACAAGACAGGTCGCTATGATCGTCAGGCTACCACCTTCTTCGATGTTTCGAGCGGCACCAAAGAATCGTTTGGGACGTTCAAGTGCGTGGGCGTCGATACCACCTGTGAGTACCTTGCCTGAGGAGGGTATGACGGTATTGTAGGCTCTTGCCAGGCGAGTGATTGAGTCAAGCAGAATGATCACGTTAGATTTGTGCTCGACCAGTCGCTTGGCTTTTTCAATCACCATATCGGCGACCTGAACGTGACGCGAAGGGGGTTCGTCAAACGTACTTGCAACCACTTCGCCGCGTACGGACCTTTGCATCTCTGTTACCTCTTCAGGCCGTTCATCTATGAGCAGCACGATGAGGTAGCACTCCGGGTTATTACGCATGATGGATTGGGCGATATTCTGCAGAATCAATGTCTTGCCCGCTTTGGGAGGTGACACAATCAGACCTCTCTGTCCCTTTCCGATGGGTGACGTCAGGTCGATTATACGTGCAGTCAAATCTTCAGTGCTGCCGTTGCCGGCCTCTAACGTCAAAGGCTCATCGGGAAATAGGGGAGTGAGATTTTCAAACAGAATCTTGTTTTTGGACTCGGCGGGATCGCAGTAATTGATCTCCTCAACTTTCAGAAGGCCGACATAGCGTTCGCCGTCCTTTGGTGGCCGGACCTTGCCCGAGACGCTGTCACCGGTACGCAACATAAAGCGTCTAATCTGGCTTGGAGACACGTAGATGTCGTCGGGACCCGGTAGATAGGAACTATCTGCACAACGCAGGAAACCGAAACCATCCTGGAGTATTTCCAGGGTCCCCTCGCCAAAGATATCTTCTCCCCCCTTGACACGCTTACGCAGCACGCTGGCGATGATTTCCTGTTTGCGCGATCGACCCAGATCTTCCAAACCCATACCATGAGCGATTTCGAGTAACTCAGGTATTGGCTTAGTTTTCAAATCCGATAGATTCATAATTGCGGGATTGGAAAGAAGAGATTGCGCGAAAGCGCATTGAGTTGGAATTTGAGTGTTAGTGTGTTTTGGAAGACTGATGGTAATCAGAAGTGCGTCGAACGTATCGCTTTTTGATTATGCCTTCAATATAGAGGGAATTTGGTCTGTCGTCCAGTTGCTGAATGGGTCTATATTAAAATGAGGTTTATGGGTCGACTTGTCAACTTATTTTTTTGTTTTATCTACACACAACGAAATTAGTTGGGGAATTTTAGATGTTGCTGTCCAGAAATGCTGTCAGTTGGGATTTGGAGAGTGCGCCGACTTTGGTGGCTTCTACATTACCATTCTTAAACAGCATTAAGGTCGGTATGCCACGGATTCCATACTTGGGAGGTGTAGCATCGTTGGCATCGATATCCAGTTTACAGATCTTCATTTTGCCATCGTATTCTTGCGCGATTTCCTCTAACACCGGTGCAATAACCTTGCAGGGAGCACACCATTCAGCCCAATAGTCGACTAGTACGGGTACCTCTGATTTCAGCACGTCCTCTTCAAAATTAGTGTCTGTCGTGTGGTGAATTTCAGTCATTGTAGCGGGTCTCCAGAATTGTCTGTCAAGGTGCCTTGCCGACAGTTGGTATCCTAAGCCCAATACGCCAATTACACAACAAGCAGCGGTCGATTTTGGTCAAGAACTTTTCTTCAACTCGATTGCAGCTACCTTGGCAAAATAGGTCAATATGCCGTCCGCGCCGGCCCTCTTGATACTGGTAAGGGACTCCATGATCACTTTCTGCTCCAGCCATCCGTTGGCGATTGCTGCCATATGCATGGCAAATTCTCCGCTGACCTGATAGACAAACGTCGGCACGCCGAATTCCTGCTTGGCTCGGAATACGATGTCCAGATATGGCATACCTGGTTTTACCATGATCATGTCGGCACCCTCATTTAGATCGAGTGCAATCTCCTGCAGGGCTTCATCACTGTTGGCAGGATCCATCTGATAACTGAACTTGTCGGACTTACCAAGGTTGGTTGCAGATCCCACGGCGTCCCTGAAAGGACCGTAATAGCCGGATGCATATTTCGCTGAATAGGCCAGGATCTTGACGTTGCTGTAGCCACCTTCTTCCAGTTGTTTGCGAATTGCGCCGATTCTGCCATCCATCATATCCGATGGCGCGACGATGTCTGCGCCGGCTTGTGCATGTGATAGAGCCTGCTTGACCAGGGTTTCTACAGTAATGTCGTTAGCAACGTAACCCGTGTCATCCAGTATGCCGTCTTGTCCGTGGGTGGTGAACGGATCCAGGGCAACATCCGTGATAACACCCAATTCTGGATGTGCGTTCTTGATTGCTCGCACGGCACGTTGTGCTAGACCCTCTCGATTGTATGCTTCTTCAGCAAATTCCGATTTTTTTTCGATGGGAACAACCGGAAACAAGGCGATAGCAGGAATTCCCAGCCTAATGAGTTCTTGAGCTTCCTCCACTACCAGGTCAACGCTGAGTCTCTCAATACCGGGCATACTGTCAACCGCTTCGGTTTGTCCCTCGCCTTCAATAACGAAAACAGGATAGATCAGATCGTCCGCACTAACGGTCGTCTCCCGCATAAGTCGCCGAGAGAAATCGTCTTTGCGCATTCGTCGCATTCTGCTGGAGGGAAATTGACGCTGGGTGAAACTTGACATCTGGCAATTCCTGGCAGGTTGTTAAACAACAAGTATTATTATACCTTATTATCCAGACACAACGGATTTGAAATCGTACAATGAATCACCGCACAAGTATGAATGCTGCTGTAAAATGTTGACTTGCGACTCACCGTAATCGTTGGCTCTGTGAACTGGTCGGGAGTGTCTATGAACGGAAAGAAAGTAATCCTAGCAGCGTTCGTCGTTCTCGCCTTGGTTCTCTTTTTTGTTCTGGATCTGGGTCGCTTCATTACACTTGATTATTTCATCCGACAGCGCGACGTGATTATTGTCTATTACGAAACCAATCGCGTAATGACGGCGGCGGCCTATTTTCTGATCTATGTAACCGTGACAGGTTTATCCCTGCCACTGGCGGCAGGATTGACATTGGTCGCAGGTGCTGTTTTCGGTCTGTTCTGGGGGGTGTTGATCGTCTCCTTCGCCAGTTCAATCGGAGCCACGATTGCGTTTCTCATTGCCCGGATGCTCGCCAGAGATTGGGTCCTGGGAAAGTACGGTGATCAGTTGGCGGTGATCAACCGTGGCATCGAAAAGGATGGTGCTTTCTACCTGTTCATGTTGCGAATGGTACCTCTGTTTCCGTTCTTTGTGGTCAATCTGGTGATGGGCGTAACCGCCATTAAGACACTGCCCTATTACCTGGTCAGTCAGGCCGGTATGCTGATGGCAACCATCGTTTTCGTATTCGCCGGTAGCCAGCTTGCTGAGATCGACTCGGTTGACAATGTCCTCACCCCGGGGACGATTACGGCTCTCGTGATACTGGGTATCTTGCCGTTAGTTTCCAAAAAGATGGTGGATCTGATGAAAAGGCGAAAGTTGTTTGGGAAATACCCAAAGCCGGCCGCATATGATGCCAACCTGGTGGTTATCGGGGCAGGCTCAGCAGGATTGGTGGCCGCGATCATCGCATCAACAGTGAAGGCAAAAGTCACTCTGATCGAACAAGACAAGATGGGGGGTGATTGCCTAAACCGTGGATGCGTACTCAGCAAAGCCCTGATCAGATCTGCAAGAATCTTCGCTTACTTCAAACGTGCCGCTGAATTTGGACTCACTGCCGATGGCGTAGCAGTCGATTTTGCCGCTGTCATGGCGAGAGTACATGAGGTTATTAATACGATTGCGCCGCATGACTCAGTTGCTCGATACGCCGATTTGGGAGTGGATTGTGTCGCCGGCCACGCAACGATCACTGATCCCTACAGGGTCGAAGTGAACGGCAGATCCATTACTACCAGGAGTATGGTCATTGCCACTGGCGCAGGTCCCTTCGTCCCTCCGATTGCGGGTCTGCAGCAGATCGATTATCTCACGTCGGACAATATCTGGTCGCTGCAGCAGTTGCCCGGGAAGTTATTGGTACTGGGGGGCGGTCCCATAGGATGTGAATTGGCCCAGGCTTTTGCAAGGCTGGGATCGAAAGTGTGCATTGTGGATATGCTGGATGCTCTGCTGCCTCGTGAAGACGCTGAGGTCTCCGCGATCGTTCGGGAACGGTTTGAACTGGAGGGATTGGAGGTCCTGCTGGGTCATCGGGCGCTGCGCTTTGAGTCACGTGACGGTAAGGATAGCTTGGTTGCCAGTCATGAAGACCGTGAGATTACGGTTCCATTCGATCGAGTCCTGATTGCAGTGGGTCGCAAGGCAAACAGCGAAGGACTCGGGTTGCAGGAATTGGGATTGGAACTCAATCCGGATGGAACCGTTCAGGTCAATGAATTTCTGCAGACGAGCTGTCCCAACATTTACGCTTGTGGTGATGTTGCGGGTCCATTTCAATTCACACATATGGCATCACACCAGGCTTGGTATGCAACTGTGAATGCAGTGTTAGGCGGTTATTGGCGATTTCGGGCGAACTATCAGGTGGTGCCTTGGGCGACATACACAGATCCGGAAGTCGCCTTGGTCGGTTTGAATGAACGCGCTGCCCGCGAAAGGGGCATCCGCTATGAGGTGACCCGATTTGAAATGGGCGAAGTGGACCGGGCGGTGGCAGACGGCGAGACGGTGGGTTTCATCAAGGTGCTGACTGTGCCCGGTAACGACAGAATACTGGGCGCCACCATAGTGGCAAGTCATGCCGGTGAACTGATTGGGGAGTATGTGAGCGCCATGACGCATGGATTGGGATTGAACAAGATCATGAACACGATTCACATCTATCCGACCCTCGGCGAGGTCAACAAGTTTGCCGCCAGTAGCTGGAAGAAATCCCATGCGCCTCAGAGAGTACTGAATTTTGCAGCTTGGCTACATAGCTGGCGCAGAGGGTCAGGGACGGTCACCTGAACAGCGGTTCGAAATAACAACAGAAGGAGCGAACGATGAGTAGTGTTGAAGAGACTGTGATGGCACGCTATGCCGAGGGAGCAACGCAACGACAGGAGTCGCTCTGCTGTCCGGTGGAATACGACAGCAGTCTATTAGAGATGCTGCCCCAAGAGATCGTCGACAAGGACTATGGCTGCGGCGACCCATCCAGGTATGTGACGAAAGGAGATGTGGTATTGGATCTAGGCAGTGGTGGCGGCAAGATCTGTTACATGACCGCTCAACTGGTGGGTGAGAAGGGTCGCGTGATCGGCGTGGATATGACTGATGAGATGCTGGACCTGGCCAGAAGGTACCAGGTCGAGATGGCGGATAAACTAGGTGGCGACAGGGTCGAATTCAAAAAGGGTTTCATCCAGGATCTGGGATTGGACGTCGATGCCATGGAAGCGTACCTGCAAGCTAATCCCGTCCACAACGGCGAAGATCTGTTGCGCCTGGATAACTGGAAATCGGAACAGCGCAGATTGCGGCCACTGATCGCATCCAACAGTGTAGATCTGGTGATTTCCAATTGTGTTCTCAACCTGGTGGCAAACGCGGACCGCCAGCAACTTATTGAAGAGATATTCCGAGTGCTGAGGCCAGGCGGTCGCGTTGCCATATCAGATATCATCAGTGATGACCAGGTGCCGCAGGAGTTGCAGCAGGATCCAGATTTGTGGAGTGGTTGCCTGTCGGGCGCGTTCCAGGAGAAGGAATTCCTGAACTCGTTCCTAACAGCCGGATTTGTGGCTGTCGGCTATGACAAGTGGGAATCGCAGCCCTGGCAGGTGGTGGATGAGATTGAGTTTCGCTCGGTGGTGCTGATGGCCGTCAAGCCGGCAGTCTCCGAGTGTCTGGATATTGGTCAGGCAGTCATCTACAAGGGACCCTATTCTCAGGTGGAAGATGACGAGGGTCACGTCTATCCTCGTGGCGAAAGGATCGCCGTATGTGAACGGACTTTCGAGTTTCTGACTGAGGGACCCCATCAGAGTGACTTTGTCGGTGTGAATCCGCAGACTCCCAAGCCTGCCGTCAGCTTCTGCGCACCGGCCGGAACCGTTCGATCCATACAGGAAACCCGGGGCGGCAGTCAGATAGTCAGCAATTCTGAGCAGTGCTGTGAATCCACCGGCACCGGTTGCTGCTGACCGTCTATTTTTCCTGCAGGTGTTCGAGTTCTTCGCTGCCGGCTACCCATAGCTCTTCCAGTTCACTGATTTCTTGGCGCAGTCGCTGGTGCCGTCTCTGTGTTGCGTACAGTTTAGCTTGGTCGTCGCTGGTATAGAGATCGGTATCTGCAAGCTGCAGCTCTACCTCGTTGAGTTCCGGATGCAGCAGCGACAGTTTGTTTTCCATACTCGCGAGTCTGGATTGAAGATTGCGCAATCTCTTGCGTTTGTCGTAGGCGTTTTCCGACTTGGTATTGGCAGCAGGTGCATCGCTTGAAGCTGTTGGACGGGATGGCGAGAAGTCGAGCCAGCTTCGGTAATCGGAGAGATCGCCATCGAATTCGCGCACCTCGTTAGCAAACACCAGCAGGAACTGATCCACGCTGTTGCGTAAAAGGTATCGATCGTGTGACACCAACAGCATGGCTCCGGTGTAACTCTGCAGGGCCAGGGCAAGTGCCTGGCGCATCTCGATGTCCAAATGGTTGGTCGGCTCGTCGAGCAGCAGCAGGTTTGGTCGCTGCCAGGTGATGATTGCCAACGCCAGCCTTGCCTTTTCACCCCCCGAGAACGTTCCTACAGGTTGTAGCGCCTTCTCGCCGCTGAAACCAAATCCGCCGAGGAAACTCCTCACTTTGACTTCCGGCGCGCCTCGATCCAGTCGTTGTAGATGGATCAGTGCTGTTACTTGCAGATCCAGATCATCCACTTGATGCTGGGAGAAATAGCCGAGCCGTAGGTGTTGGCCAGCAAACCGTTGCCCGGACAACAGACCGATCTCACCAGCCAGTGATCTTATCAGAGTGGATTTGCCGGCACCGTTCGGTCCAAGCAGACCGATGCGATTCCCAGGCTGAATCTGCACAGCCACATCCTGCAGGACGCTGTGATCGGTGTAGCCGAGTTCTGCCTGCTCCAGAGCCAACAGGGGACTTGAGGTCTTTTCCGAATCGGCAATAGTGAAGTGGAACGGGGAATCAATGTGGGCTGGCGCGATCAACGTCATCCGCTCCAGCGCTTTGATTCTGCTCTGCGCCTGTTTGGCCTTGCTCGCCTTGGCGCGAAAGCGTCGTACAAAGTTCTGCAGATGTTTGATCTGTCGCTGCTGCTTGATGTAGTTGGATTGCTGTTCCGCTAACTTGGCGGACCTTAGTCGCTCAAACTGCGAGTAGTTACCCGAGTAGAGATCGATTTGGGTTTGGTGAAGGTGAGCGATTGCGCCGACGACTTCATCCAGAAACTCTCTGTCGTGAGAGACCAGTAGTAGCGTGCCCTGATAGTTTTTGAGCCACCGTTCCAGCCAGATCACGGTATTCAGGTCCAGGTGGTTTGTGGGTTCGTCCAGCAACAGGAGATGGGATGGGCACATCAACGTCTGTGCCAGGTTGAGGCGAATGCGCCAGCCACCTGAAAACTGCCGCAACGCTTTGTCAAAATCCAACCGTTCGAAACCCAGACCTGAAAGCAACTGCTCCGCTCTGGAATGGGCGGAGTATCCGTCGATAGCATCCAACTGTCCGTGTAACTCCCCTAGACGGACATATTGTTCATCTTGCTCCGCGGTTTGGATTGCTTTTTGTATCGATCGAAGCGGTCGATCGCCATCCAGTACATATTCGATGGCGGGTTGCTCCGTGGCCACTACCTCCTGGGCGAGGTGAGCGATCGCCAGTCCCGCTGAAAGCTCGAGTTCGCCTTCATCCGCGTCCAGGTGGCCCTCAATGAGCTCGAATAGACTGGACTTGCCACTGCCATTGGCGCCCACCAGTCCTATCTTCTGGCCAGGATGAATGGTCAGGGACACTCTGTCGATGAGCAGATGACTGCCACGACGCAGGCTGAGTTCCTTCAATCTGAGCATCTGACGCGTTCTTCATTCCGTGGGCATGTCGACGGCCGCGAATTTTAGCACTTGGCCAGCGAAACGGGGCAATCCCAGCAAAAAACTTGACTTGTGACGATTCACATCGGATAAGACTCATTGGAAACAGGTTATCGGGAAGGAAAGATGATCAAGGTACTGATAGCATTGCTGATAATAGCTTTTGGCGGACTGTTTTTTATCAAGGGGCCGTCTGGGGAGCCGATACTGACCCTCAGCGATTTGAAACCGGATATTTCTGTACCCAGTGCTGAGTCGCTTGCGGCCAAGGCGGACCTGCCGAAGGAGATCAGTAAACCCGTCAAGGTCTACCGATGGAAGGATGAGGACGGTAACTGGCACTTTTCCAACAAGGAGAGCGATGCCATCGGTGCCGAAACGATGGAACTGCAGGAGACCAACACCATGCCGGCTTTCAAAGCGCCGGAGAAACAACCGACCGAGGAGGTCGCTACAAGTCAGCCAAAGATCACTCCGATTCCCGGCATCAGCCAGGGATTAGAAACGCTGAATCAAGCCAAACAACTGCAGTCAACAATCGACAAACGCAAGGCAGATTTGGATAAAGCCCTGCAAATGGAACGCAAGCAGTAGTCAACCGGAGGGCCACCAGTTCTACCGGGTTGCGTGACGGGCTGGTCGGCAGTATTCCTGCGCCCAATGACCAGAATCCGTCGATGAAATCATCCGATCCGCTAGCCGTGTTATGGTCTCACATTCGGTCTCAGATCGAGACTGCATGCGTCTGCCGGTAAATATGCACTGGTGAGTGATCAAGCGCGGGGATATAAGATCTGGCCGATGGCGCAGCCGGCCAAACCGATAAAGGCAACCAGGGTCCAGCCTGGAATGCTGATACCGAACAGCGTCCAGAGCACTTCTGCACAGTTGCCATCGCCAAGAAAGACCTTCTGCAGTACTTCGGTCAACGGAAATACGTCCAGCAGATAGTCCAGACTGGGGCCGCAAGCAGGGACCTGGTCGGCCGGCAGGCTCTGCAGCCAAAGCTGTCGAATTGCGATCGCGCCACCTGTGATTGCAGTGACAGTCATCAGACCCGCGTAGACACGAATGCCGGTGGTACCGGGATTGTGCAACGCAGCGACCAGCGCCAGCAAACCGATGCTGATTACCATGATTCGCTGCGTGATACACAGTATGCAGGGCTCTAGTCCCATCACGTGCTGGAACGTGAGCGCAACCGCCATGAGCATGCTGCAACCGGCAAAGAGAACCCAGTTGACGATCCGGGCAGGAGGTATGGTCATACATTGAATCCCGTTAAAGAAAGGTTCGTACACTGGTTGGATCCTACTATTATGTATCAATAGGAGATGGACAGAAAGTGGCTACGGGCCCCGTTTAGAGCGTAGCTGGGAGCGCCATGGTTAAGTGCGTGACCGGGTAGTCCTGGCACCGGAAGCAGCAAGCTGGATAATGGAAAACCTACTGTTCACCAGTCTTTCGTGCAAGGGTAGCTTGCGAGCTGATCGCGTCCTCGACATGAGCCAGCAGTTCCGGAAAGAACGCTCCAAAATCCGCCTCCAGGCACGGCAGATTGTCCTGTAGGGATCGATAGGCTTCAGCGAGGGGGTTTGCCCGCCTCAATCTTGAACCGACGCTGGCGAGAATGCCGGGGATAACACCCGGATCAGCATAGCGAAGCAGGATCTGACTTTGCTCCATCCTGCGGGCAATTGACCTGGATTCATCCGGGAGCTCGTCGTGCCAGGCTTCAAGGGTGGCAAATACCCAATCATTGAAATCCTGCAGGGCTTCATGATGAAACTCCTGCCAGTTCCTGGCCAGAATGTGGTCATAGAAAATATCCATCAGGATGGGACAGTACCGCCGGAACTTTGGGTCCAGTCTCCCATAGCTGCGTTTCACGATCGCGTGAGCGTCTGTGTAGGCATCGATTTTCCTGTGTAACTGGATACCGAACTCCACCTGAGGATGAAAACGCCCTGTTAGGCGCCCCTTGATCTGATCACCGAGGAAGGTGCCTACCAGCAGCGTTGGCTCCCCTAATGCCAGCCTGAAATGGGCCAGGTGATTCATGCCTCAACGGGCTGCCGTGGAGGGCGGATCTTTGTGATCAAGTAGTGCCTCGTACTCCAAGGCGATCGCTGCCAGATAACTGTCGAAATCCACGGTATCGGCTCGCTCAATCTTGACCTGATCCTGCCTGGATTTTTCCGCTGCTAGTTCAAACTGCTGTTGTTTTCCCGTTGGCAAGGATTGGGATTTGAAGTAGCTGCTATGCTCAATAGCTTTGTTCATGGCGAAGCGGAAATAGGGGATCCCCTCTGTTTTCATGTCAGCAAGAATCCTCGCCGACAACGTCTGATCGGGATCATCAATAATGCTGCACTGATCTTGCAGATTTCGTGTGTAAACATCCGTGTTATTGGCTCTGTCCAGCAATGCGGCGATAGGTGTCATCTGGGTAAGCACCTGTCCTCCCCACTCCTTGATGGAAAGCTGCCTGTCAACGTTATCCAATAACAGGTCCGGGTCCCTGCCCGAATAGACCGTCTTGCGGACATTGGAGTTCACCGAACGACACAGATCGTCATCGTGTAACGGACTCCCGGCCAGTAGGCAGTAAAGCAGGAAGACATCCAGAAAATAGATCTCTTCTGCGTCGATACCCAGTGGTACGTAAGGATTCACATCCAGTAAACGGACCTCGACGTAGTCGACACCGTCGTCTCGCAGAATCTTGAGAAAATTAGTGCCTGGAGGCGGCACTCTTTTGGCGCGGATGGTTGTATAGAATTCGGCTTCCGCCTGCAGAATAGACGTATTGACCTGCAGGTATTCCGATCCCGATTTTGTGCCGATCTGTTCGTACACACTGTTTTGGGTGGTGATAGCAAGGGCCAGTGTTTGGATATACTCATTCAGGCTGCCATAGGAGACTTGCATGGAGGTGCTTTGAGTATCGCTTTGGTAACCCAGGTTGCCGTTTCTGAGGGACGTGGCATAAGGTGCATAAAGGCTGCCCTTATCGAATGGTACCAGGGTGTGATCACGCCCCTTTAGAAAAGAGTTACATACCACCGGGGATGCACCGAACAGGTAGATCGGCAGCCAGGACAGGCGCCTGAAATTACGCATGAGATCGAAATATCTGGCAGATTGGTAATCCTTCAGAGGTTGCCGTTTGCCCTCCAGACGCCAGTGCAGCTGCCAGAAGTCGTCAGGTAGGGAAAAGTTATAGTGAACGGCACAGATAGTTTGCATGAGACGGCCGTATCGATTACCGAGCCCATTTCGGTAGGTGGTCTTGAGTCGGCCCAGGTTCGAGGAGCCGTACTGAGCCAATGGGATACCGTCCTCACCAGCCAACATACAAGGCATGCTGGCTGACCAGAGAATTTCATCTCCCAGCCCGGAATGTGTAAAGCGATGGATGTCCGACAGGAACTCCAGGGTAGCGCCGATATCCGTGGACACTGGCGTAATCAACTCGGGCTGAGCTTCGCTGAAATCAGTGGTAATGGCGGGATGGCACAACTTGGAACCCAGGTGATCGGGGTGAGGAAGCTGCGAGAGCAGACCGTCTTGATTTACTCGTAGCGCTTCGCGCTCGATGCCACGCTGTATTTTGTTGATAGCAGGCAGCGCTTCGTTGCTTTGCAGTTGTTCCAGGCGCTGTCGGTAGATGTCGGTCAAACTGAAACACTCCTTAGTTTTGCTGAGTTGATGGGGTGGATCATAGTATACCTGTGGCTCCCCGCTTTAACGGAATCAAAGACGATTCTTGGCTTTGAACTTATCCAGGTGACGACGCTCTCTCTTGGATGGTTTTCCCTCTGGATAGTGTTGCAGTGAAGACTGTGATTTTCTCTTTGTTGCTTCCTCTCTTAGTTGGATACTCTGCTCGGTCTCTGTGTACAGCAAGATGGCTTGCTGAGCGCCGCCTCGCCGTTCTGAAAGTGCCGTGACGAGCACGGTTCTTTCGTCCCAACCCTGGCGGATTTCCAGTTCATCGCCGAGATGTATTTCCTTACTGGCTTTTCCCCGTACGCCATGGATGCGCACCTTGCCTCCGTCGATCGCTTGCTTGGCCTTGGCCCTCGTTTTGAAGAATCGCGCAGCCCATAGCCACTTATCCAGTCTAACTTTGTCCATTTCTATCTCCAGCCGACGAACCCAGTGGGCGTTTGCACGAAGCACTGGTTCGTGCAAAAAAAGTAGAACGCCCTCATGGCTCCTGATGACAGTATATGTGACCCTGGAAAGGTTACAAAGTGGTACACAAATCACATAGAATCCAAGCTGGGCCACTGGAATCAAGCAGACACGGTATCGAATGGCGATTACAGCAACGATAGAGGATTGGGCGGAAGCGGTTGCGGGCATCTGCAGAGATGCGGGCGCAGCGATCTTGGACATCTACGACGGTGACGAGATCAAGGTCTCCACCAAAGCCGATGACTCACCTTTGACCGCCGCAGATATGGCTTCACATGAGATCATCGTGGAACGCTTGGCTTTGCTGACTCCCCAGATCCCCGTTCTGTCAGAGGAATCTGAGCAACTGTCTTATGCCGAACGCAGCAGCTGGCGTAAGTACTGGCTGGTTGATCCATTGGATGGCACCAAGGAGTTTATCAGCCGAAACGGTGAATTTACCGTCAATGTCGCCCTCATCGACGATGGTGTGCCCACCTTGGGGGTTGTCTATCTGCCCATCAAGCGAGAGCTGTATCTGGGGGTACAGGGAGAGCGGCGCTTTGCCACCAAACAGGTGGGTGAACAGGCGCCGCAGACCATTCAAGTCAGAGCGTTGCAGAAGCAGCTTGATCAGGATTTGCCGGTGACGGTCGTGGCCAGTAGAAGGCATGGCAGCGAAGCGCTGGAGGACTGCCTACGCAAGCTGAGTAAGAAGTTCGACCGCATGGTAACGACCAACATGGGTAGTTCTCTCAAAATATGTCTGGTAGCTGAGGGCAAGGCAGATCTCTACCCCAGATTAGCACCGACCTGTGAGTGGGACACAGCTGCTGCTCAGGCAGTTGTGGAAGCCGCTGGCGGGTGCTTGGTCGATACTCAGTTTCGGCCCCTGCGTTATAACCGCAAGGAAGAACTGTTGAATCCCCATTTCTTGGTCATCGGAGACACCGGCTACAACTGGCAATCTGTGCTCGGTTGACACGCGCCTTTGTGGAAGGGTTGTAGAAGGTTCCATTGCCACTCACAGCTTGGGTAACGTCGCAACGCTTGCAGATTATTGAGCGGCAGGCGATACTCCGGCGCTGACAATAATTCGCCCGAGCACGTTCGTTTGCCGGGCGAGGACATTAAGAGATATCAGAAATGGCTGATCTATCAAAGCTACCCCTGCCCCAGGCCACACCTGAGACTAAACACTTTTGGGATGGCACGAGTAATAATGAGTTGCGCTTGCAGCGCTGTGATGAATGCGCCCATGTTTATTTTCCGCCAAGACCATTTTGTCCCCAATGCGCATGCCGTTCGGTGAGCGTATTCAAGGCTGCCGGCAAAGCAACACTCTATAGTTATGTGATAAATCAACGCCCCCACCCGGCCTTCGATGGCCCCTACTCCATCGCGGTGGTAGAACTCGAAGAGGGGCCGCGAATGATGACTAACATTGTTGGTACGCCGCAGACACCCGAAGCGCTACAGCTGGATATGCCGCTTCAGGTGACATTTACCAAGGTCACCCGGGAGCACCCAAGGGGTGGTTCGGTGGAACTCTCACTGCCACATTTCAAGCCAGTGGGGGATAAAGATGCAATCTAATACAGTAGCCATTGTAGGAGCAGCAGAGACTACCGAATTAGGTCGAATCCCGGATGTAAGCCAGCCGATGTTACATGCGGACGCGGCCCTCAATACCCTGGCCGATGCAGGCCTGAAACCGACTGATATTGACGGTGTAGCGTGTGCTGGCGAATCGCCGACTGGTGTTGCTCATTATCTGGGCATCGTGCCTACCTGGGTCGACAGTACCAGCGTGGGTGGTTGCTCATTCATGCTGCACGTTCGACATGCAGCAGCAGCCATCAATGAAGGCCTTTGTAGCACGGTCCTGATAACCCATGGTGAGAGCGGACGATCGGGGGTAGGCCGTGGCGGCGGGATGCGTGGCGGTGGTGGTGGCGGGTCCTCCCTCAGCGAGCAGTTTGAAGGTCCATATGGGGGCATGGGGCCGACGACTGCTTTCACTCTACCCTTCTTGCGTTATATGAAAGAGACCGGTACAACGGTTGAACAACTGGCCAACGTGGCAGTTGCACAACGTGAATGGGCCGGGCTGAATCCGCGCGCTTCCTACCGTGATCCCATCACTATTGACGATGTGATGAACGCCAGGATGATTGCCTACCCCTTTACCAAACTGGAATGCTGTCTGGTAACGGACGGCGGTGGTGCTCTGATTCTAACGTCTGCGGAGCGGGCGCCAGATTTTCCTCAGCAACCAGTCTATATCATCGGTACCGGCGAGAGTGTCGAATCACCCATGGTGAGCCAAATGGTGGATTTCACCGCGTCCAGGGCGTTCCAGGTCGCTGGCAAGAAAGCTTTTGATGAAGCCGGAATTACAACGGCAGAAGTGGACCATTTGATGGTCTATGATGCTTTCGCGCATCTTCCTTTCTATGGGCTCGAAGCACTTGGCTTTTGTGAAAAAGGTCAAGCCGGCGAATTCATGTGGGAGAGGAACACTGCCATTGGGGGCAAGCTGCCCCTGAACACCAACGGTGGCGGGCTGAGTTACATGCATTCAGGTATGTATGGGATGTATGCTCTGCAAGAGAGCGTGCGGCAACTGCGTGGAATTGCAGCGGCCCAGGTGGACGACGTGGCAATTTCGGTTTCTCTGGGCGTTGGCGGCATGTTTGCTGCGAGCGGCGTGGTCATCATGTCCAATGAGGAGCCATAACCAGCGTTTCTCGAACTAACTGATTCAGTCTCAGTCCGAAATCTTCCCGACCTCAGGCGCTGGTGCACGCAATGTGGATTGCGGCTTTGCTACCGCGAATTATTCTATATCTTAATCCTCCCAGGCAAACTTTCTTACCTGAAAAGAGAACTTATCCCTGAATGAGCGCGGCTTTGCGCGGAAGATGGCAACCGTACGGGTGCGCAGTGAGAGGTGAATTCTTGTCGGGGGGGACGTCTGCAGTGAGGCTTTGGTCTCGGCTAGCCAAGCTGTATGTAGGTATCCTTCCTGCCGAGGAGAACACTGTATATACAAACAGCTTAGGCTAGCGAGGATGACAAATATAACGGTATTGGATCCAAAAAAGAAGGGGCAAAAATGGAGATTTCTCGTCCAAATTTCCAGTATGTTTAAATAGTAATGCTAACGTTTTGAAATCTATAAAGAAGCTCAAAGAAATTTTCTTTCGTGATTTTTAGATCATTTTATTCCATTAAGAGCGGACCAGATTCCAGCGCATCCATACATCAGATAGTGTGACGTCCCTCACAACAAAGGAAATAGAGCTAGACAATTGGGGGAATGGGGCAGATAATACAAAGTTGACTAAGATATCTTAATCGCTTTCACACCGGGGCTTGATTATTATAAGCGCCAAAAGATTAGATGTACAGTTATTGATCAATGTTATCCCCAAACCCACACACCAGACTTTGAAATGCCAGGAGGAATTGCCAGATTTAGATCTCATTAATGATTTCCCACATGGTCAGATCAACAACCGGAACTACACTTTATGACAAATCATTCGCATCCTGAACAGCTGAATTCAGTGCTTGATAGCGATTCTCTGGACACAGGGGTTGATGGCATGGATGCCCTCAAAGCCCTCGTGGATAGTGATCCTACGGAACCTGGTAATGATGAATCGGAACTGGGTGATACCCCATCGGAGGAAACCCGTCTTAAGCAGATAATCGAAAAGGGCAAGGAACAAGGTTATCTCACGTATGACCAATTGATGAACCATCTGCCGGAAAACATTGCCGAGTCAGAGGAAGTCGAGAGCATCGTACAGATGTTCGAAGAGATGGGGATCACGGTCTTTGAGGAAGCACCGGAGTCGGATTCGTTCAACCAGGATACACCGTCAGAAGAGATCACAATTGATCCGGCCGCTGCACTGGCAGCCGTTGATTCCATGGTGGGCCGCACCATGGATCCGGTCCGCATGTACATGCGTGAAATGGGAACTGTTCCCTTGTTGACGCGTGAAGGCGAGATCAAGATCGCCAAGCGAATCGAAGAGGGTCTACGGGAATCGATGTATATCATGGCTCGATACCCAGCCAGCGTCGATCGTGTCCTCAAGGAATTTGACGCCATAATCGCCGAAGATGGTGATCTTGGAGCGCTCATCAATGGGTACCTGGACCCCGACGACGTTATTCCCGACATGTCCGAGATTGCCCGAGCAAAGTCCAGTGGCGAATTCAGTGATGAGAACGAGCCCAAAAAGAAAGGACCTGATCCAGAGGTGGCTAGAACCAGATTCAAGGCGCTAAAGAGGCAATTGGCCAAAGCGGAGAGGTCAATAGCAAAATGGGGCAGAGCAGACGCCCATGTGGAGAAGGAACTGGATGAATTGGGTAATCTATTCAGTTTTCTCAAACTGACGCCGGCAAACATGGATCCTCTCATGGAGCGCATTCGAGGTGATATCCAACAGATCCGATCTCAGGAAGGTGCTATTAGAGATCTCTGTATTCATAAGGCGAAGATGCCAAAAGCGATCTTTCTGGACAGCTTCTCCGGTCATGAGACTGATGTTGATTGGGTAGATCGGCATATCAACGAAGGCTCAGCTTACAGCGAAGGGTTAAAGCGCCACAGAGTTGCGATTCGCCACGCCCATAAGAAGATTCGTGCCATCGGCAAGAAGAATGAGATGGAAGTCTCTGAGATTAAGGAGATAAACAGACGCTTGTTCCTTGCGGTGGTGAAATCACGTGCCGCGAAAAAAGATATGATCGAAGCAAATCTGCGCTTGGTGATCTCGATTGCCAAGAAATACACCAATCGCGGCCTGCACTTTCTGGACCTAATACAGGAAGGCAATATCGGCTTGATGAAGGCGGTGGATAAGTTCGAGTACCGACGCGGTTTCAAGTTTTCTACCTATGCGACGTGGTGGATTCGTCAGGCAATTACCCGGTCGATCTCTGATTTGGCCAGAACGATTCGTGTGCCCGTGCACATGATGGAAACAGTCAACAAGCTAAATCGCCTAACCCGACAATTGATCCAGGAACTCGGTAGAAGTCCGACCATTGAGGAGTTAGGTGAAAAAATGGAATTACCGGAAGACAAGGTGTTGAAGGCGCTGTATGTGGCCAAACAACCCATCTCTCTGGAGACTCCCGTTGGCGATGATGACGATTCCACCATCTGGAATCTGGTCAGTGACAGCTCTGCGCAGTCGCCCATGGATCACGCCACAGGAGAGGGGCTAAAGGAAACCACCCTGGACGTCCTGACGGCACTCACGGATCGGGAAGCAAAAGTGCTGCGAATGAGATTTGGCATCGATATGAACACCGACCACACCCTTGAAGAGGTGGGCCGACAATTCTCGGTTACTCGGGAACGTATTCGACAGATCGAAGCCAAGGCGTTGCGAAAATTGCGGCATCCAGCACGATCAGAGCAGCTCCGCTCCTTCATTGACGGCTAAGGAAGCCAAACTTAGCTTGAGCCAACTCAAAACTGCATTGCCTACCGGTAAGGCATCGTGGGTCTCCTAAGCTAAGGCTCTTCGCAGATCTGCGATTGCAGTGATGCATTGGAACAGCACAATCCTGGCGAAAGCCGGGATTGTGCATGACCGCAACGCTAACCCCAGCTACTGACAACGCACAAAGTCCAACCTTTCGTCGTTAACAGTTCGCTTGTTCATCAAACCCAATCACTTCCTCCAAGGATGCCATGCCCCTTAGTACACTGACGTCCTGACGCTGCGGCCCGATCACTTGCAGGCCAACAGGCATGCCGTCTTTCGTTAGACCGGCAGCAATGGTCCCGGCCGGATTGCGCGTCATGTTGATACCGTAAGTGAAAGCAACCCAGGATGGCGTCTCTTCGCCATTGACGAAGCCGCCGCCGTCGAGCTTCGGCGTTTGCCCGCAAGTGGTGGGCGTGATAATCAGCGGCGCAGATTCAAATGCCGCCTGTAGACTCAGATTGAGGTTATGGCAGGCATCGATCGCCTTTGCGTAATCCGCACCGGACACGCTCGTCAATCCAAGTTCAATCTGAAAGCGCAGGCCCGCATCGATAAGATCCCAACCATCCGTGTCCTTCAAATCGCCTTGGGCTCTGGCTCTGGATGCCGCCCATATCGGCATCCAGTAGACGACCGGATCCTCCGTCCAGATGGCATCATTTTCAATGATCTCCACACCGTTGTCGGCGAGCTTACGCACTGCCTGCTCGCAGCAGCTAAGGACCTCCCTGTCGACTTTGGCAAAACCCATCGTGGGAGACCAGATGGCTTTGCTGGGTGCGTTAAGTGCATCTAGTTGTGAATACCAGTCGTGATCAGAACGGGGTAGCGCAAAGATATCCGAGGGATGGTCACCCACACAGACATCTAATGCATACGCCGTATCCTTCGTCCGGAGTGCCATTGGACCCTTGACTGACAGAATGCCTGAGCCCGGTGGCTTAGGTCCGCCATTTGGCACTCTTCCCTGGGATGTTTTAATGCCACTGAAGCCACACAGAGAGGCGGGAATTCTAATCGAGCCACCACCGTCGGAACCGGTGGCCAGCGGAATCATACCGGAAGCCAATGCTGCAGCGGAACCACCTGACGACCCGCCAGGCGTTCGTTCCTTGTTCCACGGGTTGCGTGAAGCACCGAAGGGGATATTGTCGGTCATGCCTTTGTAGCCAAATTCAGGTGTGTTTGTCTTACCAACGATGACGCAACCGGCATCTCTCAGTCTGGCAACCAGAATGGAATCTTCAGCAGCCGGCGCATCTTCTACGTGAAGTGCAGAGCCGTAGGTTGTGATAAATCCCTTGGCATCTTCCAGGTCTTTCACTCCGAGGGGAATACCGGCCAAGGGTCCAGCGTCTTCGCCGTTTGCGATGCGTCGGTCCAGTGCATCCGCTTGGTCAACGGCATCCTCCCCATTCACTGAGCAAAACGCGTTCAACTCGCCATTCAACCTGTCGATGTTATCCAGAGTTGCTTGGGTCAATTCTCTGGCTGAGATCTTTTTTGATCTGACATCCTCGGCCAGCTCAACGACTCTGATCTTTCGAAAATCCATACTCTTCCCCTTGTAAATATGTCGACGCTACTTTGCTATACTCAATGAATATTGGATCTGTTAGCGAGCTCAAACAAGCACATTCATAGAGGACGGATTCTATGCCGAAACGACGAATTATGCGCATCTTAACAGTCCTTTTTCTACCCTCTTCACTGATTGCCGCAGAAAATGGATCGCCCCAGCCCTCCCAGCCGGCCGTCGATCCCGCCAATTATGTAACCACCATCGCCTCCCGTCTGTCCAAACTGAATCTTAAGCTGGGTGGCGAAGTTCAGGTCCGGAATGAGGAGATCGCGGCCATACCGCGTCGTTGCAGTTTCGCTCCGGCGAGGATAAAAACTGTCGCCGAAGATTTGCTGGATCTGTTCGACGGTTTTGCTGTTGGCAAGAACAGCGACGTCGAACTGGCAGACAGACTTCTGCAGAAGATCGATGCCAGTGCTAAGCAGTGCAAATGCTACACGGGCTTTATGCGTGCCATCGGACAGAATTGGGTCCGCTTCGTCAATGATCTGACGGCACTGTCGGGAATAAAAAGACCACAGAGCACCTGGACCTGTAATATCCGTGATAGCGCCCTTTATAAGGACCGGCCATTTCTGTGGCGCATGTGAAATCTGTCTGCCGGCCTGGCTCTTGACATGGGTGAGTGACCGCTGATATGAACCGTCAGCGTTCAGTGGTGATAACGATTCTTCTGAGTCGCTAGGTTTCAATAACCCAGCAGTGATGAATATCCTGGCGCCGATGAAAGTCCGGAGGAATAGTGCGCTGCGTGATATTGCTAATGTTGTACTCGCTCAGCTTATCTTCGTCCAGTCTGAATTTTCTCGAATTACTGGCGAAGTAGAGTTGGCCTGCATCGCTCAAAAACTTCATCGCCTGACGAATGACAGTCACATGATCCTTCTGTATATCAAAGATGGACTGCATGTTTTTCGAATTTGAAAACGTAGGCGGATCCAGCAAAACAACGTCGTATCTTTCGTTCCGGGCAGGTCGTCTCAGCCACTGCAAGCAGTCCGTTTGAATGAACTCATGCAGGTCCCCACTAAAACCGTTCAGCGCCATGTTGTTCTTTGCCCAGTCGAGATAGGTCTTGGACAAGTCGACCGAAGTCGTTCTCACTGCACCAGCCATGGCTGCATGAACCGTGGCAGAGCCGGTATAGGCAAACAAGTTCAGAAATGATTTTCCCTTACTCGCTGTTGCTATCACAGATCGGGTAGTGCGTTGATCAAGGAACAATCCGGTATCCAGGTAGTCCTCGAAATTCACCAGCAACTTGCACTTGCCCTCCATCACCTGGTGAAAGTTCTGTTGTGCAGCCAACTTCTCATACTGTGACTTTCCTTTCTGTCTGCTGCGGACCTTCAAGAAGATCTGATGTTCTTGAAGGTCAAACAGTTCACGGATGATGGTGATGACCTCACGTATGCGCAACTTGGCCTTGTCAGTATCGATCGACGGGGGCGCTGCATACTCCTGGATATGTACCCAGAGTTGCTCGCCCTCGTAGAGATCAACTGCAACCGCGTAATTGGGCAGATCGGCATCGTATAGTCGATAGCACCGGACATTTTCATTCTTCCGCCAGCGCGCCAGCTTCTTGCCATTCTTTGTTATTCGGTTTCTGAACATTTCCGCATTATCAGAAAGATTCTCGTGTGCTACAAAACCGGGTAGCCGAGAATCGGCAAAGAACTGGTCTGATCTAACGTCGAAATGCAGCAACTTGCATTCCAGTGCACCGTTAAACAGGCTGTGGATCTTATTGGCACGAATACCGACCTGCTTCCCCAGATTCAGATTGTCAGTAAACACACAGGCCTTCCAGTTGACAAAATTACTCTTCAGAACATCGCCTATGGCTTGATAAAGGCTATTCAGTTCATCGCTCTGACCCAAACGTTTGCCGTAGGGTGGGTTGACGACAACCAGCCCTTTGGCAGATGAGTCGCGCCTAAATCGGTATACATCCTGATATTCAATGGTGATGACCGATTCCAAGCCGGCATTCATCACATGGTGCTGTGCCTTGGCAATCGTATCCCGGTGATGATCGAAGCCAAGAATTCTGGGGGGCTTTCTGAGACCACTTTTCTTTCGCAACTCAGCTTGATTGACCAGTTCAGCCCAGACATCCGCTCGATGTTGTTTCCAGCCATGGAATCCATAGTAGGTTCGAAGCAGACCTGGGGCAATGTCGCAGGCAATCAGTGCCGCTTCGATCGGTAGCGTGCCCGAACCGCACATGAAGTCTACAAAGCCGCCGCCATCGGATGCCATGAGCGGCCACTTGGCGCGCATCAGGATTGCGGCGGCCAGGTTTTCCTTCAATGGGGCTGCACTTCCTTCATCGCGATAACCGCGCCGGTGTAGACTCTCCCCGGATAGATCGAGGTACATCTGCACGTTATTGTGGTTAATATATGCGTTGACTCTGATATCCGGGCGCTCAAGCTGGACGGACGGACGTGTGCCAACCCGTTCCCGAAAGTGATCGACGATTGCGTCTTTTATTTTTTGAGCAGCATAGTGGCTATGAGTAATCTTGGAATTGGCGACATTAACGTCTACGGCGATCGTGTTGCTGCAATCAAGATGCTCACCCCAGTTTATTCTTCCGGTGCCTTGATACAGTTCTTCCGGTGAGCCGGCGGGAAAGTCCGCGATCGCCAGGAATACTCGATTGGCGATGCGAGACCACATACAGACTCTGTAAGCCGCTTCCAAATCATCTTCAAAAAAAACTCCGGATCGAGTTTCCTGAGTACCTTTGATTTCTAGCGCCCTGAGTTCATCTGACAGGAGTGTCTCCATGCCCTTGGGTGTGGTGGCGAAGAACTTATGCTGGTTTAGCATGAGACAGTCTGATTTCATTGTCGTTGGTGGGAGATTCTGCTAACAAGCGGTATTAGCGTGGTATGGGGTGGTTTTCGGATTCAAGTCGGGGAGGGGGATTTGCCTCAACTAGCCTTTGCAGCGTTCCCCGCATACAGTTTGTCGAAGTGAGTGTTCAGGAAATCGTATTCCTGTTGGGCGTCGGCATCAAAAAAGGCGCCCATCTCGCCGGCGGTATACAGTGAGGTCTTGAGACCCATCAGGAAACCGATGTTTTCTTCGAGGTTGGTAACTGTGGTGTATTGTGAATCTTCCTTACGTAACATCTTGGGTACTCTTTCCTGAGATCGAACTAGATCCCATATTGTTCTATACAGTTTCTTCTTCTTCTGTTCATCATCCAGCCACGGTAGTTTGAATATCCTCTTTATCAATTGCGCTAGCTTTAACCATCTGGAAACCTTACTAACGCCTCTCTGATCAAAGATATCCTGAAAAAAGTCGTACCTACGAGAATCCAGTTTATACGGCTTAAGGATGTGTAAATTGTTCATCCTCATGGAGATGTACTTTTTGTTCCTGTCATCATAGATTCGAGTAAAATTCTTGATGGTTGTCTCCATATTCATGAACTCATTCCAGAGCCCACTCTCATCCAATACAGATTGTACGGCCTCAATTGGAGTGATGCCGATGCTGTAATCAACCGGATGCAAGCTAAAATACGTTCGGAAATCGTCGATCTCACGGCTCTGTATGAATGGCGCGTCGGAAGAGATGTGCATGATTGGCGTCTCGCGAACATCCTCATGCGCATCTGCAAAATCCAGCAGCTCTGCCCAGCTTCGGAACCCGCGTCGATTGAACAGATCTGCGGTAACATATTCCTGCATCGTAAACGTCAGACTGTCAAAGATATTTCCCCGGGAAGGCAGCACTTTCCTGATCTTCTCTTTCCCTGCGAACCCGTCAACAATTCTCTCCAGGTCCGCAACTCTGTCTGGATTAGTCCAGATATAGATCAGTTCGAGATCGGACAGGATCGCCTGCTCAACGACATAGCTCAAGATTGGCCGACCGTGGATGGATGTATAGGCGGGGTAGTCTTCGCCCTGTTCACCTACCAGCCTTTTCGGTGAACCCGCGGAGATTAACCCAACTCTTACTGACTCTTGCACTGACTTTTCCAGGTACTGAATAACCGCTATGGAAGGCTAACGAAACGATCCTTGTAAACACCCAATGTTACCATTATTGCGAGTATTGTAGTACACACGGCATGCGAGTCCGGGCGAAGGTATGAACCTGCATACGTCATTCCCCCAACGACTATTTTGATGCGTGTTGGCAGCTCAGCACGATCGCCTAACAGCATGATGTGTGTCACTGGACTGGACCAATAGGTGGCTGCGAAATGCAAAGGAGTGGACGGAGTGTCGAGAGAAGCTACCTGACACTCTTATCCCGAAGAATTGGTTGGCGAACGACCACAACATCCACCAACTGGACTGATGGCAAAGACCCAGCCGTGCTTGTAGTACAGCTACCCGGCAGATCTAAGCTCGCGTTCCGGAAAAGGTGGCGTTGCCGAATGAGCCCAGCTTTATATCGCCGGAAATGCTATCACCGTCCACCGTGCCAGTGCACTCCAACGTGATAGTCATAGGCGAGGTAACTTCCGCTTTCCAGGTGACATTGTTACCGTCAACCGTACCCTCTGTAAGATCGATATTACCTTGCGGTCCGGACATGGTACCGGACAGGGTATTTCCGTCTGTTGTCAGCGTCAACGTGCCGTCTTGCGATCCCATCGGGCTTTGGGTAGTGATGTTCCAGGTACCTTCTGCACTCATCTGTAACTCCATTCGATCGTTAATTCATGGCAATGGTCATTTGAACTCAGTAGGGATGGAATTGTCAACTGATCCGCCTGAAGTGACCCGACTAAGAACGCCTTGTGCCCGAGTTCAAGACGCATGGATGACGCAGTTGAGGTACTTCGTTAGGCACTGAGAATGTCGTGGCTACAATCTGCATTGCTGCCAGTGTCGATGAACCGCGACCAATGTGTCCCAGGCAACGGTTCTTGTGATGAGTTCGGCTGTCGGTTAGCACCGTGTTATTGACTTTAAATGCCCGTTAAATCTATTGTAATATGACGGCGTCACTGATTGCCTATCTATTTGTGACCTCGAGTTGTCGGTACGGGCAATTAGAGTGGGTTTAGACGACATGCTCAATGAGGTCGTAAATCCATATCAGGGGGAAAGACATGAAACAGATCCGCAGACGGCTGGCTTACCGGCTGGCTTTTGCCCTGCCTGTCATATTAGTTGCTCAGGCAGTTTTCGCAGAAGGTGAATATAAAGGAATCGATGAGATCGTGGTGACCGCTCAAAAGCGAGTCTCCACCGTTCAGGATACAGCCATTGCTGTGACCGCTCTCGATGATGAAGCACTGGAGATTCGTCAAATCGCCACGGCCTCCGACCTGCAGTTCAGCGTACCGAACATGTTGTTCAGCAAATCCAATTTCGAGGGCAGCAATATGGCTATCCGCGGGGTTGGCAACAGCGCGGTGGCGGAATCATCCGACCCAGGGGTCGGGGTACACATCAACGATATCTATCTGAACGAATCCCGGGTCTTTGAAACCGAGTTTTTCGACATGGAGCGTTTGGAGGTGCTGAGGGGTCCGCAAGGAACCCTGTATGGACGCAATACCACCGCCGGCGTGGTGAACATGATCACCGCCAGACCTGTCGATGAGTTCGAAGCTAAGATCCTGGTGGACGCCGGTAATTACCGTTCCCGGAAATTCAACGGCATGGTCAATTTGCCCCTCAGCGCCAGAGTCTCAACCCGTTTGGCTTTGTATGCCCTGGATCGGGGTGGCTACACTGAGAATACCTAGAGTCTGCTCATAAAGTTGTTAAGAAGGTTAAGACCCCATCGCCCAGCCAGCCAACCCGGAAGCTGGGTTCTTCCTGCACCAACCTGACAATATAGCAAGGGTGTGTTTCAGACAATTCAGAAACAATATGCCA
>PVBE011229345.1_pt1 | contig 57921 bp, 53 predicted proteins | sample 1631181 | NCBI WGS metagenome assembly PVBE01 (sample SAMN08397723, study PRJNA350692) | Marine metagenome, whole genome shotgun sequencing project. | isolation source: water | place: Pacific Ocean | collected 2012-04
CACAAGTCCCAAGCATCCGGCCCGACCACCTCGACTTGGCGCTCACACGCCACGTCCCACAACGACACCCGCTCGACGAGTGCCCGATACTCCGCGTCCGGGTCGCCGAACGACCCCGGCATGTACATGTGGTTGTAGACGGTCACGTGGGTCAGACCGTGACGCATCAGAGCGTCGTGGAACGGCGACTTCCGGATCCTCGACCCCAGTCCGATCTGCAACGTCATCGAACCCACCTCATCGAGGTCGGTCGAAGACGAGTCGACCACCCTGCATCAAGACATCCAGCATGGCGGCGTCGCAGGTCACGGTCCTCATGGCCTGAGTCTCCCCTCCACCGGTGGTCGACTACCAGTCCGGTTCAGATACGCCATGTCGATATTGCGGGGCCTCGCTGACCGGCAACGGTGTGTTGCCCAAGATCAGGTCGGCGGACTTCTCGGCGGTCATCATCACCGGCGCGTAGATGTTGCCGTTGGTCAACGTCGGCATCACCGAGGCGTCCACCACCCGCAGCCCGTCTACGCCGTGTACCCGCATCGACGCCGGGTCGACGACGCCCATCTCGTCGGTGCCCATGCGCGCTGTGCACGACGGATGCAGAGCCGTCTCGGCGTCGGCACGAACCCAGTCAAGGACCGCCTCGTCGCTGGCTACGTCAGGACCGGGCGAGATCTCGCCACCGTTGAACGAAGCAAAGGCCGGTTGCCCCATGATGTTGCGGGCCACCTCGATGGCCTCGGTCCACTCCCGCCGGTCCTCCGGTGTCGACAGGTAGTTGAAGAGCATCTTCGGCTTCTGGAACGGGTCGTCGCTTTGGATCCGCACCCACCCGGTGCTGTTGGAGAACATCGGCCCGATGTGGAACTGGTAGCCGTGCCCTTCGGTGGATACCGAACCGTCGTAGCGGATGGCGATGGGCAGGAAGTGGAACATCAGGTTCGGCCACGGCACGTCGTCATTGCTGCGCAGGAAGCCACCGGCTTCGAAGTGGTTCGACGCCCCAGGGCCCCTCCGGAACAACCACTGGAGGCCGATCCACGGCTTGCGCCACTGGGCCAACTGCGGCGCCAGCGATACCGGCTCGTTGCAGGCGTACTGCACGTACACCTCTAGATGGTCCTGGAGGTTCTCTCCGACGCCCGGCAGGTCCACCACCGGCGTAACCCCAGCGTCGCGCAGCACGCCGGCCGGCCCGATCCCTGACAACTGCAGCAGTTGCGGTGTGTTGATCGCCCCGCTGGACGAGATGACCTCGGCGGCCTCGACAGTCCGGTTGCGGCCCCGGTGGCTCATCTCCACCCCTGTCACTCGTGTTCCATCCATCAGGAGCCGGGTGGCATGCGCCTTCGTCCAGAGGTCCAGATTCTTCCGGTGGAGGACCGGATGCAGGTAGGCCCGAGCAGCAGACAGGCGTCGGCCCCGATAGACGTTGCGGTCGAAGGCGTTGAAGCCCTCCTGGCGGTAGCCGTTGACGTCAGGCGTCATCGGATGTCCGGCCTGCTGGACGGCCTCGAAAAACGCCTGGAACAGCGGGCTGGTAGCCGGACCCCGCTCCAGCTTGAGCGGGCCCTCGCCACCACGCCAGTCGTCCTCGCCGGCCAGGCAGGTCTCCATCCGCTTGAAGTACGGGAGGCAGTGCGCCCAGTCCCACTGCTCGCAACCCGGCGTTGCCGCCCAGCGGTCGAAGTCCATCGGGTTGCCCCGCTGGAAGATCATCCCGTTGATGGACGACGAGCCGCCCAGGACCTTGCCGCGGGCGTGGTACACCCGGCGGCCACCCATCTCGGGTTCAGGTTCGGACTCGTACATCCAGTCGTAGAACCGGTTGCCGATTCCCATCGACAGGGCGGCCGGCATGTGGATGACCACGTCGGCCCGCCAGTCGCGCCGACCGGCCTCGATCAGGAGTACCCGGTTGGCCGGATCGGCACTCAGGCGGTTGGCCAGCGCACAGCCCGCCGAACCACCCCCGATGATCACGAAGTCGTAGCGATCCGACACCTGGTCCCTTCCGGCCGGGTGGCCCTCTGGCCAGGCCCGGCGATTCCCCGATTCTGCCCGAACCGGGTCGGTCAGTGCTCACCCGTAGCCTGATGTCCATGTCAGCAGTCACCGAGATGACGGAACCGAGGCCACCCAAGCCCCGGTACCGGGGGGTGTCTCACCGGATGGCGTTCGTGGCCGCCCTGACCCTGACCCCGATAATGGTCGTGCGGGCGCCCGACGTATGGCCCCGGTTCGTCATCGCCCTCTATTCGCTGGCCGTCGTGGCGCTGTTCGGCGTCTCGGCGCTCTACCACCGCATCCCGTGGAGCGAACGGGGCGACCGGATCATGCAACGGTTCGATCACTCCACGATCTTCATCGCCATCGCTGCGAGCTACACGCCGATCGCCGCCTTCGCACTATCCCCGTGGGCCGCCAAACTGGTACTGCCACTGGTCTGGGGAGGCGCGGCAATCGGCATCTGGCTGCGACTGCGGTACACCCAGGCGCCCACCCCCGTGGTGGCCATCCCCTACCTGGTCGTCGGGTGGTGCCTCCTCCCGGTGGCGGTCGACGCCTGGCAGCAAGTTGGCGTGGCCGGCTTCGTGCTCCTGCTGATCGGCGGGTTGCTCTACACCGCCGGTGCCGTGGTCTACGCCTTCCAGTCGCCGGATCCGTGGCCACAGACCTTCGGGTTCCACGAGGTGTTCCACGCCTGTACGGTCACCGCCGCAGCGCTGCACTACGTGGCCATCGCCTTCATCGTGCTCCCCAAGGCGGGCTGACCCCATCGCCCAGCAAATGGCCCGATTCGACCTGCGATCCGGCGAGTCGTGGCGCGACCCGTTCGGTATGTACCGGGCGCTGCGAGACAATGATCCGGTCCACCGCGTGGAGGGCGCCGAGCATCGGGACGAATTCTGGGTCCTGTCCAGGTTCGGTGACGTATTCGACGCCGCCCGGGACACCGCCACATTCTCTTCAGCGAGCGGCCTGACCGTCGAACGAGGCGCCGGTGTCGACATGGGCGAGGCCACACCGATCGTGTTCCTCGACCCGCCCGACCACACGGCCTTCCGACGACTGGTCGGGTCGGGCTTCACCCCCCGCCAGGTCTCAGCCATCGAGGGCGACGTGCGGGCATTCGTCATCGAGCGTCTGGATCAAATAGCCGAGGACGGTGGCGGCGACATCGTGGCCGAGCTGTTCAAGCCGCTACCCAGCTTCGTGGTGGCCCATTACCTCGGCGTCCCGGTCGAAGACCGCTTCCGCTTCGACGAATGGACCGACCAGATCGTGGCCGCCGCAGCCCAGGGCCGGACCGACGAGCCCGATTCAGGCATCGGCGACCTGCTTGCCTACTTCACCGACCTCATCGAGCGTCGACGGCTCGAACCAGGCGACGACATGGTCAGCCAGCTGATCGCCATGGGCGAGGACGCGGTGTCAATCCTGTGGATCCTCGGTTTCGCCTTCACCATGGTCACCGGCGGCAACGACACCACGACCGGGCTGCTGGGCGGATCGACAGCGCTGCTCCATCAGCACCCAGACCAGCGACGACGGCTCGTGGACGATCCATCGATGATCCCGGCCGCTGTCGAGGAGTTGCTGCGCCTGACCAGCCCCGTCCAGAACCTGGCCCGTACCACCACCCGGGACGTCGAGCTCCATGGACGGTTTATCCCCGAGGGATCCAAGGTGTTGCTCAGCTACGGGGCAGCCAACCGGGACGAGCGCGAGTTCGGCGACGACGCCGAACTCCTCGACGTGGGTCGCAACCCGGCGAGGATCCTGACGTTCAGCTACGGGGCCCACCACTGCCTGGGGGCTGCCGCCGCCCGCTTACAGGGATGGGTGGCCCTCGAGGAACTGTTGGCCCGCTTCCCGGACTACGTGGTCGACGTCGACGACATGGCGTACGCCACCGGCAACTACGTGCGGCGTCCGCTCAACCTCAGCTTTCGCTCGGCCTGACCCCAGCCTCGGGGTCGCCGGACCAGACCCTCAACCAGCCGGGGTGAGCAGGTAGTCGCCCCGGTCGTCGTCCCAGGCCATGACCACCAGGTCGCGCGCCGCTGCGGCCTTGCAGAACTGCAGGAAGCCGCCGTAGCCGAGGGCCCGCTCGTTGAAGGTCTCGTCCCGTCGGTTCATCTCGGTCTTGAGGCCGGACAGCACCGCTCCGCCCTTCTTCGACTTGGCGGTCACGACGTCGACCAGCAGGTCGAATCCGACCTGGGCTGGCCCGTCACCGGTTACCAGGTCGACCTCGGGATCGCGCTTCTCACCGGACAACTCCACCCGCTTCCGCCCGGCCAGGTGGCGCAGCAGTTCGGTGAAGCCCCGGAACCCGTGATCGGCCTCGTTGAACGTCGGGTCGATGCGGGTGATGGCCCGCTTCAGCGTCGAGGCCCGTACGTCCTCGGTGGAGCCCTGCATGCCGGCCAGCGTCGAGACGACCAGTTCCTCGAGCGGTGGGGCCTCGGCCATCGGCTCATCGTCGGACTCGACCGAAGAACGGCCACCAGTGGGCGCCTTCCTCTTCGGGGCCTTGCTGGCCGCGATGACCGCCTCCACGCCCTCGAGGCTGTCGTAGTAGAGGAACTCGTCGCACGCCGGCGGCAGCAACTTGGAGGTCGAGTTCCTCACGCCGATCCCGATGACCCTGCGGTCCAGCTCACGCAGCTTCTGGACGAGAGGCGTGAAGTCGCTGTCTCCGGTGCAGATCACGATGGTCGTCACGAAGTCGCGCTCGAATGCCAGCTCGAGGGCATCGTCCACCATCTTGATGTCGGCCGGGTTCTTGCGGCTGGTCCCCATGCGTTGGGGGATCTCCATCAGCTCGACCTGGTGGCGGGTCAGGTGCCGGCGGTCATCGTCGAAGCCGGACCAGTCGGCATAGGCCCGCCGATAGACGACCCGACCCCGTTCGGCCATGGCCCTGGCGATCGGTCCAAAGTCGAAACGGGCAATGCCGAGGTCCTGACGGGCACCGATGGCGAGGTTCTCGTAGTCGACGAAGACCGCTATGCGTTCCTCGTTCTCGTCTGGTCTCATACCGACAGCATCACAGGTCGAGGCGCCCGATCCTCGCTAGTCGGTCAGATCGCAGCGAGACGGCCCATCAGCGTCCGACCTTCATCCTCGTCCATCTCGACAAACGGCGGTCGGACGGTGGCCCACGTCGGATCGTCGTGGGCCAGCGCCAACAGGCGCTTCATGGTCGGGATGGCCGGCTGATCTTGGAGGGCCAGGCGGTAGGCACGAGCCCGTCCCATGGCGTCAGCGGCCGCCTCGCGACCCCCTTTTCCGTACTGCCGGACAACCTCGACCACTGGGCCGGGGTTCACGTTGGCCGTGGCAGTGATGCAACCCGGGCTCCCCCGGTCCAACGCATCCAGTAGGGGCAACTCGGCGCCCGGCCAGACGGTCAAGCCGTCGATGTCGAGGAAGGCCTCGGTGGTTGCCCAGTCACCCGACGAGTCCTTCAGGCCGACTACCTGTTCGGGAAACTCGGTTCGGAGTCGGGCCGCGACGGCCGTCGGAATGCCCACGCCTGCTACCTGGGGGATGTGGTACAGCACGACCCGCAGGCGGTGGTCGTTCACCCGCTCGATGAGCCCGGCGAAATGCCTGTACAGGCCCTCATCGGTCGGATCCTTGAAGTAGAAGGGCGGCAGCACCATGCATGCCCGGCATCCCAGGTCGACGGCATGCCTGGTCAGGCGAGTAGTGCCCGGGAGATCGGGTAGGCCGGTGCCCACCACCAGCACCCCCGGGTCAATCCCGCCGTCCACCAGCATCTCGAGAGCGGCCTCCCGCTCCTTAGAGGCCACCGACAGGGCCTCACCGGTGGTACCGAAGACGGCCAGGCCCACGCACCCGGCGTCGAGGGTGCTCTGCGCATGGGCCCGCATCCGGCGGTGTGACACCGAAAGGTCAGCCTCGAACGGGGTCAGTATGGGCGCCACCACCCCATCGGGCAGCAATGCCTCTCGTGTATCCCCCATCGTCTCCCCGTTTCATTGGTTGGCGGGCCGGTCAGCTGGCCTGCCGTTTGGCTGGCGAACGCAGATCGTGGCACAGGTGCCGCGTATCCTGCGCTGATGGACCTCTCGCCCACCTCCCCAGATCTGTCGATGGCTAGCAGCGTCCGTGCCGATCTGCGAAGCGACACCGTCACCCAGGCATCGGCCGCCATGCGTGACGCCATGGCGAATGCCGAGGTGGGAGACGACGTCTACGACGAGGACCCCACGGTCAACGCCCTCCAGGACCGGCTCGCTGCCATGGCCGGCAAGGAAGCCGGTCTCTTCTTCTCGTCGGGCACCCAGTCCAACCTGGCTGCCGTGCTCAGCCACTGTGGACGGGGCGACGAATACCTGATCGGGCGCACCTCGCACGTGCTCATAAACGAAGCCGGCGGCACGGCAATGCTGGGCAGTGCCGTCCCGTGGCCCATCGAGGTCGACGAAACCGGCCACTTCTTAGCTGAGGACGTACGGGCCGCCGTGAAGGAACCCGACCAGCACCACCCGGTCACCACCCTGTTGAGCCTCGAGAACACGGTGAACGGACATGTACAGACGGTCGATCACGTGGCGTCGCTGGCTTCGGCGGCCCGGGAATGCGGGCTGGCCGTCCACCTCGACGGGGCCCGACTGTTCAACGCGGCGGTCGCCCAAGGTGTGGGCATCGATGCCTACGCCACCCATACCGACACCGTGTCGCTGTGCCTTTCCAAGGGATTGGGCGCTCCGGTCGGCACGGTCCTGGTCGGTGACCGGGCATCGATCGCCCGGGCCCACCGGCTTCGAAAGGTTCTAGGCGGCGGGATGCGCCAGGTCGGCCACCTGGCGGCCGCAGCGCTCTTCGCCGTTGATCACCACGTCGACCGACTGGCTGACGACCATGTCCGGGCCGGTCGCATCGGTGCCGGGCTGGCACCCCTTGCCGACCACGGCCTAGATGTGGTGCACACCACCAACATGCTGTGGATCACCCCACCGGCCGCAGTACACGGTGCACTGGTCGACCACCTCAAGGCCGATGGGATCCTGGCTACCTACTGGGCACCCACCATGCGGTTCGTGACCCACCTTGACGTCGACGACGAACAGGCCGACCACGTCATCGACTCGTTTGCCCGCTTCTTCGAGCAGGCCGCCTGAGCCGGACACCTGACTCGGACCTGAGGCGACCCCGAAACGAGGCCACGGGTAGTCTCCGCGCATTGGGGCTCCATTCGATCGATCGCCGGAGGGCGCAAGACATGGCTGAATCACACGAGGGACGAGTCGTCGTCGTCACCGGTGCCGGAAAGGGCATCGGCCAGGCCATTGCCGAACGGTTTGCCGGAGCGGGCGCCCACGTGGTGGTCAACGACGTCGACGCCGAACGGGTCGCCACCGTCGTCGACGGGATCACCGTCGCTGGTGGCTCGGCCATCGGGACGCCGGCCGACGTGTCGGACTCGACCCAGGTGGCAGCCATGTTCGACTCGGCTGTCGAGGCTTACGGCACCGTCGACGTGCTGGTCAACAACGCCGGCATCATCAGCCCGATGCTCCACTTCTTCGAGGCCGACGAGGCATGGTGGCGACGCATCATCGACGTCAACTTGACCGGTCACTTCCTGTGCTCACACCGGGCGGCCCGCATCATGGCGGCGGCCGGCCACGGCGTCATCATCAACATGTCGTCGGGCGGAGCCACACGGGCCCACCGGGCGTTTACCGCCTACGACGCCTCCAAGGGGGGCATCGAGGCCCTTACCCGGGCCATGGCACTCGACCTCGGGCCCTACGGCATCCGGGTGTGTGCCCTCATGCCCGGCTCAATCGATACCGAGGGCATGGACGAAGCAGCCAGGAACCTGAGGGGCGAGAACATTCCCCTGGGCCGGCCCGGCGACCCGGACGACATGGCCGGACCAGCCCTGTTCCTGGCATCCGACGATGCTTGCTACATCACCGGCGACGTCATCAAGGTGGATGGCGGGATGCTGTCCCAGCAGCGCTCAGCCACCGTCGACATCATGCCGCCCAACGATTTCCCGTCGCTCGAACAGGTCCTCGGCGGAGACTGAACGACCCGGATGAGGCAGCACTGATGGGAAGCATGCGGATCGGCGCCGACGTCGGAGGAACGTTTACCGACGTCGTACTTGAACTGGACCGCGAGGAGGGTCAGGGCGACGGGTCCGAGGGGCGGATGTTCTCCACCAAGGTCCTCACCACCTATGACGCCCCTGAGCGGGGCATCCTCGACGGCGTGGCCACTGTGGTGGCTGAAGCGGGCGCTGACCTCGCTGACCTGGACACCTTCATCCACGGGACGACGCTCGCCACCAACGCCCTGATCGGCCGCACCGGGGCCCGCACGGCGCTGGTCACCACCGACGGCTTCCGCGACACCATCGAAATGCGTACCGAGAGTCGATTCGAGCAGTACGACCTGAACCTCGTGTTACCCGCCGCGCTCATCGAACGCCGGGACCGCCATGTCCTACGGGAACGCATCGCAGCAGACGGGACGGTGCTCCGTCCATTCGACGAGGACGAGGCACGGGCGCTCATCGAAGTACTGGCCGACCGTCCCGACGACGAGGCCTACGAGGCCATCGCCGTCGGCTTCATCCATGCCTACGTGGACGGCAGCCATGAGCGCCGCTTCCGCGACCTTCTGGTGGAACGCCTCCCCGACGTGCCGGTGTCGATCTCGTCGGAGGTTGCCCCCCAGATGCGGGAGTTCGAGCGGTTCAACACGGTGTGCGCCAACGCCTACGTTCAACCACTCATCGCCACATACCTGCGAAACCTCGAAGCCCAGTTACTCGAGACCGGCGCCACGTGCCCCGTGTACCTCATCCACTCGGGCGGCGGGCTCATCAACGTCGACGGGGCAGCCCGATTCCCTGTGCGACTCGTGGAATCCGGCCCGGCCGGTGGAGCGATCTTCGCAGCGGACATCGCAGCCCGACACGGCCTCGATCGGGTGCTGTCGTACGACATGGGTGGCACCACAGCAAAGATCTGCCTGATCGAAGACCAGATACCTCGCACGGCCAAGACGTTCGAAGTGGCCCGCACCCACCGCTTCACCAAGGGCAGTGGCATGCCCATCTCCATCCCCGTCATCGAGATGATCGAAATCGGGGCCGGTGGCGGGTCGATCGCCACGGTCGACGTACTGGGCCAGATTCGGGTGGGGCCACTGAGTGCGGGATCGGAACCCGGGCCGGCGGCCTACGGGCTGGGCGGCGTCGAACCCACGGTCAGCGACGCCAACCTGGTGCTGGGTCGCCTGTCGGCCGACACGTTCGGGGCTCCCGGTATCGACCTGGACGACGAGGCAGCCCGGGACGCGCTGAATCGCGCGGTCGGCTCCGCACTGGCCATGGACGCCGAAACAGCAGCCGCAGGCGTGGCTGAGGTCGTCGACGAGAACATGGCCAACGCAGCCCGCGTGCACGCCGTCGAAAACGGCAAGGACGTCGCCGCTTTCACCGTGATCGCCTTCGGCGGTGGGGCTCCCCTCCACGCCGGACGGCTCTGCGAAAAGCTTGACGTGGACGAACTGCTGGTGCCGCCAGGTGCCAGCGTTGGGTCGGCCATCGGCTTCCTGCGAGCCCCGTTCGCCTACGAGGCACTACGCAGCCATCACGCCGCCATCGATCAGTTCGATCCGGGAGCCGTCAACGCCATGTTGGTGGACCTGGCCGACGAGGCCACCGCCTTCGTGTCCGAAGCGCTGGCCTCGACCGGAGCTTCGGTGGCCGACGTGACGCTGGAAACCGAGCGGTGGGCCTACATGCGCTACGCAGGGCAGGGGTGGGAGATCCCTGTGCCTGTCGACGCCGCCCCATTTGACGCAGTGGGCGGCGAACTACTGGCCAATCGGTTCGAGAAGGCCTACGAGGAGTTCTTCGGCCGGGCCATTGCCGGCCTGGCCGTTGAAGCCATCGGCTGGTCGGTTCGGGTGTCCACCCCGCAACCCCCGGTCAACCATGTTGAGCGGATGGCCGCAGTCCGGGAGATCACCCCGGACCGCACCCGCCCCATCCACGACACAGCCACCGGCACCACCCAGCCGGCCGGGGTCATCGAACGCGACGACCTGGCCGCTGGGGATCGGCTGGTCGGCCCGGCCGTCATCGTCGAAACCCAGACCACGACGCTGCTGTCATCGCGCCAGCAGGCCGTCATGCAGCCGGACGGCTGTCTGCTGGTAACACGGGCGACTCCTCGGAACGGGGAGGTCACGCCATGAGCGAGCTTCGCCATCAGGTCATGTGGAACCGCCTGATCTCCATTGTCGAGGAACAAGCCCTAGCGCTGGTACGGACCGCATTTTCGACCAGCGTGCGCGAGGCGGGCGACCTGTCAGCCGGCGTCTACGACGTGCAGGGCCGGATGATCGCCCAGGCGGTGACCGGCACGCCCGGCCACGTGAACACAATGGCTGCCGCAGTGGCCAACTTCATCGAGGACATCGGCCCACATCGCATCTACGAGGGCGACTCGTACGTCACCAACGACCCGTGGAAGGGCACCGGCCACCTGCATGACTTCACGGTCGTGGACCCGGTGTTCCGGGCCGGCGCCCTCATCGGCTACTTCGCCTGCACGGCCCACGTGGTCGATGTGGGCGGACGGGGCTACGGCCCCGACGCCACCGAGGTCTACGAGGAGGGACTGTTCGTCCCCATCATGAAGTTCGCCGAGCGGGGCGTGGTCAACGAGGACCTGTTGAACATCGTGCGCCACAACGTGCGCGAGGCCGGACAGGTGGTCGGCGACTTGTACTCGCTGTCGGGCTGTAACGACACGGGAGCCCGGCGACTACACGCCATGCTCGACGAATTCGCCATTGACAACCTCGAGGACCTGGCGTCCTTCGTCTTTGACCGGACAGCCACGGCCACCCGGGAACGGCTCGCCAACCTCCCAGCCGGGACGTACACCAATGTGATGCGGGTCGACGGCTACAACGACTCGATCGACCTGGCGGTGACGTTGACGGCAGAGGGCAGCGAAGTGCACGCCGACTTCACCGGAACGTCGCCAACCTGTGCCCACGGCGTGAACGTGCCGTTGACGTACGCCCACGCCTACTTCTCCTACGCCATGTTGGTTGCCCTCGCCCCCGAGATGCCATCCAACTGGGCGTCGCTGGCCGCCTTCACCGTGAGTGCCCCCGAGGGCTGCATCCTCAACGCCAAGCATCCCGAACCGGTGGCGGTGCGCCACGTCATCGGGCACTTCGTCACCGACCTCTGCCTTGGGGCAATTTCCAGTGCCCTGCCCGACGTGGTCCCCGCCGAGGGCGCCGGAGCCCTCTGGAACTTCCAGGTGAGTGCCCGGGCGTCGGACCCGTCGTCGGGCCTTCCGCCCCGAGAGGTGCTGATGTTCAACAGCGGCGGCACGGGGGCTCGACCCACGCTGGACGGCATCAGCGCCACGGCGTTTCCCAGTGGAGTGCGAACCATGCCCGCCGAAGCGACCGAACAGTCCGGTCCGGTCGTGGTATGGCGCAAGGAACTACGACCGGACTCGGGCGGCGAGGGTCGCCAACGGGGCGGCCTGGGGCAGGTCATCGAGATTGGGCCGGCCGCCGGCTACGACATCTCCGTGTCATGCATGTTCGACCGGGTCGCCAACCCGGCTCGGGGTCGCCGCGGCGGCTCCGATGGAGCACCGGGTGGCGTACACCTCGACGACGACACACCGTTTGACGCCAAGGGCAAGCAGCCTGTGCCACCAGGCCGAACGCTGGTGCTGGAACTGCCGGGAGGCGGCGGCCTCGGCAACCCATCCGAACGCGATCCCGACGCCATCGACGACGACCGGATGCAGGGCTACGTGACGTGACCGGGACCGGTCGCGGCGGAGGACCACGTGAAACCGCCTACGACACGGTGATCGTGGGCGGTGCCGTCATGGGTAGCTCGCTGGCCTATTGGCTCTCGGAGAATCCCGACTACGACGGGACTGTGCTGGTCGTAGAGATGGACTCCACCTACGAACGGGCCTCCACCACGCTGTCGGAGGCCAGCGTCCGACACCAGTTCTCCGAGCCAGTCAACATTCGCCTATCGATGTTCGCTACCGAGTTCATCGCCGAGTTCCACCAACACGTCCAGGTGGGCGGCGAGTCCCCGGACCTCGGATTCCGGGACACCGGATACCTGTTCTTGGCCACCGACGACGGCATGGACGTACTGCGAGAGAACCATGAGGCACAACGTTCATGCGGAGCCGAAGTGGCCCTGCTGTCACCCGGGGAGTTGGCCGACCGGTTTGGGTACATGCACATCGACGATCTGGCCGGTGCCAGCCTCGGCCTCCGCAACGAGGGCACGCTAGACGCCTACTCGTTGATGCGGGGCTTCCAGCAGCGAGCCCGACACAATGGCGTGGAGTACGCCACCGACCGGGTCACTGGACTACGTACCACCCCGGCCCGCGACCGGGTAACCCACGTGGAGATGGCCTCGGGAGCCGTGGTGGCCTGCGACCGCGTGGTCAACTGCACCGGTCCGAGGGCCCGTTGGATGGCCGACCTGGTCGACCTTCCGCTACCCGTCGAGCCCCGGATCCGGGGTGCCTGGGTGTTCGACTGCCGAACCCCACTGGACGGCCCGACCCTGCCGCTGACCATCGACACCACCGGGATGCACGTACGGACCGAACCACCCCACTACCTGGCCGGTATGCCACCAGTCGACGACATCGCGGTGGATCCGGAGGACTTCGCCGTCCGCGAGGCTGAATGGGAGGACCATATCTGGCCGGCCCTGGTGCACCGGATCCCGGCCTTTGAGCGCATTGGGGTGACCCACCGGTGGGTCGGGCACTACGCCTACAACACGCTGGACCACAACGCCGTGGTCGGTCCGGCCGGCGCGGTTCCCAACTTCTACTTCTGCAACGGGTTCAGCGGCCACGGCCTTCAGCAGAGCGCCGGGGTGGGCCGGGCACTCAACGAACTCATCACCTACAACGAGTACCGCACCATCGACCTGTCGCAGATGGGCCACGACCGCATCGTGGCCGGAAAGCCCTTTCTTGAAAAAGCCATCATCTAAGCCCGACTGCAGTCGGACTAGACCACCCGATGCAACCTTGCTGAGGTCAAGGGCACTGGGAAAGCCCATCTTGTCTTCAATCTCGTGGAATACGAACGAGATCGCGTGCTCAACGATCCCCTATTAGTTGGAGCCACAGCAACAGACGTACTCGATGACGATCACTTCAGAATTCAGTTGCTCCGCCGCGACCAGACGACTGAATCAGAAGCCGTGCGACGCAGTATCGAGAACTCTTTTGCCAACTTGGCTACATCAACCAAGCCAGCCGACATCGACGGGTCGCTGTCTTGGGCCGTCAGTCAAACCGACCGGTCAAGACAGGCGAAGTTGGCTGGAGCCGACGATTGACGGAAGAGCAAGGGGATGGATCGGCCCCGGCTCCCCTTCGCATACTGCCGGGATCGCGTTGACGATTCGGTTGGCAGCCAGAGTGTTTCCTCCGGCTGCTGCACCCGGATCTGACGCATCTTCACCGTGGACCGAGACGGCCAGATTCGGCCTACCGGTAATCACGACGCGGTGAAGTCCACCATCGGCACTGGACTGAGGCCAGTCAGGTGCACAACTGTCGTCGATCCTGGTTACGTGCTCTGCTACTAGAACCGGCCGTCCGCCTATGACTCCGTTCACCTCGAAGCGAAAAGCGCCCTGTGTCCCAGCTTCGAACTCACCCATTCCGTCCACGTGCACGGTTCGTTCGAGAGCTCGACGGTCGGTGTCAGTGGTTATCGAGTCCAGTTTGAGGTCTAGGCCATCGGCCAATACCCGGATCATTGGGGCCCAGACTGTCATTAGCCCGTATTCGCTCAGTATGGGAGTTGGGTAGTCGAGCGGGTGGCCAAAGCCGCAGAGGTCCCGAACCGCCTGAGGCTGGTCATAACCGGTGTAGTTGGCGATCTCTTGGGCCCGTACTTCGGTGATGTCGGCACAAACCCCGGTCAGGAGTAGCGGCAAGATGTCAAGAACCCAGCCAGGGTCGATGCCCGACACCAAGATCGAGCTGTCGCCTTCAACGCAGGCCCTGACCACACGAGACCGGAGTGGTTCCGGCGCCGACGGTGGATGGAGCAAACCATGGAATGCCGTTGAGACGACGTCGGTGCCGGAGGCAAGCACCCGTTCCACCTCCTCCAGGGACGCTTCGGGGCGAAAGTCGGCGTTCACGGCGTAGACCACTGCGTCAACGTCGTCAGCCTCAGCAAGACAAACCTCGTCGGTTGCCTGGATCCCCAAGGTCCCGATCCCAGCTAGGACGCCGGCGTCGACACCAACCTTGTCAGGGTCGGCAACGATCACGCCGACCAGTTCCAACCCGCGGTGTGCGACAACGGCCCGAATCGCTGGCCGGCCCACATTTCCGGTACCCCACACCACCACCTTGAGCGCCACAACTGACCTCAGCCGGAGATTCTGGGGATTCCGTGGTACGGCGATCCGGCTTCCCGGTAGGCACCGTAGAGATCGAAGAACTCTTGACCGAACGGGTTTTCGCCGCGAAGAGGCATGGCTGCTCGCACCACCGTGAAGTCGAGGGGAGTTAACTCGGCTGCCTGATCGAAGTGGGAGTCAGCAACATCGGATAGGCCGGCCCGACGGGCGTGCGCGGCGAGCCTGAAGTGGAGTCGAGCTTCCACCTCGTCGGTGGTCAGATCGGCCACGGCGTGACTTGCATCGGTGGGAACCTGGCTGTCACCGACCCATGCTCGTACGAGTTCGAAATGGTCCTCGCAGTGGATGCCGGTCAGCTCGGTGAAGGTGTCGGTACCGAACTCTGCTGCATTCGGCCTGACGATCTGGTCCTCTTCGTCCACCCAGACCACAGTTGGCACGTTGCTTATTGCGTACAACTCGGTGAGGTGGTGATCGGCATCGACCAGGACCGGGTAGGAAACCTCTTTAGCGAGCTCTTTGAGAGCGTCGACGTCTTCGTCGATAGCTACCGCAATGACCGTAAAGCCCGTGTCGCCCAGTTCGTCTTGCAGCACCTGCCACCCGGGCAGGTCAAAGGCGCATCCTCACCAACTAGCGAAGGCCACCAGGAGCCGTTTGTGGCCTACCCAGTCGGAGAAAGAGTGAAGCGACCCCGTCAGGTCAGGGAGCGTGAAGTCGGGGGCCCTGCGCTTGTAAAGGACTTCGTGCCGGTCACCTGAGGGTTGCCCAACAACCAGTAGCCCGGCGTCGGGGTCTATCACGGTTGGTCGGTCCAATATCTTGGCGACGGCCAGAATGTCGATACCTTCGACGTCTTCGACCTGGGAGCGGTCGGAGACAGGAACGCAAACCGTCTCACGACATAGGCCTTCGGCACGCCACTCCCAGCCAAGCAGTTCACCAAGTACCTCGGGACCCACGATGGGTCGCCCCTCATCCCAGACGGCTTCGACAGTCGAGGCCTGTTCGGTAATCACGGTAAGAGGTCGCCGGGCCAGGCCGGTGCCAACAGAACTCACAGCGGTGGGTTTCGGGTAGGCATCGGATCCGACCGTCCACAGGAGTCACCTTGATCGAGCATTTCTTCAACGGTCGGCCTGGGCACGGGGGTCAACGGAACTGGATCTCAGCCTTCACCAAGGTAGGAGGCCCGCAGTTCCGGATTGGCCAGCAGGGCCTCGGCAGTGTCGTCGAGCACCACCCGGCCGGTCTGGAGAACCCAGCCCCGATCAGCAATGGACAACGCCATGTTGGCGTTCTGCTCCACCATGAAGATGGCCGTACCGTCGGCGTGGATCTGTTGGATCAGCTCAAAGTTCTGCTGGACGAGTGCCGGGGCCAGACCCATCGACGGCTCATCCATGAGCAGGACCCGCGGGCGCGACATGAGCGCACGACCAATGGCCACCATCTGCTGCTCACCGCCAGACAACGTGCCGGACTTCTGCGAGAGGCGCTCCTTGACCCGTGGGAACAGGTCATAGATCTTCTCGAGGTCCTCGGCGATGCCGTCCTTGTCGTTGCGGAGGTAGGCCCCCAACTCAAGGTTCTCCTTGACTGACAGGCGCTTGAAGAGCCGGCGGTTCTCGGGAACCATCGTGATGCCGTTGATGACCCGGTAGCTGGTCGGCTTGTCGTTGACGACCTCGCCGTCCAGCACCACCTCGCCCGACGTCGGCGTGACCATACCCAGCAGGGTCTTGAGCGTCGTGGACTTGCCCGAGGCATTGCCGCCCAGCAGGCAGACCAGCTCACCCGGGTAGATGGACAGGTCGACGTCCTTGAGGATGTGGACCGCGCCGTAGTGGGTGTTGACCTGGCGGAACTCGAGAAGTGGCGTGGCGCCGTTGGTGGAAGCGGTCTCGCTCATCAGTTGGCCTCCACGGGACGACCCAGGTAGGCCTCCACCACGTCCGGGTTGGTCGACACCTCGTCGTAGGACCCCTGGGCAATGGGCACCCCGTGGTCGAGAACCACGACTCGGTCCGAGACGTCACGTACCACCTTCATGTCGTGTTCGATCATGATGATCGTGAAGCCCCACTCGGTACGGAGCCGACCGACCAGGGCAGTCAACTCCGCGGTCTCTATCGGGTTCATTCCGGCCACCGGTTCGTCGAGCAGTAGCAGGCGAGGCTGGGTGGCCATGGCACGTGCGATCTCGAGGCGGCGCCGGTTGGCGTACGACAGCGCGAAAGCCGGCTGGTCCATCCGGTAGCCGACGAGGCGGTGCCCGAAGAACTCGAGGACCTCGATGGCCCGCTCCCGGATCTCCCGCTCCTCGCGCTTGAAGGCCTTCGTCTGGAGCAGCGCCCCGTAGACCAGCTGGCTGGTCCGGCAGTGTTGGGCCACCATCACGTTTTCGAGGATGGTCATGTTGGGGAACAAGCGAACGTTCTGGAACGTCCGGGCGATGCCGAGTGATGTCACCGTGCTGGGATCGAGCCCCACGATCGTCTCGTCTTCGAAAAGGATGTCGCCCTCAGTGGGGGTCACCAGGCCTGAGATGGCGTTGAAGAAGGTCGTCTTGCCGGCGCCGTTGGGGCCAATCACGCTGACGATCTCGCCCTCGTCGATGTGGAAGTTCAGTCCCGACAGGGCATCGAGTCCACCGAAGGTGATCTTTAGGTCCTTGATCTCGAGAAGGCTCATTCCTCCTCCCCTCCCCCGTCGCCCACTAGCAGGGGCGCCGCGTCATCGTCATCGTCGATGCCGGGTTTATCTCCCCTGAGCCAGGCGTCCTGCAGGAACTCTTCTTGGTGGAGCTCGCGACTACGGCGGGCGCTCGGCACGAGGCCCTCCGGACGCTTCAGCATCATGAAGACGAGCAGCATCCCGTAGATGAGCAGCTTGAAGTTCTGGAACTCCTGGAGCAGGCCGGGCTGCTTGGGCCCACCAAGGACGCCGATGAGGACGAACGAGCCGACCATCACGCCGGCGATGTTGCCCATCCCGCCGACGATCACCACCACGAGGATGATGATCGAGATCAGGATCATGAAGCTGGTCGGGAACACGGAGCCGACCTTGGCCACCAGTACGGCACCGCTGAAGGCCGCCAGCACGGCACCCACCACGAAGGCCATCAACTTGGCACTCACCGTGTTGATACCCATGGTCTCGGCCACCTGCTCGTCCTCCCGGATGGCCATCCAGGCCCTACCCAGGCGGGACGCCTGCAGGCGCCAGGACACGTAGATGGCGATCACAGAGAAGAACAACACCAGGTAGAAGACCGACCTCGGGTCGGTGCCCTTCACCATGGCGAAGCCCAGGTCGACGCCCGGCACGTTGGTGATGCCCTGGGCGCCACCGAAGTACGGGCCCAGCCAGTCCGACATGAACAGCAGGCGGATGATCTCGCCGAAGCCGAGGGTCACGATGGCCAGATAGTCGCCGCGCATCCTGATGACGGGCGCCCCAATGACCAGGCCGACGATGATGGCGAAGATCACCACGAAGAAGAGGCTGAATCCGAAGTGCAGCTCAGGGGCGAACCACGGGCTGTTTGGTGAGGTGAGCACCGCGGTCGTGTAGCCCCCGACGGCGAAGAAGGCCACGTAGCCGAGATCGAGAAGACCGGCCAGGCCGACCACGATGTTCAGACCGAGGGCCAGCAACAGGAAGAGTCCGACGTTGGCCAGCAGTTCGTTCATGATCTTGCCGAGGAACATCGGCAGGACAATGCACAGGACGGCCACCACGGCAAACAGGATCATGGAGGTCTTCTGCCGTTCGACGCCCTCCATGTCGCGGTACCGGTTTGTCACCGCCTTGACCCGGCCGTCGGTGAGCGCCGCCACGACGGCTATCACGGCGCCGACCACGAAGGCCGACGTCAGGGTCAGGCCACCCTTCTTGGCGTAGATCAGATCGGTCAGCCACTCCAGGCCGAAGCCCTCCGAGACGTCCGAAACCGCAGCCTCCAGCACCGACAGGGACAACAATCCGATTATGACGATGGCCACGATGCGACGGGCGAAGCGGGGCACCACGTGCAACGACGCCCCAGCCAGGCCGAGTACCCCACAGGTCACGATCCATGCACCGGCACCGAAGCCCATGCCGTTCTCATAGGTCAGGAATCGAAAGAGCTTGGGGCTCCAGTTGACCAGCGGGTCCCGCAGGTTCCACGTGTCAAGCGCCACCATGAGCAGTGACAGGAGCCCGCCGCCGATCACGCCGACCACCAGACCGGTGACAAGGTCAAACAGGCCCTGCTTGCGGGACTCGAAGCCCTCAAGGACGACCTGACTGGCAGATACCCAGCCGATGACGAGGGGGACCAGCACCACTGAGAGGTAGCCGAGACTCAGGTACCGCTCGATGATTTCTCGGCGATCCAACTCGACGGGCATGCCGACAAGGCAGAGGGCGATCAGGGCGCCGCCACAGATGAACCCCCATCGGAGAACTTTTCGCCAGTCCTGATCCAGAGCTGAGGACGGCATGGGTGCAGCCAAGGTACTCATGCCCGATCCTCCGATGAGAGCCGCTCTCCGAAGAGCCCGGAGGGCTTGAACAGGAGCACGAGGACCAGCACGGTGAAGGCCACCGCGTCCTTGAGCTGGGACACGCCCGGCACGCCGAGCGGTTCGAGGATGACCAGTGGAGCAATGGACTCCGCTGAGCCCAGAGAGATGCCGCCGGCCATGGCGCCACCCAGGTTGCCGATGCCGCCGACCACCGCTGCAGTGAAAGCCTTGACGCCGGGTAGGAAGCCGGTCATATGGGTCACCGACCGGAACATGAGCCCCCACAGGATCCCTCCCACGCCGGCCATGGCGCCACCCACGGCGAACGTGGTGACGATGGTGCGGTTCACGTCAATCCCCATGAGGGACGCGATCTCCTTGTCCTCGGCGACGGCTCGCATGGCCTTGCCGGTCTTGGTGCGTTCGACGATGTACCAGAGTCCGGCCATCGAGACGGCGGCCACCACCAACACCAGCAAGCGGGTTCCGGCGATCTCGAACGTCAGGATCGATCGCTGCTTGGCCAACCACTCCGGGAGACGGGGGTAGCTCTTGGTGGCCGGACCGAACAGACCGAGTACGAAGTTCTGGATGAAGAACGACACACCAATCGACGTGATCAACGGAATGAGGCGGGGCGAGTTGCGAAGCGGCCGGTAGGCCACCCTCTCCATGACCACCGCGGTAAACGTTGAGAAGAACACGGCCATCACGATGATCAGGGCCAGGCAGAGCAGGAAGTTGGACTCCCACATCCCGTTGGCCTGGAACTTGTCCGAGGCGATGAAGCCGGTCATGGCACCCACCATGAACACCTCACCGTGGGCGAAGTTGATGAAGCCCAGCACGCCGTAGACCATGGAGTAGCCCAAGGCGATCAGGCCGTACATCGAACCCTGGGAGAGGCCGGAGATGAGTAGGCCCTTGAACTGGTCGCCGGTTAGACCTCGGGCACCGGGATTGCGCCACTGGGCGAACGGGTTGTCGGCGTCGAACTGCTGCCAGATGAAGGCCAGGAACCCGACCACGATCACGGTCACCAAGAAGACCCTGATGAAGGTGAGGAAGCGGTCGACGGACACGAGTCGTCGCGCTGACTTCGTCGTAATGGCGTGGGTTGGCACAGGTGCTCCGTCTGACGTCACTGGCAAAGGGCAGACGGAAGATTACCTGCCCGGCGGTGTGGTCGCGTGTCCTCCGTCACCGTTGGCATATCAACGGCCCGCTGACATCTGGCCGGCCACCCGGTGGTGGCCCTCGGTACGCTCCCGCTATGTCCCGCAGCACCCACCAGGCCCTAACCGACGAACGCAACGCCACCGTCGAGATCTTCATCAACGGCGAGTTCTTTCCCCGTCACGAGGCCAAGGTGTCGGTGTTCGACAGCGGCTTCCTGGTGGGCGACGGCGTCTGGGAGGGGCTTCGCCTGCACCACGGCCGGTTCGCCTTCCTGGACCGCCACCTGGATCGCCTGTTCGCCGGACTGGCCGCCACCGGCATCGATATCGAGATGACCCGGGACGGCGTGGCCAACGCCCTGCAGGCAACCGTGGACCACAACGACATGCACGACGATGTGCACGTACGACTCATGGTCACCCGGGGCGACAAGAAAACTCCCTCCCAGCACCCGTCGAACTGTGTGGGTGGGCCCAACGTGGTCATCATTGCCGAGTACAAGGCGGCCGATCCGGCGGTACTGGAGTCAGGCATCTCGTTGTTCACGGCAACCGTGCGACGCCCGCCGCCCGACACGCTTGACCAGCGTCTCAACTGCCACTCCAAGCTGCACGAGGTGATCGCGCTCATCCAAGCCGTGGAGGCCGGTGCCGACGAGGCCCTCATGCTGGATCCGACCGGTGCGGTGGCCACCTGCAACGCCACCAACTTCTTCGTGGTACGGGACGGCGGCGTGTGGACGTCGACCGGGCACTACAACCTGAACGGCATCACCCGCCAGTTGGTGCTGGAGATTGCCCCGCAGGCCGGGCTGACCGTCCACGAGAAGCCGTTTTCGTTGACCGACGTCTACTCGGCTGACGAGGCGTTCGTGACCGGCACGTTCGCCGGCCTGACTCCTGTGATCGCCGTCGATGGGCGAAGCATCGGCGACGGTGGCCCGGGAACCATGACGGCCCTACTTCGTGACCTGTACCAGGCGGCCGTCGAAGCTGACGTGTCCCGCTGACCAGGGCTGCTTTCCTGATGACCCTTCGCATCAACTGCTGGTCGGGACCACGCAACATCTCGACGTCGTTCATGTACGCCTTCGGGCAACGGGCCGACACCAAGGTGTTCGACGAACCGATCTACGCCCACTACCTGCGGGTGACCGGGCGCCAGCACCCCGGGAGGGCCGAGGTGCTAGCCAGCCAGGATCCCGACGGCGAAGCTGTAGTACGAGACGTGATCCTCGGCGACCATCCGACGCCAGTGGTCTTCTTCAAGCAGATGGCCCACCACGCAGTCGACCTCGATCTGGACTTCCTCGAATCGTGTCGCAACATGCTCCTGATCCGGGACCCGGAGCGGGTGGTGACGTCGTTCGCGAAGAACGTCCCCGATGTGGGGGTGGCCGACACCGGGTTGTCCATCCAGGTCGAGCTACTGGAGGCCATGCTTGCCGCCGGCGAGGAACCGCTCGTGGTCGACTCAGCCGCACTGCTGGCCTCACCCGAGCCGATGCTGAGGCTGTTGTGTGGTCGCCTCGGCCTGCCCTTCGACCCGGCCATGCTCTCGTGGCCGGCCGGGCCCAAGCCCGCCGACGGCGTGTGGGCCAAGCACTGGTACGCCAGCACCCACCGGTCCACGGGCTTTGAGGCCGGGGTGCCCAGCACTGAACCCGTTCCAACCCACCTCCGACCGGTGGTCGCCGAGGCCCGGAGTCTCTACGAACGACTTGTGGGCTACGCGCTCGCCGTCTGACCGGACGCCCCGACCCGACAGACCGCCCCGGACACCTCGACTCGGACACCGGTCGACAGGTCGTCGAACCGATCGGCCGGAAGAACGACCACCGGGATCAGTCGACCGTAGATCTCGTCGGCCACTACAGCGCCGAGGGCAATGATCTCGTCTGGTTCCCCCATCAAGATGGCGGCCGGGCCCGTCCCGGCACGGACCGCCTCGCACAGGGTGCTGCTTCCAGAACTGGAGCCCCTACCGGAGGGCATGACCAGTATCTGGTTGGTCACCGACTGTCCGACCTGGGGGTGACGCCGGTCGATGATCCGGCCGGTCGCCGGATCGAGGCCACCCCAGAAACTCAGAGGCTCGTCCAGACGGAGGACCTGGCCCGATGCCTCGCCGGCCACCATGGCCCGGCCCTCAAGCATCAGAGCAGGCACCTGCTCAGGCACGAGCCCACAACCCTTCGTCACGGACCACCCGGCCGGCGATCGCCGATTCGACGCAGTCCTCGACGCTGCCGAACACCACCTCGACGCCGAGGTTCCCCGGCGCGTAGTAGGCCCACTTGGCCGAGTCGGTCATCGAAGTACCCGACGTGTCCTCGATGATGGACGTGAAGTAGGTGCAGGTGTCGACCACCAACTGGACGCCGGCACGGGCCAGGCGGTCAGCCCAGCCACGCAACTCGACCTCGTGGAGCACGTCACGACCTGTCGAGGCGTAGACGGCAACCCCGTCGTGGACGCGACGGTCGCCCAGAACCTCGACGAGGCGACCGAACTGCCCCACCGAATAGTGCGGCGTGCCGAGGCTGACCGTACGAAGGTGGCCATCGGTGGTCGTGCTGAGTCGGTCCCGAGCGACCCGGAGTTCCGATGGCCCGATCCGGAATTCGGCCACCGGGGGACGGCCTCCAAGCGCTGCTTCGAGCGTGGGGGCTTCGGGCGTGCTACCCACGACGTGGAACAGGCCCACGCTGCCCGTCGAGGCCGCGGCGGCACCGACGGCCTTCAGCCGATCCTCGGAGACCCCTGACGGCAGGCCCACGATGGCCGGGACGGCCTTGCCGACCAGCGACCCGAGCAGGCCGCCGAGTACCGGGTAGAGGACGTCACGATCCAGGAGGTCGTCAGACACCTCGCTAAGTCGAACTACCACGGTGGCCACCCGGTTGGCGTCGAGGTGCAGGCCGGCAGCCGGCGCACGGCCGGTGATCGCACAGCAAAGGTCGATGAAGTCCCCCCACCGGTGGGTGCGTGCTCCGAGGACAGAGTTGGCGAACACGATGGCGTTGGACTCGGCCCACGCCACGTGCTCACCGAAGGCCGGGCGATCTTCAAGTTGGTAGGGCGCGCAGGTCCAGGTGGGCCGACAGCCCATTTCCTCAAACCGCTCCATGAGGAGGCGCGACAATCGGGCCTCTTCCGGATCACCCCGGGAGAGTTCGGGGTGGAGCAGGTCGAGGGACGAGACGTTCAGGGTGGTCGGCACCGAAACCCGGGCGCCACCCCCAGCCAGGCGATCGGCAAAGTCGAGTGCGGCCATGCCCGTGAACAGGCAGGAGTCGATGTGGGCCCCGACGACGTCCAACAGTCGGTCGGCCTCCATGGCCTCGGCGACCCGGGTCACCACCCGCATGGCCAGGGCAACTGCCGGACCCTCGTCTCCCGCCAGACGTGCGGCGTCGCGCTCGTCGAGGCGGAGCGTCAACAGTTCGGGTTGACCTCAGGCTCGTCAGGAGCCGGGACGTCCCCGTCGATGACCAGTTCCTGACCCACGAAGAGGAGGTTGGCGTCGTCGATGGCGTTGCGTTCCATGATCTCCTCGACCGTGGTGTCGTGGCGCTTGGCGATCTTGGTCAACGAATCCCCGGCCATGACGGTCACGATGAGAACGTCGCCTTCCTCGGCGGGTTCGTCGGCATCCGGATCGGTGAGCAGGATGACCTGTCCGACGAAGATCTGATTGGCGTCGCACAGTTCGTTGATGCGAACCAGCGTGTCGACGTTGGTGCCGAACCGCTTGGCGATCTTGGACAGCGAATCGCCGGCCTCGACGGTCACCGACTCGGCGACCTCCGGAGGTGCCTCCGTGGTGGTGGCCGGCGCCGCTGTGATCGTGGTCGTGGTCGTGGTCGTGGGCGCCTCGTATACGGCCTCAGTCGTGGTCGTGGCGGCCGAGGCGTCGCCGGTCGGTACATCAACCGTGGTGGTAGCGAAGATGGCCGTCGTGGTGGCCGGGACGACGACAGGATCGTCGTCGGAGCCGCCACAGGCGGTGGCAACCAAGGCGAGAACGGTCAGGGAAAAGGCGAGCCTGCGCATGGTCGGAGCATAGATCCGGCACCCCGCCCCACCGGGTACCCCCGTGGAGTTCGAGAGGCGGTCAGACCTGGTCCACCCTGGGCTCGATGATGGATGGTTAGTCGACGGCCTGGTCGCCATCAAAAGTCTCGATCGTTGGGTCGAGGTGGTGGTAGTCGCCGGCATCGCCAGCGTAGATGGCCACCCCCGTTCGCAGGCCGGACGGCTGGTCAAGGGTGCCGGCGGCGATCGACACACGGTTCGCCTTGTCGGTGGCCTCCCAGAACAGGGTGCCGCCACACGCCGAACAGAACCCGTACCGGACGGTCTCGGTTCGCTGGTACCACTGGAGCGTTTCGTCGGACTCCAGGTGGAGGTCCTCAGCTCGCGCCGCGGTGGCCGCCATGTGGTGGCCGGTTATCCGCCGGCACGGCTCGCAGTGGCAGTGGACGACGTCACGGAGCCCACCGGTGACCCGGTAGCGGACTCCACCGCAGGCACAACCTCCGGTCGCTCGCTCTTCGGCGGCGTCCTCGCCTTCGAACGCCCGTAGTTCAGAACCCATGCGCGCATCCTCGCACGGCACCGCACCTCGGAACCCACACCCGATGCCCCATATCCGATGGTGCCGAAACGGATGACCGGTGGTGGACTGCCGATCTGCCCTATCAGATCGCCGCTCTTCTGGCTGCCACGTCCTGGGCGTGCAGCAGCCTCATCGCCGCCGAACCGGTGCGTCGGCTCGGCGGTCCCCGGTTCTGCCGCATTCGGATGCTGTACGTCAGTGCCATGCTCCTCGTCCTAGTCACCGCCACCGGAGGCTGGACGACCCTCGACGCGTCCGATCTGGGCCTGTTGGCCGTGTCGGGGTTGGTTGGGATCCTGGTGGGCGATCTGGCGTTGTTCACCGCCATGGCACGGATCGGTCCCCGTCGAACGTCGGTGCTGTTCACCTGCAATGCCCCGTTGGCCGCGGTGGGTGGCGTGCTGCTGTTCGACGAGTCATTCGCCCCATGGGCTCTTGTCGGCGCCGTCCTGACGGTGGCCGGGATCACTCTGGCCGTGAACTTCGGCTCACGCAGCGGAACCCACACCGACGTCTTCGAACGGGTCGAAGGATCACTGCTGGTCGGGGCGACATGGGCCGGTATCGGCGCCCTCGGTCAGGCCCTCGGGGCATTGGCCGTCAAGCCGATCCTCGACGGTGGAGCCGACACGCTGGCCGTGGCAGCCGCCCGGGTGGTGATAGCCACGATCGCCCTCTGGGTCTTCGCCCGACCCGGTGACCGGCTGGCTCGCCCGGCACGGCGCGGCGCATTGCTGCCATTGGACCATCTTCGGCTTGCCGGGAGTGGCTTCGTGGCCATGGTGGTGGGCATGTCGCTGCTGCTGTGGTCGCTCGGGCACGGCGATACCGGTGTAGCCACCATCCTCTCGGCCACCACGCCGGTCATCCTGCTTCCCCTCCTGTGGCTACGGATGCGCCAAGTTCCGACCGTCGGCGCCTGGGCGGGCGCCGCCCTCACGGTGGTGGGCACCGCTCTTCTACTCTGACGAGTCTCCCCGTCCGGCGAGGCGCCCTGCCGGTCCCCCTGGTCGTGGGAACGTCGTTCAGTCGTCGATGACGACCAGCACCTCTTCGAGGGCCTTGCGGGCCAGGTCAGGCACACAGGCACCAGGAAGTGGATGCCCAACGGGGAACATCACGAACGGGCGCTCGTTGTCGGGACGGCCGAGCACGGTCCGCAGGAAGGCCATGGGTGACGGCGTGTGGGGAAGGGTGGCCAGGCCGATCTCGTGAATGGCCGCCACGAACAATCCAGCGGCGATGCCCGTGCTCTCCTTGACGTAGTAGTTCTTTCGGTTCGATCCGTCCGGACGACACTCGTATCGCTGCTCGAACAGGACGACCAGCCACGGAGCCACCTCCAGAAACTCCTTGTGGTGATCGGTCCCCAACGGGGCCAGGGCCTCCTGCCACTCGGCGTTCATCCGGTTCTCGAGGTAGTTGGCCTTCTCCTCGGTTTCCGCGGCCAGTCGGATCCGTTCCTTGGTCGCCGGGTCGGAGACCGCTACGAAGGTCCACGGCTGTTTGTGGGCACCAGAGGGGGCGGTCGAGGCAGCGGCCACCGCCGACTCGATGAGGTCCCGGGGTACCGGGTCGGGGCTGAACATCCGAATGCTGCGGCGCCGGTCAACCGAGGAGCGAAACGCCTCGGCACGGCTGCGCATGGTGTCGTCATCGACCCGCTGATGGTCATGGACCACGAAGGGATGTCGAGCAGCCAGGTCAGGCGACGGATAGGGGTACCGGTAGGGCGATTCGCCCATCTGGGCATCGGGGGATTCTGACATGGGGACATTCTCCCCCGCGCTCCCCCTCGTCCGGAACCGCAGCGGTACGCGATCGGAATAGCCGTGCCCGGGACAGGATTCGAACCTGTACGCCCCCGGAGGGGCCGCGGGGTTTAAGCCCGCTGCGTCTACCAGTTCCGCCACCCGGGCGTACCGCCCACGGTAGCCAGCCCGCAGGCCTCAGGCTGCGAGCGCCGGTTCGTCGACGGCTTGCCACAACGCGGCTCGCACGGTGTCGGCCCGTCGACTGTCCAACTCGTTGGCTACCGCCACGCCTTCGACCATGTCGGCCAGCACGGCACCCCAGGGGCGACCCCGGACCACCACCGAGACGGTGGCCGACGCGCCGCGTCGCCGGATGGTTCGCTGCACCCCCTCCAGGCCGGGTGGGCTCCGGAAGGTCGGCACCTCGAGGCCCCGCAACCGGGCGGCCCGCCCGATCGACCGGGCCGCTTCGGCGAACCGGATGACCCCCGGGCTCTCGCTGCGCCCGGTACCCGCTCTTGGTGATCTCTCATCTCTCCGCTCCATGCCGACGATCTTCGCGCCCGCCTGTGACAGCCCTCTCGGGTCATACTCGTCTCATGTCAGAAGACCGAGGGGCCGATGACCCCACCACCCAACGCGAGGAGCTGAACCCCGCCCAGCAGGCGGTGCTCGACGAGTTGGGCGCCAGGGCCGGCGATCGCCCGGAATTCGACGAGGACCTCCGCCCGCACCTCCGAGCGGCCCTCGAGACGGCCATCGAGCCGCACCTTGACGCCCTCCCGCCGAACGAGGACGTCTACCTCTCCAAACACCGACTCGGTCAGGTCCACGGGTGCGAGGCAAAGTACCTCGCCGAGGATGCCGAGGATTTCGAATGGCGGGTGCCCATCGCCCGTGGATCAGTGGTGCACAAAGCCGTGGAACTGGCCGTCCACTGGCGACGGGACTTCGAGCCTCCGTCCCTGGTCGACGAGGCCCTGGCCCGCCTCGAAGCTGAGGACCGGGGCCTGGGCTACTGGCTCCAGGGGGTGTCCGAGGCCGAACGGGCCGAACTGCGTTCCCTTGCCGTGGACTCCTTCACGAAGTTCGTGGAGTGCTGGCCTCGCCTCCAGCCGGCCTGGCGACCGGTCACCGAGTCCCGACTCCGGGCCGAGTTGTGTGACGGCCGGGTAGTCCTCGACGGCAAGGTCGACCTCTCCTTGGGCACGGCCCGCGGGCTCCAGGCCGGCAAGGTCATCGTGGACTTCAAGACCGGCACGTCTCTTCCCCTTCACCGCGAGGACCTCCGCTTCTACGCCCTGATCGATGCACTCCGGATCGGCGTTCCACCGCGGATGTTGGCTTCCTACTATCTGGATCGGGCCCACTTCGTCCCCGAGGCGGTGACCATCGAAACCCTCCGAACCACCATTGCCCGGGTGGCCGACGGCGTCGGGCGACTGGTCGAGCTCCGCCACGGCGGCCGAACGCCGAACCGGATACCGGGACCACCCTGCAGGTGGTGTCCGGCCTATGACGAATGCGATGTCGGTCAGGCCCATCGAGCCGAGTTCGACGACGACTGACGATCAGCCGGTCGTCTCAGGTCGGCCGTCCGCTCGGATCGCTCCTCAATTGACGTCGAGGAGTCGGAACCGGCCCGTGAGGTGGAGGAATACTCCCCCGCCGAGCACCACGAGACCGGCGAAGGCCACGACCGGGCGGGGGCCGAACACGGCGATGGCCGCCCCCATGGCCAAGTTGGCGAATGGCGACACCCCCAGCACCCCCATCAGGTACAGGGCCATCACCCGCCCACGAATGGTGTCGTCGACCTGGAGTTGCACGGTGGCGTTCAGGTTGGAGGCCGACCCGAGGTGCATGCATCCGATCAGGCCCAGTCCCACGAACCCCATCCAGAGGACTGGAGCGGCCGCGAACAACATGAGAGCGATGCCGTACCCGCAGGTGGCGAACACCTGGATCCTGGAGCGCTTCATCTGCCCGAGTTCCCCGACGATCAGCGGGGCGGCCAGCAGGGCACCCAGGCCCTGCGCCGAACCGAGCATGCCGAACCAGAACGGCGAGACCTCGAACACCTCCTCGGCGAACACCACGATCTGCTGGACCACCGGCTGACCCATGGTCGACACGAGAGCGGTGGTCCCGATGGCCACTCTGATGCCCGGCGAGCCCAGGACGTACCGGATCGACTCCCGATAGTCCCCGAGGATCGACGGCGCATGGTCGGTCGGATTCCCGTCGGGCACCCGTTCGGGCCGGAACAGGTCAGAGGCCCGAATCAGGTACAACGCGGTGAGGACCGGACCGTAGAAGGCGGCCGCCACGAACAACGCCCACCCGGGTCCGACCGTTCCGATGAGTACACCGCCGAGAGCCGGGCCGAACGTCCGGGCCGCGTTGAATTGGGTTGAGTTCAAGGTGATGGCGTTGCGGAGGTGCTCGCGGGGGACGCATTCGGCCACGAATGACTGCCAGGTGGGCAGCTGGATCCCGTAGACGAACCCACCAGCCAACAAAAGGCCGATCCAGGCTGCCACGTTGCGAACGCCCAGACCCCAGGTGATGGCCATCAGCGCAGCCAGCAGGGAGCAGCCCGTGTTCGTGCACAGCAGCACCTTTCGGCGGTCGAAGCGGTCCGACACGTAGCCGGCCACCGGATTGGTGATCAGCATCGGGATGAACGACGCGAAGGCGGCAGTCCCCACCCAGGCCGCGGACTCGGTGATCTGGTACACGATCCAGTAGGTGGCCACGTACTGGGTCCACCGGCCGTTGTTGGTGAGCGCACCACCGATCCAGAAGAGTCGATAGTTGCGGAAGGCCATCGCCGGATACCGCCGACCGGGCGAGACTTGAGCTCCGGTCGACATGATTTCGACCCTAGATGAGGCCCCGTCCGCACCGGCTAGCGGACATCTGGGGCTGCCTGCACTCTGATGGCCAGAACTCTGATGGTCAGCTCCGATCGGGCCCGTGCGAGACTCCGACCATGAGCATGCTGAGAATCGAACGACGCGACCGTGTGGCCATCCTGACCTTCGACGATCCCGATCGTCGCAACGTGATCAGCAACGAGTTGAACGACGAGCTGCTCACGGCCTTTGACGAGTTGGAGGCCGACGAGGGCGTCGGAGCGGTCGTCCTCACCGGCGAGGGGCGGGCATTCTGCGCCGGAGCGGTGCTGGACGACCTGTTGGATGCCGGCAAAGACGGAGCCGACGGTTCGCTCCCCGACATCTACCGGGGCTTTCTTCGTGTGGCCCACACGCCGCTTCCCACGGTGGCGGCCGTCAACGGTGCAGCGGTGGGCGCCGGGATGAACATGATCCTGGCCTGCGACCTGGTCATCGCCGGCCGGTCAGCCCGGTTCGACTCTCGGTTCCTGACTATCGGTATCCACCCGGGCGGCGGCCACACGTGGCGCCTACGCAACATCACCGACCTCCAGACAGCCAAAGCCATGGTGTTGTTCGAACAGATTCTGAACGGCGAGGAGGCAGTCCGGCACGGCGTGGCCTGGGACTGCGTGGACGACGACGACCTCCTGAACCGGGCGGTGGAGTACGCAGCCAAGGCGGCCAAGCACCCACGCGAACTGGTGGCCGTCACCAAGCAGACCCTGCACGACACCGCGGCGGTGACCGACTCGGTCCCGTCGGTGCAGTTGGAGATCGAACCCCAGGTCTGGTCGATGCGTCAGCCGGCCTTCACCGAGATGGTGGCCAAGCTCCAGGCGAAGATCGCTGGAAACAAGTGAAAATCGTCGAGAACTAGCCCGCGTCCTCCAGCCACGTGCCGACCAGTTCGGCTCGTCGCACACACCACTCCTCGGCGGTCATGGCGTAGCGAAGGTGGTCCTCCCACACTCCGGCGATCTCCAGGTAACGCTCGGCGAGTCCTTCGCAGCGGAACTCCAACTTCTCGACCACTCGACGGGACCTCGTGTTGCGGGGCACGATCGACACCTGGACGCGGTGCAGATCAACCTCGTCGAAGGCGAATCTGCAGAGTGCGGCCAGGGCTTCGGGGATGTAGCCGTTGCCGGCTAAGTCCTCGTCCATCCAGTACCCCACGTGGGCGCTGCGAAAGGCGCCACGGACCACGTTGGCGAGGTTTATTTCGCCGGCGAAGGCGGGCGACGCGACGTCACCGATGACAAACACGCCGAATCCCCAGCCTGTGCCCAGTTGGCGTTCCCGTCGCCGGGTAGCGCACCGCATGGCGAACGCCTGCTGATCTTCCACCGGGTCGGGTTGGCCGAATCCCCGGCGGGGCTCCCAACTGGTCAGCCAGTCGGCGTTGCGTCGCCGGACGTCACGCCAGTCGTGGAAGTCGTCAGACTCCAGGGGTCGCAGAACGAGTCGCCGGCCCTGGACGACCGGGCTGTCGACGATCTCCTCGGTAGCCACGATGCATCTTCCCCGGCGGCCCGGGTCTATGGACAACCCGGGACCCACCCACGGGCTCCGGCAGGTCAGCTCAGGATCTCGTCCAGGGCACCCAGCAAGAGAGTCACATTGCGTTGGCGGGCGGTGTGGCCCATGCAGCCGATTCTCCAGACCCGGCCGGCCACCGGCCCGAGTCCACCGCCAACTTCGATCCCGTAGTCGACCAGGAGGCGCTTGCGTACGCCCGCTTCGTCGACGCCGGAGGGCAGTCGGTCCACCGGGACGATCACAGAGGTGAGCTCCGGTAGCCGGTGGCCCTCCTGGGCGAAGAGTTCGAAGCCCCGCTTGACGAGGCCTTCCTGCAGCCGGTCACCACATGCCCGGTGTCGGGCCTGGACGTTCTCGAGCCCCTCGTCGAGCACCACGCCCAGACCGGCGTGGAGCGCGTACAGCATGGAGATGGGAGCGGTGTGGTGGTAGGCGCGAGCGCCGCCACCGGTCACGTAGTTGGCGATCATGGCGAAGTCGAGGTACCAGGACTGTGACTTCTCGACGAAGCCTTCAATGGCGGCCTGCGACACGGTCACCGGCGAGAGGCCGGGCGGTACCCCGAGGCACTTCTGGGTTCCGCTGTAGGCCAGGTCGACGCCCCAGGCGTCGACCTCCAACGGGATGCCGCCGAGGGAGGTGACACAGTCCACGAGAAGCAGAGCGTCGCCCTTTCCGGCCCCGATGGGAGCAATGTCGTTGCGAACGCCGGTCGAGGTCTCGGCATGCACCACGGCAATGACCTTGGGCGACGGATGGGCGTCGAGCAGGGTCTGGGGGTCGATGGCCGTGCCCCACTCGGCGTCGACCCGGACGACCTCGGCGCCGCAGCGCGACGCCACGTCACACATGCGCTCGCCGAACACGCCATTGACGCCGATGACGACCACGTCGCCGGGGCCCAGCACGTTGACGAAGGTGGCTTCCATGCCCGCCGAGCCGGTCGCCGAGACGGAAAAGGTCAGCGGGTTGGCGGTGCGGAATACCTGCCGGAGGCGGTCGTTGGTCTCGTCCAGAAGAGCGATGAAGTCCGGGTCCAGGTGGCCGATGACCGGGCGACTGAAGGCTTCCATAACCTCCGGGTACGGATTCCCGGGGCCGGGGCCCATGAGGATGCGGTCAGCGTGCGACATGGAGCGCAGGCTAGTCCATAAATCACTACTGGTGGGAAAGTTATCTCCCCTCAGGAAATACGTTCTTGGGGCCTCCGCCTTCGTCGAACGGTCAAACCTGCGAGGCCACCAAGCCGTCGAGGATGTCAGATTCCGATACCAGGCACTCGTCGAAGCCGAACTGGCGCATCACCTTCACGAGGATCGAGAGGCCACCCACGATGACGTCAGCCCGCGCTTCCTCCATTCCCGGATTGGCCATGCGTTCGTCACGATCCTCGGTGGCCAGCGTTCGGTATACGTCCTCCACCGCCTCCTTGGAGAGTCGGAAATGGTGGATTCGTTCCCGGTCGTAGGCGGCCAGGCCAATCTCGACGGCCGCCGTGCACGACACGGTGCCGGCCAATCCGACAAGCGTGCGGGCGTCGGCCGCCCCCGGAACCTCGAGCAGCACCTCATCGAGGTGGGCTTCGGTGACCGACAAGCAGGCCACCAACTCTTCGGGTCGGGCCGGATCGTGGTCGATCCACTGTTCGGTGAGTCGGACGCATCCAATGTCGCACGACCAGGCCGCCTCGGCGTCGGTGGTGCCGACCACGAACTCCGTCGATCCGCCACCGATGTCGACAACCAGGAACGGTCCATCGTCGGCGTCGAGGTCCGCGGTAGCTCCGGCGAACGACAGCCGCCCCTCGTCCAGGCCAGACAACAACTCGGGCCGGAATCCCACGATGGCTTCGGCCGCGTCGAAGAACTCATCGCGATTGGCCGCGTCCCGGGCCGCCGAGGTGGCGGTGATCCGACAACTGGCCACCCCATAGGCATCCATGGCCTCGCGGTACCGACCGAGGACGGCCAACACCCGGTCGATGGCCTGCGGTGCCAGTCGCCCCGTGGCGTCGACCCCCTCCCCCATCCGGGTGATGTGCATCTGCCGGTCGAGGGTCTCGAATCCCGCCAGACTCGAACCAGCAGAAGCCCGACCGATCAGGAGGCGCGTGGAGTTCGTCCCGCAGTCAATGGCGGCCACTACTCCCACCTCCGGCTCCCCGCCCGCGGTCCTCTCGGGAGCGAGTCGGCCATGGATCCAGCGGCCCACCGGGTCGTCGCCACCGGCCAGGAACCACGCATAGTGGGCATGGAGGCACTTGACCCCTTGGCGGGTGCCACCAACACCGCCTGACGGGCGATGCCCCTCGTAGTCGGCCGGAATAGCCGCATCACGCTCGGCGGCGTACCGACCATGAGCCTCGGCCAACTCGGTGGGATCACAAGCCGCTTCGGCGTCGCGGACCCCGCCGGTCGACTCCAACGTGCCGATGCGCGTCCGGAGGGCGTTGCCAACCAGCCAGTACCGGGTGGGCATAGGTCGTCCGTCGTCCAGCAGCGGATGGTTGCGAATGACCACCGGCGTGCCGTCCTCATCGCGGACGACGACGACGAACGCCCCCTCGGGTCGCCGACCCAGAAGTTCTTCTACGACCAGCCCCTCGGTCGGCCGATCGTCGTGCCCCTCGGTCGTACGACCGTGGCTCATCTCCATCGCCGGAGGTCCTCCATGGTGTCCACGTCAGCGGGATCGCCCGGGCACGGTACTTCCACCACGAGGTCCGACCGCTCGGCCAGAAGCGTCCGCGCCCCCTCGTCGCCGGTCTCGGGAAGGTCCCCCCAGAGGCTCCGTCCGATCAGCGTCGGTGGACGGCGGCTTCCGCCGAAGGTGGCAACGGCCAGAATGGCGTCGACCGAGGCAACCGCCCGCCATGCCTCAGCCGGCACACCCGGACTGTCGGCCAGACCCACCACAACGGCGTCATGGCCGGCGACCACCGCATGGGTCAAGGCCAAGTGAAGGGAAACGGCCTGGCCCTCAGCCCACCGGTCGTTGTGCAGCACCGTCGCCCCATCCGGGATCACCGCGGAAAGGTCCACGGCCCCCGTCACCACGACAAGTTCATCCAGGCCAGCTTCGGCAGCGGCGTCCAACGCGTGGGCGGCCACGGGTCGTCCGTTCAGTTCGGCCAGCAACTTGTGACCGTCGCCCTCCCAGCGGGTGCCGCCTCCGGCGGCCAGCACCACGGCGGCTCGGGTAGCCCTATCGCCCACAGAAGGCACGGTTGCGTCTTTAGTCGTGAATCGGGCCGTCGGTGGCCGAGAGCCCCCGAGCCGAACGTCCGGTCCGCAGGGCGATGATCTCCGACACGATGGAGATGGCTGTCTCCTCGGGTGTCCGGGCGCCGATGTCCAGCCCGATGGGTGACCGCAGCCGAGCCAACTCCTCGTCGGTTACGCCGGCTTCCCGGAGTCGCTCCAGGCGGTCGTCATGTGTTCGTCTGGACCCCATGACCCCGATGTAGCCGACCGAGGTGGCCAGCGCCCCGATGATGGCAGGCACATCGAACTTCACGTCGTGGGTGAGCACGCACACCACATCACGGCGACGGAGTTCGTGACCGACTTCGGCGAGGAGCCTGTCGGGCCAGTCCACAACGACCTCATCAGCCAGCGGGAACCGCTGCGTAGTGGCGAATACTTCGCGGGCGTCGCACACCGTGACCCGGTAGCCCAGCACCTTGGCCACCCGCACGAGCGCCGCGGTGAAGTCCACCGCTCCGAACACCAGCATCCGGGGCGGAGCGGCGAACGACTCAACGAAGACTGAGATGGTCTCCTCACGAGCCTCGCCGTGTTCGCCATAGTGGCGGACACCGCTGCGGCCGGCCGACAGTTCACCGAGTGCGTCACGGGAGACGACCCGGTCCAGCCCCTCGTCACCGAGTGAACCCAGAACCTCGACGCCACCTCCGGTGGTACGCCGGACCAGCAGGTGGCGGCCCACCGCTGACTCCCCCGTTGCTGGTACTGCCTCGCCGGTCTCATCAATGACGGTGGCTAACGCCACGGGCACCTCGTCGACCAATAGTTCGGCCAGTCGGTCGAAGATCTGGTCCATCCCACCAGCCTTAACGGTCCGTCCCTCTGTCGACGCAGACACCGGTTACCAGTCCAGGGGTTCGACGAAGATGTGGACGGTGCCACCACACGTCAATCCGACGGCGAACGCTTCATCGTCGCTGTACCCGAAGGAGACCATGCGGCGGTCACCGGTGGCCAGCACCTCGAGCGCCTCGGAGACCACGGCTCCCTCGACACAGCCTCCCGAGACCGATCCGGCGACCTCGCCACCCTCGGCAACGGCCATCGCCGCGCCCGGCAGACGTGGCCCGGAGCCCTCCACGTCGACAACGCGGGCCAGCGCGACCCGATGGCCCTGACGGCGCCACCGCTGGATGTCGTTGATCAACTCTCGCACGCCCGCAGGCTATGGCCCATCGTCGTGCCGCCACCGTCTTCCGTGAGGAGCCCTGGGTCGGTACGTCAGAGGAGCTTGGAGATGACGCCTCCGAAGTCCGACGGTCGCTCGACCACCGTCACCCCGTGGTCCTTCATAATCTCGACCTTCTCAGCCGCTGACTCACCGGGACCGGTGACGATGGCTCCGGCATGGCCCATGGTTCGACCCTTGGGGGCCGACAGGCCGGCGATGTAAGCCACCACCTTCTTATGCATGTGTTCTTTGGCGAACGCCGCTGCCTGAGCCTCCTGTGGGCCACCGATCTCGCCGATAACGCAGACCAAGCTGGTCTCGGGATCCTGCTCGAAAGCCTTGAGGTGGTCGGTGAACGAACTTCCATTGATGGGATCACCGCCGATTCCAACACTGGTACTCACCCCGATGCCCAACGCCTTGAGCTGCGAGGCGGCCTCATAGCCCAGCGTTCCGGAGCGTCCAATGATGCCCACCGGGCCATTGACGTAGATGTGGCCGGGCATGATTCCGAGCAAGGCTTTGCCGGGACTTATCACGCCGGCGCAGTTCGGGCCCATGAGGGTCATTCGCCTCTCGACCCGCTTGGTCCGCATGTAGCGCTTGACCTTCATCATGTCCTGGGCCGGGATGCCGTCGGTGATGCACACACAGTGGGCAATGCCGGCGTCGGCAGCCTCCATGATGGCGTCAGCAGCGAAGGGTGGCGGGACGAACACGATGCTCGCCTCAGCCCCCGTTTCGTTGACGGCGTCCTTGACGGTATCGAACACCGGTAGTCCCAGATGGTCCGACCCGCTCTTGCCGGGCGCGATCCCCCCGACGAGGTTCGTCCCGTACTCGATCATCTCCTCGGCATGAAACGTGCCCATGCGTCCGGTGAACCCCTGGACGATGACTGGGGTCTTCTCGTTCACGATGATGCTCATGACTAGTTCGCCTCCCAGGACACGGCGGCCACAGACTTCTCGCCGGCCTCGGCCAGCGTCTCTGCGGTGATGGTGTCGACGTCGCTCTCGTCGAGGATGCGACGCCCCTCTTCGACGTTGGTGCCCGACAGCCTTACGACCACCGGGACCTTCACGTCTAGTTCGGTCATGGCCTTCACGACGCCCTCGGCCACCCAGTCGCAGCGGTTGATGCCGGCGAAGATGTTCACGAGGATCGCCTCAACCCGGTCGTCGGACAGGACCAGTTTGAATGCCTTGGCCACCCGGTCGGGCGAGGCCCCACCGCCGATGTCCAAGAAGTTGGCCGACTCCCCGCCAGCGTGCTTGATCATGTCCATGGTGGCCATGGCCAGGCCGGCCCCGTTGATGATGCAGCCGATGTTGCCGTCGAGACCCACATAGCTGAGACCACGGTCAGCGGCGTTCATCTCACGGGGGTTCTCCTGTGACTTGTCCCGGAGTTCGGACACGTTCTGGTGACGGAACAGGGCGTTGTCGTCGAAGCTCATCTTGGCGTCCAGCGCCAGGAGACGACCCTCCTCGGTGACCACCAGCGGGTTGATTTCGAGCAGGGTGGCGTCAAGGTTCCGGAAGGATCGGTAGGCCCCCAGCAGCAGGGTCTCGGCTTGGGAGATCAGCCCGGCGTCCAGACCGCAAGCGAAGGCGGCCTCCCGAGCTTGGAAGCCCTGGAGTCCGACCGCTGGCTCGATGTGGGTGCGGTGGATGGCCCCGGGGTCGGTCTCGGCCAGCTCCTCGATCTCCATGCCACCCGATCCGGACATGACGAGCACGATCCGTTCGGTTTGGCGGTCGAGCACCATGGAGAGGTAGAGCTCGCGTTCGAAGGGCACCACGGGCTCGATGTAGAGGCGATAGACGCCCTTGCCGGCCGGACCGGTCTGGTTGGTCACCAGTCGACGACCGAGCAAGTCGTCGGCGGCCTCCCAGACCTCGTTCTCGTCAGCGCACATGCGGATGCCGCCGGCCTTGCCTCGCTCCCCGGAATGGATCTGGGCCTTGACGACCCACTTCTCGCCACCAATCTCCTTGGCGCGATAGGCCGCCTGCTCCGGGCTGTAGGCGAGGCCTCCAGTGGCGATCGGCACGCCGAATTCCGAGAGCAGAGCCTTGGCCTGATACTCGTGGATGTCCATGGACTGGTCTCCGTCCTGTTTTCTCGAACGTGTTTCTGGTGTGGATCTACTGGTTCGGCTACTTGCCGGCGATGGCTGCGGCCTGGGCCACCACGTTGGCGGCCATGCGGGCTGACGCTGCGTCGATCATCCGGCCCTCCAGTTGAGCCGCTCCCCGACCGTCGGCAGCCGCTTCTTCGAGGGCCGCCAGGATCCGGTGGGCCCGGTCAACCTCGTCAGCGGGCGGCGAGAAGACCTGGTTGGCCAACTCGATCTGGGAGGGATGGATGGCCCACTTGCCCTCGTAGCCCAGCGCGGCGGCACGACGGGCACCATCCAGGTAGCCGTCGGGGTCGTTGAAGTCGCCAAACGGACCGTCAATAGGTCGGACGCCGTAGGCCCGACAGGCCACCAGCATCCGCGAGAGAGCCTGGTGCCACTGGTCTCCCGGGTAGTCCGGGTTGAGGCCACCGATGTTGGTGGTGCGGGCTCGACAGCTCGCCGCGTAGTCGGCGACACCAAAGTGCATCGCCTCGAGCCGACGACTGGAGGTGGCGATCGACTCCACGTTGGCCATGCCGAGCGTGGTCTCGACGAGAGCCTCGATGCCGATCCCGCCATCGGAGATGTCGAGTCCAGTGGCCTCCTCGATCTGGGTGACCATGGCGTCGACCATGTAGACGTCGGCAGCCACGCCCACCTTGGGAATGAGGATGGTGTCGAGGTGCTCGCCGGCCTGCTCGACCACGTCGACGACGTCCCGGTACATGTAATGGGTGTCGATGCCGTTGATCCGGACCGAGATGGTCTTGCCCAGCCCTCGCCAGTCGATGTCCCGGAGACCCTCGATGACGTTACGGCGTGCCTGTTCCTTGTCTCCGGGAGCGACCGCGTCCTCTAGGTCCAGGAACACGTAGTCCACGTCGCTGGCTGCCGCCTTTTCGAACATTGCCGGGTTGGATCCAGGCACGGCAAGCTCACTCCGTTGGAGTCGCTGGCGGGCAGGGGCGTATCGGGTGTGGCTCATGATGCTCCGACAAGAAGTGCCCCATATGCTGGATGGGGCGGAGGAAACTGATACGCATTCTGCACGAATGTTTCCTCGTATTCAAGTAGATAGAACCACAGGGACGATTCGGTCCCTCGCAAGAACTAGGTTTTCCGCATGTCACAGTTGACATCAGTTACTCCTGAGCGCGGTCCTGAGCCCACCGACGCCGCCCTCCGGGCCGATATCCGACGCCTCGGGACCCAGTTGGGAAACACGCTGGTGCGCCAGCACGGCGAAGATCTACTAGAGGCCGTGGAACGGGTCCGCTCTCTAACCCGACACCTCCGAGAGCAAGGCACCCGGGAAACCCCACCCGATGGCCAGATCGTCGACGAGCCAGCCGTCGCCAGCTCTTCTGCCAAAGGATGGGCGGCCACCGAACTCCACGAGTTGTTCGACGACACCGATGTGGCCCACGCCATCCTCCTAGTCCGGGCCTTCACCGTCTACTTCCACCTGGCCAACGTGGCCGAACAGGTCCACCGCATCGAGGACCTCAACTCAGGATCACCCAACGCCGCCAACCAGTTCGAGGAAACCATCCACTCGTTGGTGGCGACGGGCGTCACCCCCAACGAGATCGCCACCCTCATCGGACGGGCCGAGGTCCGACCGGTCTTCACCGCGCATCCGGCCGAGGCGTCACGTCGGGCCATCCTCGACAAATTGGCCACGGTGAGTCAACTCCTCGAACAGCGGTCCGAGCAGCGCCGCACCGAGGCCGACCAGCGACGGATCGACCGCCGAATCGAAGAGATCATCGACGCCGTCTGGCAGACCGACGAACTGCGGCATGTGCGCCCCGATCCGATGGACGAGGCGCGTTCAGTCCTCTACTACATCGGCCTGACGGTCCGGGAGGCCATCCCCGACCTGTTCGACGAAATGCAGGCCGCCCTATCCTCCATCGGCCAGTCGCTGCCCGCCGATCGAGTACCCATCCGGTTCGGGACGTGGGTGGGTGGCGATCGGGACGGCAACCCCAACGTGCTCCCGGCCACCACCGCCGAGGTGCTCGGCCTGCAGCGCCGCCGCGCACTCGAGATCCTCACCGAGGAGGTGCGTGACCTAGGCCATGAGTTGAGTATCAGCACGAGGGTCCACGGCGTGTCCGATGAACTTGCCACGGCCACCGAGGCCGACCGTTCAATGCTGTCCGACCTGGGCAACCGGGTCGACCACTCGGAGCCCTACCGGATCCGGTGCGAAGCCATCCGGCGTCGACTTCGGGCCACCGCCGGTTTCCAAACCGCAACCGCCGGGATACGTGGATACGAGTCACCGTCCGAACTCCACGCCGACCTTCAGGTCATCGACCGTTCCCTGCGAGCCAACGGTGGCGGCCTGTTGGCCGACGGAGCCGTTGCCCGGGTGCGACGGATCCTCCAGGTGATCGGCTTCCACTTCGCCACCCTCGACGTCCGCGAACACTCCGATCGTCACCACGACGCCCTGACCACGCTATTTGCCGCCAACGACGTCGACTACGGCGCACTCACCCCGGCCGAACGCTGCACTCTTCTGGCCGCCGAGATGGAGAGCCGACGGCCACTGGCACCGCCCGCCACGCCCGACGACGCCGGTGCTCTGGCACTGTTCCGAACTCTGCGTCAGATCATGGACCGCGACGGTGACGACGTGATCGAGAGCTACGTCATCTCCATGACCCAGGGCGTCCAGGACGTCCTGGCCCCCGTGGTGCTGGCCCGCGAGGTGGGGCTCATCGACCCAGCGCACGACACGGCGCGGATCGGGTTCGTGCCCCTCTTCGAGACCATCGACGACCTCCGCTCGATCGGGCCCACCCTCCGGGCCCTGTTCGCCGTGGCCCCCTACCGCCGCATCGTGGAGCTCCGCGGCGGCAATCAGGAGGTCATGGTCGGCTACTCGGATTCCAACAAGGACGGGGGCATCACCACCTCACAGTGGGAAATTCACAAGGCCCTGCGGGTTATCCGAGAGGTCTCCGACGAGACGGGAATCCCCATTCGCGTCTTTCACGGCCGAGGCGGGACGATTGGCCGGGGTGGAGGCCCCACCCATGCCTCGATCCTCGGACAACCAAACGGCGTACTGGACGGCGAAGTGAAGTTCACCGAACAGGGCGAAGTCATCGCCGACAAGTACGGGCACCCCGAGATCGCCCGCCGAAATCTTGACCTGGCGTTCACCGCGGTGATCGAAGCGTCACTGGCCCACAGGGCCCCCCGGCACGACGAGGCCACCATCATCCGGTGGCACTCGATCATGGACGACATGGCAGACGACGCCTACGCGGCCTACCGGAGTTTCGTCGAGACCCCAGGACTGGTGGAGTACTTCACCACCTCGACGCCGGTCGAGGAGTTGGGCGAGATGAACATCGGTTCGCGCCCAGCCCGACGCCGGGGGGCCACCACCGGTATCGCCGACCTACGAGCCATCCCCTGGGTGTTCGGGTGGACGCAGTCCCGTCAGATCATCCCAGGCTGGTTCGGCGCCGGTAGCGGCCTGGCGGCGTGTCGGGCGGCCGGCCATGGCGACGAACTACGCGCCATGTACAAGGACTGGCACTTCTTCCGGACCTACGTCTCCAATGTCGAGATGACGCTGACCAAGACCGACCTGGCCATTGCCCACCACTACGTGGAACGCCTGGTGGATCCGTCGCTGCACCACCTCTTCGACACGGTGGTCGACGAGTACCACCGGACGGCCGACGAGATCCGGGCCATCACCGGTGCCGCCCTGCTGGCCGAGAAGCCGACGCTGCGCCGCACCCTGGCCGTCCGCGACGCCTACCTCGACCCGCTCAACGTCCTCCAGGTGGAGATGCTGCATCGTTCCCGGTCCGGCCCGGCCAAAGGTATGCCAGCCGACGACGAGCTCCAGCGGGGACTACTGCTGACCATCAACGGCATCGCCGCTGGAATGCGCAATACCGGCTGAAGCAACCGTTGCCCGGGAGTTCGGGGTAGGTGGCCCATCAGTCGCCAAAGGGCCAGACGCCAGGGATCTCTCGTTCGGCACGGGGTGACGGCGGAATGGCGTAGGCCTCCTCATCAGGCCGGATCAGGCCGTAGTCCTCGCGGGCCCGCCGTTCGATCTCTTCATCGGTACCCAGGGCGTCGATCCGTTCGTCGTAGCCCCGGTTGACGTCCTCGACGGCTTCAACCTCGACCCGCAGCGCTGCGGTGCGGTCCCGCTGCTCCAACCAGTCGCGAAACGGCACCACCCCGAGCGGCAATGCAGCAGCGGCTGCGGTGACGACCACCAACAGCAGGATCAGCCGTCGGGTGGCGGCCGGTCGCACGGTTCAGCCGCCGGCTAGCGCGGCCCGCCCACGGAAGGCGGCCGCTTCACCGAGCATCTCCTCGATACGAAGCAACTGGTTGTACTTGGCCACCCGGTCACTACGGGCCGGCGCACCGGTCTTGATCTGGCCACAGTTGGTGGCCACGGCCAGGTCGGCGATCGTGGTGTCCTCGGTTTCCCCGGACCGATGCGACATGACGGCCGTCCATCCGTTGGCGGTAGCCATCTCGATTGCCTCGAGGGTCTCGGTAAGCGTGCCGATCTGGTTGACCTTCACGAGGATCGAGTTGGCCACGTCGGCGTCGATGCCCCTCTGGAGACGGGTGACGTTGGTAACGAACAGGTCATCGCCCACTAGTTGGACCCGATCACCGACCAGCCCGTACAGGGCGGCCCAGCCATCCCAGTCCTCTTCGGCCATGCCGTCCTCGATGGACACGATCGGGTACCGGTCCGAGAGGTCGGCCAGGTAGCCGGCCATCTCATCGGACGACAGAGTCCGACCCTCGCCAGCCAGACGGTAGGCGCCGTCGTGGAAGAACTCGGTGGAGGCAGCGTCCAGCGCTATACCCATGTCATCGCCCGGGGTGAGCCCGGCCCTTTCGACGGCCTCCATCAGCAAGGTGATGGCCTCCTCATTGGAACCCAGGTTTGGGGCGAACCCGCCCTCGTCGCCGACGGCCGTGGCCATGCCCCGCTCGGACAGAACCTTCTTGAGCACGTGATAACACTCGACGCCCCACCGCAGGCCCTCGGAGAACGAGGCGGCACCCACCGGCATCAGCATGAATTCCTGCAGGTCGACGTTGTTGTCGGCATGCTCGCCACCATTAAGGACATTGAGCATGGGCACGGGCAGCACGTGGGCGTTGGCGCCGCCGACGTAGCGGAACAGCGGCGCCTCGGCATCCGCGGCCGCAGCACGGACCACAGCGAGCGACACGCCGAGAATGGCGTTTGCACCCAGGCGGCCCTTGTCTTCGGTGCCGTCGCAGTCGCACAGGGCCCAATCGACGGACCGCTGGTCGTAGGCATCCAACCCCCGGACGGCAGCCGCCAACTCTCCGTTCACGTTGGCCACCGCGGCTCCCACGCCCTTGCCGGCCCACCGGTCACCACCATCACGGAGTTCCACGGCCTCAAACATCCCGGTCGAAGCGCCGCTGGGCACCATGGCCCGGCCGGATGCACCGGATTCCAGGACGACGTCAACCTCCACCGTCGGGTTCCCCCGACTGTCGATGACCTGACGACCGGCGACCACGGCGATGCTGCTCATGGCCTGAACGCTACCGGGGGTGGTCCCCGCCGTAGAGGCGCTCCAACTCGGTGGCCCGGACGACCGTCGAGAATCGACCAACCGCTCCGCGTAGCGCGTCCTCCGCATCTAGGCCGGCGGACCAGGCAGACACTGTCAAGGCCAGCAGGAGATCCCCCAACGCCTCGTCGTCCAACGCCTCGTCATCCCGAAGCCCGGACAGCGAAAGGTCGGGTTCGACGTCGATGCCGGCGGCTCGACGGACGACCTTCTGGGCGACGGCCAGGGCGGGCAGTGTCGGCGGAATGCCGTCCAACACTGATTCCCTCCCCTTCTCGACCTGCTTGATCCGGTCCCAGTTGGCCACTACGTCGGCCGAACCATCGACGCCCACCGGGTCTCCACCGGACTCGGGCCTGAACACATGGGGGTGCCGGTGACGGAGTTTGTCGTGGATCCCCCGGGTCACGTCAGCCAGGTCGAAGCGCCCGTCATCAGCCGCTATCCGAGCGTGGAAGACCACCTGGAAGAGCAAGTCGCCGAGTTCCTCCTCAAGGGCCTCCGAGCCCTCACCGCTGACCTCGTCGAATTCGTCGAGGGCCTCGAGGACCTCATGGGCCTCCTCCAGGAGGTGGGGCCGCAGTGTGGTGTGCGTCTGCTCGGCATCCCAAGGACATTCGCGCCTCAACACGGCCACCAGATCCACGAACCGCTGCACCTCGGCGGCAATGGGCGCAGCCAGACGGGGTACGAACAACGACGTCAGGTGATCGGGGTCGACCACATCGGGCAGGTCATCCCAGAGGGCCTGCACGATCCGTTCGTCGTCGGTACCAAGTCCCTGCAACACGGTCACCGGCTCGTCCGGCGGATCGACAACGGCAGCCACGACGTCGGCCAGTACCGCCGGGCTGTCGACCTGGGCGACCAGCAATGGTCCCCGCTCGCCGGCCGCCTCGACCGGAAAGCGGTGGGCGTCGACGATACGGACGCCGCTATCTAACGGATCCACGCCCAGTCGCACCCAGGCGAGGTCCAAGAATGACAGGGCCGGAACGAGGGTCACGTCGACCCGATCGTCGGCTAACAGAAGTTCGACGGTGTGCTCGGCCACCATCGGCGAACCGGGCACGGCATACAGGACCTGACTGTGAACTTCGGCGGCGACCACCACCTCCTCGACCACCCCGGCGTAGACCTCGGTGAACGAGGCAGCCGACTCGTAGTGGTGGTCGAGGGCCACCACCGCGTCACCGAGCACGGAGACCGCCGGATGGCGGACTGTCCGGACAAGTCGATGGGGATGCTCGCCGATGGCGACCAACGTGGCCGTCGTGCACAGGTCGGGTCCGGCCGGCCCGAGGCCGACCACCGTCACCCGGGGACGTTCGTCAATGGCAGAAACGTGCTGACCGCTCACCGGACCTCACGAACCTCGTCGGATCACGAACCCAGTCGGGCGAGCGCCGGAGCTAGCGGGCCGGCGGGCGGAGCGACCCGTCCCACCACGGGGTCCCAGTCACCGAAACGTGCGTCCACCTCGACGGTACGGGTCAGCCCGGCGATCTGGAGCAGCGCGGCGGACAGGCGGACCCCGAGGTCGTCGAATGCCACAGGCTCGACGGGACGCACCTCGTCGATGCGGATCACGTGGAAACCGAACTCGCTGGGTACCGGACCCACCAGAGTCTCACCGGCAGCTAGGGCTCCGAGGGCGGCCCGTTCAAATGTGGGAACGAAACGACCGAGTCCGACACAACCCAGCGATCCGCCGGCCTGTCCCGATCCCGGATCCTGGGAGACCGATCCGGCCAATGCCGCGAAGTCCTCCCCGGACTCAAGGAGATGCATGACGGCCCGGGCATCGTCCTCGTAAGAGACGAGAATGTGACTGGTGCACAGGTCGTGGCCCAGCAGGTGGGCGTTGGCCTCGTAGGCGGCCCGGATGCCGCCTCCGGCCTCCTCCACCACGTCGAGGGCGGACTGCCACCCGATGAAGCGCGGCAACGAGGGGTCTCCGGCATCCACGCCGGCAGCGATCAGGCGATCCCGGGCAGCAGTGCGCGCCTCGGCATCGACCGCCACGTCGTATTCGGCCAAAAGGTCGGACAGCGCCTCGTAACGGACGTACCGGTCGACGACGTTGGCCGCCGCCTCGGCATTGACGGCTTCGACATCCACCGGGCCTCCGGTGGCCTCGGCCACAAGGGCGGCCACTCCCTCCCGATCCAACGTGGTCTCGCCGACCCGGATCGCCTCGACCGAGGAACCACAGGCTGCGACCAGCAGCATGATGGGCAGGGTGAGGGCGACCAGCGCACTGGCGGTCGAGCCGACTCGTCTCTTCGCGGGGACCTCGTTCAAGGGACGCACAGGTCGTGCAGGCTACGCGATCCTCAGGTCGTGGCGGTGCCGACACCCGTCGCCACGCCAGCCTCAAACAGTGGCACGACGTCTTCCAGAATCTCGGTTAGCACCGACGCGAGGTCGCCGGAGCTGGGCTTCTTCAGCGGCAGGAAGACCTGCTGCTGCTCTTCCTTGTACCGGGCGTCGCGATACAGGCGGGCCAGGCGGGCCTGGCGACTCAAGGGGAGGACCACCGGGGCACAGCGGGCAATGTGTTCGGGCCCGCCGAGACCGGGGCCCTTGCCAACCATGACTTCGGTAATGCCACGGGCCACGCATGCCGTACGGAGGCGGGCCACCGCCAGGAGCGCCTTCACCGGCTGAGGAATCGGCCCATAGCGGTCTTCCCACTCGGCCTGCACGGCGTCGACGGCAGCCGGATCAGGCTCGGTTCCGGCGTTGGCAAGCTTGCGGTAGGCCTCGAGTCGTAGGTCGCTTCGGGACACGTAGTCCTCCGGCAGGTGGGCGTCGACCGGCAACTCGACACGGATCTCGGCCTGCGGCACCGATGCCGTTCCAGCCAGCTCAGCCACCGCCTCGGTAACCATCTGGCAGTAGAGGTCATAGCCCACCGCCGCAATGTGCCCGGTCTGCCCGGTGCCCAGCAGGTTGCCGGCCCCCCGGATCTCGAGGTCGCGCATGGCGATCCGGAAGCCCGAACCCAGCTCAGTGGTTTCGCCGATGGTGCGGAGCCGTTCATGGGCCTGTTCGCTGAGCGACCTGTCCGGTGGAGTGAAGAGGTAGGCGTAGGCCCGTTGTCCTGCGCGGCCGACCCGGCCCCGCAGCTGGTGGAGCTGGCCCAGACCCAGAAGGTCGGCCCGGTCCACGACCAGGGTGTTGACCGTCGGCATGTCGATGCCCGACTCGATGATGGTGGTGCAAACCAGAACGTCGTAGCGACCCTCCCAGAAGTCGAATACCACCGACTCCAGGCTGGTCTCGTCCATCTGTCCGTGGGCGACGGCAACCCGCGCCTCGGGCACTAGATCGCGTACCCCACCGGCCACCTGGTCGATGTCGTGCACCCGGTTGTGGACGAAGAACACCTGCCCCTCGCGCAACAACTCGCGCCGAATCGCCTCGGCGATCGGACGTTCGTCGTAGTCGCCCACGTAGGTGAGGATGGGTTGGCGATCCGCGGGTGGGGTGTCGAGCAGGCTGAGGTCGCGGATGCCGGTAAGCGACATCTCCAACGTTCGGGGAATCGGGGTGGCGGTCAGGGTCAGAACGTCGACGTTGGCCCGGAACGTCTTGATCGCCTCCTTGTGGCTGACGCCAAACCGCTGCTCCTCATCAACGACGAGCAGGCCGAGGCGGGCGAACCGGACGTCGGCCGACAACAGACGGTGGGTGCCGATCACCACGTCGATCGATCCGTCGGCCAACCCCTCCGACACCGTCCTGGCTTCAGCGGTGGTCAGGAAGCGGCTCAACACCTCGACGCGTACCGGGTACGGGGCGAAGCGGTCCCGGAACGTCTGGCCGTGCTGCTGGGCCAACAAGGTGGTCGGGACCAGCACGGCGGCCTGACGACCGTCCTGCACGGCCTTGAACACGGCGCGCACCGCCACCTCGGTCTTGCCGAAGCCGACGTCACCGCACACCAGGCGATCCATGGGCACCGGCCGCTCCATATCGGCCTTGACCTCATCGATAGCTCGCAACTGGTCGGGCGTCTCCTGAAATGGGAAGGCCTGTTCGAGCTCTCGCTGCCACGGGGTGTCCTCAGCGAAGGCGTGGCCCTCGGCGGTCACCCGCTGCTGGTAGAGCACCACCAGTTCCTCGGCGATCTCGGCCACCTCGGACCGCACCCGGGCCCGGGTTTTCTGCCAGTCCGACCCACCCATGCGGCTCAGGGTCGGGACTTCGCCGCCCGTGTGGGGGCGAATGGCGTCGATCTGGTCGGTTGGGAGATAGAGCCGGTCGTCGCCCCGGTACTCGAGCAGCAGGTAGTCGCGTTCGACGCCGCCCATCGACCGGGTAGTCAGACCGCCGAAGCGGGCCACCCCGTGGTGCTCATGGACGACGTAGTCACCAGGTGCCAGATCCTCAAACACCCGGATGGCCGACCGTCGGCGAGGCCGGGTCCGTCGCCTGGTCCGTCGGCGGCCGGTGAGCTCGCCCTCGGTGACGAGCGCCAGCCGGGAGCCCGGCAGGACGAAGCCCCGCTCGACGGGCGCCACGACCAGCGATGCGCCGGTCGGGAACCGGAGGTCTTCTCCCTCCAGGTGGGCACCCGGACGAAAGACCTCGATCTCGGCGTCGAGGAGCCGGCGCGCCAACTGGTCGGCGCTCCCCTCCCCGTCGGCAGCCACCACCACCCGGTGGCCTTCGGCCAGCAGGCGTCGAAGCCGTCCAGCCGGCCCCTCGGAGTCTTCGGCAATCACGGCCACTGCGACATCACGGCCCCAACCGGAAGCCTGAACGGTCTCCACGCCGGGCCCGTCCGGTACGGCGTCCATGGTCCAGACCGGGGCGCCGGTATGGGCCAGTAGGCGATCCCAGTCGGTATGCAGCCGGGGGAAGACCGTGTCGTCGGCACCCCACGTGGTGGCCAGCGTGGCGGCCAGCTCCGCCTCCTCCGCCTGGAGGTCAGCAATGCGATCTCTTAGCCGCCGAGGTTCGACGGCCACCACCAGTGCGTCATCGTCGACGAGGTCGAACAGGACCCGCTCGTCACCGGACAACCACGGCAACCAGGACTCCATTCCGTCGAACAGCTCGCCGTCAGCCAGCCGATCCCACTGCTCCCGACCCCAAGGTTCGGAGGCCAGCAGTTGGGTGGCCCGAGCCCGAACCTCGTCGTCAGGAAGCAGTTCTCGGCAGGGATGCAGTTCGACCTCGGAGCGGGGCACAGTGGCCCGCTGGTCGGCCACCCCGAACTCGGTCAGGCGTTCCACCTCGTCGCCCCACAGGTCGATCCGGACCGGCGCATCGTCGGTGGACGGCCAGATATCGATGATCGAACCACGTACTGCCAGCTCACCTCGATGCTCGACCTGGTATTCGCGCCGGTAGCCCACAGCCACCAGGTCCGCGACGAGCGACTGCTGGTCGACAGTGTCGCCGGGTCCGATGCGAACCGGGTCGATCCGCCCGGCACCCGGGCCGAGTCGCTGGACGAGCGCCCTTCCTGATGCCACGACTACCAACGGGCGGTCATCAAGCGAAGCCAACCGGTGGAGGGCACGAAGCCGGCGACCCATGGTCTCCACGCCGGGACTAATGCGTTCGAAGGGCAACGTCTCCCATGCCAGAAACAACTCGACGGCCCGATCCCCCAGAAAGAGCCGTAGGTCGTTGGCCAGGCGCTCGGCCTCGGTCCCAGTTGGGACGGCCACCACTAGTGGCGTCCGTCCCGTCCGGCGCACGAGGGAGGCCAAAACCACGGCCCGGGCCGGTTCGGCAACGGCGAGCGAGGCGGTCCGGCGACCCAATACGGCAGCCACCGACGGCTCATCGTCGAGCAACGCGGGGAGGTGCTCCAGGAGGGTCGACATGTTTCTCAGCGAAAGTTTCTCAGCGGAGGTTTCTCAAGAGAGGATTTCTCAGGAGCGGGCGTTGACGCGGCCCATGGTGGCGTCGACACCTTCTGCCAGGATCGCCTCCACCGCGTCGGCTGCCTCCTGCACGATCACACCAAGTTCAGCCACCTCAGCCTTCCCGGGACGGCGCAGAACATAATCGGCGCCGGCCTGTCGACCGGGGGGCCGGCCCACCCCGATGCGGATCCGCAGGTAGTCCTGTGTCTTCAGATGTGCGGTGATCGACTTCAGGCCGTTGTGGCCGGCCATGCCACCGCCGACTTTGACCCGCAGGCTGCCGACCGGCAGGTCGAGTTCGTCATGGACAACGACGATCCGGGCCGGATCGTCCACCCCATGCCGGTGCGTGAGCTTGCGAACCGACTGACCCGACTCGTTCATGAAGGTCTGCGGAAACGCCAACGCCACTCGCTGGCCACCAATGCGGACCTCGCACGACAGGGCAAGTTCCTTGGACCGACGCATCGAGCCACCGTGGCGGTCGGCCAGGACGGCAACGACGTCGGCACCCACGTTGTGGCGCGTGCCGTCGTAGTCGTCTCCGGGATTTCCGAGGCCGACGACCAGTAGGGCCGCCGGTTCCCCGGTCCGTTCGGCGCGGGACCGACGCAGCACGTGTCGTGTCGGTCCTAGTCGCTACTCGGAGTCGGCGGCCTCGTCAGCGTCGCCGCCCTCGCCACCTTCGCCGTCCTGGCCGTCCTCGCCGTCCGAAGCCTCGGCGCCTTCGGCAGCCTCTTCCTCAGCAGCCTCGTCGGCGGCCATGGCCTCCAACGTGGAGCGGGTGATCATGCCGACGGCCACTGTCTCCTCGACGTCGACGTCGGTAGTGACGCCGGCCGGGAGGGCGATATCGCCGACACGCTTGGAATCGCCGATGACGAGGTCCGAGATATCGATCTCGAGCTCGTTGGGGATGCTGTCCGGCGCGGCGTTCACAGTCAGGCTGAACAGGTTCTGGTCGACCATGCCGTCGGCATCGGAGACCTCCTTGGCCTCCCCGACCATGACGATGGGGACGTCGACGGTCACGTCCTGCTTGGGGTCGATACGCAGAAAGTCGACGTGGATCACGTCACGGCGTACCGGGTGACGCTGGATGTCCTTGACGATCGACATCTGCTTGGCGCCGTCAAACTCAAGGTGGATCACCGCGTTCACGCCGGCATCGGTCGTCAACACACGACGCAAGTCCGGCCAGTCGACGTCGATGCTGACCGGGTCCTGGCTAAGGCCATAGACGGCAGCGGGGATACGACCCGCGCGACGGAGGCGGCGGCTGGACCGGGTTCCGGTTTCCCGGGTGGTCTCTGCGGAGAGGACGATCTCGCTCATGGAAGTGCTTTCTGGAGGTGCGTTCAACCGGCCTGCGCGGGTCGGCAGGTTCGGACAGGTGGTCTTGTGGGGACCGGCAGAAAAGCCTACCGGCGCACGGCCCCGGGGCGTCAGGAGAGGTTGTCGCCGCCGAAGATCTCGCTGACCGACGCGTCCTCGAAGACGGCGTCGATGGCTCGGGCGATGATTGGGGCCACGGACAGAACCTCGACCAGGTCGAGGTCGGCACCGTCGGGCAGCGGCACCGTGTCGGTGACGATGACCTTCTCGATGGGCGACGCAGACAGTCGCTCCAGTGCCGGTCCGGAGAACACGCCATGGGTAGTCGCCGCGATGACCCGCGAGGCGCCTCGTTCGGCTAACTGCTCGGCCGCGGCACAGACGGTGCCCGCCGTGTCGATCATGTCGTCGACGATGACGCAGACCTTGCCCTCCACTTCACCAACGACCTCCTTGGCCTCCACGGTGTTGAACGCCGTATGGCTGCGGCGCTTGTGAACAATGGCCAGATCGGCGTCCAACTGATTTGCATAACGCTCGGCCACCTTTACTCGACCGGCATCAGGAGACACGATGGCTAGGTCTCCCTCGAGTAACCGCAGACGGTCGACGAGGACCGGCATGGCGGTGAGGTGGTCGACTGGCCCGTCAAAGAAGCCCTGAATCTGACCCGAGTGCAGGTCGATCCCCACTAGGCGGCTGGCTCCGGCCTCCTTGAACAGGTTCGCCACCAGCTTGGCTGTGATGGGCTCGCGGCCCGATGCCTTCCGGTCCTGACGGGCGTAGCCGTAGTGCGGGCAGACCACGGTGATCCGCTTGGCCGAGGCCCGGCGCGCCGCGTCGACCATGATCAACTGCTCCATCAGGGTGTCGTTGATCGACATGCCCTCAGAATGGCAGTGGGTCTGAATGATGAAGGCGTCGCAACCTCGGATCGACTCGGAGAACCTGCAGTGGATCTCCCCGTTCGCGAACTCGGCAATGTTGGGCTCCCCGAGGGACTCGCCGAGTTCGGTGGCGACGGCCTCGGCCAGCGGGCGGCTAGCCCGACCGGCGACGAGGTACAACTTCTTGTGCGTGACCAGTTCCATGGGCTGCGGCGAGATCCTCGTCGGGGGCGGTTTCGTTTTCGATCATACGTCGGCGACTGGTGGCACGGATCAGCCGATGTAGACGAGTTTCGAAGGGACCATGCCGAAAGGTTGCCGGCCTCGGGTACCTCAGCAGGCTCCGACCCGGTGGATCACCCGAGGTTGCTCAGCGCGCCTCCCAGAGGTTGACCCATGCCTCGCACGTCTCGGGCGGCGCCAGCCCCAATTGAATCAGCAGGCGGAACAGATGGGATCCAAGGCACAGACCGAGAAATGCCTCCAGCAAGGCGACGGCCGACACGGCGACCACCAGCACCGTGGCCGTGCCGCCGACACCTCGTCGACCGGATGGGAAAACGAGAAGGGCCCGGCACCATCCACTGGTTCGACCCTATTGTCGTTCCCATCTCCACTCCCACGCCTCCCCCCGACTCGAAGCGCTTCCCCGCAGGTCCTACGCCGGCTGATCAGGTGCTGGCCGAATTGGAGGCCAAACGCCACGACGACGTCCGTTGGGACGAGGGGCGTACCTTCGGCCTGGTGTTCGACGGTGGCGACGAGGTCCGTGACGTGGCCGAACGGGCGGCCCGGGCGTTCCTGCATGAGAACGCGCTCAGCACCGCCGCCTTCCCGTCACTGGGCACCATTCAGTCCGAACTCTGCGCCTGGACAGCTGACCTGCTCCATGGCCCGGAGGGGACTGCGGGCTTCGTGACCAGTGGTGGGACCGAGAGCATCCTGTGTGCGGTGGAGGCGGCCCGGGAGCGGGCCCGGGCCGAACGCGGCGTCAACGAGCCGGAGATCGTGCTGGCGACCAGCGCCCATGCGGCCTTCCACAAAGGAGCCCACCTGTTCGGACTGCGAACCCGTGTCGTGGACGTGACCGGGGACTGGACGCCCGACCTCGACGCAATGGCCGACGCCATCTCCGATCGCACGGCCCTGGTAGTGGCCTCCGCACCCCAGTACCCGCAGGGGGTGGTCGACCCGGTGACCGAGATCGCGGCAATGGCTGCCGAGGCCGGGGCGTCGTGCCACGTCGACGCATGCATGGGCGGCTTCGTCCTCCCGTTCGCCGCCCTGGAGCAGCCACAGGCGTGGTCGGCTCCGCCGTGGGATCTAGCGGTCGAAGGCGTGACCAGCATCTCGGCCGACCTCCACAAACTGGGCTACGCCCCCAAGGGGGTGTCGGTGCTGCTCCACCGGTCCCGGGCGCTGCGGCGTTACCAGACGTTCGACTTCGACGGCTGGTTGGGTGGGCGGTACGTCACACCGAACCTGCAGGGCACCCGGTCGGGCCTACCAATGGCCGCCGCATGGGCCGTGGTTCGGTTCCTCGGCGTCGACGGCTACCGGCGTCTGGTTCGCACCGCGCTGGAGGCCGCCGACCGGATCCGGGCCGGCGTTCGGGCCATGGACGGACTGACGGTGCTTGGCGACCCTCGCCACCACCTGCTCTCCATCACCGCCGATGTCGTAGCCGATCGACCGCTCGATCCGTATGCGGTGGGCGATGCCCTGGCCTCCCGGGGTTGGCACCACGATCGGCAGGCACCACCAGACAACCTGCACCTGACGGTGAGCGCCGGCAACGCACCCATCGTGGACGAGTGGTTGGCCGACCTTGCCGATGCCGTGGACGAGGTGCGGTCAACCGGTGACCGCTGCTCCGAACCCGAGGCCGGCGCATACTCGACTCTGGAATAACGGAGAAAGTCGTGTCCTGATCAGGTGAACAGATCGGCGGCGTCCTCGAAGTCGACCAGCCACGTCCGACCGCCACCCTCGGAGTGGTACGACGACCAACCCAGCAGCCTTCGGGCCTCCTCGGGTAGGCCGGCGGCCCGGGCCCGATCGACGTGGAGCGGGCTGGCCTCCTCGGGTCGCAGCCACCCGGCCACGAAACTCACGTGCATGCCGTACCGCATTACGTCGGTGGTGTTGGCGCCAGCGCCGTGGATGACCTTGCCCGAATAGATGAGGCCGGCGCCGGCCGGCATCTCGGCGTAGGCCAGGTCGTCCTCGGTTACCTCGTGACCGCGCACCAGTCCGGGCGGCAAGGCCTGCGTCCCGGGCACCACGACGGTGGCCCCGTTGGCCCGGGTGAACTCCGAGAGGGCAAACATGCAACTGACGGTGATCTCCCGTTCGGCAGTGATGGCCTCGGGCCAGTTGTTCTCGTCGCGATGGAGGTACTGGGCCTTCTCCCCCGGGCCGACAGCCATGACCTGGCCGGTGTTCAACCAGTAGGAGGTGCACCCGCCGAGCAGCTCGTGGTCGGTGACCGCACCGAACACCGGTTCCAAAAGGGCGTGGTCGACGAAGGCCCGACTTCGAGCAGCCAGCCCACAGAACCGGATCGTCTCCCGACCGTGGAAGAGCTCCCATTGCTCGAGCCCGCTCCGGGACCCCGGCTCAATGACCTCCATAGCTCCGGCCAGATCCTCGATGATGGCCAGGCGTCCCTCGTCGGACAGCAGGTCCCGGACGATCACCCCGCCGTCACGATGCAAATGGGCCAGCAACTCATCGATCGGTTCGTCGCGATCCACGGTTGTGAGAGTCTTCATGACGCGCATCCTTCCTGCTGTCGCCAACCCAGCGCAAACGCCGGCCTACCGATACCGTCCGCCCATGGCCGACGATCTCCGCTACACCCCGCAGCCGTTCGATACCGAACTGGACCGCAGCGTCGAGGACACGGTCTCCGGACCGCTGCGAGCGCCCGCCCAGATGCTGGCCGACCAGTCCTATGGCGGTCACGCCAGTGTGCATGACGACGCTACCGCGGCCTCCCTTGGCCTGACCGCCGGACCCATCGAAGGACCGACCCACTTCAGCCAGTTCGATCCACTGCTGGTCGACCGGTGGGGGGACCGGTGGTTCTCCCACGGATGCCTGAGCGCCCACTTCCAGACCATGGTCGTCGAAGGCGAGCAGGTACGGGCCAGTGTGACGGACGACAAATCTGACGCCTGCCGGGTCACCATCGATGCGGCCAAGGCCGACGGCACGCCGGTGCTGACTGGGACGGCTTCGGTCGGCGCCGACCATCCGGACACCGCACTGGCCCCTAGGCTGGCCCGAGCGAAGGCTGAGCCACCGGGCGACCTCCACGTCATCGACATTCTGTCCGTCGGCATGACCGGACCGGGCGACGAATCGGTCACCGTGACCTTCGACGAGGACTTCGGTGACCTCTACCCGTTCTCGCTAGCCCACAAACTGGACCGGATCACCGAACCGTCGCCGTGGTATCTGCCGGAGGCCGACACGACCTGGGGCGGCCCAATCGTCCCCATCGAGATGCTCAGCGTGTTGACCAACTCGGCATCAAAGCACTCGGGGTTCGCGGCCCGCCAGCCATCCATCGGTCTTTTCATCGACTTGGAGGTGCGCTTACTGGGCCGACCGGTGCTGGTCGGACACACGTACCGGGTCGACCGGGAAATCGTGGCCATGGGTGCCAGCCGTCGCACCGAGTCCTACTGGACCCGGACGGTACTAACCGACACCGAGGGTGACGGGCCGACCGCTGAGGTACTGCTCCACCAGGGCGTGTTCAAAGACTCCTACCCCGGCTACCCCACCGGCTCCTGAGGGCCGGCTCTGATGCCGAGTGGCGTCAGGCTGACTCGACCGTTCTGATCCCGTCGTAGACCATGGGTTGGGTGGCTCCGGCCCCCAGCGTCTCATCGTGGGCCACCAGCATCCGTTCATGGAACGGCACCGTCTCGGGGTCGAAGTCGACGGCAGGCACTGGAAGCATTAGCAGCTCGGCCCCTGAGCAGTCCCCACGCACTGGTGTGGCGTAGTCATCCCTCCCGGCCTGCATTCGAACCGACGGCGTCAGGTACCTGATGGCCACGCCGACCCGCCGCACGTCAGAGACGTTGGGTCCCGATCCATGGACCATCAGGCCGTCGTGCAGGGACATCTCGCCGGGGCTAAGGGCCACCACCACCTCGTCGGCCGGATCGTGGGTCACCGTCACCTGCTGGCCTCGACTCAAGATGTTGTCGGCGCCGAACGTGTCGTAGTGGTCGACATTGCCCCACCGGTGGCTTCCCCGAACGAAGTGCATGGCGCCGTTCTCGTCAGTCACCTCCGACAGGGCAATCCACGCAGTGACATGCTGGCCAATGGCGTCGAAGCCCCAATAGTGGAGATCCTGGTGCATGGTCAGCATCTTCGAGCTGTGGGGTTCCTTGGCCAACAGTTCGCACGTCCAGACCATCAGATCCGGGCCGAGGATCGACTCGATGACGTCGAGGACCGCCGGGTGGCGGGCAATGCGGTCGGCCACCGGGCTGATGACCTGCATTCCGTCGCGCAGGTATTGGGCGAAGGGGCGGGGTAAGTGGGTGTCGTCGCTCCAGCGAGCCTCAAAGGCCTCGAAGGCGGCCCGTAGTTCGGCCGCCTCGTCAGCGTCGAACACCGGAACCGGGAAGAGGTACCCCTCGTCCCGATAGGTCGCGATCTGTGTCGCGGCCAGCGACCCAGCAACAGGTGGCCCGGTGGTGGGTGATCCGGCCATGGGTGCACGCTACCGATGGGCTGAACGAACGTCCAGTTCCGTCGGATGAACGGACGACCCGTCCCCGGCTCAGCTCCTGACGGGACTCTGGGCGGTAAGGCCCCCGTCGACGGTGAACAGGCTCCCCGACACGAACGTCGACTCATCAGACGCCAGCCACACGGCCAACGCCGCGATGTCGCCAGGTGACCCGAGACGACCCACCGGATGGGCATCCACCACGTCAGCTCGCATGGCCGCCGGATCATCAGCCCCGGCGAAGACCACCGCGGCCATCTCGGTGGTGATCCACCCGGGACGGATGGCGTTGCAGCGCACCCCGTCACGCCCGTGGTCGACAGCCACCGCACGGGTCAGCGAATGCACCGCTCCCTTGGAGGCGTTGTACACGGCCATCCCGTGGTCGGCCATGTCGCCGGCCACCGACCCGATGTTGACAATGGACCCCCCGCCGTGGTCGCGCATGTAGCGCACGGCGGCCCGGCAGCAGTTGAACACACCCCGCACGTTGACCCCGATGACTTGGTCGAACTCTGCGTCGGTGGTGTCGGCAACCGTCTTCGCAATCTGGACCCCGGCATTGGCCACCATCACGTCGAGGCCCCCGTAGGCGTCGACTGCCGCGGCGACCAGCGCATCGACGGCCACCGGATCGGTGACGTCGGTCGGCACCCAGACCGCACCGTCCACCGACGGTTCCGACCGACTGCCCACCACGACCCGGGCCCCCTCGGCAACCATCCGGCGGGCAATGGCCTCGCCGATGCCGCTGCTGGCCCCTGTGACCACGATCGACTTTCCGTCCAGTGCCCCCACAGGCATTCCCCCTGTCTCAGTGCTGCAACTCCGCGGAATGTAGCCCCGCCCACGAACCAGCCGCGGCCTCCACAGTACGGTCACCGTTCATGACCGATGCCAACCCCCTCACCCTCTCCGAGACCCGCGGCCCCTCCGAACCGCCGTTACGCGACTTGACTATCGGCGGGTTGCTTCGTGAGGTGGCCGCCCAGGTCCCCGACCGGCGGGCCCTGGTGGCCGGCGTGCCCGATCCCGCCGGCCGCCGCGAGTGGACCTACGCCGATTTGTTGGCTGACGCCGAACGGGCGGCCCGTGCCCTGCGGGTCCGCTTCGAGCCTGGGGAGCGAGTGGCACTTTGGGCTCCCAACGTGCCCCAGTGGGTGGTGTTGGAGTTTGCCTGCGGCATGGCAGGGGTGATCCTGGTAACCATCAACCCGGCCTACCAGGCCCGGGAACTGCAGTACGTCCTGACCCAGTCCCGGGCGGCAGGGCTGATCTTGCTCCCCGAGTTCCGGGGCAACCCGATGCTGGGCACAGCCCTCGACGTGCAGTCGGAGTGCCCCGAACTGCGCGAGGTCATCCGCCTAGACGAGTGGAAGGACTTCCTGGCTTCGGGCGATGTCTGGGACGGCGAGCTGCCCGACCCCGACCCGATGGACCCCTGCATGATCCAGTACACGTCGGGCACCACCGGCTTCCCCAAGGGTGCCCTGCTGCACCATCGGGGCCTGGTCAACAACGGTGCCCACACCGGCGACCGGGTCGGGGTCACCGAGGGCGCCGTCTACGTCCTGACCATGCCGCTGTTCCATACCGGTGGGTGCGTGCTCGGGGTCCTCACCGCGGTGTCGATGAAGATGACCATGGTTCTGGTCGAGGCCTTCGACCCGGGCCTCGTGCTGGAACTCATCGAGGCCTACGACGGGGCGGCCATGCTGGGCGTACCCACCATGCTCGTGGCGATGCTCGAACACCCGGACTTCGCCATCCGCGACCTGTCGGCCATCGAGGCCATCTGCTCCGGCGGCTCCACGGTGCCCGCGGCGCTCGTGGAACGCCTCGAGCGGGAACTGAAGGCTCCGTTCACCATCGTGTTCGGCCAGACCG
>PVBE010477686.1_pt1 | contig 57920 bp, 57 predicted proteins | sample 1631181 | NCBI WGS metagenome assembly PVBE01 (sample SAMN08397723, study PRJNA350692) | Marine metagenome, whole genome shotgun sequencing project. | isolation source: water | place: Pacific Ocean | collected 2012-04
ATTTACCGTGTAAATCCTTTGTTGTGCCCTGAGTGTTCTGGACCTATGAAAATAATATCATTTATTGATCAGGATGAGCTCATCGAACGGACACTGAGACACTTGGGGTTATGGGATACCAGAAACCCATGTACCGCCCGTATCCCTGAACATACATATGACGATCCTTATCCTCAGCTCCCGCCCAGCGATTATTGGCTCCAATAATCAAAAAGCGTTTTAAGGCTTAACGGAAATCCACGTTAAAATTCGGCTGAAAATCTCATTTTTAAAATTTTGGCTTCCCCCCGTGTCGATGCTTAAGTCTGATCGGAAGTCGCTTCTGGCTGCAATCCAAATTACAGTTTGGCCTATGCAGCATTCAGCGGTGTACTTTTCTTGACAAACAACTACCCTTCCGCCATACAATACCCTCCAAAAAGCAAGTTCTTATCCTTTATCCTTTCTTTTAATAACGAATATTGGGAGGATTGCTGAGATGAAAAAATCAAAGATGTTTTTGCGCTCATGCCTGGTTGCTGCAGTTTTTATCTGTAGTGCCAATTCAGGCCGATTTGCTGATGCCAATGAGATTGAACTGAAGCCACGGCCAGGTGCGACCATGAAAGTCATTCTGATTGATTCGAAAAATCCGTCAGCCGCAGTCATCCTTATGGAAGGTGGCAGCGGCAGTCCCAGGATCATCAACGGCGCGCGAGGATTTCTATCCATGATCCGTGAAGATTTCGCTGGCAAAGGTTTTTTTATTGCCATGCCGGTAGCGCCTTCAGACCAAACTGAATTCCGCGGCGGTATGCACCCCGACTACCGCATTTCAGATTCGCATCTCAAGGACATCGGATCGCTGGTTGCTTGGATTAAGAAAAAAACCAATCTGCCGGTATGGATCGTGGGTGTCAGCTTCGGCACCGTCTCCGCGGCTTATTATGCCGTCAACGGTAAGCCGCAAGTGGACGGCGTAGTTCTCAACTCCAGTGTCACCTTGAAAAATCGTTTTATCGGGGATGATGTCCCTGTGACCAACTATGCGTTGGACAAGATCGCAGTGCCGCTCCTGGCAGTCGGCCATGAAGACGACGAATGTCCCGATACGCCCGCAGCGGGTGCAAAGGAAATTGTTGCCGCCGCCACATCGTCGCCGAATGCAAAGGTATTGATAATGAGTGGCGGCAGTAACATAGGGCGGCATCCCTGTCATCCAGGCACGCCTCACACTTTTAACGGGGTAGAAGATGAAGTGGTTTCGGCAATCGCCGGGTTTATAAAATCAAATATGAAATAGATTATTTTGCAAACCGGCGGGACATATTCACTTGGAGATTGCTTTCCTATTGCGTTTGATGCAACAACTCCAACCGCTATGATGCGACCTCGGCAGCGATGCCAGGGGACTCTCCCACCAGTTTCTGACAGGCATGGGCATGGTAACCATGGACCGTTGACGTAGTCTAGGTTCGTTAAGATGATAAGTTCTATCGTCAGCGGACCGATTACAACCGATGGGTTAGGTCTGACCGGTCGACCGTTACAAGACCCAAGGTGGAAAAAGCTCGTTCTAATTTTCATCCTTTATTTCATTTTTACCGATACAATCCTTCGGTTCATAACCGTTCCAGCGCCTGAACAGCTCATGTTCGATGCCGATGTAATCGAATATCTTGCCGATGGTTTGATCAATAATGTCGTCGATGGTTTTCGGCATGTGATAAAAGGAGGGGATAGGCGGCAGAATATGTGCGCCCATGTCAGCAGCCATGGTCATCAACCTGAGATGCCCCTTGTGCAGTGGGGTCTCCCTGACCACAAGGACCAGTTTACGTTTTTCTTTGAGGGTTACGTCTGCAGCCCGCACGAGCAGATTTTCCGTATACGAGTTTGCAATTCCGGACAGGGTTTTAATGGTACATGGTACGACCACCATGCCTTCTGTTAGAAATGAACCGCTTGCAAGAGATGCGGAAACATTCACATGGTTGTATGTATAATCGGCCATGGCTGCCACTTTTTCAGCCTTGTATCCGGTTTCGATTTCAATATTGAGCATACCTGCCTCGGATATGATCAGATGGGTCTCGTAGTTTGTGTCCTCAAGAAGCCGGAGCATCCTGACGCCGTACGTAACGCCGCTGGCTCCAGTAATTCCTATTACTATTCGATTTGTCATGGGCTTATTCTCATTAAGGTGATGAAACCGCTTTTAAAATAAGATCTACGAGCACTTCGCTGTTTTTGATTACCTTCCTTATCCCTTTCTCGCTTAGGTTGTCCCAATGTATTCCGGCCGTGACCACGACCTTGGTGCTCACTACCGCGGCAAGGACTTCCGATACCCCTTTGACGAGTTCGTCTTCCTTATGGCCTGGAAAGCAGATAACAGAGGCTGTTGCACTGGTCGTTTCCGGGGTTTTCAGGCTCGGTCTTGGCTGAGCCACTGCAACGGCACCGATGTGCGGTTTTTCTCCTCCCCATATTGCAACCAGGAGGTCGTCTCCAATTCGTCTGACGCCGGCCTCAATGTCGTATGAACCTGTTTCGGTTTTGATAACGGTTTCAACAAATGCTGGGTTCATGATTTGGTCTGATTTTTTTATAAATTTTATTAAAAAGATCTACCGCTTCTCTGCCGAACTCAGGTGTATTCATGTGCAGATCCACTTCTTTTACCGGGATATTTGGGTTTAAACGCCTTTTCAGAGCCAATGTAAAGAAGGCATCTGCTTTGGGGTTATATAACGCAATTCCCTCCTTGTCCAGTGAACTCCAACCTTTTAAAGGAATCAACACTGCGCATGGGGCGCTTGAGCAATTGAGTCTGTTAGCGATTATTTCGGCCCTCTGTTCCAATTCTTCCGGACCGGTTCTCACTTCAATGCGAAGCTTGTCAATTAAAGCCTGTGGTCTGTCCTTATATTTATGTAGCAACTCAGGTCAGCCGCCTATGCTTAGCATATCAAGTCCTGATGGCGCAACCACCTGGGGAATACCGGATTCGCTGGCCGCAAGGAGCCGGTCGTTTTCGGCAGTGCAGTTGCCTCCCAGAAGCTCCCCTCCTATACCTCGACTGACAATGTCTATAACACCTCGGAACCAGTCTTCCCGGATCAGTTCGTCCATGGCACGGTCTCCGCGCCCCTGCGCATGACACGGCACCGGAATGAACCCTTTTTCCCGGAGAAAATGTACCGCCGGTTTGACCGTCTGCTCCGCAAAACCAAATGAAGTAACCGCGATAACTGGTTTTTTAAACGCTATCTCCCACCCTGGAGAGATTTCAACCATGCCGCAGATTGCACCAACAGCGTTTATAAGCTGTGTTTTGAGTATCGGGTTGAGTTCCACAACATCGACGGCGGTGTTGAGCATGTTGATATCTTTGGTTCCTACATATTGATCCACGTATTTGGGATGCCCGGCCATACTCGAAGCCATCAGCTTTGGCATGCCAAATGGGAGGGATTGCATGATACTGGTCGATACCAGTGAAGAGGTGCCACCTCCGATGCCAAGCACACCATGCACCTTATCTTCCTTTAGGAGGCGGCTCTTGAACATCCGGAAAAATCTCCTCGAGGGTAAAATCGAGCGCTATCATCGCTCGATGAAAAACATCCTGCTCCTTGAGAATTATTACAGCCCTGGTGAGTCGACAGAACAGACCGATCTTCTTATCGAATATTACAACAATCATCGTTATCATTAAGCGTCGAATAATTTGACTCCAGCTGATGTATACTACGGCAAAGGACGTGAGATCTTGACAAGGCGTGAAAGAATCAAGAAAAATACGATGCTTCAACGCAGGAGGTACAATTGCGCTTTAAAGGTTGCTTAAACGAAAGAAAAAAGATATTTGAAACCTGAAACCGTCTCTTATTTTTATGCTTGATTTGTCCAAAACCTTTTGAAGACATACATCTATCCGTACAAAATAACCCCTTGGGATTTTCGTCCATCAACCTTCATTGTCATGCCGTGATCGAGGGCTGCATGGGCAACATAGTCGGTTTCGGTGGTTAGAGGAAGGGTCGTTAGCCACTCCCAATCCATCCGGCTCCCCTTCTTTGCATGCGCTGTCAGATAGTTAATCCCGAGAGAGGTGATATTGTGAAAAAAATGGGAACCCTGCGAGGATTCTGCCTTGAGTGTAGCGTGGCTGGTTTCGACAATGGCCCCTACACCGGAAATATCTGACCATTTGACCGGAATTCCCAGCCAGCGGTCGGCCGAACCCCAGCGTCCGGGCCCAATCAATAGATATTTGCGCCCTGCTTTTAAAAGTTTTGCATTTATCCGTCCTATCTGCCGTGCAATTTCAAGTGTAAAAGCCGGGTCGAAAGTATCCGGCTTTATATAGACAATATCGAACATCTTCTCGTTGAGTGTATTGCCCAGTGCATGCTGTGAAACACAAAATGCCCGATTGAAGTCTTCCGGGAGAATGTCGACATTCATCATCTCCTCTCTGGCACTCATCGGCCGAATCTGCAGGATGGCAAATTGGTGTTGCCCGGTTTTATCTGAATTTAAATCGACAGAAAACTCTATCTCAACAGGGCACCCCATCCCTTCTTGGCCGATGGCCAGGATATCCTTTAAAATATCAGCAAGTGGAAATAGCTTGTGTTTTAGCACCGATGCAAACGTTACGACCGGATATCCTTTCATATTGCCGGAATCGCGTATGCGATGTTCTTCAGGAATGTAGGTACTGGACACCACATTGACGGGCGATTCCTCTGTAGCATCGATAATCTCCCGCTTGGCCAGCGTGGCCCCATCGTTAACTCCCAGACGACAGACCGGTTCGTTGATCTTCAGCGCATAAAAAAAGCGCTGGGTGTTTTCCAAAATATTATCAACCGTGGAGCATTGAGGCAACAGCTCAGGATGGGATGGAGAAAATCGCAGGATTCTCCCCCCCTCCATTACTGTTCTTCCGAGTCCCAAAGCGATCATAATGATACCGTCTTCGGGTTTTATTTTAGAAAATGGGTAATAATTGTAGGACTGAGCCAAGCCTGAGATTACCGGATAAAAATAACGGCCATATTTTTTACCCGCGAGTTGCTGGATAATCACAGCCATTTTTTCTGCTTCGGTGCGGTACCCCACTCGCCTCGAAAATGATTTTGGGCCTTGAAAGTAGGTTGAAGCATAAACCATCTTAATCGCATTGACCAATTGTTCCAGCCGGCATTCTAAATCCGGATGATCATTGGACAACATGTAGGTAATATAGAGCCCCGCATAGGCCCGATATTGAGAATCTTCCAGGAGACCGGAAGAACGTACGGCCAATGGATAGGAGACACGTGAGAGATAGGTTCTGAGTTGATCTTTAATGTCAGGGGGGAATTCAGCCTGGTGAAACTTTTTTGTAATCGCTTCATCTGCTAAATTTTGTTTGGCAAGGGTTTTGAGTTGATTGTTTTCAACGAAGGTCTCAAAAATATCAGTGGCGATAACCAGGGTTTGTGGAATGAAAGTATTAATTTGCTCGTACTTTTTTTCCAGCGTGGGGTTTCTGTGCAGTAACGTCGACATGAACGCCAATCCCCTAGCTTTACCACCCAATGATCCGGTTCCTATTCTGAAAAATTCGGAATCGGAATCAAAGCCTTTGGGATCAAACTGAACCACGATACCTTTTTGCCGTCGCATGCGACGGTTATGAATTATAGATATGAGAAACTGGCGATGACTTTCGGCACTGTCGAACTCTTCACCTCTGATTGAACGAACCCGTGAAGCCAATTCTATCTCCGAGCGAGCAAATAACCATCGGGAAAAATCGTTTCGATTGCAGTGATTGATGAATACATCGTTGGGAATGGTACGAAGTCTTTTTTCCAACATTTTAAGGTTAGCTGTACGGGCAATTTCAAGGCCTGCCGGAGAGCGAAAAACAAAATCGCCAAAGCCTAAATGATCGAGGAAAAACAAGCGGATATCAGATAACAGTGTCGGTGAATTTTTATCAACAAATGAGGCCTTTATATCTTTGGCTTTGTCGGCATTTTCGGGTTCCGAGCTGATGAGTAAAAGGGGGATGTCAAAACATTCTTTTTTGATCATTTTGAGCAAATCGATGCCGGCTTGCCCTTCCAGTTTACCGGCCCGTGGAAATCGCACATCCGATACAACACCCAGAACATAGGGCTCAAAGCGCCTGAAGAGCTGCAAAGCCTCTTCGTATGATTCAGCCACTAGAATTTTAGGACGCGCTCGCATGACGAGCAACCTGTGTTCTTGGTTAAGGCCTTCTTCCATTACGGCTTGGGTTTGTCTGACAAGTTCTTTGTATAAAAGAGGCAGAATCACGGAAATATAATCGGGGGAATCTTCAACAAAAATAATCACTCGAATGCCCGCTACCGTCGTGTCGTGTTTTACGTTCATCTGATCTTCGGTATTTTTGATTATCGCTAGCAACAGGTCGGTGTTTCCACTCCAGACAAATGTGCGCTCAGTCGGCAGGATTGCTCTTTTTACGGGAAAGGATCCGATTTGGAAAACCGTCTGGTGACACAACAGCATAATCGGCAATTTTGGGGCGTTTGCCTTGATTTGATCAGCAATCTCGATGGCCTCCAGATCAGTGGCACGGGGCATGACGATGGCTAGATCAAAACATTTTTGATCCAGATCGGAAAGGACGGTTTCGGTGGTCGACACCCAGTGAAGCCGGGGTGGGTGGCTGAGGTTCAACCCACGATATTCATTGATAATCGCTTCGGACAGGCGACAATCTTCTTCCATTATCCATGCATCATAGGGAGATGAAATCAATAAAACATCACGAACCTTTTTACTCATCAGCTCGTGAAAGGTTTTAAATCGTGGATCAAAATCACCCTGAAGATTATTTCTATTCAGCGCCATCTCTCTCTCCTTAAATAAAACGATTTCAGTTCCATATATCACTTTTTGGTAACACTGTCATTAATGATCAGAATATAACCATCCTAGCCAAGGGGCTTCAGCCCAATGCGGTCTATATCGGATGGTTTGTAAACAAGAAACCCAAAAAGCAGAGCGGAACCGGGACATCACCATATATGTTCAAAACCGATTCTTCCGGCGTTGGAACATATTCGGCTCCGCTCAAGGAGTCTCCCTTTGGGAAATGGCAGATGATAATGATCGTGCTGGGAATCACTGATAATTTTGATCCTGAAACTTAGGTTGATCGATACGGAGATTACCTCTATTGCTACGCTATCTCCCGAATTGAGGATTCCCGATGAAACACTGGATGTTTAGCTGCAAAGAAGTGACACAGATGGTGTCTGAATCGATGAATCGTGACCTGCCTCGATATCAACGGATCGGAATATGGATACACCTTATGATATGCAAGTTTTGTTCGCGATATAGGCAGCTCTTGATGTCATTAGGAAAAGTGCTTCGATCTCAAGCATTGTACGATGAAGACAGCGAACCTTATGCCAAACTTCCTCCCAACGCTCGGGAGCGGATTAAAAGATCTTTGCACAGACAGGTGCGCCCGCCTCAATATTACTCTGCCCTTTACAGGTTAACGACCATTGGTTATTCTTGACCATCTAACCTTTCAACATATATAATTTTTAGTCCATATTTCAAGTTCATTATTAAATTTCTCAACCCAAGTTTCGTATCTGATATTTTGAGGAAAGCCGTATTGTGCGGAACTTGAGTAAATATCTTATAGATTTATGTTGTTTACAAAAACCGTTGTTGCAATTAGAATCATTAACTTTAAAGAATAGAATCAACATTTCAGGGTCCAGCATTGACGGCTATCCCCTTGTATTTTCCTAGAGGAAACCCAGAAGAATTGATTGAAAGGATCGGGGCTTTTCATATTTAAACTTTACGCCTTGTTATCATGATGAAACCCGTAAGACCGGTTATAAGAGCCACCAGAGCTGTTATTGATCTCAACGCCATTTCTCATAATATTGCTGAAATTAGAAAAAAGATTGGAAGCAAAAGGAGCCTAATGGCGGTGGTAAAGGCTGATGGTTATGGACACGGCGCCATCGAAGTCGGTTCGACCGCCCTCAGGAGCGGGGCCGACTGTTTGGGTGTCGCCCTGCCGGAAGAGGGTGAGCAACTCAGAAATGCCGGGATAGATAATCCTATTTTGGTACTGAGTCCCATACAGCCCGGAGAGTCATATAAGATCATCGACAATCGATTGGAGCAGGCCCTGTGTAGTCTTCAACTTGCTGAGGCACTGGATCACGCTGCTCGAAAAAATGCCACCCGCGTCAACATTCACATAAAGATAGATACCGGAATGGGCCGAATCGGCCTAAAATCCACAGATGCCCTGTCTTTTATCAGGCGATTAAGCCGCCTCAAAAACATCGACATCGCAGGGATTTTTAGCCATTTTTCGTGTGCAGATGAGTCGGACAAAGACTTTTCCTTCAAACAGATAAGGTTTTTTAATGAGATCACCGGTGAAATAGAGGCTTCGGGGATAAAAATACCAAAAAAACATTTGGCCAATAGCGCCGGTGTTTTAGCTCTACCCGGGTCATATTATGATCTCGTCAGGCCCGGGATAATGATATATGGATTGTACCCCTCACCGGAGGTGAAGCGGAGCATAAAATTAAAACCGGCGATGATGCTCCGGTCAAAGATTTCTCATTTGAAATTGACTCCCGGGGGAACACCCATCAGTTACGGCAGAACCTTTTACACCAATGGGGATTCGGTGGTGGCAACCCTTCCCATGGGATATGCAGATGGCTACAGCCGTCAATTGTCCAATCAGGGTTATGTGGTGGTAAAGGGGCAGCGGGCCCCTATAATCGGACGTGTCTGCATGGACATGTGCATGATAGATGTATCTAAAGTAAAGAACGTACTGCCTGGCGACGATGTTACCGTCTTTGGTGATGATCCAAGCATCGACGAGATTGCTATACGGATGGGGAGCATCAATTATGAGGTAGTATGTTCAGTGGGAAAAAGAGTGCCCCGAATTTATTTATAGTGCGGCGAAGCAGTCACGGATCCGTTATCGGTTTTTTACCGGAGGGGTGATGTTGAACAGCTGTTGATCAGAATTGTTTTAAAAGTGCTGCACTCTTTCTTTCCATCTCTTTGGCTTCTTGCTCATTATTTTCATGGTCGTAACCCAAAAGATGCAGGATGCCGTGTAGCAGCAATTCTGTCAGACGTTTTTCCATGCCGATTCCGGCTTTTTCCCCTTCTTTTGCAGCTGTGTCGATAGAAACGGCCACATCACCCAGAATGGTTGGTGAGATATTTGACAATTTGCCCTCCTGCATGGGGAAGGCAATCACGTTGGTCGGTTTACGCCGGTTGAGGTATTTTGTATTTAAGATTTCGATCTGGGGATCATCAACAAGAAGGATGGAAAGTTCCCCATCAGGGCAGTCCAAGGCGTTTAAGATGTCTTGAGCCGTTTGCCGTATTTTGTCCAGATGCAGCCTGTGCTTGGTTTGCCTGTTGTCTATCAAGACTGCCATTTTTCACTCTTCCATTTTTGGCAATTAGGTTTTCGGGATAATCGATACGATGGTGATAAATTCCGTTTAAAATTTTGTTAAAGCTTTTGGCAATTTTGTGCAGATCCTTTAACGTTAGCTCACAGTTATCAAGTTGACCATCTGAAAAGTTCTTGTCAATGAGATTCTGTACCAGCCATTGAATTCTTGACGGTGTCGGGTTCTGGAGCGTTCTTGACGCAGCTTCTGCCACATCTGCCAGCATTACAATGGCTGCCTCCCGCGTAAGGGGCTTCGGACCGGGGTACCTGAAGTTGTTGATTTCTACTGCATCTTCCCCTTTGAGTTGTTTTGCTTTTTCGTAAAAGAAACTGATTAGGCTTGTACCATGATGTTGTCGAATGGTGTCGATGATGCTATGACCCAACTTATTTTGCCTGGCAATCTCAACCCCATTTTTTATATGCGATATCAGGATAAGACTCGACATTGAGGGTGCGAGTTTGGCATGCCTGTTTTTTCCATTTGGCTGGTTCTCGATGAAATAGAGCGGGTTTTTTAATTTACCAATGTCATGATAATATCCGCAGATTTTTGCAAGCAATGGATTTGCTCCGATTTCGGATGCCGCAGCTTCAACCATGGAACCGACGATGACAGAATGATGGTAGGTTCCGGGAACTTCCAACATCAGGCGCCGGAGAAGCGGCTGATCAAGGTTTGCCAATTCCAAAAGGGTGATGTCCGTCTTGTAATCGAAAGCGATTTCGATAAGAGGAGCGATACCGGCAGTGATCATGCCCGCCACGATACCGGCTTGAAATGCAAATGCCCCGTCCCACAAAAGTTTAACTCCGGTCAAGTTTGACATATAAACATCTAATGCAATTACAACAACGACATTTAACAAGCCGAGTTTTACACCTGCCTTAATAAATACTTTACGCTCCCTGCAATTTTGTATCCAGTAAGCCGCCATGAGGCTGCTTAATAGGAAGTAGACAAAAAATTCAAATCGATTTTGAAACATCATGGCTGTGCTGGTGGCAATGACCATTGCAAATAGGACTGCAACCTCCACCCCCAGAAACAGGCAGATGGTCATGGCACCTGAAGCCAGAGGAATGCCAAAATAGATCGAAGAAGGGGTGAGGGTTAGCAGGGAATTTTCGGAGAGTGATTCGGGAAAAGATGCGAAGACTTTTGCGATAAAGAAAAAACCGATCAGAATCGTGGCAATAAAAAGTAAATTTTTATAATGATCCAATTTGATTTGATGGTGATCTACAAGTAAAATATACGTTATCACTAAAAAGCTTAGGATTAAAGTGGTAGCGCCCATTGTGCTTGCCAATGCTTTTTTCAATTCTGTACCGGCCTGCAGCGCTTTTAGCTTTAATAGTTGGGTTTGTGTAACCCTTTCTCCTTCCCGTAAAAGCATTTCACCTGCTTTTATTTTGTGGAGAATCGGCTTTATCTCTTCGGATGCTCTCCTTTTCCGGATTTCTGTTTCATTTCTATTTAATGTAATATTCGGCTGTATGAGCCTTTGAGAAAAATCCACTATCAGATTTCTCAATATATAATTGACATTTTTTAGAAAGGGTTGACCGATAATTCTAGCCATGGTTTTGGCCTGATCATGCCCATAGAATTGCTTTAAACTGTGAACGATCCGCTCGGTGCCTGTTCCCACTGTTCGCAAAACAATTCCTTTTTCGATTTCTCTTAAGAGTATCTCTTTATTTGTAACCACACCGTTTTCAAACAGTTTACCTAAAATCAAGGTGATACTATTGGAAATATTTTCTGAAAAAGCTTTTTCCACAAGGATGGTAAACGCACCATTGCTGATGGTGATTCCGAGTTTTTTCTCAAAGTCTCTTTTTTTTGTTCTATTTTGAGGCTGAAGCCCCCCGGGTTTTAATGGCAAATTTTCAACCTGGACTTCCTTTTCCGGTTGAGACATCTGTCGGAGGTCTGCGAAGGCCTGTGTTACATTCTGAATTATTTTTGATGCTAGATTTAAATCATGGTCATAGACCGTCAAAACTTTGCTGGTCGCCTGTCTTTGTTTTATTCCGGTCGCTTCTTTATCTTCGATAAAAAAATCTCTAGTTGCCTTGATATCCTTTTCAACAACATCACCAAGGGTATAGGATTTAATCGGGATGACAAGGTTGGGGTAAAGGATAATGGCATATATGATTGTAATGCAGATCAGAATACCCCATGGAACCAGCCTACGGGTCTTGATGAGTGAAATAAGCGGGCTCTTTTTTTTATCAATATTCATACGATGATGGTTGCTGTTTGTTTTCATCTATCTCTTCATATGCCTTAATAATTTCCTGGACCAATCTGTGTCTGACGACGTCCTGCTTTGAAAAAAAGACGAACTTAATTCCATCTATAGTGTGAAGAATATTTTTTGTTTGTATCAATCCTGAAATTTTGTCGTTCGGAAGATCTATCTGGGTGATGTCCCCGGTGATAACCGCTTTCGAGTTGAAACCGATACGGGTTAAGAACATTTTCATCTGTTCGGATGTGGTGTTTTGCGCCTCATCCAAAACAATGAAAGAATCGTTCAGGGTTCGGCCTCGCATAAAAGCGATTGGAGCGACTTCGATAACTCCCTTTTGCATCAAATCGGAGACCTTTTCGAATTTCATCATGTCACGGAGCGCATCATATAGTGGCCTCAAGTACGGGTCAACCTTTTCAGCAAGGTCACCGGGTAAAAATCCCAATGCCTCGCCGGCTTCAACCGCAGGCCGCGTTAAAATGATCCGGCTGACTTGCCCTTTGGAGAGTTCTGCCACAGCCATTGCCATTGCCAGATAGGTTTTGCCTGTCCCAGCCGGACCGATTCCAAAAACAATGTCAAATTTCCGTATGGCTTCGATATATTCTTTCTGGGCTTGGCCTTTTGGGGCAATCGTTCTCCTTGTTGAAGTAATGTAAACTGTATCTAAAAAGATTTTTTTCAGATTAACTCGATCGTCTCTGCTAAGGGCTCTCACTGCATAATCGATGTCAACCGGATAGATGGGGTATTGCTCCTCTAACAAACCGTAAAGTTGCTTTAGGATGTTTTGGGCAAGGCGAACCGTTATGCTGTCGCCCTGAATAAACAGCGTATGACCTCTTGCATCAATCGTAATGTCGATTGCCTCGGCAAGCCGTTTAAGGTTGTTGTTCTGTTCTCCGAACAGTTGCCTTGCCAAATCCAAGTCTGCAAAATCGAGTGTAGCCAGTGTGCCGTTCACTTTTTCTTTCATAGATGGTCGTTGATTTCGCATGTTCATCGATTATCGTCCGGTTATCTAAATAATTTTATCGGTCGGGTTCCTGTTTATCGATGCGGTGATTGCCTATCAAACCATTCATTGGATTGCAAACTACATTTTATCGTTTGAACATGCAAATTAAAAATGACTTGACAAAATGATCTGTTTTGCTACTTTAACAACCTATCATCCTTAATATATTCTGTTTATTCAGATACTTATCAAACTCATAAAATTTGTATAGGGTTGCAGGAAGATATTTAACCGTTGAAATGACAATCAATTGCCATGAATCTTTTTGATATTGCGATTATAATTATTGTGGGATTTAGCCTGATCAGGGGTTTTTTCAGAGGCTTTATCAAGGAGCTGTTTTCAGTCATCGGATTATTTGTCGGCTTTTATGCAGCCTATACCTATTATCAGCAGATTACAAAGTTTTTATCGCAGTGGATCACCAACACTTCTTATTTAAATATATTGAGCTTTATGATCATTTTTTGTGCTATTTTCTTTATCATCAGCATTCTAGGCGTCATCATCAAGTATATCCTCAACATTTCGTTTTTAAAATGGCTGGACCGGATTTTTGGGGCCGGTTTCGGCGCTATCAAAGGGATACTGTTTGTTTCCATTCTGTTAATTATCCTCATCATTTTCCTTCCAAAGGAAACACCTTTAATTAAGAAATCAAGGCTTTCCCCACATTTTTTATTGGTATCGACAAAAGTAGCTTCGATCATTCCCAAGGAGATGAAACGGAACTTTGCTGACAAGATCCGGGAATTGAAAAGGGTCAAGAAAAACCGCGGGTGATGGTTGATTTTGATGTGTCGATCTTGAAACACTTACGGGACTGATATCACTAAAAAATCTTTTTTTTGGCAATGATTAAACTTTTTCTTTCACGGGAAAATTGAGAGAATTATTAGATCTGATAGAAACCTTAAGGGGTAAAGATGGATGTCCCTGGGATAAGGTGCAGACCCCACGGTCCATGGCAATTTATCTGGTTGAAGAGATTTATGAACTGATCGATGCCATTGAATCGGAGAATACAACCGATATTTGCGAGGAGCTTGGCGATGTGCTATTTCACGTATTTTTCATTTCAACAATTTTCCGGGAAATGGGACATTTCGATATCAAGGATGTTGTCAGAAAAAATATGGGAAAAATGATTCTCCGCCACCCCCATGTGTTTGATAACATCAAAATTGATAGCCCTGATAAAGTGCGGAAACAGTGGCAACAACTCAAAGCGATCGAAAAAAAACATGAAAACAAAGAATCAGCGCTCGATATGCTTCCCCAAAGACTTCCAGCATTAATGCGTGCTTACAAAATTTCTGAAAAAGCCGCGGGAACCGGTTTTGACTGGAATGATATTTCAGGGGTCATTCAAAAGATGGAAGAGGAATGGAGTGAATTAAAATGTGCAATATCGGAAAAAAATGGAACTGGGAACAATCAGGATAATCTGATCCTGGAATTTGGGGATCTCCTTATTGTTCTTGTAAATTTAGCCCGGTTTTCAAATATACATCCTGAAACTGCTTTATCAGGCGCTATAAAAAAATTTGAAAGGCGTTTTAAACAGATGGAAAAAATAATTTCGAAGACCGGAAAAAACATAAAGTCTCTTTCCGCCGATGAAATGGATATGGTGTGGGAAGAAGCAAAAAAAATGGACGTGTCATGATTGCCATCATCGATTATCACGCCGGAAACCTTACGAGTGTAGCCCGCGCCGTATCGCATATCGGCTGTAAGTGTGTGGTTACCCATAGCCGCGAACAGATCGAAGCCGCTGACCGAATTATCTTCCCAGGGGTGGGCGCCGCCGGTTCAGCGATGGAGAGTTTAAAACGCCTTGGATTGGATACGACAATTAAAGCAATGTTCCTGGCGGGAAAACCAATTCTCGGCATATGCCTCGGAACACAGATCATCATGGGGCACAGTGAGGAAAATAACACCCGGTGTCTCGGATTTGTCAATGGAAATGTGTGCGCCTTTCCATCAAAAATGCCATCGGCGAATGAGATTTGTTTAAAGATCCCGCATATGGGTTGGAATCGAATCCAGATTTTGTATGACCACCCTATTTTTTCCGGTGTTAATGAAAATGATGAATTTTATTTTGTCCATAGTTTCTATCCGGCACCCGGCAATAAAGAACATATTCTTAGTGTAACAGATTACGGAATCTCTTTTCCATCTGTTGTCGGGTTTGACAATATTATTGCGACTCAGTTCCACCTTGAAAAGAGCGGCAGGCCCGGCCTTATCATTTTGAAGAATTTTTGTACGTGGCAGCCATGCTGAGCAAACGTATCATACCCTGCCTCGATGTCCGTGCGGGAAAAACGACAAAAGGGATCAAATTTAAAAATAATATCGATATCGGCGACCCTGTTGAAATGGCACGACTTTACTATGAGGCCGGTGCAGACGAAATTGTATTTTATGATATTACAGCGTCCCACGAAGACAGAGATATCATGATTGATGTGGTGGAACGTGTGGCGAAGACCGCTTTCATACCTTTTGCGGTAGGTGGGGGAATCCGCGGGGTGGACGATATGCGTCGTGTGCTGCTGGCAGGCGCTGAAAAAGTGAGCGTCAATACCGCTGCGGTGAAGGACCCTCATATTATCGCGAAAGGGGCCGAAGCCTTTGGAAGTCAGTGCATCGTACTCGGAATGGATGCGAAACATGTGGGGAAAAAAGAGAATACGCCATCGGGGTATGAAATTGTTATCAATGGGGGCAGAACCTATACGGGCATCGATGCAGTGGAATGGGCAAAGGAGAGCGAAGGGCTCGGGGCCGGGGAGATATGCTTAAATTCAATCGACTCCGATGGCATAAGGGACGGGTATGAATTGAAACTGACCGCTCTTATTGCTGAAAATGTCGGTTTACCGGTGATTGCATCCGGTGGTGCCGGTAAACCAAAGCACCTCTACGATGTCCTGACAAAAGGAAAAGCCGATGCGGCGCTTATTGCTTCAATGGTTCATTACGGGACCTATACGATTTCCCAGATCAAATCCTACCTCGACGATTTTGGTGTGAAGATAAGAAAAACGTGGTAGCACACCGTCTTTAGATGAGTGATTTTTTTTGATAGGTCTTTAAAGAGGGACCACTGATCGATTAGAGGCGGTCGCCACCATAGTATTGGCGGATAAATCGGACATGGCTCTCAAAGGCGATTGCCGGCAATTTACCATACCCAAAATATGCCACCTCAGATGCATCATCACCGGCCTTCAAGATGCCTTTGTAATTTTTCACCAGATAGCCCACCATCATAACCGTATGATATTGAGGACTGGAATTGGCAGTCACACCGAGAAGTATGGCGCTCTCACCTAAAAGCCCTGTCTCCTCAAAGAGTTCTCTTAAGGCCGCCTGTTCAGGAGTCTCCCCCAACTCCATGAATCCACCCGGAAGACACCAGAATCCCTTTTTGGGTGCAACGCTTCGTTTGACAAGAAGCACTCTATTACGCTGATCAACAACAACCAGGCACGAGGCCGGGATGGGGTTTTCATAAAGGGGCTGATCGCAACGTTGACAAAAAAGCCTCCTTTTCCCCTCCCATCGCTTTCGGATCAATCGATCCCCACAAAAGTGGCAATGTGTTTTTTTCTGCATGATTAGTCGCCGAAATCTCCTGCTGGACCACGATCTCTCTTCATGGAAGCCGCCCGTTTGATGATTTTATCAGGGGTCCATTGGTCGGGATCCTCAATTTTGATTCCCTCTGGTCCGGGGTCCCAGGAACCGGCGGAAAGGATCTCTGCAACAGCAATCGGTGCGGTATCCTTTGCATTGAGGACGTTCACAAGCATATCATACACAAATTCCTCAACCCGATTGATCATTCTCTCCTTGATATCTTGGGGTTGGCCGAGGAGCTTGTTTTCAAAGGACAAATTGAGTTTTTTGTAGTCTCCGCCTTTCAGGCCCTTTGCGTTGGCATCGGCAACCATTTTTCCCCACATCTCTTCGGTGACGCCTTCATCCTTTAACTTGATAAAATTTCCATCGCCGTCCTGCAATGTATTCCCATAATCATTTACTTCGAGACCCCATGAAACCATCTGCAGGGCGGTGGCAACATTCGCCTTTGTGGTTTTGGTTTTAGAGGCGATTTCTCTTAATCGGTCCGAGCTATTTCCGGATGTACCATGCTGGGCACCTGAGATCCGATATGTTGATAAAGCCTCATGAATTTTTGTTGTTAAATCAATTCGTATCCCTTGAGCGCTCGCCTCAATACCGTGGGTGGTGCCGTTATTGAGGGCGATCCAGTCCGGAAAGATACCGTGCGCATTTAAGCCTTGAATAAGGAACAGGGCTTCATCTACAGAGGAAAGGCCTTCTTTCCCTTTGATTTCACCGACTTCTGTTTCAAGTCCTGCCCATCGCGGTACAAAGGGATTCAGTTCGAGGTTCGCCAGGAGGTTCTGATCATCCGGTAGATGGGAGGCATCGATGGCGATTGATGTCATGCCTGCTTCAAACAGGGTGGGAATCTCGATCTTTGCACTTTCGACGTCAGTCTGATTTTTGATTCCATAATGATCCGCATGGATGGCCACGGGGACTGTGATGCCGTACTCGTTGCAGCAGGCATCGACCTGTGTGGCGAGATTCCAATAATTTACCGCACAATAGGCACCGGCACCGCCTTCAGATTTGGCGATTTCAATGATGATGGCCGCATTCGCCTGTTGGGCGGCCTTCAAAGCACCTCTTATGATAAAGCTGTTGCGGCCGTTTGCAGCTATGGCAATGGCGTTTCCATTTTTGGTCATGGCCCGGTCTATAAATTTTCCGCTTACAATTAGTCCTTTTGAATTGGGAAAACGCTTCACCACATTTGGCGGCCGGCCGATCTTGATCGCATTTTCAAAATCTTTTGTAGCAACCGACATAATCCATCCCTCTTTTTTTAACCTGCAAATTCGTTTGTGTCTAATCGAACCGCATTCAGAATTTCAAGGATGTCATCCTTGAACGACCGAGGTGCACGCAATCCCCCCCAACCTTTTTGCATCTGGAACAATCCATCATATGCGGTGTCATGATAGGAGTGAAGCCGATGGGGGATGTTGTGCTCATCCAAAATAGAATTGACCAATTGTGCCTCAATCGTATTTTCCAAAACCGCTATTGTGATAAATTCCTGCTGATCGGTTCCATTCATTTCCAGGTGAATCTTATCATGTTTTTATTTTATCACGGAATAACAAATATATAAAAATGATCAATAGTTGGGCTCGATATTTTGTAACCGTTTTCCCATCCCCTATTCACCCTCGGAACGAATTGACCTGATCATGGGGCGGCTTCATCCATTTGACCGACCAACTTAGTCTTGACACCCATCTGCAAATAGGTTACCAAAATCAATTTACCGAATTTTCCTGAACGTGTTCAGCAGGTTGAGTGGAAAAAATCTACAGGAAGGGTGGAATTCCAGAGCCTAATCTCTTTTCACAGTTTTGACATATTAGCACCGCAAATCACAAATACCAAGGACTAAAATGGCATTGGAACAAACAAGCGATTTTTTAAAAAAACGAAAAACCAAACTGGCAACCCTAAAAAGCAATAAAATTGATCTGTTTCCGAACAATTTTATTGTTTCGCACACCGTGCAAGATATTAAAAATATCATCTCAGTTTCAACTGATCCGATCTCCGAGGATGATCAAAAATTTACCGTATCCGGCCGCATGCTGGCAATCAACCGATTCGGTAAAGCATCTTTTATTCGATTCAGAGATCGAACCGGTTTGCTGCAAGCCTATGTGAGAAAGGACAGAATCGGGAATGAGAATTACGAACTCTTTAAACAGTTAGATGTTGGAGATTTTGTGGGATTGAAAGGAGGCGTATTTAAGACCCGGACCGAAGAGTGGACCCTTTTGGTTGATGAATTGAAACTGATATGTAAGACAACAAGGCCCCTTCCCGAAAAATTTCACGGACTCAAAGACCCTGAAAAGCGATATCGTCAGCGGTACCTTGATCTCATGATGCATTCCGATGTGCGTGATATATTTATAAAAAGAACAAAAATCATCCAAACGATCCGAACGTTTTTTCTCGATCGGAATTATTTGGAGGTGGAAACGCCGATGATGCAGCCGGTTCCCGGGGGTGCAGAGGCAGCACCGTTTAAGACCCATCATAATGCGCTGGGGATTGATCTTTTTTTGCGTATTGCCCCTGAACTCTATTTGAAGCGGCTTGTCATTGGCGGATTCGAACGGGTTTTTGAGATTAACAGAAATTTCAGAAATGCAGGAATTTCTACACAGCACAACCCGGAATTTACGATGCTGGAGTTCTATCAGGCATATGCAACATATGAGGACCTGATGGAATTGACTGAAGAGATGCTTAGGCATGTTGCCTTGGAGGTAACCGGTTATGCACTTATTCACTATCAGGGGAACACCATTGATATGTCGGGCAACTGGAACCGGATGTCTTTAAAATTTGCCTTGATGGAGATTGGGGGCGTGCCTGAAAAACTTCTCAGCGATAGGGAAGAACTTACCGTATTTGCTGCCTCAAAAGGGATCGATGTCACCAAAACCGCCAATATGGGTAAGGTCCTTGCCAAATTGTTCGATGTCCTAGTTGAACCGAAGCTGATAGATCCCACATTTATCACCGAATACCCGGTGGAGATCTCCCCTCTTTCAAGAAGAAACGACAAAGACCCCTCTGTAACGGATCGTTTCGAGCTCTTTATAGGCGGGTGTGAAATTGCAAACGGGTTCTCTGAATTAAACGACCCCGATGATCAAAAAGGGCGCTTCATGAAGCAGGCGGCTAACCGGGCCGCCGGCGATAATGAGGCGCACCATATGGATGAGGACTTCATAGAAGCTCTAGAATACGGTATGCCACCCGCAGCTGGAGAAGGAATAGGGATTGACCGTCTGGCCATGCTTCTCACCGATTCGGCCTCCATTCGGGAGGTTATTCTATTTCCTCATATGAAACCCAAAGGATGGAAGGACTAGCGGTAACACCAAACCGGATGCCATGTCTTTTGAATATTTTATAGGCCTCCGATATCTCAGGGCCAAGCAGAAACATGCGTTCATCTCTTTAATTACGATTCTATCCATTGCAGGCGTTACGGTAGGGGTGATGGCATTGATTGTCGTCATTGCCGTAATATCCGGGTTTGAGTCTGATTTAAAATCGCGTATCTTGGGTGGACAATCACATGTGGTGTTGATGCGCTACGGTGGAACCCTATCAGATTATCGACGGGTGATAAAAGATGTGGAAAAGACCCCGGGTGTTGAAGCCGCAACTCCCTTTATTTATACCCAGATTATGCTCCGTTCCTCATCCGGCATCTCCGGAGCGGTCCTGAGGGGAGTGGACCCTGAATCGGCGGGGCGGGTCATCAAGAGTCTCAAGCGCATCTCCTTTAAAGATGGATCTAACGTCTCCCAGGGACAAAAAAAAAAGATCGCCTTACCCGGGATCATTCTAGGTAAAGAGCTTGCTAAGAATATTGGGGTAAGTAAAGGGGACATGGTTTTTCTCATATCCCCAAGGGGAACCCTTTCTCCCATAGGGCACATCCCGGCGATGCGGCGTTTTATGGTGACCGGGTTTTTTGAGTCCGGGATGTATGAATTTGATGGTTCTTTTGCGTATATCAACATCGTGGATGCACAAAAGATGCTCCACATGGGTGATACGGTCACCGGCATTGAAGTGCGGGTTAAGGACATCTATCAGGCGAAAAGTATTTCGGAAAGAATTGTCAAACAACTCGGCTTCCCTTTTTGGACAAAAGATTGGATGCAGATGAATAAAAACCTGTTCTCGGCATTGAAACTGGAAAAGACAGTCATGTTCGTTATTCTAACACTTATTGTGCTTGTTGCAGCTTTTAATATTGCCAGTACCCTTATCATGATGGTGATGGGAAAGAAAAAGGATATCGCTATTTTAAAGGCAATGGGTGCTACGGATAAGAGCATTCGAAAGATCTTTGTTTTCAAGGGGATGGCGATCGGTACGATTGGGACAATTTTTGGAATGTGTCTGGGATTCATTTTATGCACCTTACTGAAATATTACAATATCATCGAACTCACCGGTGATATTTACTACTTTACGACAACGCTGCCGGTTAAACTTGAGATGTTGGATGTATTTTTAATTGTGGCGGCCACAATGGTTGTCTGTTTTTTTGCAACCCTCTACCCGGCTCGCCAAGCGTCTAAATTCCAGCCTGTTGAGGCGATTCGGTATGGTTAACATGAAGTCCGTTGACAAAACCGTCGCTTGGGAGAAACAACATTCCAATGAAACTGAATCAACCCATTTGATTGCCGTCAAAGACCTCTACAAAAGCTTTACCAATCACAGAGAACGAATCGATATCCTAAAGGGTGCAAATTTAGATCTTTATGCCGGAGAAACCCTGGCTATTGTCGGGGCCTCAGGGACCGGAAAATCGACTTTTCTTCATATCCTCGGGGCACTTGACCGACCCGACAAAGGAGAAATTTTATTTCAAGGAAAGAATGTTTTTTGTTTGGATGATGTAAATCTGGCAAAATTTCGAAACGAATCAATCGGGTTTGTTTTTCAGTTTCATCACCTCCTCCCTGAATTTTCTGCGATTGAAAATACGATGATGCCGGCACTCATCAAAGGGTTGAGCAAAGAAAAATCCAAAGTTACTGCAGAGAGACTTTTGGTGAGGGTCGGGCTTAAGGACCGATTGCTGCACAGGATTAGTGAAATTTCAGGAGGGGAACAGCAACGGGTGGCTTTGGCAAGGGCATTGATTCTAAAGCCGCTTGTTCTTCTAGCCGATGAGCCGACTGGGAATATTGATAAGCGAAACAGCGAACAAATTCATCGACTTATTTTTGAATTGAACCGGGAATTCCACATGACATTGGTTGTTGTGACACACAATATGGAACTCGCGGCATGTACATCGAGACGTGTTACTATTATCGACGGGCAACTGATTGAAACAGATGCCGGGGCCTTCAATTAACAGTACGCCGATGATACCCTATAAAGAGATTTTGTATTCAATATGTTAAAACGATTCATCCCATTATTGATAGTCCCCGTATTTCTGTTTCCTTTTCCAGGGTCTGCCACAAAGCCGATCCATGTTATCGTTTTGCATTTTACCATCCATTCTCCCGGGGAATATTCCTATCTGCAGACTGAAATTCCGGGTAAAATTAAAAAGCAGTTGCAACAAGAAGATGCCCGGGTATCTGTTTTGAATATCGGGGGTCGATCTTTTTCAAAGGGAGAAATCAGTCGCTTTGATCAAATTCGGAAATTCGGCATCGAAAAAGAGGCTGAGTTCGTGATTTGGGGGAGTCTGACGCGAATCGGTCAAACATTCAGTTTGGATGTAAAAATGATCGAATCCCATTCCAAGGAACCGCCGAGCATATTTATTGTTGAGGGTGAAGGCATCGAAAACCTTTTGGGTTCCGTGAGACAACTGTCCCGGGATCTGAGCATAAAACTCTTTAAACAAGAGAAGATCGCCGAGGTGGTTGTTTCCGGCAACAAACGGATAGAAGCGGTTGCCATAAAGAGAAATATTAAAATATCTCCAGGGGATCTTTATATAGCCAAAAACTTATCCGAGGATCTGAAGCGGGTCTATTCCATGGGATATTTTGAAGACGTCAGAATCGAAACTGAAACCGGTCCGGGAGGAAAAACCATCATCTTCTGGGTTAAAGAAAAACCGACCATCAGGAAGGTTCGTTTTAAGGGCAATCGAATACTTGATAATGATGAACTCAAAGAGGGTTTGAACATAAGCACCGGTTCAATCCTGAACATATTCAAGATTCGCAATGACATTGAGCGGATGGAAAATCTTTATAAGGACAAAAATTACCAAAATGTCAAAATTTCCTACGAAGTGCTTCCACTTAAGCGAAATCAGGCTGATCTGGAATTTACCATTATAGAAGGGCAAAAGGTTCGGATAAAAAGCATTACATTTGAAGGAAACAGTGTATTTACAGATAAAAAATTGAAAAAAGTGATGAAGACGTCAGAAAAGGGCTACTTTTCCTGGTTGACATCATCGGGTGAATTGAACCAAGAGGACCTCACGCAGGATATCGCCAAAATAGCGGCATTCTATCACAACGCCGGCTATAACAGGGCCAGGGTGGGAGAACCGGAGATAAGATATGAGGATGCCTGGATATATCTGACCATAAAAATCCATGAAGGACCCCGCTTCAAGGTTGGGAAGGTTGATATGAGGGGTGATTTGCTTTTGTCGGCCGAACAATTGGGAAAGCACCTGAAAATTAAGGGGGAAAAGTTTTTTAACCGCGAAGTGGTTCGAAAAGATATCACCGCCCTGACCGATCTCTATAGGGATAAGGGGTATGCCTACGCAGAAATATCTCCAACAATCGATCGGGATCTAAAAAAGTTAACGGTCGATATTACATATGAAATTAAGAAAGGAAAGCGGGTCTATTTTGATAACATTGTCATCGACGGAAACAGAAAAACACGGGACAAGGTTATTCGCAGAGAACTCGATGTTTATGAACAGGAATATTTTAGCGGGAAACGTTTAAAACGCAGTGTTCGAAATCTTTATCGGTTAGATTTTTTTGAAGATATTAAAGTGAATACCCCCAAAGGGAGCGCAGATGATAAGATAAATTTAAAAATCGAAGTTACGGAAAAACCGACAGGAAATCTTAGTATCGGTGGTGGTTACAGTACGGAAAATCAGTTCTTCGGCATTGCCTCCATTTCGCAGAGAAATCTTTTTGGACGGGGTCAAATTGTTCGCCTCAAAGGTGAGGTGGGGGCGAAGGTGAGCAAATATAAGTTTAGCTTTACAGAACCATGGCTGTTCGATATTCCTCTTTCTGCGGGTTTGGATCTCTATCATTGGGACAAGGATTATGATACCTATGAAAAAAATAGTATCGGCAGCGGGATAAGACTTGGCTACCGGGTATACGATTTTACTAGGGCGTATATTTCATATGGCTATGATATAGCAGATATTTCGAATATTGATGATGATGCCGCGTCCTCGATCAAGGAGATGGAAGGCACAAATATAACAAGCAGCGTATCCTCCAGTTTGCGCTATGATTCAAGAAACAGGTTTTTTAATCCTACAGAAGGGTCAGAACACAGGATATCTGTGGAATATGCAGGGCTTGGAGGTGATATCGGCTTTGCCAAGTATTTGGCTGAAACCGGATGGTATTTCCCCTTATTTTTGAAGACGGTAGGCTTTATCCATGGTGAAGGAGGTTATGTCACCCAGAATGGTGATGCAAAGCTACCGGACTGGGAACGGTTTTATCTGGGGGGCATCAATTCGTTGCGTGGTTTCGATTGGCGCGAAGTGCACGCCGTAGATGAAAACGGTGACGATATTGGCGGAGATAAATATATTCAGTTCAATATTGAATATTTGATACCATTGTTTGAGAAAGTAGGAATTTTCGGGGTCATATTCTACGATACCGGTAATATATATGGCGATGACGAAAGCATTGACCTTGCAGATTTGCGTCAAACAACAGGTTTTGGGTTCCGGTGGTTTTCTCCCATCGGTCCAATCCGTCTTGAGTACGGCTATATACTCGATCCCAGGGAAGGTGAAAGTACAGACGGGCGGTGGGAATTTGCTGTCGGAGCTGCCTTTTAGACAAAGAGAAAAAATCGATGATCGGATGGGATTTATAGGGCCATTGGTATGAAAGTAGGAATAAAATGTTCAGATAGAGGAGGAAAAATGCGACTTGGCAAAATATGCTTGATTTTAACAGCAATGTTCTTTTTTTCAGTTCCTGGTTTTTCCTATGGAGCCGTGATTGCCAAAATAGGGGTGGTCGATTTTCAAAAAATTCTTTCGACTGCAGATGCGGGAAAATCAGCACAGTTCGAGATCAGCAAACAAGGGAAAAAGATGGAGGCTGGTTTAAAGGAAAAAGGCGATGAGATCGAAGAAATCAAAAAAAAGCTTGAGCGCGAAAGTCTGGTGATGAGCAAGGAGAGCCGAAGCGAAAGAGAGAGGGAAATCAGGATAAAGATCAACGACTTCAAGGCCTTAAAAAAAAGGTTTGCCAACGATTTCAAATTGTTAGAAAAAAAGCTCGTCAACCGGATACAAAAAGCTATTTTCAAAATTGTAGAGGAGATTGGGAAAAAAGAAGGGTATCTTCTGGTGGTTGAAAAGCGGGAGGGGGGTGTTCTGTATTTTCCAAACACCATCGATATTACCGACAAACTCATTCATCAATACAATGCCGAGCATGCGCTAAAATCTGAAGCAGAGAAAAAAAAGGAATAGGGTTTGAGGTGAGCCGGTACCCGGCATTAGACCCAATGCCAAAAGCTCCTTAGACAAAATTAAGGTTGACGGTATCATGGAAATGACTTTAACCCAAATTGCAAATCTGGTTGATGGTGAAATTATTGGCGATGGGGCAAAAACGATACACGGCGTATCGGCTTTTGACCAGGCAACGTCTGACGATATTACGCTGGCCGGTCTTCCAAAGTATTTGAAAAGAATAGACGAAACAAACGCCGGGGCTATTATTGTCCCTGATGATTTTGAGGGTTCTTCGAAGATTCTGGTACGGGTAAAGAATCCCCAAGTGGTCTTTGCTAAAATCATCGCAATTTTTCACCCACGACCAAAGACAGCACCCGGTATATCAGCGAACGCGGATATCGGAGAAAAGTTCATCTGTGACAAAAAAACAACTATTGCTCCATTTGTTGCGATCGGCCATAACGTGACGGTTGGAGACCGGACTTTAATTTTTCCCAATGTGGTTATCGGAGACCATGTGGTGATTGGAGATGATGTTATTCTCTATCCCAATGTAACGATTCTCGAACGTTGTAGAATTGGCAACCGGGTGATTATTCATTCGGGAACCGTTATCGGAAGTGACGGTTTTGGTTTTGCTCCAGATGGCGAAAATTACGTTAAAATTCCGCAAACCGGTATTGTTCAGATTGACGATGATGTGGAGATTGGCGCAGGGAACACCATTGACCGGGCGACCTTTGGAAAAACATGGATACAAAAAGGGGTGAAAACTGACAATCAGGTTCATCTTGCCCATAATGTGACGGTGGGTGAAAATTCGATCCTCGTTGCACAGGTGGGGATTGCGGGTAGTGTGTCTGTCGGAGAACACGCTGTGCTGGCGGGTCAGGCGGGCGTTGCAGAGCATCTTAAGATAGGAGACCATGCAATCATTGGTCCCCAGGCCGGCATAACCAAGTCGGTGCCAAATGGTGAAGTTGTGTCTGGAACCCCTGAAATTCCCCACCGGTTATGGCTCAAAGTACAAAGAATTATCCCGCGGCTTCCGAAATTGAAAAAGAAGCTTGGTGAAATTGAGAAACGACTGATTAAAATTGAGGAAAAAGAAGATGAAAAAAGTTTATGATATCGTGGAAATCATGAAATTATTACCCCACAGATATCCATTTCTTCTGATCGATAAAATTATAGAATTGGAACCGGGTAAAAAAGTGGTTGCATTGAAAAACGTGTCGATTAACGAACCGTTTTTCCAGGGACACTTCCCCAAAATGCCGATTATGCCCGGTGTGCTTATCATCGAAGGGATGGGTCAGGCAGGCGGGGTGCTTGCCTTTGAAACTATGCCGGTGGAGCGGCGGGTTGATTTCATCTATTTCATGGGGATGGACAAGGTTAGATTCAGAAAACCGGTTCTGCCAGGGGATCAACTCATTTTTCAATTAAAAATAATCAAATTAAGATCTAAAGTAGTCAAAATGTTCGGGGAGGCGTTTGTTAGCGAGAAGCGCGTCGCTGAGGCTGAACTGATGGCTTCTATAGGAGAAAATTCATGATACACCCCACCGCAATCATTGACCCCAAGGCCGAATTGGATACCAATATAGAGATCGGACCTTACACGATTATCAAAGAAAATACTTTTATCGGTTCGGAGACGACGATCGGCTCCCATGTGGTCATTGAGCCTTTCGTTCATATTCGGCCGGAATGCCAGATTTTTCAGTATGCCGCTATCGGAGCGGTACCGCAGTCTGTGAAGTTTAAAGGGGAAGAAACCTATGTCAAGGTCGGACGCGGCACAATCATACGTGAGTTTGTAACCATTCACAGGGGAACGGAGTTTGGCGGTGGTGTGACCGAGGTGGGTGAAAAAAATTTTGTGATGGCCTATTCTCATATCGCCCATGATTGTAAAACCGGACGACAGGTGATGCTGTCTAATAATGCCACCCTTGGGGGACATATTACCATAGGCGATTATTCAACTATCGGCGGACTGGTGGCAATCCATCAGTTTGTCAGAATCGGTGATTATGCCTTTGTCGGCGGAAAATCAGCGGTCGTAAAAGATGTTCCACCTTACGTTATAGCAGCCGGAGACAGGGCTGCTCTTTACGGATTAAACAGTGTCGGCTTAAGGCGTCATGGATTTTCACAAAAAACACTCTCATTGCTCAAGAAGACTTACAGAATCGTTTTTCGAATTGGTCTTACCTTAAATGAGTCGATCGAAAGGTTGCGGGCGGAGGTAGAACAGATTCCAGAGGTGGTAAATTTCATTGATTTTATCAAATCTTCACAGCGGGGACTTACGCGGTAGCCTCATAAAAATCAATCATCTAAGACAGACCAACTTAAAACTCAAGTTTCACGCCCTCCAATCCACCGGAGCGTTGCCTTGTGAAAATGGACCATTGAACATATGGATTTGCGGATAGGGTTGATAGCAGGAGGCGGTCAGTTCCCCCTCATTTTTTCAAAGAGAGCAAAAAAAAAGGGATTTATCGTTTTTGCTGCGGCTTATATCCATGAAGCAGACCCACGGCTAAAAGACCATGTGGATGGAATTGAATGGGTTCATTTGGGACAAGTCAGGCGCCTGATCAGATATTTTAAATTAAATCTTGTCAGCGAGGCTGTCATGATCGGCACCATCCGCAAGACAAGGATATTTTCGGATGTAAAACCTGATACAAAGGCAATTTCCCTCATACTCGGTATGAAACATACCCATGACGATGGGATACTCAGGGCTTTTGCAGGGGCTCTTGAAAAAGGGGGAATCAAGATCCTGGCCTCAACATTTTTGCTTCCGGAACTCCTAGCGCCATCCGGTTGCTGGACAAAACGAAAGCCAAACCGCTCTGAGAAGTCCGACATTGAACTCGGCTGGAGGAGCGCAAAAGAGATTGGGCGTCTGGATATCGGTCAATGTGTTGTTGTTGGTGGGGGATCGATTCTGGCGGTGGAAGCAATTGATGGTACGGATGCGACAATTAAAAGGGGGGCGGCGCTCGGCAGCGGAACGGCCGTGGTTGTCAAAACCTGTAAGCCGAACCAGGATATCAGATTTGACATGCCTGCGGTTGGGGCTGACACAATCGAAATCATGAATAGAGCAGGGGCCGTGGTTCTTGCAGTTGAAGCGCAAAAGGTGGTTGTGTTTGACCGGAAAGAGATGATCGACCTTGCCAATCAGGTTAATATTGCGATAATCGCAATGGATGAAGCAGAGAGAGCGCGTTAGAAAGATTGTTCGGAACCATATAGGAACATCAATTGAAAAAACTTAAAGTAGCGGTCATCGGCGTAGGCTATCTAGGAAAGTTTCATGCGGAAAAGTACGCGCAAATGGACCAGGTGGAACTTCTTTGCGTGGTGGATGTTGACAAAACAAAAGCCGAAAATATCGCAAAGCGGCTCTCCACAAAGGCATATTTTAACCATAAAGACATTATTGGAAAAGTAGATGCTGTGAGCGTTGTGGTGCCCACCCCAAACCATTTTTCGATCTGCCGTGATTTTTTGGAACATGATGTCGATGTCCTAGTTGAAAAGCCGATAACGACTACCCTGGAAGAGGCGGATGAGTTGATTGGAATTGCAGAATCAAGGGGTCTTAATATTCAGGTGGGACATCTTGAGCGGTTTAATCCAGCGGTGATGGCTTTGAAGGATATTGTAAAAACTCCCATGTTCATTGAGTCCCACCGGTTAAATATTTACAGGGACAGGTGCACGGATGTGAGCGTGGTGCTTGATCTGATGATACATGACATTGATATCATCTTGAACTTTGTTGACGCCGAGGTGAAAATCATAAGTGCGGCCGGTATCCCTGTCATATCAGGGCAGGTCGATATCGCCAATGCACGGCTTGAATTTGCCAACGGATGTGTGGCTAATGTCACAGCCAGTCGGATTTCCGCCAAAGACAAGAGAAAGATCCGAATGTTTCAAACGGATGAATACATTTCTGTTGATTTTGCAAGTCACGACATAACACTGATCAGCAAAAGCAATGCGCATGGTTTGATACCCGGCATGGACGTAAAACAACTTTGTTTTACAAAAAGGGATGCACTCAATGATGAGCTGAAATCGTTCGTTATATCAGTCATCCAACGGACCCCTCCCGAAGTTACGGGTCAGGTGGGGCGTAAAGCCTTGAAGACCGCTTTGAGTATCATGGAGCAAATTCATCATACCAATATCCGTTTTTTGAGGTCATAGATATCCGGGAACGTCTGTTGTTCAAAAACTCTTTGTTAACAGTCTAAAGGAAAAATATCTCCAGTGCATTTTGACACTGTACTGGCGTTCAACCGTATTATGCAAGATGGAGAAGGTATATGAATCGGCCGGATCTGGTGAAAGATCCGAAAGTAGTCATGATCATTACAGGTGAAGCGTCCGGTGATCTTCATGCATCAAAGCTTGTGAGGGCTTTGAGGAGGAGAAGTCGTGACCTGTTTTTTTGCGGTATCGGTGGGCAGGCGCTCAAAGACGAAAAGGTCAGGATTTTGGTCGATGCTTCAGCACTTGCTGCAGTGGGAATTACCGAGTCATTTGCAAAGATACCGGGTATCTTAAAGAAATTGGTTTTTGTAAAAATGTACATCAAAAGTTTGCGACCGGATCTTCTTATCCTGCTAGATTTTCCCGAGTTCAATCTCAATGTGGCGTCAACGGCAAAGAAGAACGGGATTCCGATTTTATATTATATCAGCCCGCAATTTTGGGCCTGGCGGCCCGGGCGCATCAACAAGATAAAAAAGCTGGTGAATCATGTAGCGGTTGTCCTCCCCTTTGAAGAGGATTTTTACCGGAAACATGAAATTCCGGTGACATTTGTTGGACACCCACTCCTTGACTCCAATTTACCACCGGTCGATATGAAAAATGAAAAGGGGATCCAGATAAACCCTATTATCGGATTTTTACCCGGTTCTCGTGATAAGGAGATTGAAAGACATCTCCCGATAATGCTTAATGCGGCTCGAATCTTGTGCAACCGGAAAAAAAATGTAAAGTTCATCATTTCCATTGCACACACGGTAAACCGGAAGTTGGTGGAAGAGATCGTTGAGAAATACCAGCAGGCCGATGAATTTGAACTCCTGGCAAATCACGTGGAAAAGGTATTTGAAAGATCGGAGTTGGTGGTTGCGACATCGGGCACTGTTACCCTGGAAGCAGCCATTTTCGGAACTCCGGGGCTCATCATATACAAAGTGTCACCCGTAAGCTATTTGTTTGGAAAAATACTGGTAAAGGTCCAACATATCGGTCTGGCAAACCTTATTGCAGGCAGAGAAATCATGCCCGAATTCATCCAGAAGCAAGCTACCCCTGAAAATATTGCAGAAACGATGGAAAAGATGCTCAATGACCCCTCGGCCCTTGAACGCTCGAGAAAAGAGCTTCTGGGGATTAGGAAAGCGCTGGGGGGACCGGGTGCATCGGAACGGGTTGCCGATCTGGCAATACAGATGTTGGGAAATAGTCTCTAATCTTAACTTGGATGACGGATCAACAAAATAAAAATCGACTCGCCGAAATCAAGTGGAATCTCATCGGCGGTTTGGGTAAATTGTTTATAGATATCCTCTTTTTAACGATACGGATCGAGAGAGATGGGTATTCAAGAGTCAGGTCCGTCATATCCTCTCGCAAGTTTATCATTGCATTCTGGCATTCTAGACTCCTGTTGATCAGTTATTTGTACAAGGGGTGGAACGGCGTAGCCATTGTCAGTCAATCTAAAGACGGCGAGATTATCGCCCGTATAATGGAAAAACAAGGACATGAGCCGGTCCGTGGATCGACAACCCGGGGCGGGATCCGGGCGCTGGCAAAACAGATCAGACGTCTTGAGGAAAACGTCAGACCGGGTGCGGTGATACCGGACGGTCCACAGGGCCCGAGATTTAAAGCGCAACCCGGGGTGATTTTTTTGGCCAAAAAGACAGGGTATCCGATTGTTCCTGTCAGCTATAGTGCCAAAAAGATTAAAATTTTTAATAGTTGGGACCGGTTTGTTCTTCCGTATCCTTTTACTCGGTGCCTGGCTGTCTACGGCGAACCGATCCAGGTTCCAAAGGATGTTGACAGTGATGGCGTAAACATGTATCGCTTGCGGCTCGAGCAGGAACTTTGTCGAATTACCTTTGAAGCCGACCAGCAATATGGCCATACCATCGTATGATTGGCGTGTGGCGATCGATGATACCTGAAGTGAAACGGTCTGAACTGAGAATCAAGAAAAAATGAAAAAAATATCGATACTTATTATAAAGGATCGGCATAAACGTTTGCTGGGTCTCATCAGGGATAATTGGCTTAAGCTTTTATGTGCCATGGGATGCATGCTGGTGGTCGCCGCATCGACTGCAACAACCGCTTTTTTAGTGAAACCGGTCCTGGACGATGTTTTTTTTAAAAAGAATGTAGCCATGCTGAAGCTGATTCCCGTTGTGGTTATTATCATATATTTTGTCCGTGGACTATCGTATTACGGCCAGGAGTACCTGATGAATTATGTGGGGCAGAGCATCATAAAGCGCCTCAGAGACAGTCTCTATTTTCATATGCAGGACCTTCCCATCTCTTTTTTCCAAAAAGAAAAGACCGGTGTCCTTATTTCGCGTGTTACCAATGACGTCAATATCATCAAAGCGATGGTTTCAACCGCTTTTACCAGTGCCCTGAGAGACTGTTTCACTATTCTGGGGTTGGCGGTTGTCATCTTTTACAGAGATTGGAAATTGGCGTTATTTGCGATCGTAGTTTTACCCGTAGCCTTCTTTCCGGTGGTAGAATTTGGAAAGAGGGTCCGCAGGGTCAGCACCGGGTGCCAGGAAGCCATGGCCGGTATTACTTCATTTCTGCATGAAACCTTTATCGGGAATAAGATCGTAAAAGCGTTTGGTATGGAAGCCCATGAAAAAGAACGATTTTTTTCAATGACGGGTAAACTCTTTGGGATGGAAATGAAAGCAGTGGTCATAAAAGCGCTTTCCTCTCCGATAATGGAATTTCTCGGTGGACTCGGAATCGCTTTTATCATCGGTTATGGCGGGTACCAGGTTATTTCAGGCGCATCCACACCCGGCACCTTTTTTTCCTTTATGGCCGCAGTCCTGATGCTATACGACCCGGTGAAGAAAATGAGCAAACTCAACAATTCAATACAGGAAGGACTGGCAGCAACAGACCGGGTATTTGACATCATTGAAAGAGAATCGGATATTGTCGAACATCAATCGGCCGTGGTCATCCCCCAAAGACCTCATCGGGTGACTTTTGAGAATGTTTTCTTCAAGTACGATGACGCCATGGTCTTAAGGGATATCAACATAAATGTTAAGGTAGGTGAGATTCTGGCACTGGTCGGAATGAGCGGCGGAGGAAAAACATCTATGGTGAATTTGATACCCCGATTCTACGATGTCTACGAGGGGCGTATCCTGATCGATGGAACTGATATTCGAACCGCTACCATACGGTCACTACGCGAACAGATCGCGATCGTTACCCAGGACTCCATCCTTTTTAATGACACGATTCGGTATAATATCGCATATGGTAAACAGGATGCAACTATCGAAGATATTGAAAAAGCAGCCAAATCCGCCTATGCCTATGATTTTATCTGCGGCTTGCCAGATAAATTTGACACGACAATCGGAGAACTCGGTGGGCGTCTGTCGGGCGGAGAGAAACAGCGGATTTGTATCGCCCGCGCATTGTTGAAGAATGCGCCCGTATTGATCCTGGATGAAGCGACCTCTTCGCTCGATACCGAATCGGAGATGTGGGTCCAAAAGGCCCTGGAAAATTTGATGAAAGGGCGGACCACCTTTGTGATTGCCCATCGGCTTTCAACCATTGCCTATGCCCACAGAATTATCGTTTTATCTAATGGCAGGATCGTGGAAGAGGGCGGACACGGTGAATTGATGGACAAACAGGGAAAATATTTCAAACTTTATCAGATGCAGTTTTGCAGCAACAATAATAACTCATAATAAACAGTTTCGACATCGGTGGTTTATGAGGGGATTGATCGAAAAAGCGGACCATGGCCTTTTTTATTTGATTAATCGGGACTGGCAGATCGATTTTTTTGATTTTCTAATGCCGATTTTATCCAATTTGAATTATTTTATTGTTCCTTTCGGATTGTTGCTCATTTTTTTACTGGTAAAGAAAAATGTGAAATTGCGGGTCCTCGCCATTTCGATCCTTTTGTTAATACTCGTCTCAGACAATCTGTGCACTCTTGTTTTAAAAAAAATGTTTAACCGCCCCAGACCGTATCACTCTGTATCAAATATCCATATGTATTACAGGTTTACAAAAGAATGGAGTACAACCCCTCAATTAAAAGAAAAGGTTTATGGAAAATCTCACTCGCTTCCATCCTGCCACGCAACCAATATTTTTGCGGTTGCCATTCTGCTGAGTTTTTATTTCAAACGATTTTGGCCGGTGTTTTATCTCATCGCGCTGCTTGTGGGCTATTCCAGGGTCTACCTGGGGGATCATTTCCCATTGGATGTATTCGTTGGCGGTGTTGCAGGGACCCTGATCGGTCTATTGTTTGCGTTGGTCAGCAAACGTGTAATCGGAATGGTTAAGGAAAAAATCAGAACTTGAAACCCGAGAAAGAGATTTATTCTTTTCGTAGATAAACACCTATGGAACTTTCGGTAATTATTCCCGCCTATAACGAAGAAGACAGAATCGTCAGGACTTTAAAAAATACATTTTCCTATTTAAATAGACAGAAGTATCAAAGCGAAGTGATTGTAGTGAGCGATGGGAGCACAGACAATACAAAAGATGTTGCCGAGCGTATGTTTGATTCGGGGAAAACCGTTTCAATAAAGGTTTTTGAATACCACCCAAATCGTGGGAAAGGATATGCGGTCCGCTTTGGCATAATGAAAGGATGCGGATCGCTTTTGATGTTTATGGATGCAGATTATTCCGTGCCGATGGCGGATGTGGAAAAGGGGAGGAAGCTTATTGCGGATGGATACGATATCGCTATCGGTTCCCGTTCCATCGTCAATTCAAGGGTTATCCGGCATCAGAACTTTTTACGTGAAATTTCTGCCAAGCTTTATACATTTATTCAGAATCGTTATCTCGGAATTCGATATAAAGATACACAATGCGGATTCAAGCTATTTAAAAATAAAGTGGCAACGGCGCTTTTTGAAAAACAAAAGTTAGACAGTGTGATATTTGATCCTGAAATACTTTGGCTTGCAAAACAGCAACAGTTTAAAGTTGGAGAGTTTCCGGTCTGGTGGAGTCATGTGGAAAATTCGAGGATCCAGTACGACAGCCTAAAAAAGTCTTTGTTTGTTTTCCAAGAATTGTTTAGAATTAAAAGGCTACACAAAACGAATCCCTATCCCCAATCAATTGGCCCTGATATCTGAACCTGTCGGTGGCACCCAGACCAGGCCGCCTTTAAAACCATGGGCACGATAAAGATAGAAGATTTTTGCCGGTTTTTCAGATGATTCGACTCGGAGAAAAGGCCCAGTTCGGAAGACAGGGACTTTTATTGGGCCCGTCACCCGGTCGAAAACCTGATTTAATATCGTTTTATGGCTATCGGGAGCACCGGTTACCCCCACGGCATCCCAACCGATTATATCTTTATCCTTCCACCAGTAGTCATAAACATTCGGTCTGTTCCATCTGTTGATGGAGACGGTCCGGGGTTGACCGGGCGTATAAAATGCCAATTCACTGGCAGTTTGATAGCGGAGACCAAAAAGAAAAGTTTTATCAGGATTGGGCATTGTCTTTAACACCTCCCCGGCTTTTTTTCCAAGGTCCCGCCATCCTGAAATCTCATTTATCGTCCGATCCCATTTTGTCGGTATTGGAAAAATTGGCCATACCGCCTGGATCAGGATAAACGCGGTAATGGCATATGATGAACCAACAGCCCACGGCCAAATTTTCTGACCAATTGAGGGTTTTGTTTTTTTTAAGACCTTTTGTGAGTTACCACCAAAAAGAGCGGCTACGAGTATAGCTGCGGTAAAATATCCGGCGCTGGGCCAGTTGCCATATACCCGAGTATGAAGGCTCAAAAGTGCAAACCCTGTGACCATCGGCAATGATGTTAATGCCAGATAGAGATAGATCCACTCCAATCTCCTGTATCCCTTCAAAAGAACCAGGACCCATGCACCCAAAACAAGCAAAAACACCAGGGGGGATAATAGCGCTGACTGTGACGCCACATAATTCAGGAAATATTTTAAGTGTATTGAAAATGCTTCATTGGCCCCTCCGATATATGCCACATGCCGTAGAGAATTCCAGTTATTAACAGCATTCCAATAAATCACCGGAAAAAACATAAGGGTTCCCAGGATAACACCCGTCCAGGGGCGAACACTTGTCAGGCGATTTCGATGATTTTGGGATAAAAGACCGAAAACGAGGACACCAGGTAGAAATATCACCATGGTATATTTGCTTAACATACCGAATCCAAACCACACACCCCCCATCAACCATTGGAACCATGCCCCCTTTTCATAGGCACACGCCACGTGATAGCTGGCACCAGCCCACGCCACAGCCTGAAGGCTGTCCGGTGTTGCCAGAAGGCCTCCCACATTGAATACCAGGATCGAATTTGCCAAAATGGCTGTGTTAAAAGCGGCTTTTGGCCCGATCCATTTTAGAGCAATCAGGAGCATATATGCTGAAACAGCTGACATGGCGAGGACCGATGGCAGACGAACACCTGTCTCAGTTTGGCCAATGATGAATGTGGAAAACCGAATGATCCATCCGGTCATTGGCGCTTGGTCATGATAGCCCCATGCCAAATGCCTCCCCCATTGCCAGTGGTTTGCCTCATCGGGGGTCAACAAAAAAAAAGCCGGAGTATATCAGCCTCACTATGGTAAAAACGATAATAAAGCCCCAGGCAGCCCGGATATAGAGGCTGTCGCGCTGTGAAATCATGGTGTTGAAATAATGTTTGGCATTTTCAAAGTCAAGCGAAATTAATGCAAATTCCTGGGTCACATAGATTGTAACTGGCCATTTTTACTTGTAATTGAAGTTTCCAGTCCTCTATTGACATCATCTGGGAATAAAAATACGATACTGTCTGGATAAAACTATATATTTATTGTACACCCCAATAACAAACCAATCTATCCGATGAGGAATGGATCCGATCAGCAGTCGGTTGCCGTTAACCTCTGACCTATTAGACCGAACAAAAAATTTGAACGGTATGAAAATCAACTCTATTCTGAACAAATATATCTTTTTTGAACTGATTCCTCCTTTTGCCATCAATCTCGCTTTTTTGAGCTTTATTTTTCTGATGACAAAGATTCTCGAAATTGCCAATCTTATCGTAAACTACCGGGTCAGCTTACTGAAAGTTGTCCTGATGCTGACCTATTCCATGCCCTTTTTTTTAGAATTTATTATCCCCATGTCGGTGATGATGTCTGTTCTCCTTACTTTTCTTCGCCTCTCCGGAGATAATGAGATTCTGGCACTCAAGGCGGGTGGGGTGAGCATTTATGGCCTCCTTCCGCCGGTATTTCTGTTTTGTATGTTTGGATTGGTATTAACCGGTTTTATGACAATTTACGGATTACCCTGGGGAAGATTATCTTTTAAGGAGCTGGCGTATAAAGTCGCCAGGGAGAATTTCGATATCGGATTAAAGGAACGGACGTTCAATACGCGTATTGACGGGGTGATGCTCTATGTGAGTGAGGTGGACATAAAGAAAAAGCGTCTCATCGACGTTTTTATCGAAGATCAGAGAACAAAAAATATAGTGAGCACGGCGGTCGCACCGGAGGGGATACTCTTTAGCGATCCTGAAAATCTTGCGTTTCATCTGAGACTTTATAATGGAATTATCAACAAGGTCAGCCCCGAGACCCGATCGGTGCATTCAATCCATTTTGACACCTATGATATCCGTCTAGATATGAAAAAAGATCTGATGTCAGTAAAAAACCAACCGAAGGATGAGGAGGAAATGACCTTGACCGAGCTCAGGGCGTATTTAAGAAATGACACCAAAAAGGAGGCGCAATACTATCTCACCCTGATGGAATTTCATAAAAAGTTTTCGCTGCCCTTTTCATGTTTTGCCCTCGGATTGCTTGCGGTCCCATTGGGTATGCAAACAAACCGCGCAAAAAAATCATATGGTCTGGTCGTTGGACTGATGATGTTTTTTCTGTATTATATGATGTTGTCTGCCGGTTGGGTCTTTGGAGAGGCCGGTGTTTATCCGCCACTGATCGGAATGTGGATTCCCAATGTGATTATGGGGAGCTTGGGGCTCTTCCTTTTGATAAAAACTGCCCATGAGCATTCCATAAGAATCGATCTCTTTTTTAACTGGGCGAGTCGTTTAGTGTCCAGATCGGTCAGGGGATAGGTACGGGTGATCTCCAAAATGATATTTTTTTGATATGTCGATTATTTATAAATATTTAATCCGCGAAATTTTTAAAATTTTTGCCATTGTACTGGCACTGGTCATCGGCATATACGTTTTTCTTGATTTTATTGAAAAAATTGACAATTTTATGGAAGCTGGGCTGCCATTTTCAAAGGCGTTCATCTTTTTTTTCCTCAATATACCCTTTATCATCTCTCAGATTACACCTATCGGCATTCTTTTGGCTGTTCTCGTGGTTTTTGGATTGATGAGTAAGAACAATGAGATCATTGCACTAAAATGCGGCGGGATCAGTATTTATTACCTGTTGAGACCAGTGCTTACCATTGGGATTTTATTGAGTATTTTTCTTTTTTTTGTCTCTGACGTCATTGTGCCGATCACGTCGGTCAAGGCCAATCGGATTTGGTATGGTGAGGTGAAAAAAAAGTATTTTGTCACATCCAAGGAAATGAATATCTGGATCAAAGAGAAGCGATTGATTGTACACATCAATTATTATCATCCGAAAGACCGGGCTATTTTTGGAGTAACGATTAACAATTTTGATAAAAATTTCAGATTAATCCGAAGGGTGGATGCAAAAAAAGGGATTTTTAAGGATGGTAAATGGTATCTGTATCAGCTCCTGGAGCAGAACCTCAATCTGGAAACCGGGGATTATGTGGTTACCTTCCATGAGAATCGGGCCGAAAGCCTCGAGTTTATCCCAGCAGATTTAAGTCGGGCCATCAAAAAACCGGAGGAGATGAGTTTCAAAGAGCTTTTCAGATATGTGCAAAATGTCGAAGCAGAAGGATATGATGCAACGACCTACCGGGTAGATCTCCAGATAAAAATTGCACTACCCTTTATCGCAGTCGTCATGTGCATTGTCGGGACAGGTATGGCGGTTCGGGAAAAAATTAAAAGCGGTTTACCGATGGGGATTACTTATGGTTTGGGGACGGCCTTTTTGTACTGGGTATCTTACAGTTTTTGTGTATCCCTTGGATATGGCGGGGTACTGCCGCCGTTCCTCGCTGTTTGGACGGCAAACTTTGTTTTTTTATGTTTGGGTTTCTTTTTATTGTTAAATGCTGAATAAGGGGCAAATGTCAACAATGATGGTCACCCAACCTCACCCTTTGATCAGTTTAAGGTTCACTTTAGCCGATGAACCTCGCTAACCCAATACAACGCGCCAGGATGGAAGAGGGCGGTCCGGGTCGCTCTCTTCCAGTGAGATTTATTTTATCTATGATTTCAATAGGATATGGAGCTATTGTTCAATGTAGACACACCCTGTACCAAAAAAATATTTTTCAAACGAAAAAGCTTCCCTGTGTGGTTATATCGATCGGAAATTTAACCGTTGGGGGGACGGGGAAGACGCCGATGACGATTCATTTGGCGAGAATGATCAAACGACTGGGATATCATGTCGGAGTGATCAGCCGTGGGTACCGGGGAAGCGCAGAGAAGATCGGGGGTGTGGTATGTGATGGACGGACAATCTCTATGGGTCCAGATATTGCGGGTGATGAGCCGTTTATGATCGCCAAGAAATTGAAATCAGTCCCTGTCCTGGTGGGGGAAAATCGATTTAAAGCAGGCATGCGGGCCGTCCGAGAATTTGAGGTGGATGTTATTCTACTTGATGATGGGTTTCAACATTTGAGGCTTGAGCGGGATGTGAATCTTGTTCTTTTGGATTGTAAAAGCCCCTTTGGAAATGGCCACTTACTGCCAAGGGGCACCTTAAGAGAACCGATTGGTTCACTATTTCGTGGCGATGCATTTGTTTTAACGCGCTGTGATTCTTGCGAAGATGCAACAATCAATACATCCAACCGGCTTCCCCCGGATAAACCGGTCTTTATTTCTTCGCACCGCCCGTTTGTTTCCCACATTTTCAAAAGCGGTGATATTAGCGTCGAGAGCGATTTGTCAGAATCATTTACAAATAATTATGACTTCCTAAAAGGGCATCCGGCGGTTTGTTTCTCAGGTATTGCCAGAAACAATGAATTTATGCATACAGTTAATAATATCGGTTGTACAGTGACACGATTTTTCAGTTTTTCTGACCATCATCGGTACTCGGGACAAGATCTTAAAAAAATAGCTGCTGCCGCCGAACTCACAAACGCTGAATTTATCCTCACCACGGCGAAAGACTTTGTTCGAATTCCGAAAGGGATTAAATGGCCCTCTGATTTTGTGGTGATCGATGTGGAGATTTCTTTTGGACCTGATGAGGACGGCTTTAATGAGTTTATAAAAAGCTGGATTGAAGGGTTTAAAAAGAAAACGAACGACAAACATGTTTAACGCGATTCTTTTTTTTGCTCCTCCTGAACGGTGTAGCGTAGCTTCACAAAGATATCAATTTTTTGAAAACAAAATATTGCTTTATATAGAGGGTTGTCAAAACAGCCAGATAACTACCGGCAATGACATCACTAGGATAGTGATTCCCTGTAAATATCCGGCTGGCTCCCACCAAAACGGCGACAGAAAAGTAAAAAAGCCATCCCTTGGGGAGGAGAAAAAAGAGTGCCGTTGCCAAGGCAAAAATGGTGTTGGCGTGTCCGGAAGGAAATGACAACATGTCGGAAGAGAACTCAAAAAAAGCAAAACCGTAATAATTGTCTTTGAAAAGCAATGGCGGGCGCGCACGGCCAAAGAGGAACTTAAAAATATTGGTAATCATCCCTGAAATTGCAATTGATGAAAAAATGAATAAAAAGGAGTAGTAGACTTTCATCACATATCTTTTTTTGGGTTGAAGACCGGGGATAACGCTTAAAAGTCGCAGGATGATACATAACATCCCAAAGGGAATAAGATAAATTCCGGAGTTGCCAAGCCCTGTAATTATCTTAAAAAAACGATAGACTTTTCGGTCGACTGTTTTGACATAGGTTGCAACAGATGGGTCCGCGTATCCGATAAGAAATATACAGGAGACAAAAATAAAGATTCCGACCCATAATAACCGTATTTCAATGTGAGAAGACAAACGCCAGTCGGCTTTTCGTTTCTGCTCTTGAACCGGCGGGTGTTGAGAAAAAGAGGATTCTGTCATTTTATTGTACCGATGCGGACGCTTTGAGTCGAAATGGTGAACGCATTCCCCATCCTGCTTGAAAGCGGGACCGCATCCATCTGATGGCCAAAGTATCTGCTATCCCTACCCAGAGGCGGTTGTTGATCCCGTATTTGGTCGCCCCAAATTTTCTTGGGTGATGGTGTACGGGCATTTCAACAATTTTAGAAAAACCTCTCATCCGTACCAGTGTTGGCAAAAAACGGTGCATCCCCTTGAATATCGGAATATTTTTGATACAGTGATGGCGAAAGACCCTTAAAGAACAGCCCACGTCCTTTACGTGGTCCAGGGTGAGCCAGTTTCGAAAGGAATTTGCCACATAAGAAGCCATTTTTCGGAAAAAAGTGTCTTTCCGTTTTATTCGCCAGCCATTTACCATGTCTGCATCCTCATCCTTTAAACGGTTGATCATCGCGGGAATATTTTTTGGATCATTTTGACCATCTCCATCCATGGTCACCAGAATTCGCCCACGGGCTGAAGTGAATCCAACGGCAAGTGCGGCCGACTGGCCGTAATTGCGAGCGAGTGAAATGAATTGATGGCAGGTGTCTTTTCGGTTAATTTTTGCAAATTCATCGAGGGTTGTATCCGTTGATCCGTCATCTATCCAGATACATTCCCAGAACGTTGAGAGCGTGTACAACACATTTGAAATCTCTTCTGCCAATGCAGCCACATTTTGCTCTTCGTCCTTTACCGGAATGATAATCGACAATTGCAGATCGTATCGAGTTGCAGGTTCAAATCTCATCTTAAAATCTTTTTTTCATCACCAAATATCAATGATGCGATTCATTGCTTTTTAGGCCATCCTTATAAAAAGACGATATGAAATACAAATGAAAAGATGACAGGGTTCAATGGCGGTTCGAAAGCCCCGCGTCCAATGTTTCAATTAGCATCTGAGGTAACTGATGCTTGATAACGGCGCGCCTCCATCGGTTGATATATCGCTCTATTAACATTTTTCTATTTTTACGAGTGATACGGGCTTTGTCAAAATCGATAAGAAAAACACGGTTGGCATGATCGATGAGAATATTTCCCGGGTGCAAGTCAACATGGAGAACCCTATGATCGATCAGAATGGCAATCTGTTCAATTATATTTTCCATCACGGTATGGGTACGACCCTCATTGTCACAGGCGAGTTTTGCAAGCGTTTGTTGCCCCTCGATTTTTTTGCTTACCAGCCATCCTTTATAAAACAGCCCGCCTTTAAAGGCATATGCAATCGGTTCCGGGGCACTCACTCCGATCTGTCTTGCTTCCTGCAAGATTTTAAACTCAGTTTCGCCCCGCGTCCGTCCCCATCTCAAATAACGTTGTTTCAAGAAGTATCGGATAAACCCGCCGCGGGTATAGTGCTTGACAACCACAGATCCTATGCCTTTCAGATGGGAAATGGTGACCGAACTTCTGCCAATAAGCCCTGGGCCCAGTGTTTTGACCGGTACTCTGAAAAGCCGGGCCAAACATTTTAGTTGCTGATTCGTGAGTTCCAAAGTGGACCCTACGGTAAAGGAAGCGTATTTTTGAGTTGAGCGTTCTGACATCGTACGGATCACAAATCCATTTATAAATCTTTCCTTATTTGTGGGGATCGATCGGTTCTATTTTTTGATCGATATGTCAATTGTCAGAAAGGACCTTGGGGCCTCTTTTTTAACTTGACACCTGATCGGAATGTTGACATATTTGTTGAGAAAAAACAACTTTTTATCCCTGTTCTCTCTCCATGAAAACCCCATGAACAATCGCTATTTACTCTTTGTAAGTAAAGTCTATTCATTTTCAATACTCAGACCTCTGCAGGCGGCCATTCGTCGAAGAAAAGACCATGTGGCCTGGTTTCTCTATGCCCTTGATCCTTCCCACTTGAAGGAGGATGAGAGGTGCCTTTTCACGGTGGATGAAGTCCGTCAATTCCATCCCAGGGCGATCTTTGTACCGGGCAACTGGGTGCCGGATTTTTTTCCCGGGGTGAAGGTCGAAATTTTCCATGGATTCGGCATAGATAAAAAGGGGCACTTTGATATTCGAGGGTTATTTGACCTCTATTGCACCCACGGTCTTCTAACCACGAAACCCTTTCAAGCACTGAAAAAAAAGTACGGTTTTTTTGATGTTGTTGAAACCGGATGGCCCAAGACAGACGCGCTTTTTAGATATAAAGCAGCATCGACTTGGAAGGAAGACAACCGAATTCAAGGACCGGTTATACTTTATGCACCGACGTTCAGCCCCTCTCTGACTTCTGCCCTTCACCTCAGAGAAGCCATTGGTAAAATTGCACAAAAAGGTACCTATCATTGGTTGCTAAAATTCCACCCGAAAATGGACACAGACGTGGTCAGGTCCTATCACCAACTTGATATGGAAAACATTCATGTGATTGATGAACCGGATATCATCCCGTATCTGCATGCCGCGGATGTATTGGTTAGTGATACATCTTCCGTGGTCACCGAGTTTCTTTTGCTAAAAAAACCGGCCATCACTTTTCGGACAAAATCGCCGGCGGCACATCTGTTTGATATCACAAAACCGGACGACCTCGAATCCGCACTGGCTGACGTCCTCCAAAATTCCGGTAAATTTTTAGGGGAAGCGTTAAAATTTGTAAACATGATGCATCCCTATGTGGATGGAAAATCGAGTGAACGGGTATTGGATGCAACGGATCGATTTATAGCGCAGACTGCACGGCAGATGCCGCCCAAACCATTAAATCTATGGCGAAAGCTCCAGGTTCGCAGGCGTTTGAAGTACTACCACCTGAGATAGATCATGAAAGTCTTATTCGATGTTGCCCATCTTTATTACCTTCCCCAATATCTTCCTGTATGGAATGAGCTGAAAAAGCGGGGGGTAAGCTGCCTGTTCGTCTTTCACAAGGGCACGGAGATGATGAGCATTTTATCTGCGGTCATAAAAAAAGAGGTATTGCCGTCAAAATGGGTTGCAACCGATCTGGAGGCCGTCAATCTTTATCAAACAGAAAAGACGGACTGGATCATATTTGGAGACAGCACATCACAGCTGAGCCGGTTGCCCGATAATGTTCGTACCGCATTGCTTTATCACGGTATCGGCGTAAAATCCTGTTATTATGATGCTGATTTAATGGGAATGAACGTACGTTTCGTAGAAGGAGAATATCGGTTGCAGGAACTCCGCCGGCGTTATCCCGATGCCATCTTGGTCAGTGCAGGTTTTGCAAAACTCGATCCCCTGTTGCCTGCTGGTCACGGGAAAATGTCTCCTTTCGATTTAGTGGCGGCTGGGCTGAACCCGAACCGGCCGACCTTGCTTTACGCCCCGACTTTTTATCCTAGTTCCATCGAACGAATGCCCAGCGATTGGCCAAAACAGTTTGGGAACTACAACCTCATTGTGAAACCCCATTTTTTTACCTTTTGTAAAGCCCGATACCGATATCAAAGAAAAAAATTGAAAAGCTGGAGCGGCTATAATAATACTTACGTCGCTAGACCCGAAGAGTATTCTCTCCTCCCCTTTATGGCGGCTTCTGATTTATTAATCAGCGAGGCTTCATCCGCATTTTTTGAATTTGCCGCTCTGGATAAACCGATTGTCTGGTGTGATTTCTTAAAGCTTCGCTGGAGTTATCGTGGACCTTTTCGTTACCGGTTTCATATTCGCATGGATCGAGGAATAGAAAAGTTCCACAATATTGGACCACATGTGGAGAAATTTCAAGATTTAAAAGGGATCGTCGATCAACAAATCCGAAATCCCGGTCAATACCATCAACAACGAAAACTGTCCACAAAGTGGCTTTTGGGTTCGATGGATGGCCATGCCTCACGACGGATCGTGAACTATCTTCTTTTCGGGTCAGAAACCGTATGCCGCGCTTGATCCAAATCTTCCTGGAAGTCGACCTCGATGCAGAACAGTTCACCAATCGGCAGGGGTCTAAAAACCGGGCCGTGATCCGCGATCAAGAGTTCCATACTCTTTTCAAAATAGTCTTGGTTATCAACAATTAATAGTTTTTTCTTAAATGCTGCCAGATATTTTGATTGGATCAGATTAATGCCTAATGCCTCACCAAGGGGATTTTTAATATCCTTGGATATTGCGTTAATAAAACCTTGGTCATCCACTGTGTATTTGACCTCTTCTCTGCCCACACGGGCATTGTTCACCGCAACGGATGAACCTTCTTCCAGTAGTATCCGCTCAATGATCTCCGGCTCAAAGACCACGTCGCCGTTAATCCACAATACGTCCTTGTCATCAATGTGCTTCAGCGCACAGAGGAGGCTCTTTGAGGTGTTGGTTATGTCAAAGTTCGGGTTATAAGCATAAAAGATGTCGGGATCAGCCTCCATTATCAGGTCTTTTTTAAATCCCACCACTCCGATAATCGTCAGTCCAAAGCTTCGAAAGATTCTCAGTTGCCGTGAAAAGATCGTCTCCCCGGCCGTCAGGGGTGTTAATCCTTTCGGGCAAGGAAGACCGAGGCGGCCGCCGATACCGGCCAATAAAATAATGACAACTGGAGGTTTCATTTTCATTCCCTCAAAAAATGTTCAAGATCGCTGGAACATGGTGTGCTCGGCACACATTCTTTATTCTTTAATTTGGGGAGAATCAAATTGATTGCTCGATGCAAATGGTGCTGGTTGTCAATTTCAGTCCAAACAAGATCATCTATTCTTTCGATCGTTATCGGATAAATTTGAGAGGATTTTGCGAAGACAATTTCATAGTCGGTTTTTCGAGTTATGATATCATCTTCTGTATACAACGCACAAACATTTTGGAAAGTTTGAAATGAAATTTTTGAAACACCAACAAGTTCGCCGTCTATTTTTTTTAAATCATCTTTCTTTTTAGACATATTGACCAGCATCATGTTTGTGTCTGTTTCTATAAAAACCTCGTCTTGCGAATTTGTTCTGCCGCTTGCGAGAATGATATCTTTCTTTTTGCTCCTTTGCAAATGAGTGATGGCTCTTTCTTCATAGATTAAATCTGATTCAAGAAGCAGAAAATCCTCATTTATAATATCTTTCATATTGTGAAGGGTATAGAAGCTGGAGGTTTTATCGTAAAAATCATTTTTTTGGGTCATCACATTGGGATATTTTTCTTTTAACCGCTCATAGAAGTGGGAGAGATACCCGGTTCCAATGATGATCTTTTCGATCTTATGTTTTAAAAGGAAATCAATGGACCGTTCGATCAATGTCTCATTATCAATTTCCAAAAAGCCCTTCGGTTTTTCATCGCTTCTATTGTTTATTCTTACCCCGGACCCTGCTGCCAGAATGACCGCTAATTTAACCATTGCGCATCGCTTTCTGCTGGAAAAACATATTTCTTATCTCCTGTTTCAACAATAGGCACTTTGTTTTGATCCGATTGCTACACTTTTCCTGATCTGTGGACAGCGGATGTTTTAGAATCCCTTTTCAGCAATGGTCCCATCGTCAAGGCTTGGATCAAAATTTCGATCAGGAATTCTCCAGTTACCATACCGTATGCTTAAATATTCCTCAACATGGGACGGAATCGAGATCTTTCTCCCTTCCCAGGTGATGCTGTCGAGGTTGTCATAAAATTTTCTATCTATATGTTTTAATGCGCCGCTGTCTATCCAGCGATAAAATCGATCTGCCTTATACTTGACGAACAGATCAATATGGAAATTGATCTTCAACAATTTCTCCCAGGGCGTTTCTATGATGATCGATCTAGTTTTTCCGGGCAGCCAAATATTATTTTTTGATCTTTTTCTTATGATATATTTGGGAAAAAATTTATACCAGATCGATATGATTTTGGAAGCAGATTCTCCGGAAATACCGACATCTACATCGTGATCCCATGGGATTAAATCGCCATCTCGAATTATTCCCAACAGCGTTCCATCATCTATCCAGTATTTAATGCTGTATTTTTCGAAAATATCCAGACTGTCGAATAACATACGCTTCATCCGATCAAGGTAGTGGTCATGCAGTTTGATTCGTTTTTTTGTTTTCGGTCGTAATATTTTTTTATGGGGGATGGTTTTGATAATGTCGTCATCTATGATTGAAAGGTCTTCTATTCTTGCAAACCAAGGATATTTATGGGTTTTCCAGTCGCCATATCTTTGGCGGAGATAATTTTCAGCATCAGAGGGGATCGGATAATCTTTATCAAAAAAGTTTATTTTATCCAGCCGATCAAAAAAATGTGAGGAAACAGATTTACAGCTCCTCCTATCGACCCACCGATAGGTATGGCCGTGTTTAAATTTAATCGAAATTATGATTTTCAGAACAGCATTGTTGTTGTTTTCCCAAACCTTATACACTTTAACCCGTGTGATATCGGAATCGATCCATTCTCTTCCCGAATGATTTCGAACCTCTCGAAGCTTGTGTAGAGGTAAAATTTTTTTTCGGAGCGCAAGAAAACGGCCCAAATATTTTTCGTCAATACCGATGTCAATATTGTGGTGCCACGGCGGGAGGTTTTTCTCTCTTATCAGACCTAGAAGGGTACCGGATTCCAACCAGTATGAAATTCCGTTTCTCTCCAGCAAGGTTGTCGTGTATCGAAGCAACCTTTTTTGTAATTTTTCGAGGTCAGCCATTACCCTCTCCACCAAACATTTTCAGATGATCGAGACAAAATGGTTTCCATTTTAATATCTTTTCGTCAGCTTATTCATCAGAATACAAAAGCAATCATTTTCATTTTTTAACCGGAATGTTTAAGGACCACAGCGACGCGTATTTGTTAAAAGTATATTGCCAAAAGAGTATGGCCATAAGCAGACCCCGGCGGCCATCCAGAAAACCGAGTCGAAAAACGTAAATGTTGAAAAATTCCCAGCAGGAATGGAGCAGTGCGTTGGCAATCCCTGTTTTTTTCCCTTTTTCATGTCTTTGTTGTGCCCATAGCCACGAATATTGGATAAATTTTTCCAAGGCCTGCAGCATGTTCCTATGGGAAAAATGTAAAAGTCGGCCCTCCAGCTTTCCAATTTTCCCACTGGGCAAAATGATTTTTTCATGTACCTGTGCGTCTGAAAACCGTGCGCCTTCTCGTTTAAACAAGCGCAGAGGCGCTCGACCGCTTCGCCCAAAATCAAGGCGTTTACCGAAAATATGGACGGCCCAGGGGATGCGAAACGCAATGGTTTTCGGATCGTCCTCCAAACAGGTGTCAATCTCTACCCTCAACTCCGGCGTAACCTGTTCATCTGCATCAATGGACAACACCCAGTCCTTAACCGCTTTTTCCAAAGCCCGCTGCTTCTGGGGTCCGTAACCAGGCCAATCGGTGACATAGACTTTATCGGTATACTTTTTCGCTAATTCCACCGTACGATCCGTACTGCCACTGTCGAATACAATAATTTCATCAGCCCAATTCGAGACCGATTCAAGACAGGGTTCAATCCGGTCCTCCTCATTCTTTGTGATAGCGATGACGGATAAGGAAAGATTGCGATCAAAATCGATCGGTTTCCAGTAAATCTTTTCATTAAAAAAAAAGCTCATCCACACGATCAGAAAAAAGATTAAAAATGGGAGCGGAATTGCTTGCAAGAGATTGTTTTGGGTTAAAGAAAAATAGATTATGCCGGCAACCAAAACGATTCCCCCCAAACCAAGGGCACGGATTTGATCCGATTGGTGTTGGAGCGCGCCAATAAACTGCTTGGATGAATAACCGATAAGAATAGCCAGTACTGCAAATATCCCTAAGAATTGACCGGTCAGGTCCATGGGGTTTTCACCGATTATGAGGCTGTAAAAGCCGTCGGGCTGGATAAAAAAAGATCCGGATAGTATAGAAATAAACCCGAAAATGAATGCCATCAGCGGTATCACCCGCATGATACGCCGATTTTTAAACCAGTTCCAACCGCCAAGTGCCATACTGCCAAACAGGAACGAACAGGTACCACATAAAGCCTTATGGGCTATTGATAAAATCAGGGTCCCCAGTCCGGTCGACAAACACCCCAAGACAAGTCCCAGCCAAAGCCACCCGGGGTTGATCTGCAGCCGCCGAAAAAATCGATATATCGGAACACCGAGACCAATGAATAAGTAAAACATCCATCCATTGAATGTAATTTCTTTCACGGTACCGGATAAAAGAGAAATCAGGTGAAATAAAAAAAACAGAAACAAAAGAAAAAGAAGAATTTTTTCTTTTTTCAACAATTGAATGTTTTGGGGAAGAACGGGTAGAAGAACAAGTGTCAAAACGATTATAAACACCAGCAGTCCGGTATCTCCCTGGTCAATTATCGTTGAAACTGATGGGGAAATAAAAACTAGCAGACCGATAATTAACCGAAGTTGACGATCCAAGGCGTGTTGATCCGGCAAAATCGAACCTCCAAAAAAGCAGAAAATGTTCTTTATCAATTGATGCAATTTATACCGTCGTTCCTAACAGGCTAGCAGACACATGTCAATGTCAACACAGTACGCGACATGATTCCGTCTAAACGACACAAACGAATTGTATGATCAATTTTTGTATTTATAGCAAATCAAGTTTCGCACCTCCTAACCATCGTAGCGTTGCCTTCGGCCTTTGCCGAAGGCGAGTCTTTGTAAAATCAAAGGTGTGAAACTTGAGTAATAATTTATTGACATGACCCTATGACGAGGGCATTATGCCGAAAGGCGGAGGTGATGTTGATGAACCCAACTGCCGGTATACAACCCCCTTAAGTGATACACCATCCCATCATCCGGCGGATTTGACCAATGGCAATTAAACGGTTTAAAAAATCTTAAGTTGAGAATGAAAATAGAACTGCCATTCAAATCTGCACCGGAAAGTATCTGCATTTTAAGGCTGTCAGCCATCGGCGATGTATGTAATGTTGTTCCGATCGTCAGAACGTTACAATCGTATTGGCCAACAACCAAAATATCCTGGATTATCGGATCGCTCGAGCATCAGCTGGTGGATGATATATCCGGGGTAGAATTTATTGTATGCAACAAAAAGAATGGATTCGGAGAACTCATTGATTTGAAAAGGAAAATGGCCGGACGTCGGTTTTCGATTTTATTACAAATGCAAGCGGCGATGCGGACCAGTTTGATAGGACTGAATATCCCTGCTGATATAAAGTTGGGTTTCCATAAAAAGCAAGCCAAAGATTTCCAATGGCTGTTTACGAATTTCAAAACAAAAACGATCAATCAACCCCATGTCATCGATGGTTTCTTCGGATTTTTGGAAGCCATGGGCATTGGTCAAAGAAAACTGGTCTGGGAAATTCCGATTCCGGAAACGGCAAAAGCTTTTGCCAAAAGCAAAATACCCACACCGCCAAAACCCTATCTCATTGTTAATCCCTGCTCGAGTTCAAGATTCCGGAACTGGAGAAATTGGCGCCCTGAAAGGTATGCACAAATTATTGACTACGCTGCCAACCGATACGATGCCATAACCCTGCTGACCGGAGGACCCAACGATACGGAAAAAGCATATGGAGAAAACATATGCTGTATTTCTCGATCAGATCCCATTAATTTGATAGGAAAAACTAATTTGAAAGAACTTTTGGCCTTGTTAGAAAACGCCTCAGCGACAGTTTCACCGGACACGGGGCCGATTCATATCGCCAATTCTCTTGGGGTTCCAACGATTGGTCTATACGCGGGCAGTAATCCGCTTCGTACCGGCCCCTACCTCTTTCAAAATTGGGTTGTCAATGCATATCCAGAAGCGGTTAGAAATGAATTTGGAAAAAGTGTCGATGAAATCGACTGGGGAAAAAGAATCCGGCAGTCGAACGTGATCGATTTAATCACTGCCGATGCGGTGAAGAAAAAGATTGATCAGGCACTGACGATGCCCCATCGTTCATAAGGGCCGGTATAATTCTATTTGGATCATACCCAAATCGCAGGGAAAAATGGAAAGTTTTTATATACGAGTCTTGGTTTTTACGTTGGTCCTATGCTTTCCTGTTTTTTCGAACCTTGTCGAACACGCCGGGAGTTCAATACTGATTCTATTAGCCTTACTTGGACTCCCCGTATGTTTGTCGAAGGGCAGACGGCCCGATTTGACCTGGCAGGAAAAAGGGTTAATAAGTTCATTTGTCTCGTATTTTGTGGTATATCTGATTTCTTTTGTTGTAAACACTCTGATTGGCGATCTTGAACAACTGCATACAAAACATTTGGAGAAGGAATTTTTTTTGCTATTTTTCATCCCGGTCTATTTATTGTTCAAGCATATTAAATTGCCCCTATGGGTCGTATGGTATGGGGTTTTGACCGGGGCTGCTGTTGTTGGTATCTATGCGATGGTTGATTCGGGTTGGTTTAATTTGGGAAATCGCGTAAGAGGGGCGTACAATCCGATTCTTTTTGGAGACCTCTCACTACTGATGGCCTTTATGAATTTTCAGACCTTTGGTTTTTTTCGGCAAAAACATGCTGCTTTGGTGGCCCTGCCCTTACTCGGTTTTATTTTGGGCACAACTGCTTCTTTTCTAACCGGCAGCCGGGGAGCCTGGGCTGCCATACCTGTTTTCCTGGCAATTTTGTTATTCAAATTGAAGCGTCATTTCAAACCGCGAGTCCTTGGAGCGACGATTGGCGTTATTTTTCTGGCGTCTTTGGTTGTATATCATATTCCCGTTACGGGTGTCGCTGACCGGATTAAGGGAGCCATTGAGGACTTTCGAACTTATTCAAGGGGCAACGTAACATGGGGAGGCGGGGTGGGAAACCGTTTGGAATCTTGGCGAGCAGCGTGGTTAATATACAGAAATCATCCGTTTCTTGGCGTCGGCCCGGGTGGTTATCGCTACGCTATTCAGGATATGATATCTGAAGGGACATTGAGACATGATCGAGAAGTTTATTTTAACCAACCCCATAATATATATCTTTCTGTTATGGTCGACACTGGGTGGGTTGGACTGGTGGTTCTGCTTTCCATCTTTCTTCTACCATTAAATATTGCCCGATCACGGATCAGGAAAGAAGAAAAAAATCCTGAGGCGGCTTATTCAATCTTCATTCTCGTATCCGGTTTCATGATTTTTGGCTTGACTGAAACCGTGTTTGGTCGCAGTGTTTTTGTATCGTTTTATCTTATCATGCTGGCTGCTCTACTTTCTCAACGAAATGCAATCCTGAATGTTGGGCCGGTAAGATAACCTGCTTTGATTGTTTTGAGTTTATGTCGGATTTGAGCTTATACTCTAACCGTGTTGCCATGCTTGATTTTTACAAAATCGCTTACGGTGTGATAGATAAATCTACCCGCGCCATCGGCCTGATTCCGAGAAGATTGTCTTTCTTTATCGGAAATTTTCTGGGGCAGCTCTGGTTTTGTTTCGACAAGCGACACCGGCATGTGGCACTGGACAATTTGACCCACGCATTCGGGGATAAAATGACACCGGTTGAAATTAAGCGGCTGGCTCGGCAGGTTTTCAGAAATGTCGCGCAGATCATTTTTGAGATTGGGTGGTCGATGCAGCTGTCAGATGAGGATTTCAATACCTTTTTTTCGGTCGATGGTCTGTCCAATTTACACACTGCACAAAAAAAACAAAAAGGCGTGTTACTTCTTACCGCCCATATGGGAAACTGGGAGTTTTTACCGATCACCGCAGCGATGATAGGCCTTCAAGTCGGCACCATTTATCGCCCCTTGGATTTTTTGCCTTTGGAGCAATTTGTTAAATATATTCGGACCCGCTTTGGCGCAAAGGTGATCCCAAAGCGGCATTCGACGCGGACAATCCTAAAAAGCTTGAAACATGAGGAAAGTGTTGGGATTCTGTTGGATCAGAGCACCCATCGCGGCAAAGGCGTTTTTGTCGATTTTTTTGGGCGAAGAACCTGTACGAACAAAGGGTTGGCACTTCTGGCATTAAAGACCGGGGCGCCTGTTATTCCCGTTTTTCAGGTTCGCGAAAAATCAGGTTTTCGAGCGAATTTTCTCCCCGAGGTCCCGCTGATTAAAACCGGAGATATCACGAAGGATGTAGAAGCAAATACCTTACAATATAACCGCGTTATCGAAACATTCATTCGCCGTTATCCGGATCAATGGTTCTGGGTTCATCGGCGCTGGAAGGTGGAACCCGATCCATTTCCGATTTAAAATATATACTCGAGTTTTGCACCCCCTATCGACTGGAGCATCGCCTTTGGTGTGTGGCGAAGTCGAGCCTCCGTGTAATGTAATCTAAGGTATGAAACTTGAGCATACCTTTCTTTTATAAAGCGAAAACATCCGAACCGTTCACTTGTCGCTGGACATAATCGCACTGATGCCGGATTATAAACGCACCCATGCGTCAAGGATGAAAGGAGGGAAAAATGGGAATCAATCAAGAGCTTCTGGAGATCCTCGCTTGTCCAAAATGCAAAGGGGACATCTATCTCAATGATGCTGAAGATGGACTTATCTGTGAAAATTGCAAACTTTTATATGAGATCAGGGATGACATTCCAATAATGCTTATTGATGAAGCAAAACCGATAGATTAAAAATCGGACATTCAACTGAAAAACGACCGCAATCCCCAACAATAAAAGAGCCCTTGCCAGTTACTTCAGGGCATTTCAATATGCATCATGAGTAAGCCTCAACCCCCGAAACCAGGGAAATTGGTAATTGGTATTATACTCAAGAAAAAATCCTTTCTTGTACCTGTCGCGAATGAACTGGTGGAAAAATTTGGATCCGTTGATTTGGTAAGCGCATGGTTTCCTTTCACGAAAACCACGTATTATGAACCTGAAATGGGAGCTCCTCTCTTTCGGCGGATGCTGACATTCAAAAGACTCATATTGCAGGATGCTTTGGCAAAGATAAAGCTTCAAACAAATATGCTTGAGAGAAAATACTCGGTGAACCGCAGGCGGAACGTCAACATAGATCCGGGGTGCTTGCTTCACGAACGTTTTGTCCTCGCCACCGGTAAAAATTATACCCACAGGATTTTTATTGGCCATGGTATTTATGCAGATTTGACATTGATTTATAAAAAAGGATCTTTTCAGCCCCTCTCGTGGACCTATCCGGATTATGTTGAAAGTCGAATGCTTTCTTACCTCGATCAGGTGCGTGAGAAATATCTCATGGATTTAAAGCGAATATCCCAAAGTGAGGTAAGTAAAAAAAGAATAGGTAAGGAATGAAAAAATGATCAGAAGCATGACCGCATTCGCAAGATCCGAAAAGATAGAAGAGGGATTTTCAATCGTAATCGAAATAAGATCGTACAACCATCGATATCTTGATATCGCTTTGCGTGTTCCCAGTGGGTATCTTCCTTTAGAAGATAAGATAAAAGGTTTTGTCACCGATAGCGTAACCCGGGGCCGAGTTGAAATTTTAGTCTCAATTAAAGAGGATATCCAAGACACACTTGCTTTCGAGATAAACGAGTCGAAGGCTGCAAAGTACTATGATGCACTTGTCCGGTTAAAAGAAATGTTGAAATTTCATGGTGAGATCCCCTTGGATCTTTTGGTTAAACAAGAGGACATTATAAAACCAATATGGATGAACAAAGACTTGTCGGCCGCTTGGACGGCGGTAAAGCGTTGTCTGTGTGAGGCTCTAAACGATCTTGAAGGCATGAGGAGACAGGAGGGGGAAGCCTTAGCAAAGGATTTTGACAAAAGGCTCGCGTGCATCGAAAAATATATTGATCATATCGAAAAAGACTCGCTTGATCTGATGCAGCATTGTCAGACCCGGTTGAGGGAGCGTCTGTCCGCGTTGACGAAAGGTATGGTGAATTTGGAACCTGAAAGGATTATGCAAGAGGCGGCATTTCTTGTTGAACGGAGTGATATTACTGAAGAAATCGTGAGGGCCAAAAGCCATCTTCGGCAATTTTGTTTATTTATGGATTCAGAGAAACCGGAAGGTCGAAAGCTCAATTTCTTATTGCAGGAACTTAACCGTGAATTCAACACAATTGGATCCAAGACAGAAAGTGCGAATGCCGTTCATAAGGTTGTTGAAGTCAAATCTGAACTTGAAAAGATGAGAGAACAGGTTATGAACGTGGAGTAAATAGTCGAAGGAGAACGTGTTATGGAACAAAGTTTATTAAATATCGGTTTTGGAAGCACGGTGGTCGCCGAGCGGATTGTCGCCATCGTATCGCCCAATTCTGCGACCCAGATATATCTCTCATCTCCGATAAGACGCCTTAAAGATGAAGCCAGGAAGGAAAGACGCCTGGTGGATGTAACCCACGGTCGGAGAACCCGTTCTATCATTATCATGGACAGCAATCATATCATACTCTCTGCCATCCACCCAGAAACCATATCCCAGCGTTATGCGACCCTGAGGGAGTCGTCATAGTTTTTTATGGAATGAGAATCGATATCCCGATGATTCCTGGTACCAAACAGTGAACTCCAAAAAGTCAAAAGCGAAAAATAAAGATCCAAAATTCAACAGAGCAACGGGACGTCTTTTTATCCTTTCAGCACCCTCAGGGGCGGGCAAGACCACACTTCGCAATACAATTCTGAATCGTTTTCCGGAGATGATTTATTCGGTTTCATATACTACTCGAAAGCCACGTCCAGGAGAAAAAAACGGCAAAGATTACTATTTTATTAAAAACGAGGAGTTTGAAAAAAAGATCGAAAAAGATCAATGGGCGGAATGGGCAAAGGTACACGATAATTATTATGGCACTCCAGCTGAATTTTTAGACGAGGGATTGGCCTTGGGTTTTGACATTCTCCTTGAGATAGATGTTCAGGGTTCTATCTTGATCCTTGAGCATTATCCTGAAAGCATCACGATTTTTATTATGCCCCCTTCACTGAAGATACTGAAGCAACGCTTGGGACAAAGGGGGGCGGATTCCAAGGAAGCCATTAAGAATCGACTTTTAAATGCAGAAAAAGAGATCGCGCAAAAAAATGTTTACCGTCATATTATTATCAATGATCAACTGCCAGAAGCAATCGGTGAGCTCGTTATGATTATCGAGCAATACCGCGATCATCAACGCCTCCCCGATTGTCCATTTGTCCCATAGTCGCAAGATATCATGTTAGAATAGATTTAAGAAATACGATGATATGTGGTTGAAGTTTCCAGCAACCCCCATCGGTTTTCATCCCTGGAGACGAAATCAATTTTGCTGTGAAAACAGAAATACTCTTTGGAATTCATCCGGTATATGAGGCGCTCAAGGCAGGTAGAAGAATTTTCTACGACCTGTACATTACAAAAGATACAACCTCAAGGCGATTAAAAAGGACGATTACTCTCGCGGAGATGAAAAAAATACCGGTAAAAAAAATTACGTCCTCCAAACTCAAGATGTTGTCAGGGACCGATACAACCCAAAGGATTGGGGCGAAAGTCAGCAGATATCCTTTATCCGAAATTATTGAAATTGTAAACAAAATCAAACACAACGCTGGGAATCCTTTTTTGCTTTTGCTCGACAATGTGGTGGATCCTCACAATTTGGGTGCGCTAATTCGAACCGGAATCTGTGCTGGAATCGATGCAGTGATCATCACCAGGGATCGCTCTGCACCTCCAACCCCGGCAGTTTCCAAGAGCTCGGCAGGGGCACTGGAACATGTTGATCTGGCACTTGTGACCAACATGGTGAATACCATACGATTTTTAAAACAAAACGGTCTATGGATCATCGGAATGGATCAGAATGCAAAGCGATCTGCTTTTGAAACAGATTTAAGCTGTCCTGTTGCGATCGTTATTGGTGGGGAAGAAAAAGGGATTCGACCCCTGGTGAAGAGACAGTGTGATTATTTAGTTTCTATCCCTTTATTCGGTAAGGTAGATTCGTTGAACGCTTCAGTGGCTGGCGGCGTCACCATGTATGAAGTGTTCAGACAGCGAAACATAAACGCCGAAGGCGACGTTTCGATGGATTGGGGGTGTGAGACTTGAGTTATAAGTTTCATTTTATGGGTCAGTCGTCTCTGGGCGTTTAGATGAATATCTGGGGCGACATATTTACTTCTTTGAAAGAAGCGCTTTTCCCGACCCGGTGTTTGATCTGTGGGACTTTCTATGATTTGGGAGAACACCATGACAAGGAGCATTGCGAAGGTAAGTTTATGGATGCGACGGTTTTGATGTATAGCCCAAATGATATCTTTCAAAAACTAATGAATACGTTCCTGTGCCCGGCGTGTACGGCTGGTTTTGCAAATATTGAATCGCCTATTTGTCCTGTTTGCGGCATTATGTTTGAAAGTCGAGAAGGAGAAGATCATATCTGTGGTGAATGTATACTTGCTCCAAAAAGATTCAGGATTGCCCGTGCGGTTGGCGTTTACGATCGAACGCTTATGGTAGTGCTTCATTATTTTAAATATAAAGGAAAAATTCAACTGGCACGACCCCTTGGACAACTCCTGTTCTGTGCCTTTACGTAAAACTGGAATGAAAAGGAAATAGAGCTGATTGTCCCTGTTCCACTACATACGAAACGATTGAGAAAAAGAGGTTTTAATCAGGCTTTTCTCCTTATCAGGAATTGGGCCCTTTATGCCGAGATGGCCGACATCGAGTTAGACCATCTAAATATACGCAGAGATATCCTTAGCAGAAATCGATGGACAGAACCGCAGACTGGCCTCAGTCGCTATCGCCGGATGTCAAATATTAAAAATGTTTTTAACATCAAGGACTCATCAAAAGTAATCGAGAAGAGCGTCCTTCTAGTGGATGATGTTTATACAACCGGTGCAACCGCTGATGAATGTGCGAAAACATTACTTCAAAGTGGGGCCAAACATGTGGATGTGCTTACACTGGCACGGGCCATACGATAGGCAAAAGGGATTAGATTTTGGTAATTGATTAAGTTTTGGCACCCATGTTAAGGGTTGCCAATGGAATTAACCCGTTATTACGAGCTTATTAACAGTGAACAAAGGGCCAAAAATTATCTGTCGAAAAAGTGCCTCAAAAATGGACACCGATTTTGCCCTCGTTGTCTGCATCGCAGACGTTACAAATTATCTTCTGGAAGGCGTCGTTGCGCTAGATGTAAATACACCTTCCATGATTTCTCAGGCCGCTGGATTGGACTAGGCAATCTAAGCTGCATCAAGTGGCTGTCATTAATCAAGCTCTTTGAATTGGAATTATCTGTTCGCAAAATGGCTGAACAGATGAACTTGGC
>PVBE012868497.1_pt1 | contig 57859 bp, 37 predicted proteins | sample 1631181 | NCBI WGS metagenome assembly PVBE01 (sample SAMN08397723, study PRJNA350692) | Marine metagenome, whole genome shotgun sequencing project. | isolation source: water | place: Pacific Ocean | collected 2012-04
CGGGTTCTCTGCAATTGCGCCATGAGCAAAAAGAACATCACCACGATGAATATCGGACTTCCGATAATGGTCAGCAAATCCATGACACCACCAGTATACGCCAACTATGCCGATGCGAAATGGAACTTGATGCCGTATTCTTACCCAGAATTGGTGTTTCAGGGTATAATTGGGGTACACTTTAACAACAAAAAAGACGGGCCGTGCAGGTGCTTGAACACCCACACGACCCTAACCCAAACGCTGTCGAGCCAGCGAAGGGCTGAGCCGGATTTTACCTCAAGCCTCTCGCTATACCAGCAGAGGTCTTTTTTGTTGGTTTATCGGAACAGAGGGATGACAGAAACCAATTGATTATCTGAAAAACACTATATAATCTGAGAAGCATACCGCTGACCGGGGTTTATAATTGAGCGTGGAGCGGCAATTCCGTGCGTGATTTTGGCCCACTAGCTCAATTGGCAGAGCAGTTGACTCTTAATCAATTGGTTCCAGGTTCGAGTCCTGGATGGGTCACTCGAAGGTGATTTGAACCCGCTTGTTCCCGTGACAAAGCGGCAGTCGGCTCGCAGGCACGCCCTTTCATTTCGTCTACCTTTCTCTGGCGGCACAATCTGTCAATTTGAAACGATGAATTTCCATCGCTGTCGCGAGTGGTGCAGGCTGCACACCGTCCGGATGCGCGACCGGTAAACAGAATGGGGCTTTAACGACCAGTTTTGCTATAATGCGCCGGTGGTACTTAATCTTGGTAGCCGCAAGAAGTGTTTCCGCTCACAACCGCGCGTAGTTTCTCCCCGAGCATGTTGTTCTTATGAATAAACGCTGGCAGATGCCCCTCGGATTGCTACTGAGCTGCTTGGCGTTGGCAGCGATATTGCGCGGCATCCGCTGGGGCGAACTTGGTCGGGCCATGGCTCAGGCCAATTACTGGTGGCTACTGCCGTTCGTGTTGTTCGAGACGTTGTCGCTATGGGTGCGTGCAAAACGCTGGCGAGTGCTGCTGGAGGAGAAAATCGAGATAGGGCGTTTGTTCTGGATAACTAACATCAGTTATTACCTGAGCAACGTTCTACCATTGCGCATAGGGGAGTTGGCGCGAGTGTATCTGGCCACACGTGGCAGTGAGGTGAGCGGGATGCAGGCGCTCTCGACCGCGGTGCTCGAGCGCATGATTGATGTGCTCACTGTGTTTGCGCTGCTTTTCGCGGTGCTGCCGCTTGTGCCGCAACAGGGGCTGTTGGCCGAGATTGCCTACTGGGTGGTGGCCGCGGTGTTGCTGGCAATTCTGGCTGCCTTCGGCCTCGCGAGAAAACGCAGTGGGTTTGCGGCGATTATCGGGGATTTTGTCGGCAGGGTTGCGCCAGGCTTGCGCGGCGCGGCCGTGGATGCGGCCGACAACTTTCTCGCTAGCATTGACATTGTTCGCGGCAGACGGCTGGGGGTTGCAGCGCTGTTGAGTGTGCTCGTCTGGCTGCTCGCGGCGTTGGCGGTCTATTCGATGATGTTAGGGTTTTTGCCGGAGCAGCCGGTATATGTAGGAGTTTTTGTGACCGTGATTGTGGCGCTTGGCATCGCGCTTCCATCAGTGCCTGCCGGAGTAGGACTGTGGGAAGCGGCGACGGTGGCGGCGCTGGCGGTTTTTGGCGTGGCGAGAGAAACTGCTCTTGCGTACGCGGTTGCCATGCACCTCACTCTTTTTGTGAAAATGGCAATTCTGGGCATGGTTGGGCTGCACTTTGAGGGCGAAAACCTGAATCACCTTGCCGGTGCTGCGTGGCGCTTCATGCGGAGGCTGCGCAATCAGCAGGACGAAGTTGCGTGAGAATACTGGCTGCACTCACCTATTATTGGCCGCACGTCTCCGGATTGACTATTTACGTGGAACGGTTGGCGCGCGCATTGGTAGTGCGCGGTCATGCGGTGACGGTACTGACTTCGCAGTACGACCGTGGGCTGTCGCGGCGGGAGGAGTTGCACGGAGTGCGGGTGGTGCGTGTACCCGTGGCGGCGCGGGTGAGCAAAGGAGTGCTGATGCCCACAATCGGCGTGGTCGCTAGCAAACTGGTGGCCGCTAACGATGCGGTCAGCCTGCACCTTCCGCAGCTGGATGCGAGCGGGATTGCGCTCCGAGGGCGGTTGCTGCGCAAGCCGACCGTTGTTACCTACCACTCTGACTTGACTCTTCCTGCATCGCCGCTTAGCGCGCTGGCGAATAGAGTGGTTGATGCTAGCAATCATGTCGCGGCGCGGCTGTGCGACGTGCTGTGCGCTTACACGGAGGATTTCGCGCGCCATTCGCGCCTGCTCTCTGCGTACTTCTCCAAAGTGCGCTATATTCTTCCGCCCGTTGATATACCGATAGTGGAACCAGCTGCCGCTGCGGACTGGGCATCGCGCCACGGACTGGATTCCGGCACCCCAGTGATAGGGGTGGCGGGCAGGCTGGCAGCCGATAAGGGCATTGAGTTCCTGCTCGAGGCGCTGCCGGCGGTGCTTGCAGTCCACCCGCGTCTGAAGGTGATGCACGCGGGGCCGGTCGAGGACGTGATTGGAGAAGAGCGCTACCGGCAGCGGCTTGCGCCCATACTGCAGCGCTTCGCAGATTGCTATACTTTTCTGGGTACGCTGGAGCCTGATGAGATGGCCCATTTTTTCAGCAATTGTGACGTGCATGTGTTGCCGAGCATCAACAGCACGGAGACCTTTGGGCTGGTGCAAATTGAGGCGGCGCTGTGCGGCACACCGACGGTAGCGAGCGCGCTCCCGGGTGTGCGCGTGCCCACGCAGATGACTGGCATGGGGCTGACCGTGCCGCCGCGGAATGCCGATGCGCTGGCAGCGGGGATCCTGAAAGTGCTCGCCAACCCAAGGCAATTCCAACGACCGCGTGACCCGATTGCGGCGCAGTTCTCTCCACAGGTGACGGCGGAGCGGTACGAGGATCTGTTTGAAGAGTTGAAGGCATGGTGACGAGGCGCATGGATGCCACGGTGATGGGGTGAAAAGGTGATAAGGTGACGGGGTGAATTGGAAGGCGTCATCGCGTCGCTGTTGGGTGCTGTCGAATGGCCGCACTAGCGCCAATGCCAGAATCCACTGACGTCTTCAGACGCAATCTCCGCGAGCTCCCTGCATTTCGGGCGTTGCTGCGCGCGGTGGAAACACGCTTTTACGCCGGACTCGAGCTACCTGAACCGACGCTCGACTTGGGTTGTGGCGACGGACATTTCGCATCGGTGGCCTTCGATGCTCCGCTGACCGCGGGTGTGGATGCGGACTTTGATGCTGCGCGAGCGGCACGCACGCGAGCCAACGTCTATCGCGGGCTGATGCAGGCTGAGGGAGAGCGGTTGCCCTTTGGTGATGCGACTTTTGGGAGCGCGATTAGCAACTCTGTGCTGGAACATATTCCGCGCGTTCAGAGTGTGCTGCACGAAGTAGGCCGGGTGCTGCGCCCAGGTGCGCGGTTCGTTTTTTCTGTGCCGAGCGAATTCTTTCGTGAGTTTCTCTCCATTCGGCGTGGCTTGTCCCGGATGGGTCTTCGCTCAATGGCGCGGGCATATGAACGCTTTTTCGATCGAATCTCCCGCCATCATCACTACCATTCGTCGGAGGAGTGGTGCGAGCTTCTTGAACTCACTGGTTTCGAAGTTGAACAGCGCTGCTATTATTTCTCGGAGCGAGCGCTGCGTGCGCTGGAGTGGGGGCATTATCTGGGGTTTCCGGCGGTACTCTCAAAGTCGTTTACCGGGCGGTGGATACTGGCTCCTACGGATGCTAACCTATGGCTAACCGAGAGGCTGCTGCGGCGATTTTTCGAAGAGCCGCTCCCTGCGCGAGGCGCGTACCTTTTTATTGTCGCCCGGCGTTTCGTTGAATGAGGCCCAATGTTGACCGGCGCAGAGCATTCCTGGCCACGAGATGACTGAGCGAGCGCCTCCGCCCGTGTGCACACACTCAGAGAGTGGCTTCATTGCGTGCGCCGTGCGGATAGGCTTGTTGGTAGTAGTGGTGGCCGCGGCCGCCTATTTGCGTTTTGTTGGACTGAACTGGGATGAATTCCAGCACCTGCATCCTGACGAGCGATTTTTGACGATGGTGGAAACTGGCGTCCGGCCGGTGGAGGGCGGTTGGGCGGAGTACTTCGACAGCGGCAATTCCACGCTCAATCCCCACAATCAGGGCTACGACTTCTTTGTGTATGGCACTGTGCCCATCTTTCTGGTGCGTTATCTGGCGCAGTGGATTGCCGATACCGGATTACAACTTTCGGATTTGGGATTCGAGTCATCTCTTGAGTTAGGTACCGGTTACGATCAGGTGCATCTGGTCGGGCGCGCGGTTTCGGCATTTGCCGACACGGTTTCTGTTTTGCTGCTCTATTTTGTTGGCAAGCTGCTCTACAGCCGTCGGGTGGGCCTTCTGGCTGCGGCGCTGGCTGCGGGCTCGGTCGCGCTCATCCAACAGGCGCATTTCTTCACCGTCGATTCGTTAGCGAACCTGTTTGTTACGCTCGGGATGCTTTTTGCTGCGCGTGCGCTGCATAGCGATAGCCCGCTCAATTATGCTCTCTTTGGATCGGTGTTGGGAGTGGCGGCGGCCTCGCGCATTAATACCGCGCCGCTGATGCTGCTGATTCTGCTGGCAGCATGGTCGCGGGTCACGAGTCGTGAGTCATGGCTGACGAGTTACGGGTGGCGCGTGGTGCTGGCTGCCGTACTTTCGCTGCTCGTCTTTCGGGTCGCGCAGCCGTATGCCTTTGCCGGACCATCTTTTTTTGATATCGGCCCTAATGAGCAATGGCTGAACAATATCCGCGAAATTCGAGGGCAGATGCGCGGCGATGTCGATTTTCCGCCGAACCATCAGTGGACTGACCGCCTAGCGCTGATTTTCCCGTGGCAAAATATGGTGCGCTGGGGGATGGGCCCGGCCCTGGGGTTAGCGGCTTGGGCCGGATTTGGCTGGGCGGGCTGGCAGCTGCTGCGCCGGCAGACGGGTAGCCGGCGTCATTTGTTGCCGGTTGCGTGGAGTGGGCTGTACTTTCTCTGGCAGGGCACACAATGGGTCAAACCCATGCGTTACTTTTTGCCAATTTATCCGACCCTGATTTTGCTCGGCGCGTGGGCGTTGCATGAGCTGTCAAAAGAAAAACGCAGCAAACACGCTTTGCGTTTGGCGTCACCCGGGCTGATCGCGCTGGTACTTGGCAGCACTATGCTTTATGCTCTCGCCTTTTCCCGCATTTATACGCGGCCGGTGACGCGGGTGGCGGCCAGCCGCTGGATATATGAAAATCTGCCTGGTCCTTTCAGTTTGGTGATCGAGACGGCGGAAGGGGCGGTGACGCAGCCGGTGCGCATGCCGCCCGATTTTCAGTATGAAAATAGCCAACCACACACGCAGTCGTTCACCGCGCAGGCAAGCGGTGTGATCAGTGCGCTGCGGATTGGTCATCTAGGCGATGCGAACGCCGATGCTGCGCCGGAGACTTTCACGGTGAGTATTCAGGATGGCACTGGCGGCAACCCGCCTGGTAGCGCCACGCTGATGGCTGACCTTTCTGCGAACAGTGGCTACACTTTGCAATTGCAACCGCCGCTTTCGGTGACGAAAGGCCAGAATTATCAATTGGTCAGCCAAGCGGTGGCGGGCGCGCCGCTGGCAATTAGCGGGGCGCAGCTGGCCAATGAATCCAGTTGGGATGACGGCTTGCCGCTGCGCATGGATGGTTACGATGGCTTTAGCGGCATTTATGGCGGGCATAATCTGGAGCTGTATTGGGAAGATGACGAAGCCAAGCGCGAGCGGATGCTGGATATTCTGGCGCAGAGCGACTACATCCTAATTTCCTCTAACCGCCAGTATGGGTCCATCCCGCGCCTGCATACGCGCTATCCGCTGACCATCGCCTATTACGATGCGCTTTTCTCGGACGAACTGGGTTTTGAGCTGGCGGCGGAATTTGAGAGCGCGCCTAATCTAGGAAGCTGGCAGTTTTCGGATCAGGGCGCCGAAGAGCCGTTCACAGTTTATGACCATCCTAAAGTATTGATTTTCCGCAAGGCGGCGGATTTTTCGATTGAGAGGGTAAGAGATGTTCTGAGGGCGGTGGATCTTTCGCAGGTGATCTGGATGAATCCGCAAAAGGCCACAGCTGCTCCGACCGGTTTGTTGCTGCCGCCGGAGCGTCTGGCCGAGCAGCGCGGGGGCGGGACCTGGTCGCAGATGTTTGATAGCAGCAGCGCGCTTAATCGGCTGCAGTGGCTGGGGGCGTTCGCTTGGTGGGGTGGGTTGCTCATGCTCGGCTGGCTGCTGTTCCCATTGACTTTTCTGGCTTTTAGCGGGCTACCGGAGCGCGGTTATGCGGTCTCCAAAATCTTGGCGCTGCTGTTGATTGCCTGGCTGGCGTGGTTGCTGGCAAGCGTGCACTGGGCTCCGTTCACTCGCGGGACAATCGGGTTACTGGCAGGAGGGTTGGGGCTGCTGGCTGCTGGTGTGGCAGCACGGCGCACGGCCGAGATGCGGCGCTGGATTGTCGCGCATCGGCGTTACATCATCAGCGTGGAGCTGCTCTGGTTGGCTTTGTTCCTCTTCGATCTATTCATCCGCTGGCATAACCCGGATCTGTGGCATCCGACCTATGGTGGCGAGAAGCCGATGGACTTCTCGTATTTCAACGCGGTGCTGCGCAGCGTTTCGTTCCCGCCTTTTGATCCATGGCTGGCGGGTGGCTATATTAATTATTATTATTTTGGCTATGTGCTGGCAGCTGTGCCGACCAAGCTGCTGGGCATTGCGCCGGCTTTTGCCTACAACCTGCTGCTGCCGATGTTGTTCGCCATGACCGGCACGGGCGCTTTCTGCGTGGCGTATAACCTGAGCGTCAGTGAGGGACAGAGAGGTGCAGGCCGGCCCACGCGCGTGCTTTCGCTGTGGGGCGGCCTTGCGGCTGCGGCGCTGATGGTGCTGCTGGGCAATCTCGGGCAGCTAGATACTATTGCCAAAGGGCTGCGCAAGGCAGCCGAAACTGCGCCGCACCGGCTTTTGCCGGGCATGGGTGCAGTTTCGGATTGGGCGACTGGCCTGTACCGCGTGGGGTTTGAGAGCCAGACCATTCCGATGGGCACTGGCGAATGGTATTGGAACGCTACGCGCCTTATCCCGCATCCGGAAAGCGAAGCTGTACCGATTACCGAGTTTCCACTCTTCACCTTCTTGTATGCCGATTTGCATGCGCACATGCTGGCGCTGCCGCTGACGCTGTTGGCGCTAGCGTGGGCGCTGGCGGTTGTGCTGGGCACGAGGCGTTCCGGCGATAAGCCGGCAGCGGCAGCGCACTGGTGGGTGGGCGCTCTGGCGATTGGCGCGTTGGGGCCGACGAATACCTGGGATCTGCCCACCTATCTGGTGCTGGGCTGCGTGGCGGTAGTTTACGCCCAATTCCGCCGCTACGAGAGGTTGGATTACGACATGTTTCTCGCCGCCGCCGGGCGGGTGGCACTGCTGGTCGCGCTGGCCGCGCTTTTTTTTCGCCCTTACACCCTTTGGTATGGCTCCGGGTACAACGCCGTCGAACTCTGGCGCGGCTCCACCACCCCGTTGAGTGCGTACCTGAAAATACACGGGTTGTTTCTGTTCATCATCGTCGCGTTTCTGGTGGCTGAAACCCGGCGCTGGGTGCAATCCACCACGATTCACGGGTTGCGGGGAATGAAGAATTTGCTGGCTGTGGGAATCGTGATGGGTGTAGTGTTATTGGGATCGACTGCGCTGCTAGTGTTTGTTGGCGTGCAGATTGCGCCGCTGGCGCTGGGACTGCTGGTGTGGGCGATTCTGTTGCTGCTCTCCCCGCAACAAACCCCGCAGAAAAGGGCGGCGTTGGCACTGGTTTGTCTGGCGCTCTTGCTGACGGTGCTGGTCGAACTGGTGCGGTTAGAGGGTGATATCAGCCGCATGAACACGGTCTTCAAATTCTACTTGCAGGCGTGGACGTTGTTCAGCGTAGCAGCTGGAGCCGGACTGACGTGGGTGTGGCAGCAGATGCCGGACTGGCAGCAGCGTAACACGCGGCTGTGGTGGGCCGGACTGGGGCTGCTGGTCTTGATAGCGGCTGCCTACACGCTGCTGGCCGCTTCCGCCAAAATGCGCGATCGCATGGCAGCCGGTGCGCCACATACGCTTGATGGTATGGCCTTCATGCAATTCGCTGACTATCATGATCAGGGGCAGCCCATCCCGCTGTCACCCGATTATGACGCCATTCGCTGGTTGCAGGAAAACGCGAGCGGCTCGCCGGTAATCGTCGAAGCGCACACCAGCGAATATAAATACGGCTCGCGTTACACAATGTATACGGGCCTGCCGGGGGTGGTGGGTTGGAACTGGCATCAGCGCCAGCAGCGCGCGGTCACGCCGCCGAATCTGATCACCGATCGAGTGGATGCCGTCAATCGGTTTTATCGCGAGACGGACAACAATGCGGCATTGGCCTTCTTGCGCCGCTATGATGTGCGATATATCGTGGTGAGCGTCTATGAGCGGGCGTATTATCCAGGCGAGGGGTTGGAGAAATTCGGGCGCATGGCGAACGCGGGGCTGCTAGACATTGCTTACGATCATGGCGATGTTGTCATTTACGCTCACAATGGGGAACCGGTCGAATGAGATAGTCTTATGCGTGACATTCTCTCTTTTATGGTTTGGTGGCTCATCGTGTCTTGCGCTGGCTTGGTGGCCTGGCCCTTGCTTTTCCGGATGCTGCCGCAGCTTCCTGACCGCGGCTATGCCGTCAGCAAAACATGTGGGCTGTTGCTGCTGGGCTATGCGTTCTGGATGTTTAGTTCGCTGGGATTCTTGCGCCTGACATTCGGTGGTGTGATAGTTGCGGCGTTAATCGTAGCGGCAGCGGCGTCGCGGTGGGGGCAGCCGCGTGCCGCGTTGGAATGGCTGCGTGCGCACCGCGCCGTGGCGCTGGTGACTGAAGCGGTGTTTCTGGTCGGCTTTGGCATTTGGGCTTACGTGCGCGCGTTAAACCCGGAGATTGCAGGTACAGAAAAGCCGATGGAATTTGCTTTTCTCAACTCGATATTGCGGGATGGCGTTATGCCGCCGCGTGACCCGTGGCTTTCGGGCTATGCCATTAGCTATTATTACTTTGGCTATGTCATCATCGCCATTCTGACCCGCCTGAGCGGTGTGCTGCCCGGCGTGGCTTTCAACCTTGGAGTGGCGCTGCTGTTCGGCCTGACGGCAGTGGGTGCTTTTGGGGTGGCGTTCAATCTGATCGCTGTATCTGGTCGGGTCACGAGGCAGGTATCGGGAGTGGCGGTTCCCGCGCTACTTGCGCCCGTTTTTGCGGTTGTGACCGGCAATCTGAATGGCATGCTGGAAGTATTGCATCAGCGTGGGTTGGGTGCTGCGCGCTTCTGGCAGTGGCTGGGAATCAAATGGCTGGATGCAGCGCCCACGCCGGGCGGGGGCTGGCTGCCGCAACGCTACCTGTGGTGGTGGCAGGCTTCGCGTGTAATCCGCGACCGCGACCTTACCGGCGCACCTATCGGGTTGCAGCCGATTGACGAATTTCCATTCTTCTCGTTTTTGCTAGGGGATTTGCATCCGCATGTACTGGCATTGCCTTTTGTCTTTTTGGCGCTGGCGGTTGCGCTACAAATGTTTCTAGCAGGCGCAGGCCGTCATCCGTCGGCCGCCAACTGGATGCCATTTCCGGTTTCGCAGCTGTTGTTCTTCGCGCTAGTGTTGGGAGGACTGGCTTTTCTCAACACCTGGGATTTTCCCATCTACCTGTTCGTGGCGGTGGCGGCTTACGCCGTTGGGCGTCGCACAGTCGGTGCGCGCGAACTGCGCCTGGGGCTAGTCTTTGCGGTATCGGGCGTTATACTCTATCTGCCATTTTACATCGGCTTTCGGTCACAGGCCGCCGGCATTCTTCCCAATCCGGTTTTTTCCACGCGGCTCAACCAGTTCTGCGTGATGTTCGGCGTGTTGCTGCTGCCGGCGCTAGGTTGGTTATCATGGGAATCCAAACGCGCGGGCAAGCGGCTTAACTGGCGTCTGGGGATGTTCACCGGCCCGGCAATGTTGGTGGGCCTGACGGTCACCTGTGGCGTGCTGACGACAACTATATTGATGACGCCCCGTCTGCGCGATATGGGCGCATCCTCCTTTTTGTTGGCGAACTTTTCTACAGATGAAGCGCTGGGGATCATTTTGCGGCGGAGGCTACTTGAAGAGCCCTGGACTGCGCTGCTTTTAACCGTGGCGCTGCTGCTGGCTGGCGGGCTGCTACCGCGCAAAACAGATGTCTTGCCAACGGGAGCGGCAGTCACCCCGTTCGTGGCGTTGCTGTTTGGGGTTGGGGCGCTGCTGACTCTGGGGCCAGAATTTCTCTATTTGCGCGATAGTTTCGGGACGCGAATGAATACTATTTTCAAATTCTATTATCAGACGTGGGCGCTATGGTCAGTTGTGGCGGCATATGGCTTGTGGTGCGTACGGCACAGCGCCGGGAAGCTGGGGCGATCCGTGCTCGGGATGGCGGTGACGCTTACTCTGGCTGCTGGGCTGCTTTATCCGGCTCTGTCCATTTGGACGAAGACTATAGGGTTGCAGAGCGGCACGCTGGCGGCTGGGGAGCGCGTGGCGACTCTGGACGGCACGGCGGCGCTGGCGCACTCGCGTCCGGAAGACTACGAGGCCATTAATTGGTTGAACCACTTCCTGCCCACCCATGGGGTGATCGCTGAGGCGGTGGGTGGAAGTTATACGGATTATGGGCGCGTTGCGGTGCATAGCGGGCTACCCACAGTGTTGGGCTGGCCGGGCCATGAGTTGCAATGGCGCGGCGGTTTTGAGCCGGCGGCCGGACGCGAGGACGCGGTGAATACGTTGTTCTCCACCCGCGTGTGGGATGAAGCCGCGGCGCTGCTGGCGCGGTATGATATTCGCTATGTGTACGTTGGCTCGCTGGAACGGCAGCAGTTCGCGACGCAAAGTTTGCAGAAATTTGACAATCACATGCGAGCGATTTATCGCAATAGTGGGGTAACCATTTATGAGCGGTTTGAGTGACTATTCTGGCATTTACCGACATGGAGCAGAATCTCAGCGCAGGGACGCCAGGACGCAGGGGAAAGGCGCGATATATTCTGCAGGAATATCCATGCGACCTTCCATTAGGAATTGTGACAAGCTGAATAGGCGCCAACGGACAGGCGAAGCAGGACACAGACTAGCACAGATGAACACGGAGCAAAATTGGAGGTCGTGCTGACTCGCCGTAACGAGGTCATGCTGTATCTGGCGCTGGGCGTGATAGCTGCGGCGCTGCGCTTTTGGCAACTGGGCTCTGCGCCGTTGAGCGCTTCAGAATCCGTTACGGCGTTGTCTGCTTTGCGTCTGGCGCGCGGCGGCACGGAAGCGGCTACGCAGCTTCCGCTCAGTCCGCTGCTGCATTCGCTTCAGATGTTGACTTTCTGGATTGGCGGCACGGCTACCGAAGCACTGGCGCGCTTTTGGCCGGCGCTGGCCGGCAGTGGGGTGGTGTTCTGGCCGTTGCTGCTGCGGGATCAAATTGGGCGCGGAGCAGCACTGCTGGCCGTGTTTATTATGGTGCTCTCTCCGGCGCAGTGGGCGGTGTCGCGCACTGGCGATGGGCTGACACTGGCCTTGCTATGCGGGTTGCTGACGGCGGCCGGATGGCAATGGTTTGTTTTACGCTCTGGTCGGTGTGGGCTGGCGTTTGCTGCGATGTCGCTCGGCGCTGGGTTGGCGTCCGGACCGCACTTTGTCGGGCTTCTGTTTCTCGGTGGGGTCGCTTTTCTGTTATGCCCGGGGACGTTTGAAGGCCTTTGGAAGCGGCTGCTGCCGGAACTATCGAGATGGGCGCTTCCCGTCGCGCTGACTTTCGTTCTCAGCGCGACCGCGTTTTTGCGCTATCCTTTGGGCCTATCGGCTGCCGGAGAATCCTGGGCAACCTGGTTCACTAATTGGTTGCCGGTGGAAGGGCAACGCCCTGCTTTTCTTATTCTGGCGCTGGCAACGCTGTACCAGCCGCTGACCGTGCTGGTCGGGCTTACTGGGGTTTACAGAGCTGTGCGCGGCGATCAACTCGCGCGACGGCTGCTCGTAATGGCGGCGGTAGGGCTGCTCTATTCGGCGACGTATTCGGGGCGGCAGTCAGGTGATTTCGTGTGGATGCTGCTTCCGCTTCACCTGTTGACTTCCCTAGTTGTGGTTTCAGCGTGGCAAGGCGCCAGGCGGGCGTTCGAGCTGACCACTGTCGCTGCGATGGTGGGGGCTTTGACGATGGTGTTAGGATTCGGATACCTTCTTGTATCTGGTTTTGCGACTAGGCGCACTCCAATTTGGGCAACGGAGGGTTGGGATGCAATCCTGCAGCTGGCCATACTGGTCATTCTAGCGGTGCTGCTGGTGCTGTTGTTCGCCAGCGCCTGGTCTTGGCGGATTGCCTGGCGTGGGACGGTGACGACCATGTTTGTCGTGTTTGTGGGATGGGCATTTCACTCCCAGGCGTTACTGATGCAGAAACCACTGGGTGCCGGGCTTGACCTGTGGTTTGAGGAAAGGCCATCTGCTTCAACGGAAATGATGATGCAAACTATTGAGGATGTATCATTGAGGGTTGTAGGGCAACGGAGGGAGGTAGAAATCTCGGTTATCGGTGACGGGAACGACAAACTGGCGTGGATGTTACGCGAATATCCGAATGTGAAGTGGTCACACTTTCCTTCAACCGAAGTGGCCAGTCCGGTGGTCATTACTTTGGGAGATGCGCCTATGGCGACGCTTGGAGACAGCTACCTTGGACAGGAATTCGCCGATACCGTGTACTGGCAGGGCGGTCTGCGTGGCAGCGGCCAGTGGGCTGAATATTTGCTGTTCCGGCGTGCGCCGGTCCGTCTGACAAAATCTGTGTTGTGGGTGCGGGAGGACGTGCAATTGGCAGCCGATACGGACGGCTGATTGCCGATGGATTCAGTGGACTGAATGAATAACAGAGTGGATAGATAAAATGGCGGAGCAAACAGAAAGGACGCTAATGGCTGCCAGCCGCCAGCTGTTGCCGAGCAGGCGCCAGACAACTTTCACGCTAGATTCGGAAAAGGTCGCCTGGATCGCCTTGTTGCTGCTGGCGGCGGTCTCGCGCTTTTACGCGCTGGGAGACCGCGTGATTAGCCATGACGAAAGCTTGCACGCGTATTATTCTTGGGAGCTTTCGCAGGGACGTGGCTTTCAACACACCCCGTTGATGCACGGGCCGTTCCAATTCCACGTGGTCGCACTCTCGTTTTTTCTTTTAGGGGATTCTGACGTCACGACGCGTGTCCCCGCCGCGCTCTTTGGTATCGCCGCTGTGGGGTTGCTCTGGTGTTTCCGCGAATGGCTCGGCCGGATTGGCGCGTTTGCTGCCGGGGTTATGCTTACGATTTCACCTTTCTTGCTTTATTACTCGCGCTATGTGCGCAATGAGGCCTTTGCGGTTGTGTGGGCGTTGCTTATGGTGCTAGCAATCCGGCGCTATTTACTAGACCGGAGAACGAATTGGCTCTATCTGCTTGCCGGCGTGACGGCACTAAGCCATGCCACCAAAGAGGTGGCTTTCTTATACGATGCCATTCTGATGTTTTATCTCGGGCTTTTATTTGTGCGCGCTAATCTGCAGGCGACATGGGAACGACCTGTGTTAAGGCGCGTCTTTGCAATTTTTCTACTGGCTGCGGCCGTTGCAGTTGCGCTCGCTTTTGTGCTGGCGGTGTACGGCGCTCGTGAAGCGGCTGCTCTCGGGGAAGGCGCTGCCGACGAGTCGGTGGCTCGTCTCTCCGGCACCTTGCTGGCTGCTGGAGCGGGCCTGGTTTTATTGTTGGCGGCTGCAGGCACTGTATTGATTGCGCGTCGAAGCAGACTGCACGAGCTCGCCAGCTTCGACCTACTGCTGTTGATGGGCACTCTGGTGCTGCCCCAACTGGTTGCGCTGCCCGTGCGCATGATTATCAACGCCGACCCGCTCGATTACTCCGCCGCCGGGATGTGGCACACGGGCCCGGTGTTGGCAGGGTTGCTTCTGGCGTCTGTGGCGATAGGGCTGGCGTGGGACTGGAGAAAATGGCTGCTTTGCGCCGGAATATTCTATGCGATATACCTGTTCTTTTTCACCACCATGTTTTCTAATGGTGGCGGGTTGGCGACGGGAATGGTCGGTTCGCTCGGGTATTGGCTAGAGCAGCAGGGTGTTGAGCGTGGCAGCCAGCCCTGGTATTACTACGCGCTTGTGCAGGTGCCGATGTACGAATACCTGCCGGCCACTGGCGCGCTTGTGGCCGCTTGGTGGGCAGCGGCCTATGCGAAAACCGACCTACGAACGGGGGAACGACCGGCGGTTGCGGCCCCCGGCGCGTTAGGGGCTATTCCCTTTTTGGGATTCTGGCTGGTGACGACGTTTGTGATTTATGCGGTGGCAGGGGAGAAAATGCCGTGGCTGACCGTTCACATTGCACTACCCATGATCATGGTGGCCGGATGGCTCGTCGGGAGGTGGGCCGAGCGGGTGGACTGGGGAATCTTTCGTGACCGGCGTGGGGTGACGACTGCGATTCTTGTGCTATTGGGGTTAATGGCGATGCTCGATGTTTTCTGGCGGTTTGGAGGTGTGGATGCGCCGTTGCGGGGCACCACGCTGGCAGAGCTCCAGGCGAGTATGGGGTTTCTTTCGGCCCTCGTCGTGTTGCTGGGGGCGGCAGCCGGGGTGTTTGCGTCGGCACGTCGGATGGGGTGGCGCAATCTTTCTCATGTTGTCAGCGTGGTCGCTCTCGGGATCCTCGCGTTATTGACAATCAGGACCAGTATCGCTGCCAACTATGTGCGCTTTGATGAGCAGACTGAGTTCATTAATTATGCCTCCGGGGCGCCCGGAATTCGGGTGGTGATGGAGCAGGTAGAGGAGATTTCGCGGCGCGCGACTGATGGGCTGGGGATACGCGTGGCATACGACGATGATGTTTCCTGGCCATTCACTTGGTATCTGCGGAATTACCCCAATCAAGTCTTCTTTGGTGGGGAGCCTTCGCGTGACAGTTTTCGTGACACACCCTTGGTTGTCGCCGGCGATAACAACTGGCCGAAAGTGGAGGCGATGCTGGGCGACAAATACCATTCCTTTGAATACATCCGCATGTGGTGGCCGATGCAGGATTATTTCCACCTGACCATCGACCGGGTGCGGAGCAACCTGGTTGACCCTGCCCGCAGAGCGGCCCTGTGGGATATCTGGTTCCGGCGCGATTACACCCGCTATGGCGAGGTGCACGGTGGCGATTTCTCGCTGTCCAATTGGCCCGTGGTTGACCGAATGCGCTTTTATATTGAGAAGGATCTGGCCACGCAGCTCTGGAACCTTGGAATCGAGCCTGCCGTGTTGAGCGAGCCAGCCGAGCCTGACCCGTACGAGGCGCTGACGCGCATGCGCACGGCCGCGCTCGTGTGGGGTGCGCCCGGCACGGGTGCGGGCGAATTTGACCGCCCTCGTGACGTGGCGGTGGGGCCGGACGGCTTTGTGTACGTTACCGATACCTTCAATCATCGCATCCAGAAATTTGACCGCGATGGCCGTTTTGTTCTCGAGTGGGGAGGTTTTGGGATGGTCGAAGGCGGCGACGCAGCGCTGGGGAGGCTGAATGAGCCATGGGGACTGACCGTGAGCGACGATGGCTTCGTGTATGTTGCAGATACGTGGAATCATCGCGTGCAGAAATTCACGCTCACGGGCCAACCGGTCGCTGTGTGGGGGCGCTTTGGCGATGACATGGATTTGCAGAACATGTGGGGCCCGCGCGAGGTCACGATTGGGCCACAGGGCCTGGTGTACGTTTCCGATACTGGCAATAAACGCGTCACTGTGTTTTCGCCGGAAGGCGAGGGCGTGCGGCAAATCGGTTCGGGCGGCGCGCTCGATGGCCAAATCGACGAGCCTGTGGGCCTGGCGGTAAGCGATGAAGGCAGCGTGTTCGTGGCCGACACGTGGAATGGCCGGGTGCAGGTTTTCGACGGCGCGGGGGACAGCCTGCGCCACTGGGGAGTTCCTGGCTGGCATGGGCAATCGCTCGACAATAAACCGTACCTTGCGATGGATGATGAAGGGCGAGTATACGCTTCAGACCCGGAGGTGTACCGGATTCTGGTGTGGGACGCGGTCGGCAATCCGCTTGGCCTCTGGGGTGGCTATGGAAGCGACGCGGCTTCGTTTGATTTACCAACCGGGGTTGCTCTGGATGCGAAGGGCGGGCTGTACGTGACCGATGCCGGAAACAACCGCGTGATGTATTTTGCGCCGGAGTGAAAGGCGGGGCACAGTGTTGATGCGTTTTCCTCAACTCGCTGGCGACTCTGTGCACCTGCCCAGAATGTTATAATCCTGTGGGAGCCCCCAGTGAAGTTACACGAACATGAATCAAAGACACTGTTTGCGGCAAACGGGATTCCGATTCCGCGCGGTCGGATAGCGGATGGCGCGCGGCAGGCGCGCGCCATCGGGCGTGACCTCGGTGGTTGCGTGGTGGTGAAGGCTCAGGTGTTGGTTGGAGGTCGCGGTAAAGCCGGTGGCGTGAAGATCGCGGTGAACGCGCGGGAGGCCGGAAAACACACCACCGAGATTCTCGCGCTGAGAATCGCGGGCTTGGCGGTGCGGAAAGTGCTTGTGGAAGAAGCTGCTACCATTCGGAGTGAGATTTATTTGGGAATCGCCAATGACAGAGCCGCGCGCCGACCGGTGATGATGGCCTCGGCTGCGGGCGGGGTAGACATTGAGCAGGTGGCTGCACAGACTCCGGAAGAGATTCTGCGCGAGCACATCGATCCATTTCTCGGCCTACGCAGTTTTCAGGCTCGCAATCTGGCGTCTGGGATTAATCTGCCGCGCGCCCATTGGGAGGAATTTATTCATATTGCGCTTGGACTTCACCAGACTTTCGTGGAAACTGATGCTACCATGGCGGAGATCAATCCTTTGGTGGTCACGGAAGAAGAGCATCTGCTGGCTGTCGACGGGAAAATGGTTCTCGATGACAACGCGCTTGTGCGGCACCCTGATTTGGCGGAGCTTCGCGACGTGGATGCGGATGCCGGCGAGGAGGTCGAGGCGCGGGAGCATGGGCTCTCTTACGTGGCTCTGGATGGGTACATCGGATGCATGGTTAATGGCGCTGGCCTCGCTATGGCAACAATGGACATTATCAAGCATTTCGGCGGGGAACCGGCCAATTTCCTAGATGTCGGGGGTGGCGCCAGCGCCGAGAAGGTAGCATCCGCGCTGCGTATCATTTTGCGCGACGGGCGCGTGCGCGCGCTGCTGATAAACATCTTTGGGGGAATCACCCGTTGTGACGAGGTGGCGCGCGGGGTATTAGTAGCCATGGATGAAGTGGGAGTCAGAGTTCCGATGGTGGTGCGATTGGAAGGCACGAATGAGGAAGAGGGCCGTAGGTTGTTGACTGAATCGGATTTGATCACGGCTTCGTCGCTCGCGGAGGCAGCTCGGAAGGCCATCGCCGCGGCCGCCTGAAAACGGCGCTGATATCATGAGCATTTTGGTCGATCGGACAACTCGCGTACTAGTGCAAGGGATCACGGGGAAAGAGGGTCTGTTTCACACTCGCCAGATGCTCGGGTATGGTACGCAGGTTGTGGCGGGGGTCACGCCTGGCAAGGGCGGGGAATGGGCGGCGGAGAGAGTGCCGGTGTTTGATACAGTCAAAGGCGCGGTGCGAACTTCCGGTGCAAACTGCTCAGTCATCTACGTGCCGGCCCGCTTCGCCGCCGATGCAATCTTCGAGGCTGTGGATGCGGGCATCTCCTTGATTGCGTGCATCACCGAGGGGATTCCCGTGCAGGACATGGTGCGTGTGCGTGCTTATCTGGATCAGACTGAGGCACGTCTCGTTGGGCCGAATTGCCCCGGATTGCTGACCCCGGGCGAAACGAACGTAGGCATTATTCCCGGGCACATCGCCCGGGCCGGCAGTGTGGGTGTAGTCTCGCGCTCGGGAACGCTGACGTATGAAGTGCTGCATGCTTTGAAGCAGAGCGGCAAAGGTGCGTCGACCTGTGTGGGTATCGGCGGAGACCCCATTAACGGAACCAGTTTTGTTGACATACTGCGTCTCTTTGAGGATGACCCGCAAACCGAGCAGGTTGTGATGATTGGAGAGATTGGGGGCGCGGATGAAGAGCAGGCGGCCGAGTACATCGCAGATCACTTGTCGAAGCCGGTGGTGGCGTTCATCGCAGGTCAGACGGCCCCGGCCGGTAAGCGCATGGGGCATGCTGGCGCAATCGTGGAAGGCGACTCCGGGCTTGCAGCTGACAAAATTGATGCTCTGCGGCAGGCGCGCGTGCAAATTGCCAGCCACCCCGAAGAAATTCTTTCGTTCCTAAACTAGCTCAATGCGACAGAATATCGGATGCATTGCGCTTGCAAATATGTTGAGTTCAACTGCTTCGCAGGGAAGATGATTAATAGAATCGATCGCGGGCTGCTGCTCGTGATTGCATCCGCAACGCTGGCGGCTTGGCCGTTCTTCGCGCGCTCGAGCCTGCCAACCGGAACGGACGCCGAGATCCACGTTTTCAGGGCAGCGCAGGTTGAGCAGTCCATCAGGCAGGGCGTACTTTACCCGCGCTGGGCACCCGATTTTTATTATGGTAACGGCTACCCGATTTTTAATTACTACGCGCCGCTCGCGTATCATCTGGCGGCGTATTTCAGCTTGGTTAGCGGATTGGGCGTGGTTGCCGGCACTAAGTTTGTGTTGCTTCTGGCCGCATATCTCGGTGCTGGGGGAATCTATCTTTTTGTGCGCAACCGGTGGGGTGGTGCGGAAGCGATGGTGGCGGGGGTGGCGTGGAGTTTCTCTCCGTACATGCTGTTTCTGGAACCGCATGCGCGCGGGGAGGTTGCTGAAACTTTGGCTATCGGCCTCTCGCCCGTGCTGTTCTGGGCGTTTGATCGGGTCAGGCTAAACGGCTGGGGAGTATGTGTGCCGGTAGCCGCGCTCACCCTAGCTGCGCTGGTTTTTTCTCACCCATTGACTGCGCTGGTGGCCTATGGTTTCTTGCTCGCGTTTCTACTGTGGGAATTCCTGATCACGCCTTTGCTTGGGGGCAAGCCCGCTGAAGGTGACTCGGGACGACAATTATCTGCAGTTGCGGTGTCGGTCGCGCTGGGGCTGGGGATGTCGGCGCTTTACTGGCTGCCTGCCGGACTCGAGCGTGAGGCTGTGCGAATGGATTATTATGGACAGGGGCATTATGATTTCCACCGGCATTTCATCGAGCTTGGTGAATTGGTAGCTCCGCCGATCTGGACTGATACTGGGGCTGCATTTCCTGAATTTCGGTTTAGCCTGGGGACAGTGCAGATTGGGCTGGGGATGCTGGGCGCTGTAACGGTGTTTCAACGGCGGTTGCGGCGCTCGGACACGTTGCTGTTCACCCTGGGTTTGTTTGGAGCGATGTATATGATGACTGCTGCCTCGCAAGGTGTGTGGGACATGATTCCGCCGATGCGCTATTTCCAATTTCCCATGCGCTTTCTCGGCTTAGCGGGGCTGGCGCTAGTGCCATTGTGTGGCATGGCTGTACGCTGGGCGTGGCTGCTTCAGCGGGAATGGGTTTCGATGGCTGCGCCGGCAGCTGCGATAGGTGCGCTTCTGTGGGCCGCACTTCCGCTCACCTATCCTCCGGAATGGGTCGATTTCGGACCCATCTCAGCGGCGCGATACCATGCAGAGGAGCTTCAAGGAAAATGGTTCGGCACCACCTGCTGTCACGATTTTCTGCCTGTTGGTGTGGAATACGTGCCGTTGCCTGAAGCAGTGGTTACAGAGCAATACCTTGCCGGCGAGTTATTGGTGGAAAAATTTGATCGGCACACGCTTCCGGGCGATGTGTCGATTGATGTGGTGCGGAGCGGTCCGCAGCACGACCTGCTTCGCGTCGATAGCGCAGAAGGATTTGATTTGAAACTGTTTCGCTTTTTCTATCCAGGTTGGACGGTAACAGTTGATGGGGCGGTGATACCGGTAAGAGTGACCGAACCGGATGGCCGCATGCTACTGCGGATCCCGGCCGGCGCGCACGACATTCTCGTTGCGCTTCGCGCCACACCCGAACGTTGGTTTGCGCAGGGCATCAGTGTGGCTGCGGGCATCGGATGGCTGCTTGCGGTGGCGCTGGGATTGCGTCGACCGCAACCCGAGCGCCGCCGGGTTGCGGTCGGACTCCCGCACCTGACGTTCGGGCTCGCGATGGCGGCGCTGCTACTCGGCGTGGGAGTTAAAATCGTCGCTGATTACCGAGGTGGGTTCCAATTCCATTCAACGGGGCGCACTGTCGTGAGCGCCGAACACCGCTTCTATGCCAGCGTGGAAGATGAGATTGAGCTAATCGGCTACGATGCTCCCACTAGCGAGACTCAGCCGGGCGAGATCGTGCCGGTTGTGCTGTACTGGAGGGCAGTGGTGGAGCCGACCCGGAATTATCAAGTTTATGTGCATATACGCGACGTTAGTGGGCAACTGTGGGGTCAGTCGGATAAAGTGAATCCGGCAAATTTTCCCACCACGCGCTGGTCGGTCGAGAAGTATGTGCGTGATGAGCACACGGTTGTGGTCGCGCCTGATACCCCCCCCGGCGAATATCAACTCTTCGCCGGCTTGTGGGATCACATCACCGGCGAGCGCTTTGTGGCGTTAGACGAACGAGATTGGCTGCTTGGCGAGAGCGCGCCGCTGCCGGTGGCTATCGAGGTGCGCGAGCGCTGAGGTTATTCGCGCTGCGCGTAGATAGAGCGGTACACTAGCCACGAATTGTCCAGCAAATCGGGAGGCGTCCACGGTCCGTCGCTGCTGCCGGCGCGGTAACTTTCTGTAAGCCACGGCAAGAGTTGCTCTTCGTCGCCGGGGATGGCTAGAATTAAGAGTTCCGGTTCCAATGAACTCAATGGCGGTAAGGAAGACAAATCGTAGCGTTGGAACTGATCGTCCGCACCAAGTTCTTGCGGCACGAGAAACTGAACAGTGTAATAGCCCGAGCTGCTGTAGCGCGGGCAGACATTTGGGGCGATGAGAACCTGCCGCACCTGGTGCGGGGTTGCTGGCGCGGCGACCATGCCCTCCCCATGCCACCCGCTTCCGAGGAAGCGGTTAATCTCCCGCGCCGCAATGGTGCATTGTTCGTCGAACCAGAATCCGGCTGCGGGCGTGCCCAGATAATTGTGCAGGTAGAAGTCGCGTGTCGTGACGAAGATTGAAGCGAGCATCACCCCGGCGCTGATGATTATGGCGATGAATCTGGGAGCATATCGGCGCAGTCTTGCGTGTGCCCAGAGCAGCCCAAGCGCTGGGAAAACGAACAACACGGGCAGTGCTCCGCTAGAGCGGCCAAAGTGCGGAGGTTCCTCGGAAAGAATGGTGGGCAATAGTGCCACGGCGACCCAGATGAACATTGCTATCAGGCGACGTCGGCGTTTGCCGCGAAGAGCGACCAATATTCCGAGCACGAAGGCAGCGGCCATCACCGGGTCGAATGCCGCGCGGTTTGGAATGTTGTGGCGCAGATTCCAATCCCCGCTGCCGGGAACGATGAGCATGGGGAGGACAGTTGCGGTTTGATCGACAAGTGTGCGAAGTATCTGCTGTGGACTGTCGTCTAGGCTGACTATGGCCAGGCCTGTGCTGCGACCGAAAACCTGCTCTTCGTACTTCAGCGCTAAGTTGGCGAATGGCGCGGCCGCGAGCGCCAGCGCTGCCAGAAAAAGGAGCGCGCCAGGCCACAGGCGTCGGCCACGTCCGCGTGCGAGCAACAATGCCGTCCACAGGAGCGGCACGAGCAACATGACTCCTATCGGCGTGTATGTATAAAAGGCCGCGCCAAATATCAGCCCCGAGAGCGCCCAGCGCCATTTACTCCCCCGTCGCCACCCCTCGATGCCCAACCACAGGCTGAATGCTAGGAAAAGTGGCAGCAAAGCGGGGCGCGTCGCCAGCCGGCTCAGCATGATCGGCCAAACGGTGAAAGCGCTGATCAGTGCCGCAAGCAACCCGATGCGCCGCGCGCAAAGGCTGCACGCAACAAGAAAGATGCCCAACACTGTCATGGTGCCGGCAATGGCTGACGGTAACCGCACCGCGACCGGCGTGCGGCCGAAAACACTCACTGACAACGCGACCAAGTATGCGTGCATTGCCTCGCGCCCGTTGTTCTCGGCGAGGAAGATCGGGCGCTCGCCGGCGATGATGCGCAGCGCGTCCAGTCCATCGGCCGCTTCGTCGCCGAAAAGCCCGGGGGGATGCGTATTGAGTCCGTACAGACGCAGAGGGGCAGCGAGCAGCACGATGGCGGCGACCGTGAACACCAGTTTCGTGCGTTTGCTCATTTAGGCCGGCGTGTGGAATTGGGTATGCATTATGTTTAATGTTATCATGACATGCATATTCGTTGACCGGAAGGAGATAGCATGGATAAACGAGAACGACTGCAAGCGACCATTGCGGGGGAAACCGTGGACCGTATTGCGGTTTCGGCCTGGCGGCATCAACCGGGCGATGACCAGACCGCGGAGGCTTTCGCAGCAGCCACGTTGGCTTTTCAGCGTGAATTCGATTTTGATTTTGTGAAGGTCACGCCGGCTAGCAGCTATTGTCTGAAAGATTGGGGCGTTACAGATGCCTGGCGCGGGCACCCGCACGGCACGCGTGACTATGGGCCGCCGCGTGTTCAACATGTGGACGATTGGGAGAAACTCGCGCTGCGGGATCCGGGCAAAGGACAGATGGGCGCGGCTCTGGGCGCGCTCGATCTGATCCACGCGGAGTTGGGCACGGCAACGCCTTTCATTCAGACGATCTTCAGTCCGCTGGCGCAGGCGCGCAATCTGGTCGGCGCGGAACAATTGTTGGCGCAGCTGCGCCAACACCCAGATGTCATTCGGGATGCCTTGCAGGTAATCACCGATCAGACGCTGCGCTTTGTCGAGGCTGCCCGCGAGACCGGCATCAGCGGCATTTTTTATGCGCTGCAATGGGCAAGCTACGTGCATCTTTCGGAAGCGGAGTATCGGGAATTTGCGCGCCCTTATGATTTGCACATTCTTCAGGCTGTGGATGATTTGTGGTTAAATGTGCTCCATTTGCATGGGAGCGAGGTGATGTTCTCGCTGGCGGCGGATTACCCGGCGGCGGTTCTTAACTGGCACGACCGCGAAACGCCACCTTCGCTGGGCGAAGGGCTGAAGCAGTGGCCGCAAGCTGTGTGCGGCGGGGTGCGCCAGGAAGCTACTCTGGTGCAGGGAACGGCGGATGATGTTCGCGCTGAGGCGCTGGACTCTATTCGCGCCACCGGCGGACGGCGTTTTGTGTTGGGCACCGGATGTGTCGCGCCGATCGTAACGCCGTACGGCAATTTGCGGGCGTTGCGTGATGTGGTGGATATGGCGCCCAAATGACGGAGTGATGTGGCGAAGAGGTGCATTGTGCGGTGAGAGATGAGTGGCATCCGCGTCATCTCCGGCAGCGCGCGCGGACGGCGCTTGAAGCAGGTGTCCGGCACCGGCACGCGCCCAATCTCCGACCGAGTTAAAGAAGCACTGTTCAACATCATCGGGCTTGAAGTTCGTGACGCAATTGTTCTTGACTTGTTCGGCGGTACGGGCAGCGTGGGTATCGAGGCACTAAGTCGCGGGGCAGCCTGGGCCGTCTTTCTGGATACAAGCCGCCGCGCGATCGCGACCATTCGCGCCAATTTGTCCGTGACCGGCTTTTTCGAGCGGTCCGAAGTGCTGCAAACGGACGCGTTGACTTATTTGGAGCGCTCGCCACGTCGGGGCTTTGACTACATCTACATTGCACCGCCGCAATATCAGGGCTTGTGGACTGCCGCCTTGAAGCGCGTCGACAACGCTTCCGTCTGGCTCAACCTGGATGGCTGGGCTATCGTCCAGATTCACCCCTCTGAATTTTATGAAATGGAACTGAATCAATTAACTTTGTTTGACCGGCGGCGTTATGGCAACACAATGCTTTGCTTTTATAGCTTGCCGCAGCGCGGCGCAGAAATATAATTACCTCTGTGCAACCCGAAATAATATCTACGATTCTTGACCGCGTGCTGTTGGAGGTGCAGCGCCCGGCGCGTTATGTGGGCGGCGAATACAACAGCATCGCCAAAGATTGGACTCCGGAACGCCTTAAAGTGGCGCTGGCGTTCCCCGATATTTATGATCTGGGCATGTCTAATCTCGGGCTGGCGATTCTGTACGATTTGCTCAATCAACAAGATGATGTCCTTGCTGAGCGCGTGTATCTGCCGTGGACGGATATGGAAGCGATCATGCGTCGTGAAGGGCTGCCGCTCTATTCGTTGGAAACCCGCCATCCGGTGGTGGGTTTCGATTTACTCGGGATTTCGCTGCCTTACGAGCAACTTTACACCAACGCGCTTCATCTGATGCAACTGGCGGGGATTCCTTTCCGCAGCTCTGAACGATTGGATGGAGACTATCCTCTGGTGTTGGCTGGAGGACATGCAGCTTATAACCCGGAGCCGATGGCGGATTTTATTGACGCTTTTCTGATTGGCGAAGGCGAGGAAGCCGTTATCGAAATTGCGCGGACGCTGCAGCATTGGCGACAAAGGACAGCCCTCCAGAATGGGGGCAGCCCGCCCGGTCGGGAGCAGCACCTTGACTTGTTGCGCCAACTGGCGCGTCTGCATGGAGTCTACGTGCCCCAGTTTTATGCGGCCGAACATCACGCAGATGGCACGTTAGCGCAGGTGCGCCCTACAGATAAATCCGCCCGTTTCCCGGTGTTGAAACGGATTACCAAACAGCTGCCGCCACCGCTTACTGATTTCATCGTGCCTTTTGTGGATGTAGTGCATAACCGTGCGGCGATAGAGATAATGCGCGGCTGCACGCGCGGCTGTCGCTTTTGCCACGCCGGGATGGTCGCGCGCCCAGTGCGTGAGCGCAGCGTGGCAGAAATTACCGCCGCGGTGGGGGCGATGCTTGCGTCCACTGGCTATGAGGAAGTGGCGCTGCTTTCGCTTTCTTCTTCGGATTACCGTGATATTGATGCGTTGGTGGAGGCGATCAGCTCTGAGTTCGGGCATTTGAATCTCAATATTTCGCTGCCCAGTCTGCGCACTGAGACGGTGTCGGTGGATTTGATGGATCGCGTGAAGGCTGCCGGCCGTCGGGGGGGATTTACGCTGGCACCCGAGGCTGCCAGCGAGCGGATGCGGGAAATTATCAATAAGCCGGTCTCGACAGCACAATTGCTGCAGACAACGCGTGAAATCTATTCGCGCGGCTGGAAGACAATCAAGCTCTATTTCATGATCGGGCACCCTTCGGAAACTCTGGAAGATGTGCAGGCGATTGCGGACCTGACAAAAGCGGTGCTATTGGAAGGGCGCAAGGCGCTGGGGGGCAAGGCGAATTTGAATGTGGGCGTGAGCACTTTTGTACCCAAGCCACATACGCCGTTCCAGTGGTCGCCTTGTGATACGCTGGAGCAGATTGAAGCTAAGCAGGCCTTGCTGCGGCGCGAGGTGCGCGGGCGCGGGTTGAAGTTGAGCCTCAACAAGCCGCGCGAGACGATGATGGAGGCCTGGCTCTCACGCGGTGATCGGCGCATGGGCGCGGTGATTCTGGAAGCGTATCGACGCGGTGCGCGTTTCGATGGCTGGTGGGAGCATTTTAATTATGCGGCCTGGACGGAAGCTTTCGCGACGCAGGGTATCGACGCGGCCTTTTACACTCATCGAGACCGCGGCGCGGCTGAAGTTTTGCCGTGGGATCATATTGATGCTGCGGTAAAAAAAACTTTTTTACTTGAGGATTATGCTTGGAGCCAGAGCGGCAAAACACGGGATGATTGCCGGGATGAATGCTATGCGTGTGGGATTCTACCGAAATTCATACCGCTTCGCAAACAAACAGGAGCTGCGGATTGGGAGTGCCCGCAGGTCATGCCGAAGCGTGCTCGAGTGCGGCCCTGAGAACTTTGGAGCGTTATGCCACTCTTCAATCGAGGGTAAGAGTCCGCAGCGTTGCCCAGTTATCCGGTGACCCTGGCGCCCCGGTCGTCACAACAGGCAGCCGCGCTCCGGTTACAGCTTCGTAGAGGCCAACTGTTATCAGGACCTCGCGGGGCCCTGAATCGCCGAGTTCCACCTTAACTGTATCGCTGAACACTTCGTGCGGCGCCCACCATGAGGTGGGGTAGCGGTACGAGTCCGGCATTGCGTCTGCCTGCGCTATGATCTCGTCTCCGCTCCACACGTGGATAAAATACTTGTAGTCAACTGGGAGTCGATCCAGCGCCTGCCAGTGTAGTGTCAGCGTCAACGCGCGGTCACCTTGCTCTACGTCGTACCCAGCCAGCCTGATTTTGTCGGAGAATGTAGCACTCAAAGTATTCTGCATTGGAGGTAGGTCGAAGTTGCGGTCTCTGGGCATGATGTCAATGTGATCGACAAAGCGCAATGCGGATGAATAGTCGGTTGAGTCAATCACCTGTAACGTTAATCTGTGTTTCCCGGGGACGATCTCGGTTGGGATGCGTAGATTATATTTTCCTGCGATGAACAGGTTTCCCGGCAAGTTGTTCCTGTCTACCTGTGGCAATAACTCAGTGGTCCGCTCGAAAACCAGAAGGTTGTCGGGGGACTCTAGTTGCCAGTTGAGGCGTAGTGGCTCAGGGTTTGTGCCTTCGGGCGGCGTGTGCCAGATGGCGGTTATGTTCAGTGGAGGGCCCTGTTGAAGCTTGTGCTGTGTTGTGAAACTATCTAGCTCTAAGCCGTTCCCCATTCTGGCCAGCGGTTTATTGCTGCCGCGAATCTGAACCAGATCAGGCTGTTCGACTGTGGTACTCGTTACGTCCGCCTGTCCGGTGTCATTGTACATGCCAAAGTGTACGAAAAGCGGGCCGGAAGCAGGCAAACTCTCATCGACCTGGAAAACCAATTGACTCAACACATGTTCGCCTGTGTGTTGCTGCCCGGGAAGCATTCCAGGCGGGTCAACCTGAGCGTATTTGACGCCATTTGCATCAACTAGGTGGGCGAACAATTTGAAGCATTCCGGTTCCGGGGTGTCGACTCGCCAGAGCATATGTACTGCCCAAAGTTTCGCGGGGACTGGCGCGCTGTTGGGAGTCTCTCGCAAGAAACCCAGCACGGTGGCCCCGTTGGAAAAATGCACCGGTTGTGGCAAAGGCAAATCAGGCTTGAAATGGTCTGCGGACGGCAAACTGGCGACACTAAACCAGGTGAACACATTTTCTCCGCCAGAAAATACAAAGGGTCGCGCGGAGTAGTTAAACGGCGCTAACAGGACCGCGCCATTTCTAGGAAGTGGCAGGCCATAGTCGTCCCATATCACCCTTAAATCGTCCTTTTTGGTTAACATCAGGGCTTCCCAGTTCCGGCAACCAATGCAGCGCATGGTTTGGAGAGGTGGGTCGGATGCAAGCAGCAGGAGTTCCTGGTTGTTGCGCAGTGCAAGTGCCTCTCCGTGTTTCAGGGCAGATGAGCTGTCGTCTAGTGTATTCTGTCCTTCATAAAGTGAGTGGACACCCGTATCGTGTCGGTAATCGAACCGGACATGCGCACGCATGAGAATTGCGCCTACGGCGAGGAGAGCCAGAAGGGTGGGGCCACGAAGGTAACGGGTCTGCAGTAGGCCGCGCCAGTTCCAAAGCCAGGACAGGCGACCATGCGCGGGCCGATGTATGAGCACGCCACCAATGAAAGCACCCTGTATTAATGCGGCGTTGCCCATGAGCGTATATATCCACCAATTTAGCTCCACACCGCGCGCAAAAAAGAGCGTTGCTGTCAACTCTTGCATGAATTGGCTACCAAGCACAACCACAACTGTGGGAACAACGAAAAACCCGAGCACAGCTAACAATCCCGGCAATCCATCTTTGCAGGATAGGCCACGGGCGAGCAACCACGCGGCTGCCACTAGGGTCAGGATTGCGAGATGGGGCAAGGACGGGGCGTCTTGGGCGAATGTGCCGAATGATCCGCCCAATGCGGAATAAATGGTCTTTGCGACCCCCTGCAGTCCGGGAGAACTTCCGGTGGTAATTGGTCGGAGATATTCGAGTGTGCTAAGGTGTCTGTACAGACCGATTCCCCAGGGCGCCATCAGCGCCAGCGCTAGAATGGCGCTGAGAGTTGTGTGAGCAATGAGGTGTTGTCTACTCCCTTTCGAAAGTCGCCAGGCATGCATCCAGCTAATGAATGCAAGCGGTGCTATCAAAAACAGGGATGGGTGGCACTGCCCGGCCAGACTTAGCATGGGCAGGTGGGCGAGTCTGGCTAAGGGCTTGCGATCGTAATATCCTCGCAATGTGCTCAGAACGAAGAGCATTACGAAAGGCGCCGCGAGGTTGGAGTTCCAGATGAAGCGACTGTGGTGTACTGCCACCGGATTGGTTGCGAAAAAGAAAGCGGCTAGGAGCCCTGTGATGCGACCGAAATAACGCACTCCGATCACTTGCACTACAGCCACGGCGATAAGGTTTGTCAGCGCAGTGAAAATCCGTGCGATGTGTGGGTCGTTGTCTAATCGGTATGGGAGCGCGTACAGGTATATCGTGAAAGGAGAGTGTTTTAGGCTGCCGACGGACATTCTTGGGCCCAGTACTTCCCACGCGCCTTCCCGCCCCAAGTTTTGCGCCAGTATGCTTATTCTTTCTTGATCCGCCATGAAGGCATCAGCCCCGATGTCCGCCAGGCGCAACCAAGCCCCTAATAGCAGGATGATGGTGCCGATGGGAATAATCTGATTGCTGCGGAAAGTGGCGTGTTTCAGTTTCAAAAGGTTAGCGCACATTCTACTTGGGATTCGTCTATGTGTCAGCGGGAAAGGTGAACCTGACCCAATTCGAGGGTCGTGGAAGGTACTGTGTTCCCGTCTCGATCAGTAATGGGAATTCGGTCGCCATCTGGGATGTAAAGCCCGACTTTTAATGTGATCTCTGCAGGCGTTGAAGCGTCAAGATTAACCGTAACCGTGTCGCTGAAGACTTCGTGCGGCGCCCACCACGAGGTGGGGTAGCGGTACGAATCCGGCATCGCATCGGCCTGAGCGATCACTTTGGTTTCGCTCCACACGTGGACAAAGTACTTGTAGTCAGCGGGAATTTGACCCAGCGCCTGCCAGTGCAATACTAGTGTCAGCGTGCCGTTGCTGTGCTCCAAGTCGTATCCAGACAGCCGGATCTGGTCTGCGAAGGTAGCGCCCAAAGTGTTCTGCATTGGCGGCATGTCGAAGTTGCGGTTTCGGGATGTTATTTGGATGCCCGCGCTAAAAGGATTACCGAGCGCGTGACCTGCCTGAGCAATCGGCTGTAATTCCAGTCGATAGAGACCGGGCCTGATATCAGTGGGGATGCGTAAGCCGTATTCTACGGCGACGAAGGCGGGTGCCAGAAGTACGCTCGTCCCAGCGTGGGGTGCGACATCAGTCAAAGTCTCGAAAGCGGTTTTGCCAGCTCGCGTCACCATGCGCCAGCGCAATTGCGTCGTTTGAAGCCCACCCTCGCGGGCGTACCAGGTTGCAGTCACGACCAACGGAGGGCCCTGTTGCTGCTCGCTTGCTATATCAATCTCGTCGAGAACAAGGGATTCAGCAAATTCCCGGGTTGGCTTTCCGCCGCCGCGCATCTGGATGGTGGCATGGTCACCCAGAGGTGAGCCCGCTTGGTCAAAGACCGGTACGGTCCCGTGCTGATCATACATTCCGAATCTGACGAATAATGAACCGGCCTCGGGTAAACTTTCGGCAAATTTAAAGTCGAGCTCGCTGAATACCGTCTCTCCAGCACGCCAGTACCTGCCGGGCAATGCCAGCGGATCTGCCTGGGAATATTTCCGGCCATCAGAATCGAGAAAGTGAGCGAAGAACTTATAATCCGTCGTGGTTGTATCTCCGGCTCGCCACACCAGACTTGGCCGCCAGTCTTCTGAAGCACGTGGCAGCGCCGTGGGGCTCGCCATGGCAAGGCCGAGAATGTGAGCGCCATTCGCGAACCTGTAGTGTTCCGCGGAGGATATGTCCAATTGCGTTTCACTGGTAGTCGGTATTCGTGAAAGCTGGAACCACGTGTTGACAGTTTCTTTCTCGAGCAGATAGTCGTTCTGGTGTGGCCAGCTCGTTGAGCGCAGCAGATAGGCTCCCGTGCTCGGGGCAGGCACACCGCTGTCCTGAGGCAATACGCGCAGATCATGTCCGAGCAATGCGGGCAGCGTCTCCCAACCGCGACAGCCGATGCAGCGCAGCTCGTCAGGCGGTTGATAGTCCTGCAGGATTAGCTCAGCGCCCGCATCACGGGCAGTTTTCAGTGCGTACTTGACCGTGGCTATGCTCTGGTTTAGGCTCGCGAGGCCCTCGCGAGGGTTGTACAAGAGGTTGAAGCGCGCCTGACCAAATAGAATGAGTGCCATCAGGAGCGCGTACGGAAATTGGATGAACCTGCGCGTAGACTTTGGCAGGAAGGACCTCATCAATTGGTGGCGTTGAGCACTTCTGGAATCGCGTTCGGCGCTGAGGACGGCGGCCTGGATAATGACCGCGTTGCCTATTAGCGGCCAGACATAGTGGTCGTGTACGCGCCCCGTAGCGGAAGCGATCGCCGGGGGCAGGAAAAATGCAGCGGCGATTCCCAATGCCGGCAGGATCCGGCGTCGGAGCGCTCCAAGCATCAATGTCCATACGGTTGCCAGCAGGGTGATGCCGGGAAGGAGGTGAGTCATGTATTCCGGCGGTCGGTCGCCCAGCAGCATCGGGCAGTTGTTTCGCCAGCATCCTTTTCCGGCGAGAGCCGCATTCACAACGGTCAGATCTGGTGTCTGTAAGTTCGTCCAACCTCCGGGGATGCTCAGGTTCTCGGCAGAATACGTGGTCGCGGCAATCTGTAGATTTCCTGCTAACCAAGGCGCAAGCAGCAACATCGCGATGGCGCCGCTAGTGCCGACTTGTACAAGAAGTGCCCGACGTTCGGATACATGGTTCCACCAAGCCCAAGACCAGAATAGAAGTGAAATGGGTAGAAGTAGCGCGAGCGAAGGATGGCACAACACGGCTAGAGCCAACGCAGGCAGATGGAGCACTCTGGGAATGCGCGTCGACCGGTAATATCCCTGCAGGCCGGTGTACAAAAATAGCATGACGAAAGGTGCTGCAAGGTTGGGGTTCCATATGAATCTGCTTGCCAAAACTGCTGTCGGATGCGCGGCGTAGAGGGCCGATGCAAACAAACCGGCGTTGCGTCCAAAATAGAGCCTGCAAATATTGTACGCGAGGGAGATGGAAAACAGATTCCATAGAGCAGTGAAAATACGTGCGACGCGAGGGTCGCCGGATACGGCAAACGGCATTGCATATAGGTAACTAGGCAGAGGTGGATCCCTAAGTGTGGTGCTAAATGAGAACGACATCGGGCCGACAAGCGGCCAACTGCCTTCCGCAACCTGCAACGCCCCCATGCTCGTTGCAGCTTGATCTTGGAAGAAAGGATCATCCCCAAGCCGACGAACGCGAAAGAATAGGCCGAGCATGAGAATGCAGGTGAGCACCAGGTATTCTGATAACCTGGCAGGGGAGCGATTACTTTTCATGCTCGGTCATGAGCCCCAGTGAATATGTCACGGTCAATCGAAATGGAACTGAAATAGCTTAAGAGATGCATTGGGCACACCATTGCCGGCTTTGTCCACCATGGGCAATCGCGCATCCTCGGCCGGATCATACGCGCCGACGAAGACTGCGTACTCGCCGCCCGACAGCTCACTCAACGGGATTCGGCGCGGGTCAACGATACCTTCACCGGGCTGCCATGCTGTCATGGGGTACTCACCCCATCGAGGGGGTGAGTCCTGCCCGAGGACGAAATCCCCGCTTGAATCGAAAAGGTGGACGAAGACCATGCCGGCTACCGATGCCGGCGCTATCGATTCCCAAAACAAAGTGAGGGCGAGCTCATCATTCTCGATTTCGGCCTGATATGCTGCCAGCAGGGCCGGACCGATTGTCGCTTGCACCGGCGTGACGTTGTCCGGTAGAATTAGCGGTTGCGCCAGAGTCAGCGGCAGCGGACGCAAGCTTGTCTCGCCGAGGCGCTCGTCTGTTTCGCGATTATAGACTGCCACTAATACCGTCAATACCAATGGCGTGGGAGCGTCGCGAGGCGCGAAGAGCAGATACTGGTCGACCACTGTCTCTCCCGGTCGCCAACCTGTGGTGGGATGGTGCGGAAATGAACCCGTACCGAGACGCTGGTCCATCTGAGTGAGTTTCTCGCCGGAGGGAGCTAGCAGTTGCACCGTCCCGTAATAATCCACCGAAAGCGGAGAATTTGGCTCCCAGTACAGTGTGACAAACAATGGCTCGCCCGGCTCGACCGCAGCCAATGGAACGTACCCTGATAGTTCGAGCGTCTCGCCGAAAACGGTCCGCACTTGTACGCTCTCTGCAGAGGGCGCTACCAACGTCGGGAGCGGAATGCTGCTATCAGCCACCCAGGGCAGTGCTATGACTAGCACGCTGCTGCCCCCGAGCAAGCCGAACGAAAGCGCACTTGTGCGGACATCGCGGCTCGCCAGGCGGCGGCCAATATCGACGAGCGCAAATGCACTAAAAAGAATCAACGGCCCGTACGTGGGCACGCGGAAACGCGAGACGACGTGAAACATGACCGTCGTAGAACACAGTATCAGTAAAACCGTGCTTAGCAGCCATATGCCTGGCCTGTACGCCCGCACTCGGAAAAGAGCCAGTCCGAGTCCCGCAAATCCGAGCACCACGATGGTTCCAAAGCGAAGCGGGGTCTTGTGCAGCAAAGGCGATATGGCTGCACCCTCTGAATCAAAATCGACATTGTTGGGGATTTCTTGGTTGCCAAAATAGAGTGCCGTCTTGCGTACCATCAGACCGAGCCAGCGGCGCGGGGAAGCGCTTATATCGGCCAACGTAGCGCCAACGAAAGTAACCTCCCCACGATTGACGCGCTCATGCGTGGCGCGGAATGCTTGCGAGTACTGCCCGATGCCCGCAGAATCGCGGTTGTTCCCCAGATAGAGCGTCACCGGCCCATTCGCGGAGATTATCTGGAGGCGCCCGCTTTGGCGGTAATTGTGGAGCGTCACCGGTAGGATGGGGAGTGCTGCGATCCCCACCAGAATCAGGCCGCGTGCTGTGCCCAAATGCCAGCGAGGGCGCGACATCCATATCAGAGAAAGGGCAACCAGCGGGATGAGCGCCAGCAGAGCCGGACGGATGATGGCTGCGCCGCCTGACAACAGACCGAGAGCGATCAGCGCGCCGTTGCCCGGGCGTTCGATTGCGCTAAGCCACAACCAGAGCAGCCAGACGACCAGTTGTGCCTCCAGTCCATGTGTGACAAGCTGAGCGTCGTAAAAAATTGCCAGTGGAAAAGTGGCCCACAGCAGTGCGGCTACCCATGCAGCTGGAGGGCTGAAGATGCGCTTTCCGAGCGCGTAGATCGCCATCGACGCCAGAGCTCCGCCCGTTAATTGTACAATTTGAAAGGGACGCATGTCTGGACCCAAGAGGGCATGAAAGTTTCCCAGCAGCCAGGGGAAGCCGGGCTGACGGTAAAACTCGCTCCGCGGAGGCCACAGACCGCGCACCAAGTCCCGCGCCGCGGCCTCGTAAGTACGATGATCGGAGCCTACGGGCAATGCGTCAAAGTTGGGGATATGAGTGATGAGGTCATGCAGGTATATCAGGCGCAGGCCGAGCGCAACGCCGACGACAAAAAGCAGTCCCCAGGTTTCGCCACGCTGCAATGAGTGCCGCCGTGCGGCAATCGAAAGTCCCAGCAATCCGAGAATAGCTAGTGCACCCAGAGACAGGGCGGCATTCCGCGTTTGCGCTCGCCGCATTTCGCCGTGAGCCTGACCATTTGCTTGGAGTGATGGATACAGAAATGTTGGCGAGATCAGGCGTTTTCCCAAAAGGGTATCCCACTCGAGGTTGGCGGAGAAGAAATCGTCACCGGCGTCGGCGCGGACTAACTCAAGTGTGAGCGCATGTGAGCCGCGGCTGAGGGCGTGGGCGAACGCTGACGCCTGTGGCGCTCTGTCGCTGCGCGACTGAAAAACCAGTTCGCCGCCCAGCAGCAGGCGCGCATCCACGCCATCGGGAATGGTGAACGCAATCTCGCGGGTTTTGTCTACCCACAGAAAACCTTCCCAGCGCACGCTGAAGGGGCGGTCGCGGCTGACGAGAACATCGTTACTACTTAACATCGCCACGCGCTCAAGCCGCGTCGCTGCGACGTCGTTGAAGTCTGGCTCGTCAAAATACGTTGCCGTCAGGCCATGTTGAAGGCGCGGAGCTGCGGCGAGATGGAGGACAAAACCCAGCAGCAATGCGGCAATGCAGAGCCAACGCAGCCGATTGGGGGCGTCATCAGGCATGGTGGGGTATTATAGTATGGAACATGCAGCGCCTCCGTATCACCTTCGCCAAGCGCGGCGCGGCGCGCTTCATCGGCAACCTTGACCTGCACCGCACGTGGGAACGCACGCTTCGACGGGCGAATGCTCCGCTGGCATATTCGCAGGGATTCCATCCGACGCCAAAGTTACAACTGGCTTCGGCGCTGCCACTCGGCATCAACAGCGAGGCAGAGGTGGTCGACATATGGCTGCGGGAACCAGTCAGGCTGAATGATATGCTGGCCGCGGTGGCCGCCGCCGCTCCGCCGGGAATTGAAGCGCTTGATATCGCTGCAGTGGATTTGAACGAGGGGTCGCTCCAATCACGCTTGCGTGCCGCCGAATACTTGGTGGAGCCATCGGGTGATTGCCCGACGGAGATGTTAATTCAATGCGTTAAGGACATTTTGGGGCGCGCCACAATCACGCGTAAACGACGCGGAAAGGATTACGACCTGCGCGAGCTCATTGATGCTCTTGCGGTGGAAATTGGAAAGAACGATACCGTAACATTGCGCATGCGGCTTGCAGCTCGGCCCGGGGCTACCGGCAGACCGGAGGAAGTTATGGATGCCATGGGTATTTCGGGCAAACGGGTGCACCGAACAGCACTGTTTTTCGTTGACAACCTAGATTGAGGCGGGTATAATGCGAACCGTGCCCCGCTCAGGCGGGGTACTATTGTGTTACCGGAGACGACTAGACACATGAAATACGCGATTGTCCAAAGTGGTTCACGTCAGATGCGCGCCGAAGAGGGCGCGGTTGTGGCTGTGGATCGGTTGCCGCAGGCAGAGGGAGGCAAAGTCACATTCCCCGCTATGCTACTCTCCGAGGGGGAAGCAGTGCTTGTGGGGAACCCGCTGCTTCAGGACGTCTCGGTGAAAGGCACGGTCGTGGGCCACGTGCGGGGTTTGAAAATCCGCGTCTTTAAGTACAAACCGAAGAAACGTTATCGTAGAACGCAAGGTCACCGGCAAGAATTCACGCGCGTCAGGATCGACAAAATCGTCTCTTAGGGGACGGAGTGGAGCGTTAGGATGGCACACAAAAAAGGTGGCGGGTCAAGCCGCAACGGGAGAGACAGCAAATCGAAACGGCTTGGCGTCAAGCGCTTTGGAGGCGAGAATGTGCGCTGCGGGAACATCCTTGTGCGGCAGTGTGGCACGCGCATTAAGGCGGGGACAAACGTGCGTGCGGGGAGAGATTACACCCTTTACGCTGTTGTTGATGGCCTGGTTCAGTTTGAGCGGTTACCGAGCGGGCAAAAGCGCGTCTCGGTGCAGACATCGAGCCTGAAATAAGGAACGCGAATGAAGACAGCTATTCATCCGGAATATTTTCCGCAGGCGAAAGTGGTCTGCTCGTGTGGCAACACGTGGGTGACCGGGTCCACGCAGGAATCAATTCATACCGACCTGTGCTACAAGTGTCATCCATTTTACACGGGCGAGCAGCGCATAGTGGACACCGAGGGGCAGGTGGAACGCTTTTACCGTAAGCTGGAAGCGCGCCAGCAGCATGTGGTGAAACTTGATGAACACCGCTCTGCCCTGGCATCGCCGGAAGTTGAACTAGTCGAACTGGAATTGACATCTCGCGCCCTTGCAGCTCTGGCGCAAGTCGAAATCACTCATGCAAAACACGTGCTGGCAAAGCTGGAAACCGGTGGAGAACCAGCACTGTTGGCGGTCACTGGTTTTGGGCGCAAGAGCCTGATTGACTTGAAAAAAGCGTTGCGAGCGCGCGGGTTTGAATTACCGGGAGATGTTCAGGACGGGTGACAAATCAACGCTCACACGGGCATAATTATCACCGCATCGGGCCGCCAGTTATTTGGCGGCCTTTTTTTATTTAACTTGTTTGGGATGCAATTCCGTGAGGCCGGCCCAACAGTGGTCTCTGGCATCAGGCCACCGTCAGGGTGAGGTCCACCGCGCGCTCACGGCCTGACCGATGATGCCTCCGGACTCATCCACGACGGGCACATTCTCCACATCCGGGTAGGTGTACATACCTACGCGCAAGGTCTCCGGCGAGTCGGGCAGAATCGCCGAAAATAAACTGATGACTCTATCGCCCTCTCTCCATTGGTTTGCCGGAAACGAGCGAGCATCAGCTTGACCGACACGCGTACCACTCGCGTCAAGCAGGTGATTGAAGAAGTGGTAATCAGTGTCAGCTTCATCTCCGGCGCGCCAGTGCAGTGCCCAGCGCAACTCGTTCTGTGATGATGGCAAAGGCTCATAACCGAGTAGTGTTACGCCGTTTGCCAGAGTGCGAGGTGGATAGAATTCTTGAGGTGGAATAAAGTCATCGGTTGGGACCGGAAGTTCGAGCACCTGAAGACTGCCTTCACCCACGCGTAACGGAATAGAAGTGGCGCGAGTCGACCACTCTCGATAGAGCTGTCGGGCAGGGTGGGGTTCGGGCTGCAGCAGCACGACCGTCGGCGTGGTCGGGCGCACCGCGCTCGCGTTGGCGTCGACAAAACGATGCGGCGTGCCGCGCAACAGCGCGTCATAAACTGCCGGGAACTGATGTACGGTCGGGTTATTTCCGCTGCCGGCGATCAATACTTCGGTGGCGGGGCCAACGCGTAGGGCGGCGCGCGCCGATTCTACGGCTGCCAGTTTCATCGAGAGCGGGCTTCCAAATCCGCCCGGCGTGGCGCGGAGAGACGAAAATTGGAACAGTGCAATGAGCGCCCATAGCTGCAGGATGCCTGAAGCTAACAGCAATCCCCATCCGGCTGCGCGTTGCGAGGGATGAGCCAGTTTGTCCAGCAGCGCAATGGCGCCCACTGCAGCGGCAATGAACTGCGCCGGAAAAGTGATGATGAAATAGTGCGGATGCATCGAGACCGGACTCCACAGCGATAGAAAAGCCGGAGCCACGAGCCAGGCAATTATCAGACGGGCGACTATGCTGCATTCGCGACCTTGCGTTGGGCGGATAAGTCGCCAGCCGCCGAAGGCGATGAGCGCTCCCCACAGCCAGCGCATCGGAGCCAGGTTTGGCACGGTTTGCATGTAATCGAGGTAACCAGGATTTCCGGCCAGAGAATGAATGTCAGCACCGGTGCTGAGCATCCAGGTGAAGGTCAGCGAGTCAGGTCCGAATCGCGGCGGGCTCGCAGTTAATCCGGTCAGTGATGGGAAACCCTGAGCGGCAAGATGAAAGGCGAGCGGTGCGGCGAACGCGGCCGCGACCGCTGCACCGGCAGCCAGCCACCTCCACGCAACGCGCCTACGGAAGAGCATCCCAGTGACCACGCTGATTGGTAACAGAGCTAGCCCCGAGAAGTGGATTTGCGGCACGCACCCTAGTAGAACGCCGTGTGCGAACGCTGCCCGCCGGCGCCCGTGAGCGAAAGTCAGGAATGCGCTTATGGCCCAGCCAATTACGAAGAGAGGAAGCAGGTTTTGCGCCCATATTTTCCGTGAAAAAATAATCGCCCACGGGCTGACGGCGAAGAAAAACGCGGCAAGAATCCCTGTGCGTGCGCCCCAGTATCGACGTGCAACCCACCAGCAGGCTAGCACCGCCGCGGCGTTCAGCAAGCCGGTGAAGAGCGTGGCCGCATATGGATGTTTCCATAACGTGAGAGGAAATGCGTAAAGCCACGCACTCAGCGGGAAGTTGGGGATGCCGATGGAAGAACCGATGCCGCTTAGGGGGACGTTCTGGCCGGCCGCGAGGTCATACGCCAACGCATATAGACGTGCCTCGTCAGCTTTGAATTCGGTCATGCCGGGATAGGCCATGCGCAGTAAAGCCGCCACGGCCAGAACCACGAAAAGCTGCAGGCGTTCGGTGCGCGAGCTAATCATGTGTAGCTGTGGTCATGCGCCAAAGTGACGAGAGGAAGATTGTGAGAAGTATCAGCAGCGTACCGAGGGAGACGAATGAGGAATAGCGCCAACTTTCGGGTGCGAACGTTAACTCCACAGTGTGTTTGCCGACGGGAAGATAAACGGCGCGGAAGGCGTAATTTGCGCGCAGCAGCGATGTGGACTCGCCATCGAGTCGCGCCTGCCAACCGGGATACCACACTTCACTGAAAACCAAGTACGCCGGGGAAGGAGTGACGGCCTCCACGGTCTGAGTGTGCGCTGAATAATGGCTGTATCGCAACGTACTCTTGCCGGGTTTCTTTGCGAGCAGCGCGGACCCGCCGTTTACGACCACCATCCGGGACGGGTCAAAATCGGGTGAATGAACTGCGGCAAAGGCTTCCGTGTCGTTGTTCACCAGCTTACTTTCGTAAACCAGGCTGATGCGCGGTTGAGCCTGTGTGTTCAAATACACGTCGACCTGCGGGTCGGCGTCGAAAACCGGGATGAAACTGGCGTCGGCGGCCGGTTTGCCTTTATCGGCCAAAAGGTACTTGGCGTTGAGGAAGTTGTACTGGGGCGAACCGCGATGTCCGACAGACCAGTAATAAGTGTCGTAATGTGCCAGCGCGAGCGGGTTGTGGAGCCCGTTTATGGCCTCCAGCCGGTGTACGGTCGCTGCATCGGGCTGCCAGCTGCTAGCGGCGACGTCAATGCGAAATGGGCCGGGTTGCACGCGCAGTAACTCGATCGCGGGCCCGGGCTGATAACCCTCATCCGGATTAGTGTGGTCAATTTCCACCCAGGCCCCCAGTCCGACAAGCTCGACGGCGAGCAGCAGGGTGACCCAGCGCGGCCCGGTGAGCAGCGCAGCTGCCAGCGTCGCCAATGCGACAGTCAGCGCCAGCAGAAGGGTTTGCGCAGCGGCTGGAGCGTTCTGGGTCGCCGCCAGATGCCATCCCAGCGGCAGCGCGAACGCGGTAAGGGCTGCCAGCGTCCCGGCCCAGACCAGCATCTGTTGCCTGGGAATGATGTTTTTCTGCCAGCGATGTAACCCCGAACATGCTAGCATTGCCAGCGCGAAATTGGTGAGTAGCAAGAATCTTGCCGGTACACGCAGCTGCGAAAAGCCGGGCATGTATTCATACAGGAACGAGTGCAATGGTGTGGCCGGCCCTAGAGCGACCAAAAGCCCGACGGACGCGAGCAGTAGTAATATGATTCGGCGCGGATTCTGTTTAAGCCCAAACGGGGCCAGCAGCAAGGTGACGATGCCGGCAAAGCCGAGTTCCACTCGATCCCACGTGGGCCAGAAATCCGCCGGTCCACGCCCGAACAGGAGTGGGGAGAGCATCCCAGACAGTCCCATTGGGGGTAGGGAATATCGGGAAGCCTGTTCGTAGCTGAGGCTGGTGCGGTGTGTGTATTGCGCGAGTTCGACCGTCGGAATTACGAAAAACGCGCACAATCCCAATGTCATCACAGCTGCGCCAGCGCATAGCGACAACCATTGTGCCTTACGGGGATTTGTTGTCAGCATCCAAAATGCGGTCAGTGACGTTGCAAGCCCGACGATCATCGCCATCTGGGCGTGCCCTGCGAGAACGGCTAGCGTGACGACCACGGCGAGTGCGGCAGCGGATGTCAGGCTGCGTTTGCTTTGCATGCGCTGCAGAAACAGCCAGGCCCAGGGGAGATATGCGGCCGTTGCCACGATGTTCAGGTTACCAATATGGGTGATGAATACGGACGAGAACTGAAACGCCAGCGCCGCGGCTAATGGCGGCTGTGTGTTGGCTCGGGGGTGGTTTGACCGGGCGGCAATATACATGCCAACACCGGCGAGAAACACATGTAATGCCACCAGCCATTCCATGGCGCGATAGGGCACATCCGGCAGCAGTGCCAGCATCAGATTGGGGGGATAGAATAAGCCGGACTGGTTGTCAGCCGCAAATGGGGCACCGGAATACAGGTACGGATTCCAGAGCGGCAGCTCGCCCGCGCGCAGAGTTTGCGCGGCGTAGCGATACGTTGGCCACAGGAACGATTCCAGGTCGCCACCGCCTTTGGGGATATGCCAATCGCCTCCCAGCACCAGCGGCCAGAAAAACAAGAGCGTAGCGAGAAACAGCACGCTCAGGGCGATGGCATCTGGGCGCAGAGATATTTTCCAACGGCGTTGCGTTATCTCGCTTGGCTCTTTCAACAATGGTCGTACCCGGGGAATGTGAGCCCCGGCCGGTTATGCGGACGAAGGCCAGTGCGCGTGTAGCTCGGGCGTGGACTCCCCCGCGATTACATCCAGCGCATGTGGGAGTACCGGTACTAGCACAGCCAGCGCTTCGCGCACCGCCTTGGGATTTCCCGGTAGGTTAATAATCAGGCATTTTTCACGAATGCCTGCGATGGCTCGCGAGAGCATCGCATACGATGTGATCTGCTGACCGACAGCCCGAATGGCCTCCATTAGACCTGGTGCTTCGCGTTCTATCGTCTCCCGCGTGGCTTCAGGCGTGACATCGCGGGGCGCGAATCCAGTGCCGCCGGTGGTAAGAATCAGTTGCATGCCTTCGCGGTCCGCCCAGCGGCAAAGCTGTGCGCGTATTTGCGCGTGGTCATCGGGGACTGTGGCAGCGGAGGTGCAGGTCCACCCCAACATTTCAGTGATGGCTGCGACGAGCACGGGGCCGCTGAGGTCGTCTCTTTCACCGCTGGCGCTTCGGTCGCTGACTGTGAGTATGGCTACTCGCGGGCCGCTCGGTTCTGGTGTGTTCACATCACTCGGAGTAGCTGGCCACTTTTTGCCAGGGCCCATGCATGCCGTCTTCGGTCACCCCGTAATAGACGCGAATATCTCCGTCTGGTGTCCGCTGGCAAAGATCGACGCGGGAGATTGAACCTTTGCGATAGTGCTTGATGAAGCCAAGGTCGTCATTCCATTTCACCTTCAAACGGCTGAGATTCAGGTTGCCTTCGCGTTGCTTAATGGCGTAATGCCACAGGCGGCGTGCGGAAGAGCGAGTGACATTTTTCACCTGGTTTCCGTTCCGCAAGTCGCGCATAGTGTGGTACCGGGTACCGTCGCGTTCTTCGGTGGCGACGATTTCCACGCCGGTGCGAGGTGGCTCAACACTGGCTGAGGGTCTGCCGCCTTGTTCCGGTGCTTCCGGCACAGGTTCTCTTTGCCGTGCGTGTGTTTTGGAGTGTGGCCGGGTGGTGAGTTGCACTATTTCGTCACGAACGGCGAGTGTGGTTTCGGATTCATCGCGCACAAAAATCTTGTTGTCGTCTATGGCGTAGGGAGGATCTACGCCGCGAGGCACGTTAATGCGCAGCACCTTTTTACCGTGCGTGGAAAGAGCGTCGATGGAGCAAATCAGCGTTGGCGTAATGCGGCCACTTATTGCGTGCCTGACGGCACCGATGGCGCGGGAGATGTTGGCGACCCCGGTTGGCGTCTTCTTTGGATCGGCAGGAGTTCCGATGAACACCACGCCGCCGTTGGTATTTGCCATGGCGCAGACGTCAGAAATGACAGCGAAAAGGTGTCCGCCGCGTTTGGTTATTTTTGGCTGGAAACTTTGCACAATGCTCTCGCCCTCGTCTCTGGCGGCCTGAACATAATCGAGCTCTTTTTGGGCACCCCGGAAAGGTCGCGTGCGCGCGAAATCCGGGCCGGTCAGCAATGATTTCAGCGCATCGAAATTGACTTCATCCAGCTGCATCTCTGTGGGACGGTCTCCCACGCCGAGCAGGCGCGAGTTTTTCGGGTCGCGCAGCAGCCGGTGTGCATCAGAGCCCTGGATGCAGTGCATGCGGCGAGGGTACTCTGGTTTGGAGCCGTTGAAGAAGTGAGCGGTAGAGCGGCGGCTGCGCGAGTCCAGGTCTGTCACTTCGAGGCCATGTAGGTTCTCGTCTTGCGTATAGGCGACTTTAGTTTGGCCGCCGAAACGGAAGCCGCGCATGGCAACTCCGTGGGTGGAATTGGCGTGCGCGGCAATTGTCACGCCTCCGGCATGGGTGATTTCGCGGTAAGCGCTGAGTACGTCCGCACTTGCGCCGACATTGGATGAGCCATCGTCCAATTGAACGGCTGGGATGTTGAGATTCAAAAGCACGTGCTCAATCGCGCGAATGGGCGTATCGGGCGAGAAAATGCCCAGAATGTGGAAACCGAATGTGGCCGTAAACTCAAACCCGGGCAGGACGAGGACGCTTTGTTGCAATTTGCGGTACTCCTGTAACCGCTGCTTTTCGGCCGGTTTCAGTCGTTTCAGACGCTCGAGCAGCTCGAGTTCGGATATCTCCTGACGCATGGCGCGGAAGCCCCCGACGGTGTTATGGTCGGTGAAGGCAACGATGTCCAGCCCGCGAACTCGTGACTGCCGCAGAATATCTAGGTAGCTGATGTCCGGTTCCTGGTAATCGTTGGAGGCTGGTGTGTGCAGGTGCAGGTCTACTTTGCGCCAGCGGCGCGTTGAAGACGGTCGCTTTTTGGGCACGTTAGTGTTTGCGCTTTGGGGTGGACTCTGGTGGCATCAAAGCCTCGGCGATAACCTCTTCGACGCGGTCCACCAACACAAACTTTACCTGTTTTCGAACTTCTTCAGGCACGTCATCGAGGTCTTTTTCGTTTCGGCGCGGAAGCACGACCGTCGTCAGGCCGGCGCGGTGAGCCGCGAGTACTTTCTCTTTAATGCCGCCCACCGGCAGCACCTGACCCCGCAATGTGATTTCACCGGTCATGCCCACATCCGGACGCACCGGTTTTTGGGAGAACAGGGAGGCGAGCGCCGTAGCCATTGTCACTCCTGCCGACGGGCCATCCTTGGGCACCGAGCCAGCCGGGACATGCAGGTGAATATCGTGGTGCTCGTAATAATCGGAGGCGAGGCCAAGGTCCTCGCTGTTTGAGCGCACATATGAAAGCGCGGCTTTGGCAGATTCCTGCATCACGGTACCGAGCTGTCCGGTAAGCTGAAAGCCTTTCTCGCCGGGCATTTCCGTGGCTTCCACGAAAAGCACGTCACCACCGAAGGGCGTCCAGGCTACGGCGGTAGCCACACCGGGTACGGCGGTGCGTTCAGTCACCTCCTCCGAAAAGAAGAAGCGCGGTTTCCCAAGATACTCCAGTACGCGCTTAAGGTTTATGGTTACGTACTTGAATTCGCCTTCGGCGATTCGGGTGGCGACCTTGCGGCAGACTGCGTCGATTTCGCGTTCTAGGTTGCGCACGCCGGCCTCGCGTGTGTAATAACGGGTGATCTGTTTTATGGCGTCCGATTTAAATGTAATTTCGTTTTTGCGCAGTCCGTTCTCACGGATCTGGCGCGGGATGAGATAGCCGCGGGCGATGGATAATTTTTCGCGCTCGGTATAGCCTGCCAGCTGCAGCGTTTCCATTCTATCGCGCAAGGCCGGGGGTATGGGCTCGAGCACGTTGGCGGTGGTGATGAAAAACACCTGTGAAAGATCAAATGGCACGTCTAAGTAATGGTCGCGGAATTCACGGTTCTGCTCAGGGTCCAGCAGCTCGAGCAGCGCGGAGGCGGGATCACCTCGGAAATCGGTTCCCATTTTGTCTACTTCATCTAGCATAAAGATCGGATTTTGCGTCTCGCATCGGCGCAGGTTTTGCATAATTCCCCCCGGCATCGCGCCGATATAGGTGCGGCGGTGGCCACGGATTTCGGCTTCGTCGCGGATTCCACCCAGCGATATGCGCACGAATTTGCGTTCCATAGCGCGGGCGATTGAGCGCCCTAGCGAGGTCTTGCCGACTCCAGGAGGACCCACCAGGCACAGTATCACGCCCTCCCGTTCCTGGCGAATATGGTCAATGGTCTGTGCCTTGCGCCCCCCGCGTCTTTCGAGACGCAGTTTGCGTACCGCGAGAAATTCCAGAATGCGTTCTTTGATATCATCTAAGCCGTAATGGTCTTCGTCTAGGACGCTGCGGGCGTGCTGTCCGTCCAGATTGTCAGCTGTGGTCACTCCCCACGGCAGAGTGGTCATCCAATCCAGGTAGGTGCGGATTACGCCGTATTCGGCTGCGGCGGTTGGGAGTTTCGCAAGGCGGTCTAGTTCGCGCACAGCTTCCTTGTGCGCCTCCTCGGACATGTCGGCATCCTCGATCTTCTTGCGAAACTCCTCGATTTCGACTGTCTGCTCATCGCCCTCACCAAGTTCCTTTTGGATTGCTTTCAATTGCTCGCGCAGGAAATATTCGCGCTGCATGCCTTCCATCTCGGTGTGGGCGTCTTTCTGGATTTTGTGACCCAGCTCCAACACTTCCACTTCGCGTCCGAGTACTCCGAGCAGGTGGCGCAACTTGGCGCTGACGCGGTTCTGTTCAAGCAGTCGCTGTGCCAATCGCAGGTCCATACGCAGGTACGTTGCAATGGCGTACGCTAGCTGGTACGGGTCATCCATGTTCAAAGCGGATGAAATAATTTCCTCTGGCATGGATGGCATCAGGCTGGCCAGTTTCTGGAATTGCTCTACGGTGGCACGTGCGAGTGCTTCAATCTTAATGCCGGTCTCGTCACTTTCCGGGCTCAACGTGACCTGTGCTTTCAGATACGGTTCAGTCTGGATGTAATCACCTACCCTAATGCGGGCAATGCCCTGCACCAGCAGGCGCACCGTGCCATCCGGGGCGCGCATCAGTCGGTGGACCGCGGCCGCCGTGCCCACCCTATAAAGCTGGTCAGGCCCCGGAGTCTCAAGATCCGGGTCCTTGCTGGTTACCAGGCCGACGATGCGCTTGCCTCTGGTGACCTCGTCGATCAGCTTAACCGAACGGGGCTGCCCGACCGTCAGAGGCACTGCGGTCATCGGATAGACGACCACGCCGCGCAGCGGCAAAATCGGCAGCACGCTAGGGATTGCGTCCTCGAGCGACTCCACCGCGCCTTTCTCTTCGGACTGCTCGACATCCTCTTTGACCGTGGTGACTATCTGGCCAAAATTAACGGGAGAGTTCAGTGATAGTTCATCCAGTTCATCTGCAGCATCTGAGTCGGGAGGAATGCGGAACTCGAATCGATACGCGCTCATAAGGCTAATCGATTTCGATAATCGGCATGTGCCGGCGCTGTTTTGGGAGGCGCACAGTGAGAAACCCATCAGCGTAGTTTGCGTCGACGCCTTCAGATTCGACCTGGGATGGCAGTTTGACGTTGGTGGCAAATTCACCATAGGAGATTTCCATCTGATGGAATGCGTGGATGCCCGAATGCCTCTCGCGTTTGCCGGAGACGGCAAGCTGCTTGCCCCGTAGGGTGATATGAAACTCCGCGTCTTCCATGCCAGCTATTTCCACCGTTACCACGATATGTGTCTCGGTCTCGGTTACGTCCGTAGGTGGCCGCCATCGGTGAGTATGGCCGCTCGGCGTCAGCTGGGATGTATGCGCTGTAAACACGCTGACAGCGCCGATCGTGGTTTTGGCTTCCTGCGGCGGGTAGGGTTTCTTGGTCAAGATTGCACCGGCATTGCCGAGCATTGTAATGCTCCGGCAAAAATATCACTGCATGATTTTACCATTGATGCTGCCGGAGTGGGCGGTTGGGCCGTTTCCTACGCGTGTGATAGTGCTTAGGTTTGGTGGCGTCTGCGAACAATAAGCGTTAATATTGAGGCTACGACCACGATTGCCATCAGATTCTGGTTTGCGTTCCATCCGCCGATCTGGCTGCTGTCAACGCGGATGAACTCGAGAAAGAAGCGGGTGGTCGGATAGATGATGAAGTAACCCAGCGCAATTTCGCCGGTGAGCAGTCGCTTGGAATAATTCCGGGCCACCCAGAGCAGCAGCAGGCAGCCAAGTAGGTTTAGAAAGGACTCGTAAAAGAAGAGAGGATGAAATGTCTCATACTGAGCGAACGCGGTTACCCGATTTTCGGACGCAATGTAGATTGCCCACGGGAGGCTGCTTGGGAGGCCATAAAGTTCCTGATTGATGAAATTACCCCAGCGTCCAATCGCCTGTGCGAGCAATAACCCTGGGACAGCGACATCGGCCCAGACTGCGAACCCGTGGCCACGTTTCTTTGCGAAGAACCACAGGGCGAACGCACCCCCGGCAACTCCGCCCGGGATCCCAAGGCCGCCCTTCCAGATTTGCAGCACGGCGGCCGGGTTCTGAAAATAATAGTTGGGAGTGCCCGGGGGCATCATGCTCGGAGGCGGGGTGAGTACATGGTAAAGGCGCGCACCCACAATGCCGCCGAGAAGCGTCCACATGAGCGCGTCCCAGACGAAAGCAGGGTCCAATTGGCGGCGGCGGGCCTCGTATGCAGAAAGATATCCAGCAGCCATCGCGCCGGTGACGATAATGAGTCCGTAAAAACGGATATATAGACCTCCAAGATGAATGCCAAGCGAATCAATTGCCATGAGTCTTTTCCGGTTCAGGCCGGCGCGGGGAATTTAGGCGCGTCACGAGCTGGATAGTTTTGCTGGAAGGCGCGAGCGCCGTTGCATCAATGGTCGTCCGCAGGGCGTTTGGGGTCCTTCGTTTCTGGTTTGCCCACGCGGCGCGCGTACCATTGTCGCCGCACGTGAAGGGTGCGCTGTACGGCGGTGATGTTGGCCAGCGGGGCAATAATCCAAAGCGCGATTTCCGGGTGGCGAAATACGAGCGCCGGCGCGAGCACAAGGTATCTTTCCAATCGGGTGAGAACGCCCACACTGGCGGAAAAGCCGAGCGATTCGGCACGTGCCCGCGTGTATGAGACCATCAGCGAGCCCACGATGGCGAACAGCACGAGCACCACTTCCTGAGTGGCGGCGTGGTTGGCGTAGTGGATGAGAAGGCCGAGCATAATGACGGATTCAGACCAGCGGTCGGTGGTGGAGTCCACGAACGCTCCCCACGGCGACCATTTTCCCTGTGCGCGCGCTGTTGCCCCATCGAGTGCGTCAATGGGCCCCATCAGTAGTATCAATATACCGCCCCAGACGAAATCGCCACGCGCCAGTAGCACTGCGCCGATGGCGTTTCCCGCGAGGCCGCTGATGGTGAGCACGTTCGGGTGAATGCCCGAGCGCGCCAGTAGTCGGGCGATCGGGTCGACGATAAACCGAAAGGCCTGCCTGCTCCAATCGGTACACGAACGCAGGACGGTGGTTTTACTGGCTGTGTCAGGCATGTCTGTCCGCACGGGTGGATTGTGCTGTCGAAATGAGAACAATACTCATGAAGGAACTTAGCGTGAGTGTACCACAGAAAGGTTGGTGGAGCGCGTGAATCTGCGTTCGCGACGCCGAGGACCCGCACAAAACTGCATTGGGTTGAGTGGATGGGAGCGCGTTACGGTGCAGCGGAATGTTGATATACTTATATCTACAGCGGCGCGGCGATAGTTTTGGTTCCCGCGGGCGTTTGCAAGGTGGGTAGTCAGAGGGGTAAGGATAACGGAAGATATGCAGCGATTTCTTGAACCGACGCGGTTTCTGGATAGCGAATCGGAAGCGGTGACCGCGTTTTCGCAGCGGGCGTGCGGCGATCTAACTTCGGATGTAGCACGGGCGGTGAGCCTGTATTACGCGGTTCGTGATGAAATTCGTTATGACCCGTACCGCATCTTTCTCGTGAAGGATGGATATGTTGCCAGCAGCGTGCTCGCGCAAGGTCACGGCTTTTGTGTCTCCAAATCCATTTTGCTGGCTGCCGGCGCGCGGGCGCAAGGCATACCAAGCCGGCTGGGATATGCCAACGTGCGCAATCATCTCACCACCGAACGACTGAAGCAGGTGATGAAAACTGATGTTTTCGTATTCCACGGATACACTGAACTGTACCTGGATAGTAGTTGGGTGAAGGCCACCCCGGTTTTTAACCTTTCGTTATGCGAACGCTTTGGCGTCCGGCCGCTTGAATTCGATGGAAGGCACGATTCAATTTTCCATGAGTATGATGCGCGTGGGAACCGGCACATGGAGTATCTACATTCGTATGGCCAGTTCGATGATTTGCCCTTTGAATTGATGGTTTCTGAGTTTAAGCGCCATTATCCGCACATGTATGGCGAGGACGGCCTTTCAGTGGCGGGGGACTTTGGCGCCGAGGCGGAGGCGGAAAGAGCGCGCGCCCTTTCGTCGGAATGACATTCATGCCGGTCAGCGACAGACGCGATCACACTCATGTTCTGTGAGTGGACCATCGGTGCCTTGTATTAACATAGACGGTGTTGGTGAATCCGAGGTGGAGGTCGGAATACGCGTTATGCCTGCGCGTTGTGACCATGGTGCAGAGAACATGCATGCCTGCGGCGAGCACGCGTGATGCACCACATGCCGGGCACAGTTCATCAGTGGAGAGACACAGGATTAGACGTAGACAGAACTTAATACACTTGATGGGCAGGACAGGTGAGGGAATGCCGACTGGCGTGTCGGTGTGTGGTGAGGGCAGGCATGCATATGTACTCGCTGATGATGTTAAGCAAATCTGATTGACTGGACCCGGGGCATTCCCCAGAAGCCGACATCGCGCCCGAGCCGAGATGGATTCAGCGACCGAAGTGTTGAGAAAAATTCATGTGGGTCTCGACGCTCCGGCCTCGCAGTCGGCATGTTTCGCTAAAACCCCCGTAGGAACGTAGTATAATGTAACGTGATTGCCTTGCGCAGCAATGTGCACCGCCGGTGTGCGCCAAGGTAGATAGGACAAGTATTCTGGGGAAGACGAATGAATAAAGAAGACGCTCCGATAGAGTCGCCGCACACGGCCGAATCAAGCTACGCGAGTGCTGATTCACAGTCCGCGGGCGAACAGTTGTGGTCGCGGCCGGTGAGAATGCTCGTCTCGCGGCGCAAGCAAATGTTGGAGATTTCGGTCAACGTGTTGCGCCGGATCTGGTTCTTGATTCTTGCAGGGATTTTGGCGCTATGGGCCGCCAGTGATCCGGCAGTGCTGAATCTTGGGTTGCTGGTGATGCAATTCGTCGGCAGATTGCTATTCGCAATTCTGTTTATGGTGGTTCAGTTCGGTGCATTGTTCTGGTTCATAAGCCGTACTCGTACAGTTGTTGTTAAACCGGGCGATGACAAACAGGTGACTTTTGACGACTACTGGGGCCAACCAGCCTTATTGAGGCTCGTTAAACAATGGATTAGCTTGCTCGGGGACCGCGACAAGTTTGTCGAAATGGGCGGGCAATATATCAATGGCCTTATGCTTTTCGGTGAGCCTGGTACCGGTAAGACACTATTAGCCAAAGCAATGGCTGGAGAAGCAGGAATTGCGTTCATGTCGGTTGAGGGCTCAGGATTTCGTGGTATGTTTTGGGGGATGGACACCCTGAAAATGATGACCTTCGTAAAAAAGGCACGAAAGCTAGCGCGTGAATATGGTGCGTGTATTGCCTACATTGATGAGATTGATGCTGTTGGCATGAGCCGCGGAGGCGTAATGGGCGGTGGTGGTCAGATATCGGGCGGCATGACGGGTGGCATGATGGGCGGAGGGATGATGAACGGAGCTCTCACGCGGCTGCTCTATGAGATGGACGGTATTGCGGAGGAGAGCCGTGGGGACAAATTCAAGGCAAGGATACATCAATTGCTTCGCAAACCACCCCCCAAACGTAACTGGCACGTGCTCTTTATGGGGTCTACCAACAGGCCGGATGTCCTCGACCCGGCCTTGCTCCGCCCCGGAAGGTTCGACCAGGTGATTAAAGTCGAGCGCCCCGACCGAGTCGGCCGCAAAGCAATTGTCGAGGGCTACCTGTCCAGAATCAGGCATGATGCTGATGATGTCGACGTGGACGCTATAGTGGCAGACACACCGCACGCTACACCGGCTCAGGTTATGTCTGCCATTACCAAGGATTCCGTTCGGCGGGCGTTGTTTGACAACCGAGACTATGTGAAGCAGGATGACATAGATCAAGCTATCCAGGAGCAGCTTGTCGGCATGGCTAATCCCATCCAGGAGATGGACCCTGTGCAACTGCGCCAGGTGGCGTATCACGAGGCCGGCCATGCGGTGATTCAACACTACGTCATGCCTGACCAGCGCATCTCGCGTGTGAGCATCATACGTCGCTCAAGCGGAGCACTTGGTTACATGATGCATGTAGACACTGTGGAGATCTATGGTGAACCACTGAGGCGAATTGTAGGTCTCATCATGGTCTCGCTTGCTGGCCATCTTGCCGTAAAGGTCTTTATGGGCGAGTTCTGGATAGGGGCAGGGAGCGATTACAACAAAGCCCGCATGGAGTTTCGTCGCCTAGCTGTACACGGCTATTTCGGTCCGCCTGTGTCCGAGCTGACTCGGGATGTCAAAGAGCTTCGTTTCTCTGACGAGCGAGTTGAGAAGATGTGGTTGGCTCTGGAGGAGCAGATAGAGAAGCTCCTGATCCGGCACGCTGATGAAGTCGAAGCCGTAGCGGAAGCATTGCTGGAAAAGCAAGATCTGTCCAACACAGAAGTCCTAACGCTGCTGGGCAAGAACAGCCTGCAGCTGGCGCAGGATGAGGGCCGCGAGATGGAGAGCGTGTTGGAAGAGATCGGTACAAATGTGGAAGGACTGGCACATAAGCGACAGCAGGCCAGAGTCGCGGCGATGGCTGCGGACGACGGACCGCACGACTCTGCTTCCCCGGAATAGCTGGCTCGCTGCTTGCCGGTGTAATTCTGCGCCCGACTATTCCTTCGTTCTAAGATATATTTCCATCAATTCATCTAAATCACCATCCAATACCCCCAGAGCGTTTCCGATTTCATGCTGGGTGCGGTGGTCCTTAACCATCTGGTAGGGGTGCAACACATACGAGCGAATCTGGCTGCCCCATTCTGCCTTCACGAAATCTCCACGCAAATCTGCCATCTCTTTGTCGCGTTCAATTTGCCGCAGCTCGTACAACTTGCCGCGAAGCACCTTCATGGCGTTCTCGCGGTTCTGGGCCTGCGAACGCTGGTTCTGGCACTGCACAACTGTGCCGGTGGGATGGTGGGTGATACGCACTGCTGTGTCGTTCTTCTGCATGTGCTGGCCACCGGCGCCTTGGGCGCGAAAGGTATCAATTTGCAGGTCCTTCGGGCTGATAATTATTTCTCGCACGTCTTCGATTTCGGGGAGTGCCTCCACCATGACAAAGGAGGTGTGGCGCCGGTTTGCCGAATCAAAAGGGGAAATGCGCACCAGTCGGTGCACGCCGCGTTCCGCGCGAAGATAGGCATATGCGAATTTGCCGGTCACGGTGACGGTCACGCTCTTGATACCGGCCTCTTCACCTGAAGACTGATCGATGATTTCGGCGCCGAATCCGCGCCGCTCCGCCCAGCGCAGGTACATGCGCAATAACATCGAGACGAAATCCTGCGAGTCCACACCGCCTGCACCGGCGTACAGGTTTAGTATGGCGTTCCCGCTGGCGTGCTCGCCTGAGAGCATCGCTTCCACGTCCAGCCGATTGGCGGCGACCTCAATTTCGATAACTTCGGTTTCGAGGTCGGGACGCAGCGATTCATCCTGCATCTGCGCCAACTCGAGCGCATCGGCGATGCGGGTGGAGAGCGTGCCCCAGAGTTGAATCTCCTCGCTCAGGGCGGTGACCTGCTGCATGACGCGGCGGGCTTTTTCGGGGTTGTCCCACAAGTCCGGAGCGGTGGACTGCTTTTCCAGAGCGGCTAGTTCGGATTTCTTTGCCGGAAGGTCAAAGACGCTCCATGAGCGTCTGGATGGTTTTGTTGGTCTCCGTCAATCGCGCGATGAGATCTCGCATTATGATGAGCCTCTTCTATTTGCCGGGGATTATAGCACCGCGACCGAGACCGTATCTCAGCGCGCGGCGAGGTTTTCGTGCAATTGCCGGGGTGTTGTGATGCGGATTGAATCGTAGTTCGTGCCGGAGTAATGGACCGCGTACCATTGACGCAGGTCGCCCCCCCATTTATCCGGGTTGAGCGCCACTATCGCGCGGCTGTCCAGGTCTCCTATTCCGGCGTCGTCCGCGGAGAAGCCGGTGGTCCAGCGGTAACGGGCCATGACCCCGCTATCAATAACAGCCTGGATATAAGCGCTTCGCGCGTCTTGAGGCATCAGCAGGTAGGTGCGCTCATATTGGACGCGGGGGTTGCCGCGGGAGCCGTTCAGTGTTGAGGCGGCCTGCGCAGCAGCGATGCCGTTTTGAGAGAACAATGTATGGATAGCTGTTTCGGCGCTGCTGGCTAGATAGCCGGCCAGCGCGTCCGGCGAGAGTGCGGAGATTGGCAGATAGCCCACGCCGGGGTAATGTTCGCGGTACCAGTCGGCCAGATCCGCGCCCCAGCTTTCCGGGTTGACAGCCAGCACCACGCGCTGCTGCAGGTCGCCGATGCCGGCATCGTCGGCGGAGTATCCGACCGTCCAACGGTGTTTCGTCCACTGCTCGCTGCTTAACAGCGCCTGCAGCCATTCCGGCCCGGAATGTTGCGGGAGCAACAGATAAACGCGTTCGTACTGGGTGCGCGGCAGGCCGCGCAGAGCGGCGGGGGCTGCCGGATGTAATTCCGGAGCGCGCGCGACCGCACGGGCGGCGTTTACCTTCCCGAAGCCGAACCAGTCGGAATGGCCGCGCTCATCGTATTGGCCTTTCTGCAAACCGAGCATCGGGTCGGGCTGTGCATCTTCGATCTTGTCGGCGGTCTCCTGAAGCACTTGGCGAACCTGAAACGCGGTAAGATCGGGGTTAGCGGATAGTACCAGCGCTGCTACTCCGGCCACCAGCGGGGCAGCGCTGGAGGTGCCACCAAAGCTGCCTGTGAACTGGCTGCCAGCTTTGAAACCGGGGGTTTCAAGTTCGTTGTCTGTGGTCCACACGCCTAGGCCCGGGGCCGGATGCGAGGGGTCGAGCGGGTGGCCGTTGCTGCTCGGGGCGCACATGGAAATCTCTGCGCCCCAGTTGCTATAAATGGCCTTTCTACTCAGGCTGGTGGATGCCGAGACCGCAATTACATCTGGATGCGCGGCCATGCCGTTCAGGATGTGTTCACTGGTCAGGCGGTATTCGCCGGGTGGGTCTGTCAGGTTGCGCCAGTGGAACCCGGAATCGTTCGCGTCATCAAGCGGGGCGTTGTAATTGTGGGCAGCGAAAACCAGCAGGCAACCTTTGCCACGTGGCCCGCCGCTGATAAAGATTTGGTGAAATTTATCACTGAGCGCAGATGAGAGAGGCGCCCACACGGGCGGCGGCCCCCAGCTGCAGGAGATGACGTTGGCGCGCTGGCTGACTTCGTGGAATACATCCCACCAATCGCTGTCGCGCTGCTGGAAAGGGATGCGTACCGGCATGAAGGCGCAACCCGGCGCCGAACCTACCACGCCTAGTCCGTTCTGTTCGGCGATGGCTACGCCCGCGCACGGAGTGCCGTGGTAATCCCCCAATGTGCGGTCTGGATTGGGGTCAGTGTCTCCTTCAACAAAATCGAGCGGATACACTATTTTCCCTTCGCCGGCGAAGTCCGGGTGAGAAAGCTCGAAGCCGTCATCGATTACGGCTACAACCACATCACGGCTGCCGGATGTGCTCTCCCATGCGCCCAGAATGGAGATGCCGGCTGTGGCGATGACGTCTTTTGCATCCCAGCTGCGCAAATACCACTGTAGCTGGAAGCCGGGGTCCTGCGGCATGGCTGCCGCCCCTACGCGGTCTATTAGATCAGGCTCGGCGTAAACAACAGCGTCTTTCTTCGCTAGGGCGTTCGCCACTTTTAGCGGGTTCTTGCCGGCTTTGTCGGAAACCCGCAGTACGAATGTGTTGACGGCGCCGTGGAGTGCGCGCAATGGCCGTACGCCAGCTGAGCTGCACAAGTTCTGGATTGTTGATGGCGTTGCTTCAGCCTGAAAGCGGGCGATGATCTGATCTGACAGATAGTAACGCGTTGCGCTGGCTCCCGCTGGTTTGTAGGCGTGGTGACAGATAGTGTGGGGCACGGAGCGAAAGCGCGCCATGGCTTCATCGCGCTGCTGGGCGTGGACGTGCGCCTTGAAAACATGGCCCGCCACGCGTTTCACATGCCGAACCCCTCTGGTCTTTTCGAGGCGTTGGCGCTCGGCACGGGTGGGCGCGAGCGCCGTGAAAACTTCCGGCGCTTTCTCCAGACGGATTTTGTGGCCGCTACGCAGCAAGGTCATCCCGGCCAAATGGTTATACGGCATGCGAATTGCTACCCCTTACGGCGATGTGTGCTCGACGCCGTGTGGCAGCGGCTGAGAGGCGCACGTAATTATCATGCTACTTGCGCTAAGGGATGTACAAGAAACGTGCCTGATGTGCTGAAAACCATCTGCGTGTGGAGGGTGTAATGCGGGTGCGGAAGCGGGATGTGCTGATGCTGCTCGGTTGCAGGCCGGATGCTGCAGTTGCAGTCACCGTATCGGCACCCGTCTCTGAAGACGGGCTGGAGTTGCAGGTTTTGTTAACGACCCGATTTCCCCGGATCAGGTGGAATGCCATCGCGACGGGGTGGACGAGCCGCTGATCGCAGCCTTACGTGGTGGGAGAGAATTGGTTAACGTTCTGGGGTACGACCTGCGCTTGCAGTCGGTGATTGATGCGCTGGTGCTGTTGAGCGCGCGCGGGGTGATTGAAGGTTATACGTCGCGGACGACGCGGGGGTACGCTAGCTGCGGGCAGGGGGCATACCGGTGGTTGCTGATGGCGGCAACGCGCTTATGCACGACAAATTCGCTGTGATTGATGATGCTATCGTCTTTACCGGGTCGTGGGACCTTAGTGACAGCGGAGTGTGGCGGAACAATAATAACCTTGTCATAATCTATTCGGTGCGCATGGCGGAGAACTTTGGCGTGGAATTAGAGGAAATGTTTGGGCCGTGGCGCTTTGGGAGCGGTTCGCCGGTAACCACGCCACATGTTGTACTGGCCCTCGAGAACGTGCGCGTCGGCACGTACTCTGCGCCGGAGGATGGCGTGGCACCAAGAGTGCTCTGTATTTTGAGTGGCGGGGAAGAGAGCATGCATTTTATGGCTTTTTGCTTCACGCGCGATGACTTCGGTAGGGCGCGTGAAGGAAAGGTGCCGGCTGGCATCACGGTGGCGGGCGTGGCCGAGGAGGGCATGCTCTTTGGCAAGGGGCGCGAGTTATTCGAGTGGTTGCAGTCGCGGGGGGTGGCGGTGCTTGCGGACGGGAATCGATATACTATGCATCACAAGGTGGTGACTGTGGCTGGCGAAACGGTTGTAACCGGCTCGTACAACTTCAGCGCAGCGGCTGAGGAAAAGAACGATGAAAACGTGCTCTTTATGCATTCTCGTGCCGTCGCGGGCAGGCACATGGATGAGTTTATGAGAATATGGCGGCAGGCTGGGTGAGGCGCGCAATGAGGACAATCTTCAAATTGACGGGGTGCTTTCTCGCCGCTCTGGTTGTTGTCGGCTCAGTGGGGCTGCTGGCGCTGGGTGTGTTCCAGATAGATCACTTCGACAGAATCTATCCGGGGGTCTCGGTGTGGGGAGTGGATCTCGGCGGCATGACTCGACCGGAAGCGGCTGAGCGGCTCAGCCGGCAGCTGGCTTTTTTGCAGCAGGATGCGATTACTTTCCGGGACGGCGGTCAGGTGTGGACTGCGACGCCCGGCCAGGTAGGTATGTCTGTGAGAAACCGTGATGCCGTTGACCAGGCTTTCAGAGTCGGGCATTCAGGCGAATTGCTTCTCGATCTCGAGGAGCAGTGGTCGGCGTTTTACGGGGGAGTAGCAATTGCGCCGGAAATCGTGCTCGATATGGTCATGGCGGAGGAGTTGGTGAAGGGCATCGCCGCGATTGTCAACGTTCCGCCGAGTGATGCTTCGCTTTCGGTAATTGGGTCGGTGCTTACGGTAGCGGAAGGACACAAGGGGCGCACCGTGAATGTAAGTGCGACGGCGGATGAACTTCTTCAGCCGCTGACGGGCTTTTCCGAGGCTAATGTGTCGCTTGTGATTGAGGAATTCACCCCGATGGTGGTGCGTGCTGACGAGCAGCGCGTTATTGGACAGCGCATGTTGAATGCTCCGTTGGTGCTGATGGTTGAATATCCTCGCGAGGGCGATGGGCCGCCGTGGGTGGTGGACCAGCAGGCCCTAGCTGACATGCTCACCTTTCTGCCGCTTGAAGATGGCGGCGACGCGATTGAATACAAGGTCGGGCTTGACCAGCAGCGCCTTGTCGAGTTCCTGCAATACGCTGGCGATCAATTGGCCGTAGCGCCGGAGAACGCGCGGTTCGAATTTGATGAGGCGGCGGATGAACTGGGACTGGTGCGACCGGCGGTGGTGGGTCGGGCACTGGATGTGGAGAAAACGATGCAGATAGTGAATGCGGCGCTCGAGGCCGGAGAACACAATGTCTATCTGCGCTTCCAGGCCGTGGATCCGGAGCTGGGGGATGAGACGCGGGCGGAAGAGTTGGGCATCACCGGGCTGGTGGCGCAGGCAAGTACTTTTTTTCGGGGCTCGGGCGAGGCGCGGCGGCAGAATATCCGCGCCGGCGCTGAAACCATGCATGGTGTGATGGTGCCGCCAAGGGAAGAGTTCTCTTTCAACGCTAATCTTGGGGATATCAGCCTCGACACCGGCTTCGCGGAGGCATGGATTATTTTTGGCGGGCGCACCATTCAGGGTGTGGGTGGCGGCATATGTCAGGTGAGCACAACCGCCTTTCGTAGCGCATTTTTTGGCGGCTACCCGATTGTCGAGCGTAATCCGCATGCGTACCGCGTTGGCTATTATGAGCAGGGTCCGGGAAGTCCCGGGCCGGGTCTGGATGCCACGATATTCTCGCCGGTGGCCGATTTCCGTTTTCAGAATGACCGTGAGGCCTGGTTGCTGATTGAAACTGAGATTGATGAGGAAGAGAGCTCGCTTACTTTTCGCTTTTACAGCGCGGACGACGGGCGCAGCGTGACCGTGGCAGAAGCGGATATCTCCAACGTTAAGGATGTCAAGGAGACTGTCTACGAAGAGAATCCCGAACTTGAACCGGGAGAGATGAAGCAGGTGGACTGGGAAAATGAGGGCGCGAAGGTGGCGGTGACGCGGGTGGTGGAGCGCGGCGGAGAGATGGTACTGGAGGATGTCGTGCGCACCACGTACCAGCCTTGGGGCTCGGTCTACCAATTCGGGCCGGGAACCGAGCTGCCGGAGGGAGCTGAGGTGGTGTGGGCGACGGAGGGTGAGGAGGCTTGAACTATGCGGAGCCTTGCCAGACTGGACGGAAACCGATAAGATTGTGATTGACGCAAGGGCCGGCCGGGCGGTCGCGGGCGCGCGATGCGCGCCTGAGGAAAGTCCGCGCTCCGGAGGGCAGCGTGCCGGATAACATCCGGTTCGGGTGACCGAGGGAAGAGGGCCACAGAGAAGGAGATTGCCCGCGGTTTGAATGCCGGCGGGTGAGGGTGAAAAGGTGCGGTAAGAGCGCACCGGCGCGCGCAGCAATGTGCGCGGCC